>Ga0070717_10001132_pt1 | contig 18022 bp, 13 predicted proteins | sample LARL113metaG_FD_71366 | JGI IMG/M metagenome (GOLD analysis project Ga0070717, IMG submission 71366) | Corn, switchgrass and miscanthus rhizosphere microbial communities from Kellogg Biological Station, Michigan, USA - LAR L11-3 metaG | ecosystem: Host-associated > Plants > Roots > Rhizosphere ... | reverse complement strand
GTACGACCCGGCCGGCCACCTCGGGGTGGCCAGTGGTCACGAAGGCGTCACGCGCCCGCCCGGCGCCTGTGCTTCAGCACCGGGCGCGCTGCGGCGGCTCCGGCTCGCGGGTGGTCAGGACAGCCGCGTCCGGCCGTCCTGACAGCGCCTCATCTCGAGATCTCCTCGAGAGCCAGGCCGCCTGTCTGCGGAGCGTTCGACCAGAGGACGAGTCCCGCCGCAGCGAGCGGCACCGCGAGCACCCACGCTGGTCCGAGCAGCCCGGGGCTGAGGCTGAAGATCGCGGCCATCATCGGTGGGCCCAGCACGCCTCCGAACTTGCTGCTGCCAGCGATGAGGCCCGCGCCAGTTGCTCGCAGGCTCGTCGGGAAGACCTCCGCGCTGTACACGGCCAGCACCGCGTTGGAGCCGCCGAGCATCGCGAGCAGCAGACCCAGGGCGGCGACCAGCAGACTGCCAGGGATCCCCGCGCGAGGATCGATCAGGCCGATCGCGAAGAGCGCCACCGCGATGCCGAGCGCCCCGACCGCCAGTACCAGGTTCGTGCGCCATTTGGCGTAGAACCAGACCATCAGCGCCACGCCGGTGACGGCGATGAGTGCGGAGCGCGAGAGGAGCAGGTTGGCCTGCGCACCGCTGAGGCCTATCCCACGCAGAATCGTCGGCAGCCACGTGACGAAGCCGAAGTTGACCAGTCCCCACCCCAGCGCGTACATGCTGAGACCCATCAGTCGTTCGGAGTGCGGCCGGCGCGTGAGGTTCCGGAGGTGCCCGGCGGTATGGCCGGCGTCGTCCGGGGCACCTTCCTCCAGACGGGCCTGGAACCGCTCGAGAACGATCCTCGCCTCGGCCACCCGGCCGTGGAGCATGAGGTGGCGGGGCGACTCCGGAATGTAGCGGATGAGAAGGATCAGGGCCAGACCGGTGGGCAGGCCGATCAGCCACAGCGCCCGCCAGCCGAAGCCGGGTTCCAGGAGGACGGCGGCGCCGCTGGCCGCCAGGTAGCCGCCGACGGTGCCGGCGCCGCCGACGAGGACCGACAGCCATCCCCGATGCACGGTTGGCAGAACCTCGGCCATCAGCGTGAAGATCAGCGGCAGCATCCCGCCGGCTGACATGCCCATCAGGAAGCAGACGACGAGGTTCCAGCCGAAGCTCGGCATGGTGCCGCACATCGCGGTGCCGGCGAAGAACAGCGTCGCCAGGTACAGGGAGGATCTGCGTCCGCAGCGGTCCGCCAGGCGGCCCCAGAACAGTGAGCCCACGACCGTGCCGGTCAGCGCACACAGAGGCCACCACAGCGCGACGAAGGCCGGGGACAGGTGATACTCAGCCGCGGCCCCGGGTGCGACGAACGCCAGCGTGGCCGGCTTCATGACGTCGATGATCATCGCCACGATCAGGATCGCGGCCAGCCCGACGTGACGCGGGGTGAGCGGGCCGGCGTCCAGTGAATGCACGCGCCACGTCCTCGAGGTATCGGTCCTCGCAGTCAGCATCGACGGCATGTCCAGACCCCAGACGGCGGCCGCGAGCCCGGCCAGCGCCAGCAGCATCCCGAGCCACATCGCCGCGTCCATGCCCGCAGGGCCGGTCATCGACATGCCCGACGCCCTCATCTGGACGAAGTCGACGACATCGATCACCACACTCAGCACGACGACGACGGTGCCGGCGACGAGCGCAACTGTGCGTCTCGTGACCGTCCATCCACCCTGAACGACCGCATGCATCGATGGAGACCCCCCGGAACAGACACGCTGTGGCCTTCCGCCCGTGCTGCCACGGGTCATGGACCGACTCGACCGTTGGTGGCCACCATAGATTGGCCCCCCGGGGCGGTCAATGATCGCCGAACGCGATCGGGACCGACTCACCAGCGCTCAGCGTCCGGCTGCCCGTACGATCAGATCATCCCGTGAGAGGGTGACCGGGGAAGGCGATGATGGAGGTTGGCGATCTGGATCGGCTGGTCGAGGCTGCGGCCTTCCGTGAGCTGCTCCGCACTCGGAGTCCCGTGGCGACGGGTACGCTGGCGGCCGTCGTCGGTGTCGATGAGGCAGCCGTCCGGAGGACGGTCGGGACCGTCGCCGCGGCCGGCCACGTCCGCCTTTCCGAGGACGGTGACGTTGTGGGCGCGGCGGGTCTCAGCGTCGTGCCCAGCCGCCACCTGTTGACAATCGAGGGTCTTCAGTTCTGGACCTGGTGCGCGTGGGACGCGGTCGGCATCCTCGCCGCGCTGGGCGCGTCCGGGCTGGTCCAGTCGCGCGACCCGCGGAGTGGTCGCCCCGTGGAGGTCGCGTTCCGCGGCGGCCGGCCCGGCGCGACGCCCGCGGTCATCTTCATGGCGGAGCTGGAGACGTTCACCTCGGCTCACGACGAGTGGTGCCCGCTCGTCAACCTGTTCGAGTCGGAAACCTCGGCTCAGGAGTGGGGGGCGGCCACCGGCACCGCCGGCTCCGTGCTCACCGTCGCCGAGGCCGCGTCGCGGGGCGCCATGAGGTGGGCGCCGCTGGTCGACGGCTCCCTCTGACGAGCGCCCGGCACGGGCCGGGTCAGGCCGGGTCGGAGAGTCGGACGATCATCCGGCCAACCTGGCCGGCGGTGGGCTCGGCTCAACAGAACCAGGGCTCGCTCAGCCTGGGCACCCGGCCTCGGGCCGAGGACGCCGGCGCCGCCGGCGCCCGCCCCACCCGGGCGAACGAGGCCGCCAGGCTCTTGAGCCGGTAGAACGTCAGCCAGGCGTCCTGACCCTCCGCGTCCGCCCGCTCGACCAGGCCGGAGACGCGCTCGTGGAGCTCGTCCATTCGCGGGTCGGGATGCCGCCACTCGTAGCTGAACTGCTCCTCGTTCAGCGGACCCAGCCGTCCCTCCTCCCGGAGCGGGCCGATCAGCAGCGAGCCGGGCGGGACCAGCAGCCGGATCGTGAACTGGACCGGCGGCACGTTGTCGATCCAGCCCATCTCCTCGACGAAGTCGAGCATCGCCAGGTAGTCGTCCAGCGTCGTCCACGGCGTGAAGGCGACGAACGTGGGCCGGAGCTCGATGCCGGCGGCGTTGGCGATCTGCCGCGCCCGGCGGACGTCGGCCTCCGCGTGGCCCTTCTCCAGGTACCGCAGCACGCGGTCGCTGAGCGACTCGACGGCCGACTGGACGAACAGGCAGCCGAGCTCGCCGAGCTCCTCGACCGCGTCCGCGTGCTCGATCAGGTGCTCGATCTTGGCGGTGAAGTTGAACGTCAGGTGGGGGAAGCGCCCGTGCATGCGGCGGACGACGCGCAGCGAATGCCGGACGCCGTTGAGAAAGTCCGGGTCGCCGAAGTCGATGTGGCCGGCCCCGAGCGCGACGAGCTGCGCGATGTCGTCCAGGAGCACGTCCTCCTGGATGATCCGGACGCGGCCGCCGTACACCGGCGGGATCGGACAGTGCCGGCAGGTGTGGGCGCAGCCCCGGCTCGCCTCCACGTAGCCGACCGACCGCCGCTCGTCGCCGAGGTCCAGGTAGGCGTAGCGGTCGAGGGGGGGCAGGAGGTCGCGCGCGGGCAGGGGGAAGTCCAGCCGGCCGAGGAAGGGCGCCTGGCGAGGTCCGCCCGCCACCCGCACCCCGGCGGCCTCCGCCGCATCGGCTCGCCGCTCGAGCCGCCGCACGAGATCGACGAGGCCGGGCTCGTACTCGCCACCCACCACGCTGTCGCCGCCGTTGGCGAGCAGGTAGTCGCCGTTCAGCGACGCGTAGAGGCCATAGAAGCAGACGTGCGTCTCCGGCTTCATGGCCTTGATCTCCCGGGCCAGCAGCGCGCCGAGCCGTATCGCCGTGTGCATCGGCACCGAGATGCCGACCACGTCCGCCCGCCGCACCGCGGACTCGTCGAGCGTCTCGATCGTCAGGTCGCGACACTCCACCTGGACGCCGGCCCGCCGCAGCCACGCGACCGGTGATGCGAGTCCCAGCGGCTGGTGGCCGAGCTCATACGTCGAGCAGAGCAGGGCGTTCATCTCGCGCCGCCCCCCGCCATGCGCCGCGTCATCGTGGCTCTCGAGTCAAATCCAGTCGGGCCCGATCCTGGTGCACGTCGCCAGCCGTTCCCCCAGGGGGATCGTGAGCTCGGCGGCGCGGTCGATCAGCGCCTGCAAGTTGCCCAGCCGGAGCCGGTACAGCACCTCCCTGCCCTGCCTGCGATGCTCCACCAGGCCGCAGTGGCGCAGGCAGGCCAGGTGCGCGCTGACCCGCGGCTGTCGCTGCCCGAGCTCGATCACCAACTCGCCCACGGAGCGCTCGCCGGCCTCCAGGGCCATGATCAGCCGCAGCCGCGTGGGATCGCCCAGGACCCGGAAGAACCGCGCCAGCGTCGCCGGATCCGCCGAGACCAACGGAGGCGCCATCTGATGTCATCATCGCCGATCGCCCGGGCAGTTGGCGAGACACTATGGAACGTACGTTGCAGCTCGCTATCCGAAGCGCCTGCTGTCAGCCGCCGCGTACTGGGCCACTGTCGTATCGACTCCGGCCGTCTTCTTCAGCGCGTCGACGACCTCCTCCAGCTTCGCCCCCGGGATCGCGCAGGTCATCTCCGACGCGGGCATCCCGGTCCGGGCCCGGCTGAGGGCGCACCCGGAGCTGGCCGCGACCTGGCCGTGCTCCTTGGCCAGTGCCACGATGTGGCACTGCGGCTTGCCCTCGACGTGGAGGCCGGGCAGCGCGTCCATCAGGATCATCAGACCGCGGGCGTTGGGCCGGATCAGCACGACGTCCGGGTCCACCGGCGTGTCGGCCAGGGGACCGTAGGTGATGTACGCGGGCCGCTGGCTGACCCTGGGGATGCCGCTCGCGGCCTCCGGGGTCACCCACCCGACCTCGATGATCGTCTGCACGTCCTCGCGGCCGGCCGCCTCTTCGAAGCTGAGCAGGCCGTGGGTCAGCAGCCCCACGCTGCAGTTGCCGTGGTCCTCCGGAACGGTCGTGAACGTGCCCTCGGTGGCCCGGATCCAGAAGACGCAGCCGGCCGGCACGCGGCCCGTGCGGCCCGCGGCCGTCGGCTCCGCCCGGGGCGCGCCGAACGGTTCCACGCCAGCCGGCGCGCTGTCGCCGAACGTGATCGCGATCGGCGGCGCCGCCAGACCGACGACATTGACGAGGTCCCTGGCGAGCGGCTCGTACTTCTCACTCGACACCTGTGTCCCTCCCACCCCTTGGGCGTGCGCAAACCATTACTGAACGTGGGCTACTAGTCCACCGTAGCTGATGAGCGGCGCGGACGCAATCGGCTATGGTCCTGGTTGTGAAAGGAGCTCCTCGGCCAGGAGGCTCGACGGGGGGGCGGACGGTGACGTACTACCGCAATCTGGTTTGACGGGGCCCGCCGAGGTCCGGAGAGCCGCCTTCCGGTGGCTGCTGGCGAACGGGCGGGCCGCTTCCGGTCAGGACCTGGCGACCGGGCTCCGGTGTTCGACGGAGGAGCTGCTGGCAGCCGTCGAGAGCCTCGCCGCGGCGGGCAGCATCCGCATCGACGAGGACGGCCGGGTGTTCGGCTCGGCTGGCCTCAGCGTGGTGCCCGATCGTCACCGGATCGAGATCGACGGTCGAACGTTCTGGACGTGGTGCGCCTACGACGCGGTGGGCATCCTCGGGGCGCTGGAGGCCAGTGGCCGGGCGCTCTCGCGCAGCCCGCTGACCGGGGCCCCGATCGAGGTCCAGTTTCGCGCCGGCCGGGCGCGGCCGGCCGGCGTCGTGCTGTTCCGGCCCGACGACAGCTATCGAGAACGCTGCGCCAACCTCTATGAGCAGTGGTGCCCGAACAGCAACTTCTTCGAGTCCCGGGACACCGCCTCCGCGTGGATGGCGGAGAACCGGCTCGACGGCCGCGTGCTGTCGCTCGACGAGGCGACGGACCTCGCGGGCTCCCAGTGGCGGCCGCTGCTGCCCGTCCCCTGAGCCGGATTCCACCGAACAGTCGGCGACTCGGCGCCACGTCCGCCTCCGTCGGTGGAATCCGGCTGAGGTAGCCACCGCAGGTCCGGGACGTGTTCAGCGATCAGCGCGGCGTGCCGCGCCTCCTCCTGCTCTCGCCGATCTGACCCACCGGTAGACGCCGTCGTCCTGCAGGCCACGCTCCGGTCCGGGCCCGACTGACATCCGAACCCGGCTTGCCTAACCTACGGCTCTCGACTGGGCTGGAACCAAGAGGCAGGGAGGAGCCGACATGACGACGAACCAGAACGTGCTCCCGACGACAGGCCAAGACGACGTCTTCCGCCTGGCGAAGGGCTACTACACCACCCGCGCCCTGCTCGCCCTCTGGCGGCTCGGACTGCTGGAGCGGGCCGCCGCGGGCGAGATCCTGGACGCTGCGGCCCTGGCGGCCGGCAGTGGCGTGGACACCGGCCAGGTCCGGCCGCTCCTGGACTACCTGGTGGTGCGCGGCTTCCTGGAGGCGGTCGCCCCCGGACGCTACCGCCTGACCGACCGGGGCCGGGCGGCGGCGCCCTACTACGGCTACCTGTCCACCATGGTCGGCGCGTACGAGCCCGTCGTCGCGCGCCTGGAGGACCTGGTCACCGGCGGCGCGGTGTACGGCCGCGACGTCGTGCGCTCGCACATGGAGATGACGCGCGGGCTGACGGCGCTGGAGGACGGGCTGATGGGCACCGTCGTCGACGTCGTCCGGGACGCGGGCGCCCGCCGGGTGCTCGACCTCGGCTGCGGCAGCGCGCGGATGCTGGCCCGGATCTGCCAGGTCAGCCCGGGCACCTCGGCCGTGGGCGTCGACCGCGACCCGGACTCGTGCGCCGTCGCCCGGGAGACGGTCGAGCGCGAGGGCCTGGGCGCCCGCATGGCGATCCTGCAGGCCGACGCCGGCGACGTGGCCGCGCTGCCGCGAGACGTGGTGGCCGGCGTGGACCTGGTCACCGTGATGTTCCTCCTCCACGAGATCCTCCGGCAGCGAGGCCGCGAGGGCACCGTGGGCCTGCTCCGGGACATCGCCGGGCTGGTCGGCCCGGGCGGCCGGCTGGTGATCGTCGAGGTCAGCGGCACGTCCGAGCCGTCGTATCGCGAGGACCTGCTCTTCGTGCCGGAGTACGAGCTGCTGCACGAGTACACCAGCCAGCGCCTCGCCGGCCGCGCGGAGTGGGAGGCGATGGTGGCCGAGGCCGGGATGCGGGTCCAGCGGTTCGCGCCCGTGGACATGTGCCAGGCGTTCTGCCTGGTGGCCGCCGTGCCGGCGGCGGAGGGCGGACGATGAGCCGCCAGCCGGCGCCGCCGACCTGCATGGGCGTGGTGGACGAGGCGCTCCGGCTGGAGCGGGAGGGGAGGAGCGTCATCCATCTCGAGAAGGGCGAGCTCGACCTGGACACGCCGGAGCCCGTCAAGCAGCGCGTGATCGAGGCCGTGTGCGACAACCGGACCCGGTACTCGCAGAGCACGGGTCTCCCCGAGCTGCGCCGGGCCATCTGCGATCACTTCGCGCGCCAGTACGGCGTGGGGATCGACCCCTCGCAGGTCATCGTCAACTCGGGGTCCTCGCCGGCCATGCTGGGCCTGTTCATCGGCCTCCTCTCCCCCGGCGACGAGGTCGTCCTGCCCGACCCCGGCTATCCGGCCTACCCCAGCTTCGTCGAGGCGGCGCGGGGCCGGGTCGTCCGGGCGGACACCGGGCGGCACGGCTTCGTGTACACGGCGGAGGCCGCCGCGCCGCACGTCGGCGACCGGACCCGCGCCGTGATGATCAACTTCCCGTCCAACCCGACCGGCGCCGTGGCCGGCGAGGACGTCCTGCGCGGCTTCGCGGAGCTGGGCCCCACGATCGTGTCCGACGAGGTCTACCACGGCCTGTCCTTCGACGGCGCCCGCTGCCGGAGCATCCTCGAGGTCACGCGCGAGGCGGTGGTCGTCGGCAGCTTCTCCAAGGCCTACGCGATGACCGGCTGGCGGCTGGGCTACGTCGTCGTCCCCGAGCGGCTGGTGGAGCCCCTGACGCGGCTCCAGCAGAACCTGTTCGTCGGCTCGAACACGTTCGTGCAGTGGGCGGCGGTGGCGGCGCTGGAGCACGCGGACGAGGTGCAGCGGCAGGTGCGCGAGGAGCTGTGCCGGCGCTGCTCGTGCCTCCTCCCCTGCCTGGGCGAGCTCGGCTTCGAGGTGCCGCACCCGCCGCGCGGCGGCTTCTACGTCCTGGCCCGGCCGCCGGGGCCGCGCATCGACGCCCGGCAGTTCGCGGCGGAGCTGCTGCGCCGGGCGCACGTCGCCGTCACGCCCGGGCCGGAGTTCGGGCCCAGCGCCGACGGCTACGTCCGGTTCTCGCTCAGCGCCCCGGTCGAGCAGATCCTGGAGGCGAAGGAGCGCATCGCCGGGTTCCTGGACTCGGCCCCGTGACGGAGCTGATGACGTCCGCCGGCACCGACGCGCTCGCGTTCTGGCGGCAGCGGCTGGCGGGCGGGCCGACCATCATGGACCTGCCCGCGGACCGGCTGCTGGCGACCGGGCCGGGCGGACCGCCGGGCCGCTGCCGGATCGACGTCGATCCGGCAGCGCCGCTGCTCGCCGGGTTCGTCACGCTCCTCCACCGATACGGCCGCCAGGACGACGTCTGGCTGGGCACGATGGGCCTGCTGCCCGCGGCCGGCGACCAGGCCACCCCGCTCCGCGTGGACCTCGGCGACGATCCCACCTTCGGCGACCTCGTGCGGCGCCTGGACGGCGAGCTGCACGCGGCGGAGGCACACCTCGACCTCGACATCCGCGACGTCCTGGAGGCCCTGCGTCCGGAGTGGGGGCTCGGCGACGAGCCCGTGTTCCGCTGCCTCTTTCGCCGGCTGGACGCCGGAGCGCCCGGCGGCCGGCTGGCGGGCGCCGACCTCGCGCTCACGGTGTCCGACGCCGGCGTCCAGCTCGAGTACGACCCGCGGCGCTTCGACCACGCCACCGCCCGGCGCATGGGCCGGCACCTGCAGACCCTGCTGGCGGAAGGCGTCCGAGCGCCCGAGCGCCGGCTGTCGCGGCTGCCGCTGCTCGACGCGCAGGAGCGGGCCGAGCTGCTCGCCACGTGGCGCGGCGCGGTCACGGACTATCCGCGCGACGCGTGCGTGCACCGGCTCTTCGAGCGGCAGGCCGCGCGGACGCCCGAGCGCACGGCCGTCGTCTTCGCCGGCGTCCGCACGTCCTACCGCGAGCTGAACGGAAGGGCGAACCGGCTCGCGCGCCGGCTGCGCGCGCTCGGGGTCGGACCGGAGGTCGTCGTCGGGGTCGCGCTGCCGCCGTCCACGGACCTGATCGCGTCGCTCCTGGCCGTGCTGAAAGCCGGCGGCGCCGCGCTCGCGCTCGATCCGGCGAGGCCGGGCGCCAACCTGCGGTTCATGGTCGAGGACTCGGGCGCCCGCCTCGTGCTGTCCGGTCCGGGCGGTCCCGAGGGCCCTGAAGCCCTGCGCCTGGACGAGCTCCAGGCCGCGCTGGACGCGGAGCGCGCCGACGACCTCGACGTCCCGGTCCTCCCCGCCCACGCCTCGCACGTCCTCTATACGTCGGGCTCCACGGGGACGCCGAAGGGCATCCGGGTCGGCCACGCCCAGCTCGCGTTCATGGTCGCCGGCTGTCTCGGCTCCCACTACGCGGAAGGCGACACGGTTGCCCTCGCGGTGCCGGCCGGCTTCGGCGCGAGCTTCATGGTCACCTATCCATGCCTGTGCAGCGGCGGCGAGCTGCACGTGCTGCCGGCGGAGGCGCTCACCGACGGGGCCGCGATCGCCGACGAGCTGGACGGCCGCATCGACCACCTGACGACCACGCCGGCGCACCTCGCCGCCGTGCTCGCGGCCGCGTCGCCCGAGCGCGTGCTGCCCCGCAAGGCGCTCGTGCTCGGCGCCGGGACGATCCGCAGCGACTGGCTGGAGCGCCTGCGGGCCCAGAGCCCCGGCTGCCGCTTCATCAACGTGCTCGGCGCCAACGAGGCGATGATGATCTGCCGGAACCAGGTCGGCGGACCCAGCGATCGGAGCCTGCTGCCGGTCGGCAGGCCGGCGCCGAACGCGCAGGTGTACGTCCTCGACGGTCAGCACGAGCCGGTCCCGCCCGGCGTCGTCGGGGAGCTGCACGTCTCCAGCGCCGGCGTGGTCAGCGGGTACCTCGGCCAGCCCGCCACGACCGCGGACAAGTTCCGGCCCGACCCCTTCAGCCCGACGCCGGGCGCGCGCATGTGCTGGACGGGGGACCTGGTGCGCACCCTGCCCAGCGGGGAGATCGAGTACGTCGGCCGGGCCGACCGCATGGTGAAGCTGCGGGGCTTCCGGATCGAGCCGGGCGAGATCGAGAGCGTCCTGGGGCGCCATCCGGCCGTCCAGGAGGCCGTGGTCCAGGTCCGGCCCGGCCCGGCCGAGCAGCAGCGGCTGGTCGCCTACGTGGTGCCCAGGCCCGGGGCGGAGGTCCGCGAGGAGGGCCTGCGGTCCTATCTGGCCGCGTACCTGCCGTCCTTCATGCTGCCCGGCGCGTACGTGCGGCTGGCCGCGCTGCCGCTGACCCCGAACGGCAAGCTCGACGCACGGGCGCTCCCGGACCCGGACGGCGTGCGCCCGGAGCTGGGCGGGTTCGCGGCGCCGCGGGACGAGCTCGAGCGCCGCCTGGCGGACCTGTGGGCCGGCCTCCTGGGCCTGGACCGCGTCGGGCGCGAGGACAACTTCTTCGAGCTGGGCGGCGACTCCCTCCTCGCCATCCGGATGCTGGCCCGGGTCCGCGACGAGCTCGGGGCCGATCTCCGCATCCACCGGGCGCTGACCACGCCGACCATCGCCAACCTGGCGCAGGCCGCGCGCGAGGCGGGCCGCGCGCGAGCGACCGCCCGCCGCGAGACCGCCCCGGTGCGGGTGCCGGGGGGCCAGCCCCACGAGCCGTTCCCTCTGACCGACCTCCAGCAGGCGTTCTGGGTGGGCCGCCGCAGCGGGTTCGAGCTCGGCGACGTCGGCTCCCACCGGACGATCGAGCTGGCCATCGACGGCCTCGACCACGGCCGGCTGGAGCGGGCCTGGCAGCGCCTCGTCGAACGGCACGCCATGCTGCGCACCGTCGTGCTGCCGGACGGCACGCAGCAGCTCCTGCGCGACCTGCCCCCGTACCGGATCGAGGTGGACGACCTGCGCGGCCTGCCGGCCGCCAGGGTCGAGGAGGCGCTGGCCGCGACGCGACAGCGGATGTCGGGCCGCATCCTGGACGCCGGCCGCTGGCCGCTCTTCGAGCTGCGCGCGAGCCGCCTCGACGGCGCGCGCTGGCGGCTCCACCTCAGCGTGGACCTGCTGATCGCGGACATGCTCAGCCTCCAGATCCTTCTTCGCGAGCTCGGCCAGCTGTACGAGTCCCCGGACCGCGAGCTGGAGCCGCTCGACCTGACGTTCCGCGACTGCGTGCTCGCGGCGCTCGCGGAGCGCGAGTCCGACGCCTACCGGCGGGCGCAGGACTACTGGCGGCGGCGGCTCGCCGACCTGCCCCCCGCGCCGGAGCTCCCCCTGCTCCCGGCGTCCCCGGTCCCGGCCGCCGGCCGGCTCCGCTTCGTGCGCCGGACCGCGACGCTGGACGGCGAGCGCTGGCGGCTCCTGCGCACGCGCGGCGGGCGGCTCGGCCTGACGCCGTCGATGACGCTGCTGTCCGCGTTCACCGAGACCCTCGCGACGTGGTGCCGTCACCCGAGCTTCACGATCGTGCTGACCGTGTTCGACCGGCCGCCGGTGCACCCGCAGGTGGACCAGGTCGTGGGCGACTTCACCTCGACGATCCTGCTGGCCGTGGACGCCGGCGCCGACGGGCCGCTGGCGGCGCGGGCGCGACGGCTCCAGGAGCAGCTCTGGCTGGACCTCGACCACCACGAGATGAGCGGCGTGGCCGTGCTGCGGGAGCTGGCCAGGGCGCGCGGCGGAGCGATCCGCGCCGCCATGCCGGTCGTGTTCACGAGCACGCTGGGGCAGACCAGCCCGGACCTCCCCATCCCCGACGCGGCGGCGGCCGGCGAGCCCGGCGAGGGGCCGGCGCTGCCGGGTCTCGGCCGGGTGGTCTCGAGCACGCACCACGCGCCTCAGACCACGCTCAACCTGCACGCGTTCGACCGCGGCGAGGGGATCGTCTTCGGGATCGACGCCGCGGAGGACCTGTTCCCGGCCGGCATGCTGGACGACCTCTTCGAGGCGCTCTGCGGCCTGGTCGATCGGATGGCCGGCGAGGACGCGGTCTGGTGGCGGCGGCGGCTCGACCTGGTCCCGGCGGGGCAGCTCGCGGAGCGGCGAGCGGTCAACCGGACCAACGCCCCGCTCCCGGACGCCCTGCTCCACGACCTCTTCGAGGCGCAGGTGGATCGCCGGCCCGACCACGTCGCCGTGTCGGCGCCCGACCTCGAGCTGACGTACGCCGACCTCCGCCGGCGGGCGCGGAGCCTGTCCGGTGCGCTGCGGGACCGCGCGACGCGGCCGGGGGACCTGGTCGCGGTCGTGATGGAGAAGGGCTGGCAGCAGGTGGTGGGCGTGCTGGGGGCGCTCGGTGCCGGCGCCGCGTACGTGCCGCTCGACGCCGGCCTGCCCGCGGAGCGGCTGCGGCAGCTGCTGGCCCGCACCCGGTGCGGCGTCGCGCTGACCCGGGCGGACCTGCTCGCCGGCCTCCGCCAGGCGGCGCCGGGCTGCCTCTGGCTGGCGGTGGACGACCCGGCGCTGGATCGCCAGGGCGGCCCGCCTCCGCTGCGCCGCGCTCCGGACGATCTCGCCTACGTCATCCACACCTCGGGCTCCACCGGCTCGCCGAAGGGCGTCATGATCTCGCACCGCGGGGCGGTCAACACGGTGCTCGACATCAACCGGCGCTTCGCGGTCGGCCCGTCGGACCGGGTCCTGGCGCTGTCCGCGTTGGACTTCGACCTCTCCGTGTACGACGTCTTCGGGACGCTGGCGGCGGGCGGCACGATCGTGCTCCCCGAGGCGAGCCGCGACCCGGCGCGCTGGGCTCGTCTGGTCACCGGCGCCGGGGTCACGGTGTGGAACTCGGTGCCGGCGATGATGGGCATGCTCGTGGAGTACCTCGAGCGCCGCGCCGAACCGCCGTCAACGGCCCTGCGGCTCGTGATGCTCAGCGGCGACTGGATCGGGCTGGGGCTGCCGGACGCCGTCCGCCGGCAGTTCCCGTGCGCCGAGGTGATCAGCCTGGGCGGCGCCACCGAGGCGTCGATCTGGTCGGTCTCCCACCGCATCGGGGCGGTCGATCCGGCCTGGCGGAGCATCCCGTACGGCCGTCCCCTCGGGAACCAGCGCGTCCACGTGCTCGACGACGACCTCCTGCCCCGGCCGGTCTGGGTTCCGGGGCAGCTCCACATCGCCGGCGAGGGGCTGGCGATGGGCTACTGGGACGATCCGGTGCGCACAGAGGAGGCGTTCCTGCGCGAGCCGCGCACGGGCGAGCGCCTGTACCGCACGGGAGACCTGGCCCACTTCCTGCCCGGAGGCGACCTCGAGATCCTCGGGCGCGAGGACCACCAGGTGAAGATCCGCGGCTACCGGATCGAGCTGGGCGAGATCGAGGCGACCCTCGCCGAGCACCCCGGCGTGCGGGACGCGGTGGTGGCGGCACGGGCCGGGGCCTCGACGGAGACGCGGCTGGTGGCCTACGTGACCGCGGCGGTCGATCCCGCTCCGGACGCCGGGGAGCTCGCCGACTTCCTGCGCGATCGGCTGCCGGCCCACATGCTGCCGTCGGCCACCGTGGTGCTCGACGCGCTGCCGCTCACGGCGAACGGCAAGGTCGACCGGGCCGCACTGCCCGAGCCGGGGCCGGCGGAGCCGGCGGCGAGCGTGGCGGCCTCGGCGGTGGAGCTGCGCGCGGCCGAGCGCGTCGCCGGCCTGGTCGCCCGCGTCCTGAAGCGGGAGCACGTGGACGTCGCGGCGAATCTCTTCGACCTCGGCGCCACGTCGATCGACGTCGTGCGCCTGGTCAACCTGATGGAGGAGGAGCTCGGGTCGCGGCCCGACCTGGAGCAGGTGATGCGGACGCCGGTCGTCCTGGCCATCGCCCGGGCGCACCTGGAACGGGCGGAGGGGGGTTCCGGCGAATGACGCCGGCGCTCACGTCGCATATCCGGAATTCCGGACATCACCGCCCTCCCCACGGCATTGGTCGGCCGGCGGCGGCGGCGGATACTCTCCCGGTGGATTTCGATCCCACCGAGGAGCAGCGCGCCTACTACGACTCGGTCGTGCGTTTCGCCGGGCGCGAGCTCGGCGGCGAGGGAGCGCCCGGCCCGGCGCCGTTCGCCACGGCGTGGCGCAGGTGCGCCGAGTTCGGGATCCAGGGCCTGGCCGTCCCCGCCGCGTACGGGGGGAGCGAGGCCGGCGCGCTGACCATCATCCTGGCCATGGAGGCGCTCGGCCTCGGGTGCCGGGACAACGGCCTCCTCTTCAGCATCAACGCGCAGATGTGGGCCTGCCAGCACCCGCTGGCGCGCCTGGGGACGGAGGAGCAGCGCCGGCGCTACCTGCCCGGCCTCTGCGCCGGCTCGATCGTCGCGGCCCACGCGCTCACCGAACCCGGCTCCGGCTCCGACGCGTTCGCGCTCGCCACGACGGCGTCGCCGCGGGGCGACGGCTACGTGCTCAACGGAACCAAGACGTTCGTCACGAACGCCCCGGTGGCCGACCTGTTCCTGGTCTTTGCGACGATCGATCGGTCGCGGGGGTTCGGCGGCGTCTGCGCGTTCCTGGTGGAGCGCGACGACGCGGGGCTGAGCGTCGGCGCGCCGGCGCGCAAGATGGGCCTGGACAGCTCGCCGATGGGCGACGTCGTCCTGCACGACTGCCTCGTTCCTTCGGCCCGGATGCTCGGCGCGCCGGGCGGCGGCATCGGGGTCTTCAACGCCGCCATGGAGCGGGAGCGGAGCTTCATCCTGGCCAGCACGCTGGGAACCATGCAGCGAGACCTCGACCGGTGCGTCGGCCACGCCCGCGAGCGGCGCCAGTTCGACCAACCGATCGGCAGGTTCCAGGCCGTCTCGCACCGGATCGTGGACATGCGCCTCCGGCTGGACACCGCTCGCCTGCTGCTGTACCGGCTCGGCTGGCTGGCGGACCAGGGGCGGCCCATCGGCCTGCAGTCAGCGCTGGTCAAGCTGCATCTCAGCGAGTGCTTCCTGCAGTCCAGCCTGGACGCCGTGCAGATCCACGGCGGCTACGGCTACCTCTCGGAGTGCCAGCTGGAGCAGGACGTGCGCGACGCGGTGGCCGGCCGGATCTATTCAGGAACGTCCGAGGTCCTTCGGAACCTCGCCGCACGACACATGGGACTGTGAACCGGATCGAACACGTGCGTACGGAGGCAAGCAGCATGGGCATCGAGGATCGTGTGCGGCAGTTCATCATCGAGGAGCTGGCGGCGGGCGGCGGCGGCGCGGAGCTCACCAGCGAGTACCCGCTGATCGACGGGGGGGTCGTCGATTCGCTGGGCGTCCTGCGGATCATGAGCTTCCTCGAGGAGACGTACGGCGTCGAGGTCTCGGAGCTGGACCTGACGTACGAGCACTTCCGCGACCTCGCCTCGATCGCCCGCTTCGTGGAGGCGAGGCGTACGGCGGTCCCGAACTCGACGTCCGTCCGCTGAGCGCCGGGCCAGCATCCGTGCGGGGCCCGCTCCACAACCTCCTGCGGGCCTCCGCGCAGCGATGGCCCGGCCGCGCCGCGGTCGTGGCGGACGACCGCACGCTGACCTACGCGGAGCTGGACGCCCGCTCCAACCGGCTGGCCAACCTGCTCCGCGCCGCGGGCGTCCGCACCGGCGACCGGGTCGGCATCCACCACTCCCGGTCGGCCGCCGCGATCGAGGCGGTCTACGCCAGCCTCAAGGCCGGTGCCGCGTACGTGCCGCTCGATCCCACGGCGCCGATGGCGCGGCTCCTCCACGTCGTCCGCGACTGCGAGGTCCGACACGTGCTGACGACCGGCGAGGCGGCGCCGGCCTGGAGGCAGGTCGCCGCGTCGTCGCCGGTCGAGTGGGTGGTCACGGCGGACGCGCCCGAGATCGATGCGCAGCCGGACCGGTCTCCGGACGACTCGACGACGGAGGACGACCTCGCCTACATCCTCTACACGTCCGGCTCCACCGGCGTCCCGAAGGGGGTCGTGCACACCCACCGGAGCGGGCTGGCCTTCGTGAGCTGGGCGCGGGACGTCTTCCAGGTGACCCCGGAGGACGTGCTGTCCAACCACGCCCCGCTGCACTTCGATCTCTCCGTGTTCGACGTCTTCGCGGCGGCGGCCGCGGGCGCCGCGGTCGTGCCGCTGCCAGCGCGCGTCACCGCACTGCCGGTCGAGGCGGCGGCGGCGATCGCCCGCCACGGGATCACCATCTGGTACTCGGTCCCGTCGGCCCTGTGCCTGCTCGGGCGATATGGCGGCCTCGCCCCCGGAGCGCTGCCCCGCCTGCGCCAGATCCTGTTCGCCGGCGAGGTCTTCCCCGTCCGGCACCTTGCCCACCTGATGCGGCTCGTGCCGCACGTCCGGTTCGCCAACCTCTACGGGCCGACGGAGACCAACGTGTGCACGTGGCACCCGGTCTCGGGGGTCCCGGAGCCCACCGAAGCGATCCCGATCGGGCGGCCGGTGACGGGCGTGGAGGTCATCGCGCTCACCGACGACGGACGAGCGGCCGCGGACGGCGAGGTGGGCACGCTGCATGTACGCGGGGCCACGGTCATGCGGGGGTACTGGGGCGATCCGGACCGGACGCGGCGAGCCATGGTCGCCGTGTCCGGTCCCGGCGGTCCCGCCTACCGCACGGGCGACCTGGTCCGCCGGGACGCGGACGGGGTCTACTGGTTCCTCGGCCGCAGGGACTCGCAGGTCAAGAGCCGCGGCCACCGCATCGAGCTCGGGGACGTCGAGGCCGCCCTCCTCGAGCATCCGGCCGTGGTCGAGTGCGCCGTCGTCCCCGTGCCGGACGAGATGCTGGGGTGCCAGCTCGTCGGCTGGGTGGCGGCGGACGGAGACCTGGCCGGCCCCGACCTCGCCCGGTTCTGCGCCCAGCGGCTGCCCGGCTACATGGTCCCGACGCGCTTCCAGCTCTGTCCGGCCCTGCCGAGAACCTCGTCGGGCAAGATCGACCGCCGCCGGCTGGCCGACGAGCTGACGGCCGTCCGGCCGCCGGGGTGACCTGCTTCCAGCCGCCCATCGCCGTCCGGTCCGCCGACGCGACCGACATCGCCTGCTGGCGGTGCGGCGACGGGCCACCGCTCGTGCTGGTGCACGGCTCGGGGGAGGACCACGAGCGGTGGCGCCCGCTGGCGGGGCGGCTCGCGGCCCGGTTCAGCGTCTGGGCGATCGACCGGCGCGGCCATGGCCGGAGCGGCCGCGGCGCGACGCATTCCCTGCGGGCGGAGGCCCGCGACATCGACGCGGTGGTCCGCCGCATCGGTTCGCCGGCGCACCTCCTCGGGCACTCCTACGGCGCCCTCTGCTGCCTGGAGGCCGCCAGCGGCGGGACGCCGGTCGCGTCGCTGACGCTGCACGAGCCGCCGGTCCAGCTCGACGCCGGGCCGGGATCGGCCGCGGCCGCGCGGTCGCTGGCCCTGCTGCGCGCCGGCGATCGCGAGGCGGTGGTCGGGCACTTCCTCAGGGAGGTCGTGGGCGCCCCGCCGGCCTACGTGGCCATGGTCCGCTCGATGCCCACGTTCAGCCGCCTGCTGGCGTCCGCCGACGCCCTGCCGAGGGAGCTCGCCGCGATCGAGCGGTACCGGCTCGACGTCGAGCGGCTCCGGCGGCTGACCGTCCCCACGCTCCTTCTGCTCGGGAGCTCCGACTGTCCCGCCTTCCTCAGCGCGGCGACCGCGGCCCTGCACGAAGCCATCGGGGGCTCCCACGTCGTGCTGCTTCCCGGACGCGCGCATCGGGCCATGGACACGGCTCTCGACGCGTTCGTCGCCACGCTCGCCGACTTCCTGCGCGACGCCGGCTGAACGGTCATCCGGGCTGCCTTTCGCCGTCGCCGGGGGCGCACTAGCCTAGCCGGGGTGGAGACAGACGGCGTA
>Ga0070717_10001131_pt1 | contig 18029 bp, 16 predicted proteins | sample LARL113metaG_FD_71366 | JGI IMG/M metagenome (GOLD analysis project Ga0070717, IMG submission 71366) | Corn, switchgrass and miscanthus rhizosphere microbial communities from Kellogg Biological Station, Michigan, USA - LAR L11-3 metaG | ecosystem: Host-associated > Plants > Roots > Rhizosphere ... | reverse complement strand
CGTTTAGCCGCTAGGTCCACGGTGAAATCGGCCGTCGCCACCACCGGCTCATCAGGTGCCGGCGACGCGCGGCGGACCGCGGCCCGCAGCCGGGCGAGCAATTCATCCATCCCGAAGGGCTTGGTGACGTAGTCGTCCGCGCCTGCGTCGAGGGCGGCCACCTTCTGGCTCTCCTGGCCCCACGCGGAGAGCACGATGATCGGGGTGGAGGTCCAGCCGCGGACTCCCCTGATCACCTCGGTCCCGTCCATATCCGGCAGGCCGAGATCGAGTATTAGCACGTCGGGGCGTTCCCGGGCCATGGCTGCCAGGCCCGTTGTGCCATCGGCGGCGGTGCTCACCTGATACTCGCGCGCTGTGAGGTTGATCTGCAGCGCACGCAGGATCGGCGGCTCATCATCGATGACGAGGACCCGGGTCACGGGTCGGCTGCCGTGGTGGAACTGGCCGAGGTGACCGCCACGGGAAGGCCGACGCGGATGGTCAGCCCGCCACCCGGCGTATCGACCGCGGTCACCGAGCCGCCCATGACTTCCAGGAACCCCTTGGCCACGGCGAGCCCGAGCCCCACTCCAGTGCCCGTGCCGCGCTCATCGAGCCGGTCGAACGGCTCGAACATGCGCGGCTTCAGCCCGTCGGGCACTCCCCGGCCGTGATCCACGATCTCCAGGATCACCGAGGTGCCGGCGTGGTGGGCGCGCATGACCGGCCCCCGGCCGGGCGGGGAGTGGGCCAGGGCATTGGAGAACAGGTTGGCCAGGACCCGTTCAAGCAAGCCCGGGTCGGTGCGCACGAGCGGCAGCCCGTCCGGCACGAGCATCTGCATCTCCATGTCCGGGGCGAGGCCGCGCAGCGCAACCGGCGCGACCTCGTCGATCGAGGTAGGCCGCAGGAAGGGCTGCAGCGAGCCGGTGGCCAGCCGGCTCATGTCGAGCAGGTTCCCGATGAGCGCGTCAAGCCGGTCGGCGGCGTCCTCGATCGTGGCCAGCAGGGCGGCCTCATCGGCCGCCGTCCAATCGACGTCAGTCTGCCGCAGGGTGCTAACGCTGGCTTTGATGGAGGCCAGCGGGGTGCGCAGGTCATGACTGACCGCCGCGAGCAGTGCCGTGCGCATCCGGTTGCCTTCGGCGAGCGCCTCGGCCTGCGCGGCCTGGGTGCGCAGCCGGTCCCGGTCCAGCGCGGCGCCTGCCTGTGCGGCGAATCCGTCCAGCATCCGAGGGGTGACCAGCCGGGTCTGTCCCGCCACGATGAGCGCCAGGCCAGGCCGCACCTGCACGCGGGTCTCGCTCGCCCCGGGCGGCGCGCTGCCGCTCATGGCAACCCGGATCCACTGGTCGCGGACCTGCTCGGCTAGTTCGGCCCGGCCGCCCCAGGTGCCGGTGAGGTGGTCGAGCACGGCCGCCGGTGTGTCGGCGCCGCCGAGCACCGTCTGGGCCAGTTCAAGCAGGGAAGCCGCCTCGTCCGCGCTGCGCGCGGCCTGGATCGCCCGCCGCGCGGACAGGTGCACGACGCTGCTGACAGCCACCGCAACGGTCACGAACAGCAGCAGGGCCAGCAGGTTGCGCGGCTCGGCGATGGTCAGCGTGTGCAGCGGCGGGGTGAAGTACCAGTTCAGCAGGAGGCTGGACATCACGGCGGCGAGCACGGCGGGCCAGAACCCGCCAACCACCGCGACGGCGACGACGGCCACCAGGTAAATCAGCAGGTCGTCGGCTAGGCTCAGGTCTTTCCGGACGGCCACCAATGCCGCGGTGAGCAGGGGCAGCCCGGCGGCGAGGAGCACCCCGGCCAGTTGCCGCCGGCCACGGATCCCCGCCCAGGTGCTGGTCCCGCCCACGCGATCCCCACGCATGTCCACAATCCACAGTGTGAACGACGATCCGAATTGGCGCACTAGCTGGCCGATTCCCGCACCAAACAGACAGCACGCGGCCATCGCCACGGCCGCCGCCGCGGCCACAGAACCGGTGGGCCGCAGCTCGGCGTAAGGGGGGCGGGAAAAGCCCACCACGGTCAGCCATCCGATGACGCCGAGCACCGGCGCGGTGAGTGGTTCCGCCACCAGTGACACCCCGGTCACGACGATCGCCACTGCGGCCAGCACCCCGGCCGCTGGCAGCCTGCCGTTCATGCCTGCCGCGATGGCGCCGACCACCAGCAACGCGGCGGAGCCTGCCGGCAGCGCGAAAGGCGCCGCGATCCCACGTCGTCCCCGAGTACGGTTCATCAAATCCCAGTGGACCCCAGGTCAGGGAGGGCGTCAGAGATCTTGACAGATCCCTAACGGCCTTCCCCCCGCTCTTGACACCCCCCTAACGCGGCCCCATCCTCACCCGGCTGATCCACCCACCCGGCCGATCCACCGGCCGCGGGACGGCTTGGGCTGGGGTGGCGTTTGAGGCTGAAGTGATTAGGGCTGAAATGGGGATTGAGGCTGCAGTGCGGATTGAGGCTGCAGTGAAATTTGGGGTTCGAGCTGGGGCTCGATTTGGGGTTCGAGCTGGGGCTCGATTTGGGGTTCGAGCTGGGGCTCGATCTGGGGCTGGGCCGCGGCTGAGGCCGACGAGGGGATGGCGGGTCGCGGGCGCCGTACGAATACGGAAGCGGCGGCAGCCACGATGCTCGCGGCGGCAGCGACCAGCCAGCCGTGGCGAAACGCGCTCACCGCGCTGGCCGCGGTCGCCGGGGCGCCGAGCACGGTCACGAACACGGCCACACCCAGGGCGGCCGCGACCTGCCGACCCATGTTCAGCACGGCGGAGCCGGTGCCGAACCGCTCTGGGGGCAGCGCCGTGGCGGCGGCGCTGATCAGGGTCGGTAGGGTCAGGCCGACGCCGATACCGGTCAGCAGCATGCTGGGCAGCAGGTCCGTGAAGTAATGCGGGGTGACAGTGACGAACAGGACGCGCCACAGCAGCCCGGCGGCGAACACGAGGTTGCCGGCGGCCGCGACCGTGCCTGGCCCGAACCGGCGGGCCAGCGATCCCGCCCCGATGGCCAGGCCCGGTACCATCGCTGGCCCCGGGGCGATGGCCAGGCCGGTGCGCAGCGCGGAATAGTGCCAGACCGTCTGGCACCACAGCACGTTGGACAGCAGCATGGCGGCGAATCCGATGCTGAAGACGAATGTCGCCAGGCTCGCTGGCCCGAACGTGGGCCTGCGCAGCAGGTGAAGCTCGAACATTGGGTGATCGTGGCGGGCGCAGCGCCACAGGAACCAGGTCACGGCGACCGCGGCCCCCACGAGCAGGCCGATGGTCCGGCCGGACGCCCAGCCCCAGGTCGGTCCCTCGACAAGCCCGCCGGTCAGCCCGCCGATCGCCGCCGTCAGCAGAGCCGCCCCGGCGAGGTCGGGCAGTGGCTCGGTGGCCCGCGGGGCCGGATGCGGCAGCACCCGCAGGCCCGCAGCGACGCCAAGCACGCCAATGGGCAGGTTGACCAGGAAGACCCAGCGCCAGTCAGCCGCCACGAGCAGCCCGCCGACGACCGGCCCCAGGGCGGCGGAGATGCCGCCGACCGCGGCCCAGGCGCGCACCCGCCCGCTGCGGCGCTCGGCTGGCGTGGCCGCCAGCAGCAGAGCCAGGGAGGTGGGGATGAGCGCGGCGGCGCCAGCCGCCTGGACAATGCGCGCGGCCACCAGGAAGGCAAGTCCCGGTGCTGCCGCGCAGGCCGCCGAGGCCGCGGTGAACAGGGCCATCCCGGCCAGGAACACCCGGCGCTGGCCGGTGCGGTCACCCAGCCGGCCGGCCGCGACGAGCAGCGCCGCGAAGGATATGGCGTACGCGTTGAGCACCCAGGACAGCCCGGCCAGCGAGGTCCCACTGAAATCCTTGCCGATGCTTGGCAGGGCGACGTTCACGATGAACAGGTCGAGGTTGGACATGAAGACCGCCGCCACGACCACCGCGAACGCCGCCCGTGGCGACCGAAGGTTTGAGACTCCAACTGGCATCCCACGATGCTAGCTAACACAGGTTTGATATGGCAACCTTGAAGTGTGACCACCAACACCGCTACCGAACGAAACCAGCCCAGCAAGCTCCCGGCTCCGCAGCTACCGGGCCGCCCATGCTCGATCGCGAGGTCCCTGGACCTGGTCGGCGAGAAGTGGGCCATGCTCGCGCTTCGCGAGATCTCCTTCGGCAACCACCGCTTCAATGAGATCGCGCGCAACACCGGCGCGCCACGCGACCGCCTGGCGGCCCGGCTCCGGGCCCTCGTCGAGGCCGGGATCCTGGAGCGCCGGCAGTACCAAGCGTCCCCGCCGCGCTGGGATTACCACCTGACCCCGGCCGGACGTGACCTCGCGCCGGTGCTCAGGGCGCTGCTCGTCTGGGGCGACCGCTGGGTGTCACCGGAGCCGCCTGCCACCCTCCGGCACGGTGATCACGACCTCGACCTGGACTGGATCTGCCGACGGTGCGGCCAGGCACCGGATGAGGGTTCAGTCACGGTCCACGCCAACACCCCCGGCTGGGACCTGCGTGGCCCGCAGCCACGGTAACTGCGCCCGGTAGTTCACCTCCACCTGGCGCCCTGTCAGGTCGGCCAGTGTCCTGCTCTCCTGCCCCCGCGGCCCGCTGGCGCGACCGCAACAGCCCACAATCGCGCGCCACCAGCCTGACAAGCATGCGGTGACCAGCAAGTTGGCGCATAATAGTAGTAATGAAGCCAGCCCGCGCCATGCCCCGGCGCCATCTGCCCGGAAGTCCCTTCAACGCGCCCCCTGCAGCCCCGCCAGTCGAGGTATTCGATGTGCAGGACCAAGTGACCCACGACCGGTACGGCCTCGGCCGGGTCATCCGTGTCGAGGACGAGACCGCCGTCCTCGTCGATTTCGGCTCGCGGCAAGAACGAATCATCTCCCCATATACCAAGCTGACCAAGCTCTGACGCCGACAGCGACGGGCGGATCCAGCAGAATCGGACATGGATTCCCCGAGGTCGTCCGCCGAAAGCGCATGGTTCGGCACTGCTCCAGCCGCTGCTGACCTCTGAGGTCATCGAGCGGCACTGGAGAGTGCCTTGCGCACGCCGTCTGCGGAGTTTCTCCCAGGGCTGAGTTCCTCCCACTCACCGACCCAGCCGACCGGACGCGCTTCCGGCCTATGCGGCGATCCGGGTGGAGCGGACTCCAGCCGTGCAGGCCGACCTCGTGCACCGCGGGCGCTGGGATGATCACAACTGATCCCTGGTTGAACCCATGTGCCGGTGGCATGGACCGGACCGGACGTTCCGCGCGCCGAGCCCGGGGTCGCTGGAGGACTGGCTGGACTGCCGCCGCGCGACGTCACTGCGGACATACCAGGGGCTGAGAGGCGATCAACTCACCAAGCGTGCCGCGGCCCGTTGTCCCTGACCCGGCTTGGGCTGGCGCGCGGCACATGGCGTAGGTGGAGCGCATCTGGTTCCGGCGCCGCTTCGACGGTCACGGCAGCCTGGGTTGCCTCTCATGTAACGAGAAGTTCCCAGACGGTGGAGTTTTGACCTCGCCGAGAGCGGCAGGCAACGGCGGGCTTCGTGACCTAATGCGCCTTTGCCCAGGTGGTGGCGGCCGGGCAGTCACTCGATGAGACGTTTCCTGGACGTCGCTGTACCCCTATCGACCTGTGCTCGGTCTACGACGCTCACCGCTGCCCGCAGTCGGCCACCGGCGGCGCGCTGACCTGCGAGCTAGCCGTGCGTGTCACATTCTGCAGCCTGGCTCCGTCCTACCAACGACGAGGCAGATACCGGTTCCGGCGACGTGAAGTGAGCGCGAAGGAACTCGGGTGAGCCGCGTCCAGCCATCGGTTATCGGGCCAGGACGGATGGAGGTCGAGATGATCGAGATCACCCGGTTCGCTGATCTGGTGCCCCGCGACCACGGGCTTGCCGTGATCGCGTTGGCCCTGCCGGACGGCACGGTCCACGCCTCCGTCGCCAGCGCCGGCGTCCTGAGTCATCCGGTGACTGGTATCCCGGTTGTCGGCATCGTTGCAGGCCGCGGGTCCCGAAAGCTCGCCTATCTCAGGACCCGCCCCCGCGCCACCGTAGTGCTGCGCGTGGGCTGGCAGTGGTCGGCAGTGGAGGGACCGGTCGAGCTGGCTGGCCCGGACGACCGACTGGACGGCATCAACGCGGAGCGACTCCGGCTGCTACTCCGAGAGATCTTCACCGCGGCCGGCGGCAGGCACGACGACTTCGACGCCTACGACCGGGCGATGGCCGCCGAGCGGCGCGCCGCTGTCTTGGTCACCCCCGCGCATGTCTACAACCGATAACTGCTGTCTGGAACAGGAGAGCATCCGATGACCGTCGCCCCCACCACCCCGACAGGATCCCGCGGAGCCATGGTGCAAGCACCGGCCAGCCCACTAGGCAGACTCGGATCCTGGAGCTATCAGCACCGGCGGATGGTGGTGGCCGCGTGGCTGCTGACCCTCGTTGTCGTGACGCTGGCCGGCCGGTCGGCAGGCTCGCAATTCAAAGACGATCTGAACGGGGGCAGCACGCAGTCACAGCAGGCTGCATCGTTCTTGCAGGGGCATTTCCCGAGCCAGGCCGGTGATGTTGCCGAGGTGGTGTTCCAGAGCCGGGCGCTGGTCACCTCGGCAGCGGTGAAGACGCGGATTACCCGCACCCTCTCCGGACTGGCTGGGCTGCCGCATCTCACATCGGTGCGAAGCCCGTTCGGGCCCGGTGGAGCGCACCAGGTCAGCGCGGACGGGCACGTCGCCTACGGCGTGGTCCAGTTCGACGGCCGCGGCGACGCCGTCCCGAACACCGCGATACAGCGGGTCATCGACCAGGCCCGGACGGCCGCGGCCCCGGGCTTCGCCGTGCAGCTCGGCGGGACGCCCGTGCAGAAGGTGGAGAAGCCGCAGTTCGGCAAAAGCGAGGCGCTGGGGATCCTGGCGGCCATCGTCATCCTGCTGTTGGCGTTCGGTTCGGTGATCGCGATGGTGCTGCCCGTCGTGACCGCGATCGTCGCCGTAGCGACCACGTTCGGTGTCCTCGATGTGCTGAGCCATGGCGTGACCGTCCCCTCGTTCGGGCCGGAGCTCGCGGCGCTGGTCGGGCTGGGCGTGGGGATCGACTACGCGCTGTTCCTGGTCACCCGCTACCGGAACGCCCTGCGCTCGGGATCGGCCCCCGAGACTGCGGTTGTGACCGCGATGGCCACATCCGGCCGGGCGGTGGTGTTCGCCGGCTCGACCGTGGTGCTATCGCTATTCGGCCTGTTCCTGCTGGGCCTGCCCTTCATCTACGGGGCGGCACTGGGTGCGATCATCGCGGTGCTGCTGGTCATGGCGGCGTCGGTGACGTTGCTGCCGGCCGCGCTGGGGTTCGCGGGCACTGGCATCGACCGGCTTCATGTCGGGCTGCGGCGGCGCCCGGATTACGCGTCCGGGCCGGGCCGGGGGTTCTGGTGGAGATGGAGCCGGCAGGTGCAGCGCCGGCCGTGGCTGGCCGGGGGCGCCGCCGTCCTGGCCCTGGCCGTCCTGGCCCTGCCCTTCCTGTCGCTGCGGCTGGCCTTCACCGATGCGGGCACCAATCCGGCCTCCTACACCTCCCGCCAGGCCTACGACCTGCTGGCGAGGGGATTCGGCCCTGGGACAAACGGCCCACTGGTAGTCGCGCTGGAGTTGCCCGGCAGGGTCGGTTCATCCCACGTTGTCGCGTCGCTCCGCAGTCAGCTGGCGACGGCGCCGGATGTGGCGTTCGTAAGCCCGCCGCAGTACAACCTGGCCGGGAATGCCGGAGTCCTGACAGTGATCCCTCACACCTCACCCCAGGACTCGCGAACCTCCGCGCTCGTCCAGCAGCTCCGCAACGTGGTCGTCCCTGGTGCCGTGGCGCACACGGGCGTCCGGGCGCTGGTGGGCGGGGAGACGGCCGCGTCGATTGACACGGCCGCCCTGATCTCCCGGCACCTGGCCCTGGTCGTCACGTTCGTCATCCTGCTGTCGCTGCTGCTCCTGGTGGCCGCGTTCCGGTCAGTGGTGGTTCCCCTGGTCAGTGCTTTGCTGACGCTGCTGTCGACCGGGGCGGCCTACGGCGTGCTCGTCGCGGTGTTTCAGTGGGGCTGGCTCGGCTCGGGGATCGACAACGGCGCGACCGCGCCGGTAGATCCGTGGATCCCGCTGATGCTGTTCGCGCTGCTGTTCGGATTCTCCATGGATTACCAGGTGTTCCTGGTCTCCCGGATCAGGGAGGAATGGCGCAATGGCCGGGGGGATTCCGGCGCGGTGGCCGACGGCCTGGCTGCAACCGGCCGGGTCATCACCTCCGCGGCCGCCATTATGATCTGCGTATTCGGGGCGTTCGTGCTCGGGGACCTTCGGGTGCTGCGGGTCATCGGCCTGGGTATGGCGGTGGCGGTCCTCCTGGATGCCACCCTCGTCCGGATGGTGCTCATGCCGTCGGTGCTGCAGCTTATGGGCCGGGCGAACTGGTGGTTCCCGCGCCGGCTAGAGCGCGCTGTGCCGAGCTTCCTGTCCGAGGTCCAGCCCCAACCGCTGGCCGCCAATACCGGGGCCTGACACGGCGCGGCACTGGTTTCCCAGCGGCCGCTACAGCGCGAGCAGATGGTCCAGCACCGACGGATCCCCGTCGGCGATGTCGATCACTTTCGTCCGGCTTGTGCGGCCCGTCACGAGCGTCACCGCACGCCGCCGGACACCGAAGGCGTCTGCCAACGCGGCTAGCGCTGCCTCGGTAGCCTGGCCGCCGACGGCGCGAGCCGTCACCCGGACGATCAGGGCACCATCGTGCTCGCCACCCACGCCTGGACGGCCAGCTCCGGGTCGCACGTGAATGGTGAGCCTCATCACCGCAGTCCGTCCTGGGTTGCCTGCGCTGGGGATTAGCCTGGCCCACAGCTGCGTACCCGGGGAAGCCTCCTGATTTGGGCACCGCCATGGGATCGCAGCCCGTATTGAGAGCATGTCACGGCGATCACGGACGGAGACTGGGATCGGCAGAAGGTCTGGCCCCGGGCCGGGTCCGCATCCGGCGCCAGGCGCGGGTTCGGCGGGAGGTATCTCGCAGTCCAGGCGGTGCCGCGTCCCTCGGCTCGCTCAGGCCGTATTTCCCGCTCGCCTCGGGCCGCCTTCAGGCGCCGCCTTCCCTCGTCGCTCGTCCCTCGCTCCTCAGTCCAGGCGGCGCCGCGTCCCTCGGCTCGCTCAGGCCGTACTGGCGCTGCTGGGGGCCTGCCTGATTCCGGTGCTGCTGGCCGGGGCGGGCTTCATCGCCTTACTGGGCGAGGATGCCGGGTCATTGCCCGCCACCGTTCCGGTGGGCGGGAACGACGGGCTGTGGCTCGGGCATGCCTGGGTCGATGGCCGCCGCACGGCCGCCGATCTGGACACTCTCGCTGGACGGCTGCGCCAAGCCAGGATCCGGGACGTGTTCGTGCATGTCGGCCCGCTCTCCGACGATGGCTCGCTCAACCCGGCGCTGCGCCCGCGTGCCCGCTGGCTGCTGACCGCGTTGCATCACCGGCTGCCCGGGGTGCGGGTGCAGGCCTGGCTGGGTGACCTCGTCGGGCCAGGTCATCTCGACCTCGCCGACCCGGGCACGCGAACCCGGGTGCTGGGCAGCGCTGCCCAGGTGCTTGCCGAGGGATTCGACGGCATTCACTACGACCTGGAGCCGGTTCCCAGCGGTAACCGCGGATACCTGGAGTTGCTGACCGCCACGCATGCCCTGACCCGCGCGCACCACGCGACGCTGTCGGTAGCGGGTGATCAGATCGAGCCCCTGCCGCAGCTGCACACCCTTCAGCAGTGGATCTCCGGCCAGGCGCACTGGTGGTCCACCGGGTACCTGCACGCCGTCGCGAGCCGGGTCGACGAGATCGCCCTCATGGCCTATGACACAGGCGTGCCGACCAGGGCCGCCTACAGCGGGTATGTCCGGGTCCAGACCCAGCTGGCCCTGGCCGCGATCCCGCCGGCCGTCACCCTGCTGATCGGGCTACCCGCCTTCCACGACAGCGAACCCGGGCACACCAGCGGGGAAGCCGTCGCCGCGGCCATCCGTGGGGTCCGCCTGGCCCTCGGGGCGCACCCGCCACGGCGGCCGGTCGGCGTGGCGCTCTACGCCGACTACACCGCCAGCCCGGCCGACTGGGCCAGCTACCTGGCCAGCTGGGTACTCCCTCGCGGCGCCGCCTGCCGGCCTGTGCCGGGGCCGTGTCCGGGGCGAGCGGGGGACACGGCGTGGGCAGATAACGCGATCAGATGAGCAGCAGGGTTTTGCCGATGACACTGCGGGCCTCGATGGCGGCGTGCGCAGCGGCGGCCTGCTCCAGCGGGAATGCCTGCCCGATGACAGGCCTGATCCGGCCTGCCGCCGCCTCGGACAGAACGCGTTCGGCCAGCCGCTTCAGGTCGGCGGGCCCGAACTGGACCTGGTCGATGCCACGTACGGTTATCCCGCGCTGGTTCGCCAGTTGTGGGTCGATCTCGGTAAACGCGCCACTGGGCGCGCCGTGTGCGGAGAACTGGCCGCCGCTGGCGGTGATCTCGAACGCGGCCCGGCCGATCTGCCCGCCGACGCCGTCGAAGACCACGTCCGGCCCGGCGCCACCGGTTGTCTCGGCGACCCGCTCGGTCCAGCCCGGCTCGGAATAGTCCACCACGGCGTCAGCACCCAGTTCGAGGGCCAGGTCCAGCTTCCGCCGGCCACGGGCGGCTGCGATGACCCGCGCGCCGGCCGCGTGAGCCAGTTGCAGCAGCAGAAGGCCCATGCCACCGCCGGCTCCGAGCACCAGCACCCAGTTTCCCGGCTGGAGTTGCGCCCTTTCGGCGAGGCCCAGAGCGGTGGGGCCGTCGTGAAGCAGCGCCGCCGCCTCGCGCAGGCCAAGCGAGCCGGGCACCGGGATCAGCCTGTCGGCCCGGGCCACGGCCTTCTCCGCGTAACCCCCCTCGCCGCCACGTTCGCCGGTGTGAGTGATGACTCGCCGCCCGGCCCAGCCGGGTTCGACGCCCTCCGCCACGGAGATGACCTCTCCCGCCACGCCGTTGCCCGGCACGTACGGCGGCTTCACGTCGAAGTACCCGGCAGCGAACCCCGAACGGATCTGCGTGTCGACGAACAGGACATCCGCGACCGACACGGCAATCACGGCCTCCCCCGGCCCAGCGGCGGGGTCCGGCGCTTCGCCCGGCACCAGCACCTCCGGGCCCCCGAACCGGGTCGCCTCCATCACCCGCATCCCGTGACCCGCCCTCCCTGTGGTGGCGAACGGAAGTCGGCCACGTGGTCGATGGCCCACTCGCGGAACGTGCGCGCCGGAGATCCGGTGACTTCCTCCACCTCGCGCGTGACCTGCTCCGGGCTGACGGTCAAGGTGGCCCAGTGGCCAAGCGCGCCGTCCACGAAACCAGAGTCACCCCAGGCCGCGAGCAACCGCTGGCGCGCCACCCCGGGCGAGAGCTCCTCCGAGCCGACCGCACGGACGGCGGCGCCCCTACCCAGCAGCCCCGACACGACGTGCCGGCCGACGTTGCCGGTCGCGCCGATCACGAGAATTACGCTCTGGTCAGCCATGAGATCCCTCCGTCCGCCGTCACGAGAGCACGGTTGTCCTTGACCGGCGGCGTGCTTAGACGGTAAGACCTCAACTAACGTTGAGGTCAAATCGTTGGATTGAATCGCGGCGGCAATGAACCAGCCTCGGTGGGACCGCGGGGAACTGACAGTGGGCGAACTCGCCGCCCGCGGCGGCGTGGCCGTCTCCGCGCTGCATTTCTACGAGCGTCAGGGCCTGATCGCCAGCCGGCGCACCTCCGGCAACCAGCGACGCTACCGGCGCGACACGCTCCGCCGGGTGGCGCTGATCCGCATCGCGCAGCGGGCCGGCATCCCGCTGGCCGAGGTCCGCGCCGCCCTCGCCGAGCTGCCCGATGGCCGCGCCCCCACGCGACGGGACTGGGAACGGCTGTCCCGCCGCTGGCAGGACGACCTCGACCAGCGCATACGCCGGCTTCAGCAGCTACGCGACGAATTCACCGGCTGCATCGGATGTGGCTGCCTGTCGATCGACCTGTGTGCGCTGGCCAACCCCCACGATCAACTGGGCGCCCAGGGGGCAGGCCCTCGGCGGCTGCTCGGAGATGCTCCGGCGGACCAAGCCCGTCGAGGATGAACGCGGTCACCAGAACTACCGCCATGCCGACCGCGGCTCCGGCGATGGTATCGGTGAAGTAGTGGATGCCCAGGCCGATAAGCGCGACGGCGACAGCGCACGCGGCCAGGTACGCGGCCAGCGTGAGCAGCAGGCGCGCCGCGGCACGCATCCCCGGCCGGGACGGGCCGGCCAGCAGCACCGCGCAGGCGCCCGCGACCGCGAACGCGCCGGTGGAATGGCCGCTTGGAAAGCTCAGCGCGCCCCGCATTGTCCGGCCGATGAGGGGCTTGAGCAGGAGTTCGGTGAGGGCCCCGGCCGCGGGCACGGCCACGGCGACGAGCGCCGCTCCGCGCGGCCTGCGCGTCGCGAGGCAAGCCAGGACCAGCGCCACGGTCATCACGGTCACCAGGACCGGGCCACCGAACCCGGCCAGGACATCGAGTATTCCCGGATGTCCGCCCAGGCTGGCTTGGATTCGCAGGTCGACCGCTGCATCCAGCCGTCCAGGCCGCGTGTGGTGCGTGAACCACGCTCCGAGCAGCACAGTGACGGCCAAGCAGACGGCGAGCAGCGCGGCGGCGAAGGGTCGGAGGGCTGGCGCCAGCAGCGGGCCGGGCACCGCGGGGCGCAGGCGCTGCAGCACCTGCCTCCATGTCCTTCTGAGCATCCGGCCATCCTAGGAGAGGCCGGCCATCCCTGGGAGAGCACCGCGGCGTCGTGTCCAGTAGGCAGTGATAGGTCGCGCCGGAGGCTGGCCCTGGGGGTCTTGATGGACCATGACCGCCGTGCTGCGTTCGCGGAGCACATGATCACCACGTTGACCGGGGCTGCGCTGACCATGCTGGATTCGCCCCGCCCGCAGAACTGCATCTACGCCTGCCCGGCTTGATCAGCGGCGAGGGCCGTGATCGCGGTCGCCACGCCGGCGGGGTCTATCAGCATGTGCAGATGCTGCCCGGGCAGTTCTCGGACCGGCCAGCCTCGCGTAGCGGCCTCGTCGGCCTGATCCCGATAGGGCTCGGAGAATCTCAGGTAACCGGGATGACACGACCGCCACGCAGCCGGCACAGGAGGCAGGTCCTCCTCGAAGAATGCCAGTGGCAGCGGGCGGGCCTCGCCGGCCACGGCCCGGCGTGTCCCCTCGTCGGGGAACAGCGGGGACAGCTCGTCGGCAGGCCACCATTGCGGCCATGGCGGGACCAGGCCCTCGGTCGCGATGTCCCGGAGGAAGGGGAGAAACCCGTCGTCTGTGACCTTGCCGCGCCCAGAGTGTGGCGGGATAGCGGCGTCGGCGAAGATCACGGCCGTCTCCCTGGCTGCGAGCGCCTCGGCCAGGTAGGGAGCGAACACGCCCGCGCCCGAGTGGACGACGAGGACGACCCGGTCCGCCGCGCTGGCCTGGACCTGCGCACAAGCCTGCCGCACCAGTCGGCGCGCATACGGGGGCCCGCCGTCGGTGCAGCCGCTCAGGGTTGGGATGGCGACGTTGTGCCCGGAGCCTGACAATTCACGCCCGACCAGCGCCCAGCTGGCTGGCCCCAGGACTGGCGCGTGCACTAGCACGAAGAGTTCGGCCACGTCTCCATGCTGCCAACCGTGGTGTCGCGGACCGAGCATGATTCGCTATCGGCACAAATGCGTCTAGGCCGACGGCGCAACCGTGACCGCTCTTCGCTGCGCCATCGGCGCGTGGCCGCACCACCTGGGTACCCGTTAAAGCCGTTGCCCACCGGTGCCCGCACGGCGAGCATGGGACGGTGGCAAAGGAGAATTTTCGGGTGCGGGTGGGTGACGTGGTCCTGCACGGGACCCGCTGGGCTGGTGATAGCCCCGCGGTGGTGCTCCTGCATGCCGGCGTGTGCGACCGGCGCAGCTGGGATGACGTTGGCGATCAGCTGAGTCCGGCGCACGCGGTGATCGCCTACGACCGCCGCGGCTTCGGCGAGACCGAGTCAAGCTCGCATGACTTCACCCACGCCGATGACCTCATCGTGGTGCTTGACGCAGCCGATGTCGGCCCGGTCTGGCTGGCCGGCAGCTCAGCCGGCGGGAAGGTGGCGATCGACACCGCGCTGCTGGAACCGACGCGCGTCGCCGGCCTCATCCTGTTCGCGCCCGCGGTGAGCGGCGCTCCTCAGCCCGCCCGATACGACGCGGCCACCGATCGGCTCGGTGACTTGATCGACGCAGCCATGGCCGCCGGTGACCTGGACGAGGCGAACCGGCTGGAAACCTGGATCTGGCTGGATGGTCCGGCAAGTCCCGAGGGGCGCGTCAGCGGGCCGGCCCGCGACCTCGCGCTGGCGATGAACGCCGTGGTGCTGCGCAACACGGCCCCGAAAGACGCGGGGGCCAGCTCGGCGGACGCCTGGAACCAGCTCGAAAAGATCAACATGCCGGTCACAGTCTCCTGGGGCGACCTGGACGTGCCCTTCCTAGTCGACCGGAGCGAGCAACTCGCCGCCCGCCTGCCCGCCGGGCACGGCCACCCCCTGCCGGGCACCGCGCATCTGCCTTACCTAGAGCGGCCAGATCTCGTCGCGCAAGTCATCGCGGACGCAATCGCCCGCTCATAGCTACCAGCCCCGGCCACCGCGGACGCCAATTGCCGCTCCAGCAAGCAATCGGCGTCCATTCATCACGACGTGCGAGGTGCGGCACACGGCTGGTCAGCGGGTTTCGGTGGCCAGTCGCAGGCCGAAGCCGATGAGCACGATGCCGGTGGCGCGTTCGAGCCATCGCTGCACGGTGGATCGCCGCAGCCAGCCGACGCCGTGGGCGGCCATCCACGCCAGCGTGGCGAGCCAGGCACCAGTTTCGGCGATGAACCACGGCCCGGAGGGACCGCTGCCCTTCGACTGGCCGGTGGTGCCAGCCATCCGGGGGCAGTTCAAGGACCCCGACCCGGCCTGGTGGGATCGCCTCGCCGAGATCACCGCCCCCACCCTGATTGTGGGTGGCGGGCCTGCCAGTCACATTCCCCAGGACACGGGACGGTCGGCTGACGGCCGGGACGGCCAACAGTTACGCTGGTCAGAGCAAGTTTCCCAGGGTAGTCGTTACCAGGCCGTTACATCCCCCCATGTATCTGGCCCGGCCGGGGAAGCTCTTGACCACTGTGGCGGCGTCAGCCCCGGCGACCGGACGTTTCCGGTCACCGGACACAGCATGAGATGGCATGGCGAATGGGGGGCGCTAGGCGTGAGTAGCTTCTTCGAATCGCGTCGCGACGATGACCGGGCCGGGCATAGCGGTGAGGAAGACTCGGCGCCGGGGCTCGATGGGCTGCCGACGGCGCTGCTGCAGCGGCACGGCGCCCGGGTGCTCTACCCCGCCGACGCGGCGGCGGTCCCCGGCTGGCCGGCACCCCGGTCGACGGTGTACCGGGCCAGGACGCTGATGGTCCCTGGCGACCTCCTGCAGGAGCCGACCTTTGCCGTGATGAACAGGGCGCTGGCCCGTGTCGGGATGAGAATGGTCCCGCCCGAGCCGGACGGCGACACGGCAGGCCGCGATAGCGCGGGCGGTGACCCGGCCCCGGGCGGCACCCCGAACGGGCGGGGGCCCTCCCCCGACGTCCTTCGGCAGTTGCCTCGCACGACGGCCCTGGTGCCGGCCGCCGCGGAGGACGGCATGGCGGCGCCTCCCGTGGTCGTTGACGCGTGGGTCGCGCTGCAGATGCTGCGCGCGGCCGCCAGCGCGCAGGAGGACGCCACGATGGACACCCATGCCGTCCGCCGGATCTCGCTGGAGCACCTGCTGATCGGTTCGGCGATCACCGGGACCCCGATCACCGAGGGAAATCCCATCACGGAAGGGAACCCGATCACCGAGGGCAACCCGGTCACCGGATCCGGTGGTGTCGACTCCTACCTCTTCAGCGGCGGTGACGGCCGGACCCCGGTCGAGGTCTCGCTGGACGCGCCAGCCCGCGTGCCGGCGGCACGGTGCGGGCCGCTGTGGGGCCGGCGTCCGGTCGTCGCCGTGCTGGACACCGGTGTCCGCACCCACCCGTGGCTGGATGTCCTCGCGGACCCGCAGGCCCCCGGCGGTTACGTGACGGTCAATGACGGCTTCGTCGCGGTCGATCAGGGCATGCAGGACGCCATCCATGCGGACAGCCAGCGGGCGGCCGGGTCCGGCGACCACCCGCGCCGCCTGATCAAGCACCCCTGGGACACGCCGGTCACGGCGGAGCCGCTGGTCGGCGAGCTGGACACACACACCGGTCACGGCACGTTCATCGCCGGGATCGTGCGCCAGGTCGTGCCGGATGCCCAGGTCCTGGCACTAAGGATCATGCACAGCGACGGCGTCGTCTACGAGGGCGATCTCATGTGCGCCCTGCGCCTGCTGGCCGGCCGGATCGCGGCCGCTGAGGACGGCGACCTGACGGCGATGGTTGACGTGGTGTCGCTCTCACTCGGCTACTTCAGCGAGTCCGCGGCGGACGTGGCCTACGGCTCCGCGCTCTGGAACGTGATCGACACCCTGCTCGGGATGGGCGTCGTTGTCGTGGCCGCAGCGGGCAACTACGCGACGAGCCGACGGTTCTACCCCGCGGCGTTCGCCGGCCTGGCCACCACGCCTGGGCATGCGCCTTTGATCAGTGTGGGCGCGCTCAACCCGAACGGCTCGAAGGCACTCTTCAGCGACGGCGGCCGATGGATAACGGCCTGGGCCGCGGGGGCGGCCATGATCAGCACATTCCCGACCGACGTCAACGGCAGCCGCGATCCCGAGATCAGCATGCCCGCGCACCCCGCTAACACGATCCCCGCCGGGCTCTCACTGCCCGCCGAACGGGAGGCACTCGATCCCGACGACTTCTCCAGCGGCTTCGCGGTCTGGAGCGGCACCTCATTCTCCGCTCCCCAGCTGGCCGCGCAGATCGCCAGGTCGCTGCTCGCGGGGGCAGCGGCCGATCCGGCGCTACGGCTGGACCAGCCCGGGGCGCAGGCCGCCGTTTACCGGGTGACGCAAGCCTTGCAGAGCCTCGGCTGGCAGGCCTGACCGCTGTGGATCGCCGCAGATCTTCCACGGTGCCGCCGCCGCTGAGCCGGCCGGACCGCCATGCCCGGATCGCGAACCTGCTGAACGCGGCGAGGGACGGCCGCGACGAAGCGCTGGCCGAGATCGTGGCGGAGCTTAGCCCGCTGCTCTGGCAGGTGGCCCGGGCGGCCGGGCTGACCGGCGGCGACGCCGAGGACGTGGTGCAGACGGCCTGGGTGCAGCTGCTCTCTCATCTGGACGGCATCTACACGTCGGCGGCGCTCACCGCCTGGCTGGTCACCACGACCAGGCGGGAGGCATGGCGGGTGCGCGCCGCGAGCCGCAGGCAGCTTCCGGCCGAACAGGACTGGCTCACCACGGTGCCGGACCCCGGGCCCGGCTCCGAGGACCGGGTCATCGTCGACGATCAGCAGCGCACGCTCTGGGCCGCCCTCGGCAAGCTCTCCCCGCGCTGCCAGGAACTGCTGCGGATCGTCGCCTTCGTGCCCCGGCCCGACTATGACGCGGTAGCGGGCGTGCTCGGCATCCCGCGCGGCAGCATCGGCCCGACCCGGGGCCGCTGCCTGGCCAAGCTCCGCGCCATACTGCCCAGCGATCGGGAGGGAAGCCCGTCATGAATCCCCCGGACGCAGGCGGCCGGCCAGCGGCCGACGGGATGCTGGATGACGTCGATCTCGCGATCCTGGACGGCCTCCGCGAAGTGTTCCAGGCGGTCGACCCGATGCCCGCTGACCTTCCGGAGCGGATCCGGTTCTCGCTCGCCCTCCGCGACCTGGAGGTCGAGGTGGCCCGCCTCACCGCCGACGAGGACCAGCGGGTGCCGGCCGCCCGCGGCGATGAGCAGAGCCGGATGATCACCTTCGACAGCGACAGCCTGACCATCATGATCCGGATCGAC
>Ga0070717_10001130_pt1 | contig 18051 bp, 20 predicted proteins | sample LARL113metaG_FD_71366 | JGI IMG/M metagenome (GOLD analysis project Ga0070717, IMG submission 71366) | Corn, switchgrass and miscanthus rhizosphere microbial communities from Kellogg Biological Station, Michigan, USA - LAR L11-3 metaG | ecosystem: Host-associated > Plants > Roots > Rhizosphere ... | reverse complement strand
CGGCTCCGTGAATCTTCCCGAACTCTTTAAGAGTAAACTGACTGGAGTCAACACGACTACCATGCTGACGGGTATGGGAGTCACAGGTGTAGTGACGACTGCATATTTGGCAGGTCGTGGATCGTACAAGGCGGCTCAGCTCATCGAGCGCGAGGAACAGCGCCGGATTGCCACAGCCATGGACCCTTCCAAGGAAGAGCCCAGGATGACGACGGGAGACAAGGTCAAGCTCGTATGGCCGCTCTACGTCCCAGCGGTAGGTGTAGGTAGCACCACGATTACCGCCATCATCATGTCAAACCACGCAGCATCCAAGAAGATCGCTGCTCTGACAGTCGCTTCAGGTATATCCGAGCGAGCCTTGCAGGAGTACAAGTCGAAGGTGCTGGAGAAGATCGGGGAGAACAAGGAGATGGCGATCCGTGACGAGATCGCTCAGGATCGTGTGAACAGGACTCCTCCGACTCAGGGCAATACTCAGGTGATCATGGCAGGGGATAGCGAGGTTCTCTGCTTCGACATGATGACCGGCCGGTATTTCATGAGCACGATGGAGAAGATCAGGCAGGCTGAGAACAAGATCAACTACGAGCTTGTGAATCACATGTACGCAAGCCTGAGCTCGTTCTACGACGAGATCGGTTTGGCTCCGACGCCATATTCCGACACGGTCGGCTGGAACATCAACGAGCCTCTCCGAATTGTCATCTCCACGGTTCTGTCTCCCGACAACAGGCCGTGCCTCGCAGTGGACTTCTCGGTTCCGCCAATCGCTGAATACGCTCGCCTCTGGTAGAAAGGATAGCTGTTGCTCAAGAAGACGGTTACCTATACGGACTTCAATGATGAAGAGATTACGGAGGACCTCTTCTTTCATTTGTCTCAGGCTGAATTAGTTGAGATTGAACTGGGGTATCAGCCTGATGGATTGGCTGTGGCTTTCCAGAAGATGTTGGATTCGCAAGATGGTAAAGCTATCGTCACTGCATTCAAAGATCTCATCTTGAAGGGCTATGGGAAGAAGTCAAGTGACGGTAAGCGGTTCATCAAGAACAGCATTATCCGTGAAGAGTTCGAATCGTCCAAAGCATGGGACGTCATATTTATGGAATTGGTCACGGATCCGGATAAGATGAACGAATTCATTATTGGAATCGTTCCTACGGAGATGGCTGCCAAAGCTGAAGAAGTTATCAAAGCTGGTGGTGAGATTCCGAAACCTGAGCCAAAACGTCTCACTATGAAAGAAGCACGGGAGTATCCAAACGGCGAAGAACTCACTGAGAAGATCATCGCTGGAGAGATAGTGATTGTAAATGATCTTGAGTAGGGTCTCACCGTTGGGGGGACTTGCGATCGGCAATGATGCCTATGCGCTCAGTCTTAAACAACAGCTCATACCCCTGTCATGTGCCCTCATCTTCGCAGAGAAAACATGCCGTATAACGAGACCTCACATCTACTTTAGGAGTAATTATGCTTACGTCAGATAAGATCAAATACGCCAAGATGGCAGCCCAGTTGATCACTACGATCGGCGTGGGGAAGGTTACTCGCGACATCATCCAGAACAACACTACTGTTGAAACCACTGCAGACGCAGCCAAGGTTTGGGCAGGTAGCTTTGTGATTGGAGGAATGGTCGCCGAGCAAGCTTCCGCACACGTCGACCGTCGGATCGATGGACTTGTCAATTGGATTGAAAGTCGAAAGACGGAAGAGAAGCTCGAGTACAAGTCGGATCGATAAATGGAGGCACCTAACCGGTGCTTTCATTTTCTTTTTCTAAACTGAGGAACATATGGAAATCCCGGATTATCCGCCTAACAGCGATGCGAGTAAAAGAGCAGCACTAGAAGACAAGAAGATTGAACGCGTTACTTCGGATGATCCAATTCGGAGAAAGAAGTCTATCGGTAAGCAGTTCAAAGAGACTTTCATCGGTGGTGACGCGAGAAGCGCAGTTCGATATTCCGTGTTCGACATTCTGCTGCCCGCAGCAAGGGACATGGTCGTCGAATCGATTTCTCAAGGATTCGAGAAACTCATATTAGGAGATTCTTCTCGACGCAGAGGAGCTCCGCCGCCTCAATCTGGACCCACCGGCTATGTCAGTTACAACCGATATTCGATGGGGAACAGGTCATCGGGTCCGCAGCGAGTGATGAGTCGTCAGGCTCGGTCTCGTTTCGATTTCGATGAGATCGTTCTGCAGTCACGTGCAGAAGCAGAAGAAGTGATTGATCGTCTATTCGAGGTGGTGAGCCGTTATGGAACCGCGTCTGTGGCAGACCTATATGAGCTTGTTGGTATCCACGGCTCCCACACTGACAACAAGTGGGGATGGTCGGAACTCCGTGGTGCAGGAGTTTCTAGGGTTCGTGGAGGATATTTACTGGATCTACCTGATCCTCAGCCCCTTGATTGATCATGGACATAGAAGCGATACGGTCGATAGTCAAGTCTCTGTATCCCAATGAGACTTGGGCAGCAAGAGTAGACAGTATGCCCGACGATCGGGTGTACGCGATATACATGGACTATAACGAGACAAAGAATCAAGTATCAAAAAACCCGCCTACAGAGCAAACCCAAGGTAAGCTTTTTTAAAAGGAGATAATAATGCAGTTAGTTTCTGGGGCGATCGGCCGACAGATTGCCCGTCAAGCATTGAAGGTTGAAAAGAATTCGCCAGCGATCCTGTTTGGTGCAGGAATCGCCGGTGTAATTGGTAGTACAGTTCTAGCTTGTCGAGCTACGTTGAAGCTCGAGGAAGTCCTGGACGACGCTCAGGACAAGATCAAGACCGCGAAGACTCTTCAGCACAGAGAGTACACCACTAAGGATCGTGACAACGACGTCCGCATCATCACGATTCAGACCGGCGTGAAGATTATCCGTCTCTACGCTCCGGCGATTGTTCTCGGAAGTGCTTCCATCGCGGCTCTGGCTCAGTCTCACAACATTCTGTCGAAGCGAAACGCCGCACTAACTGCTGCATACGCCGCTCTTGAGAAGGGATTTGCTGAATACCGTCAGCGTGTGGTCGACAAATACGGCGAAGAAGAAGACCGTAACTTTCGTTATGGATCTCGTGAGGTCGACGTATTACAGGATGGAAAAAAGAAGACCGTTGTCCGTGTGGGTGATGGTGAGCCTTCCATTTATGCTCGATTCTTTGATCCTCTATCGCCGTCGTGGAACAAAGAACCGGAATACAATCTCATCTTTCTTCAGTGTCAACAGACTTACGCAACTGATCTCCTGAGAGCTCGGGGGCATGTCTTCCTGAATGAAGTCTATGACATGCTCGGGATTCCCAGGTCCAAGGCTGGGTCCGTCGTCGGATGGATTATCACCGATGGACAGGTGGTCGACGCTTATGTCGATTTCGGTATCTTCGATGGAACAGATCACAACGTCAGAGATTTCGTGAATGGCCGTGAAGGTTCGATTCTTCTCGATTTCAATGTTGATGGCGTAATTTACGACAAAATTGATACCCCCGTGGAGGGCTTGTCATGGCAAATGAGCAACTAATCGAAGAAGCAGCGGATCAGATCGAAGATGTGGCTGTCAAGATCGAAGAGGTCGCGGACGCAACTCGTCGTCTAACGGGGAGAGAATTTGGTTTTTTCTTTGCCGGGATAGGAGTTGGCGTTGCCGCGGGATTTGCTGCGGGTTATTTCATCGCGGAGCATCGTCTGAAGACGAAGTACTCCAAACTTGCCAATGATGAGATCTCGAACATCCGTGAACACTACTACAAGAAGGAGATTGCGCGCCAGAGAAAGCCTCCTGTCGATCAGGTAGTCGTAGTTGAAGAGGAAAGGAATGAACATGGCTACACGCAGAAAGAGCAAGAAGCAATCGACGAGGTTAATCGACTATATCCTGCCGACGAGGAAAAGGTCGAGGAGAGAGTTGAAATCAAAGAGACGGCGTCGCAGGTAAACGTATTCAAAGAGTACGCAGCAACTGATGAATGGGACTACGAAGTTGAGTTGAGACGGCGAAGCAAAGACGTCCCTTACATCATCCATGTAGACGAGTTCAGGCAGAACGAGCCTAGCCACGATCAAGTCACTTACACGTATTACGAAGTTGACGATATTCTGGCGAATACGAGAAACATGCGGATCGAGGACATGGACGAAGCCATCGGTCTGGGTAATCTCGGTCGTTGGGGACACGGCTCGAAAGATGAGAACATCGTCTATATTCGCAATGAAGAGATGGGCATGGACTTCGAGATCCTTCGTGATCGTGGAAGCTATGCCGATACGATTTCAGGAACCATTCGTCATTCGTCTGAGGTGAGAAGGCGACGACCTAATCGAAGGTTCGACGATGATTAGGCAAGCTGAGTCCACTGAAGAGGAGTATTTTCAGTGGCTGGTATCTCAGATCCAGATTGCTCAGAGTGACAATAGGCCTAAAACGTACCATGAACTGTTCGAACGACTTCACAACAAGGAATTCGTTTGGATCATCCCCAACGATGACAATCGTGTCGCGGACGGCTTTGATCTCAGAGCCGAGTTCTTGAGAGGGAGTCACTATACATTTCCATTTGGGGTCTCAGTCCTGGAAGTGATAGTGGCTCTCTCTCGGCGGTTGGAGTTCAATGCCGAAGGGCCAGCTCGAGAATGGGCATGGCAGCTTATAAAGAATCTCAGGTTGCACAAAATGGCCGATCCTCTTTCTTTTCAGAAAGGGAGACGGATCGACGAAATCCTCGATCGTCTTATCTGGAGGACATACAAACCAAACGGAGTCGGTGGATTCTTTCCACTGAAAGACACGGATGAGGATCAAACGAAGATCGAGATCTGGTACCAGATGAGTGCCTACATCATAGATCTTCGAGGCTTGTGAGAGAGAGATCAGATGGGAGATGAATGGATTTCTATCAGATCCTAACCAGAGAGACGAAAGACAAGAGTCTGGAATTGTATCCGGATTTCATCGTCGGTCGTTCTCAGGATCTGATGGTTCAAGGCCGTTCATTCTACGCTATTTGGGACGAGGAAGTGGGGCTCTGGTCCCGAGACGAATACGATGTGCAGAGACTGGTCGATGAGGATCTGCAGCATGAAGCTGAAAGTCTATCTGCTCGAACCAATGTGCCTATCAAGGTCAAGTTCTTGCGTTCATTCAACACCAATGCCTGGACGCAGTTCAAGAAGTTCATGGCACAGATAAGTGACAGCAGTCACCAGCTAGACTCAAAAGTTACCTTTGTTGATGATGAGGTGAAGAAGACTGACTACGTCAGTCGGAGACTACCTTACGCCTTGGAGCAAGGCGATATCTCAGCTTGGGATGAACTTGTTGGCGCGTTATATTCAGTAGAAGAACGGGCTAAATTAGAATGGGCAATCGGATCCATCGTAGCAGGAGATTCGAAGAAGATCCAGAAGTTCCTGGTTCTGTATGGGCCTGCAGGATCAGGAAAGTCGACAATACTCAATATCATTCAGAAATTGTTCGATGGGTATACCACGACTTTTGACGGGAAAGCTCTTGGCAGCAACAATTCATCGTTTGCCACGGAAGCTTTCAGACACAACCCGTTAGTCGCCATTCAACATGATGGCGATCTATCAAGACTGGAAGACAACACTCGGCTGAATTCAATCATCTCGCATGAGCAGATGAGTATGAATGAGAAGTACAAGCCGAGTTACACATCAAGAGCTGATGCAATGCTCTTCGTCGGGACGAATCAGCCGGTGAAGATCTCAGATGCCAAGTCAGGAATCATTCGCCGGTTGATCGACGTCCATCCTACCGGAGTGCGTATTCCGGTAAGGCGCTATAACACGCTCATGAGCCAGATCGACTTCGAGCTAGGGGCTATCGCAGCTCACTGTCTCAAGGTATATTTGGAGATGGGCAGGAACTACTACAACGATTATAGGCCGTTGGAGATGATGTTGCAGACCGACATCTTCTACAACTTCATCGAAGCACACTATGATCTATTCAAAGCTCAGGATTGTGTAACTCTAAAACAGGCTTATACCTTGTATAAGGAATTCTGTGCTGAGAGCGGGATAGAACGTCCACTGCCTCAGTACCGAATGCGAGAGGAGCTCCGCAACTACTTCGACATTTTCATGGATAGGGGAGAAGTGGAGGGCGAACGTGTTCGTAGCCTCTATTGCGGATTCAACGCAGACAAATTCAAGACGCCCAAGAAGGTCAAAGATTACCATGCATATTCTCTGGTCATGGAGGAGACCGAGTCATTATTTGACGAGAAGTATGCCAATCAACCTTCGCAAATGGCGACTGAAGACGGTGTTCCAGAACATAAGTGGTCGAGTATTGATACGAGACTAATAGACATTGACACGTCTAAAATTCACTTTGTAAAGGTACCCGAAAAACATATCGTTATCGATTTCGACCTAAAGGACCAGAACGGATACAAAGCACTTGAGCGAAACCTTGAAGCAGCCAGCGCTTGGCCAGCGACGTATGCCGAGCTCAGCCAATCGGGTAAAGGAGTCCACCTCCACTACGATTACAAAGGAGACGTCACTGCATTATCGAGTACGTACTCTGATGGGATCGAGGTCAAGATATTCCCGGGGGACGCATCGCTTCGCAGAAAATTGTCGAAGTGTAATGCGGTCCCTATCGCGGAGATAAGCACCGGACTTCCGCTCAAACCTAAAAAGGAGAAAATGCTCAAGGCCAAGACTATCACCAGCGAAAAGGGCCTTAGAGATCTGATTGAGCGGAATCTGAAGAAGAAGATTCATCCAGGGACCAAACCATCAGTCGATTTCATAGCTCATATTTTAGAAGAAGCACATGAGTCGGGAATGGAGTATGACGTCACTGACATGCGGCCTAGGGTTTTGGCTTTTGCTAACAACTCGACCCATCAGGCCGCGAATTGCATAAAGACAGTCCAGACGATGAAGTTCAAGTCAGAGGGAGAAATCGAATCTGACGCTGTCGTTGAAGTGACGGATGATCGTATAGCGTTCTTTGATGTGGAGGTCTACAAGAACCTATTCATCATCTGTTGGAAGTTTCGCGGGGATGACACAGTAGTTCGCATGATCAACCCAAAGCCCCATGAGGTTGAAAAGCTGTTCAGACTGAAGCTGGTCGGGTTCTACAATCGCAGGTATGACAATCATATTCTCTATGCCGCCTCACTGGGTTACGACAATGAGAAGTTGTTCAGACTCAGCCAGAAGATGATCGTCGACAACAACAAGAATGCCCCATTCGCAGCAGCATACAACATCTCCTATGCGGATATTTGGGATTTCAGTACTCTCAAACAGGGGTTGAAGAAATTCGAAATCGACCTTGGCTTACACCATATGGAATTGGACCTTCCGTGGGAGGATCCAGTCGATGAGAAAGACTGGCCAAGAGTCGTCGAGTACTGCGTCAATGATGTGCGGGCCACTGAGGCAGTATTCGAAAATCGCAACCAAGATTTCGTTGCGCGTCAGATCCTTGCCGAACTGAGCGGTCTGACCGTAAACGACACTACCCAGAAGCACACAGCGAAGATCATATTTGGAGACGACAAGAATCCCCAGCGATACTTTGTCTACACGGATCTGAGCAAGGAGTTTCCTGGGTACAAGTTCGAAGGTGGTAAGAGCTCATACAAGGGTGAAGATCCAGGAGAAGGCGGTTATGTCTACGCCGAACCAGGTATCTACAGCGATGTCGCTTTGCTGGATGTCGTCTCAATGCACCCTAAGAGCATCGAGATTCTGAATCTGTTCGGTCCTTACACGAAGAAGTATGCCGCTCTCACAGAAGCTCGTGTAGCGATCAAGCACCAAGATTACACCAGAGCTCGTACTCTGCTCGACGGTAAGCTCGCTCCATTTCTTGAAGGTGCCGAGGATCACAAGGTAGACAACCACGGGAGCGAATTGGCATTTGCTCTTCGAATTGCGTTGAACATCGTCTACGGCCTGACATCGGCCAAATTCGACAATCCGTTTCGTGACATCCGGAATGTCGACAACATCGTCGCCAAGCGTGGCGCTCTCTTCATGATCGATTTGAAGAACGACCTAGTCAAGTTGGGCCATACTGTCGCACATATCAAGACGGATTCAGTAAAGATCCCGAACGCAACTTCACAAACAATCGTCGATGTAAAGACCCTCGGCTCTATGTACAAATACGAGTTCGAACACGAAGTCACCTACGACAAACTTTGTCTTGTGAACGATGCGGTTTACATTGCTAGAAAAGGCGATGAATGGACAGCCGTAGGATCTCAATTCCAACATCCGTACGTGTTCAAGACACTGTTCTCCGGTGAAGAACCAACTTTTGATGATCTATGTGAAGGTAGAACGGTTGTACAGGGAACTATGTATCTCGATAAGGAGGAGCACGATAAGGATGAAACCCTTGTTTATCGCAATATGCGCCATCTTGGGCGCACTGGCCGTTTTGTACCTGTTGTTGAAGGGGGCGGAACGCTCTACCGTGTCAAAGACGACAAATTCTACGCGGTAACAGGCACAAAAGGCTACAAGTGGATTGACGCCGAGATTGCCAAAGCTCTGCCAGATCTCAAAATCGACATGTCATATTTCGAGAAGCTGAAAGACAACGCTATCAAGGCCATTGAACAGTTCGGCTCCTTCGAGGAATTTGTGAAATGATTATTAAATGCCCTAAATGTAAAATTGTGGGAGGCCTCGTACCCATAGGTTCAGGTCGTTATCAATGCAAATCATGCGGGAGGATTATCAAAGATGCCTCAAGATAATACAGTTCTTATGGAGGGCGTCCGGATCATATTCAGGAACTTTGCGGGAAAGGAAGGCCAATATAATAGAGAAGGCGATCGAAACTTCGCAGTGCTTCTTGATGATACTGTGGCTAGCACCCTCGCCGAAGACGGATGGAACGTCAAATGGCTCAAGCCACGAGAAGATGACGACGCGGAAGAACCCGCACAAGCGTATCTTCAAGTGTCAGTCAATTTTAAAGGACGCCCGCCGCGCATCGTGCTCATTACTTCACGAGGACGGACGAATCTAGATGAGAGCTCGGTGGAGATGCTGGACTGGGCTGACATTCAGAACGTCGACTTGATAGTCAGACCATACGAGTGGGTAGTGAACAACAAAACGGGTATCAAGGCATATCTTCAAAGCATCTATGTGACGATCGAAGAGGATGCGCTGGAGAAGAAGTACGCCGAGTTGGATCAGGCATGAGCACTACAGCGTTCGTTATATTTCAGATCTTCAGTTGTGTAGTTTGTTTCTGTCTAGGTTATTGGCTTCGTAAACGTTTCCGTAGACGCTGATGGTTCTCGAAGCCATCGTTGTCGCAATAATAGTTCTGGTCAGTATCTCCTTTGGATATTTCCTTGGAGCGACTCGTAATCGAAACGAATAGGATATGGAAAGAACCTCTATCACGAACAAGTATGTCCGCAAGCCTCTCTATGTAGATGCGGTTCAAGTAACTGAGCAGAATTTTGCCGACATCGCCAGATGGTGTTTTGGTGAGATCGGCAACATCGACGACTCCCCCGTCGATATGTCCCAAGACGTTCAGCCTAACAAGCAGTATATCCATGTGAGGGTTCACAACCCCAAGAATTCCCGTCAAACGAAGGCGTTTGTGGGAGATTGGATTCTGTATACTGAACGTGGCTACAAGGTCTACACAACCAAGGCCTTCCAGGCCAACTTTGACCTTGTGGGGAATAGTTAGGAGGTGAAAATTTGGGGGAGCAGGACGACGGCCAGAAGGAAAACTCACTCGTGGAGATCAAGCAGTATCTGTCCACGCCTGAGAATCCTCTTTCGACGAAGGAGTTCCAGGAGTTTTGGAGCACTTTGACTGAGGAGGAGAAGCACGAGTTCAAGACGACTGAACTCAAGTAGCTTATATCGGGGGCTTTCTGAGTGTGATTACCCGACCACCAATCTGCGACTCTCAAACCCGGTCACGCGAGTTGAGGGGAGTGCCGATACTGGACACCGGTGGCAACCAGATCCAGTATGACTAGGCAGCTCAGAACTTATTTCCCTTACGAAAGGAATGAGCTCATTACTTTTCTCATCGCAAGTCTAGCTTTGGCGATACCGACATTCAGTTCAACCCAACCGGTATTGGTGCACCCAAAGCCAAAACATCATAAGCATGTGGACAAGCGGTTAGCAATAGTAAGACCTTGGAACAGTAAACTTGACCGAATGGCCTACTGTGAAAGTACCAACCGATGGTTTATCAACACAGGAAACGGCTTTTACGGTGGGCTCCAGTTTACGTTGGAGACGTGGCATTCCGTAGGAGGGATTGGTTACCCGAATTACAACAGTATACTCGAGCAGAAATACCGTGCCGTTCTTGTTCATGACAGAGCTGGCACTTGGACGAGGGATTGGCCTGTTTGTGGATATCGTTGAAATGGAGTGAATAATGGCCGTAAGTAATTGGGCGGTTGTCGAGCGATCCGATTTCGCTGACGGGACACATCGCGAGGTACGTATGAGTCCGACTGGGCTTGTGTTAGTAGAGGATCGTCTGTACGACGGGACGTTCCGCGCGACCCGAATCACCGTAGATGGGCGCGTTCTTCAAGAGTTCGGCAATACATCGACCGAAGCTTGGCGAAAGACGCAGAGGGCAGCGAATGCCTAAAGTGGCCGAGACCTCCAGGTAAAGGGTGAGGGGAGTCAGTGAAAGCCGGGGGGCACGTCCTTAACGTTCGCCGACGTCCGGATAGCTGACGGAGGATTCATAACCTACCTGCCACTAAAGTTTCTCCGGGTTCATCTAAACTCAGGATGGACGAATTCGCAATACCGGAGAAAGGGGTATGGTGTTAGGCGTCTTGAACCGCCAGTTCGCGCTTGGCATCATACCCCAAAGATTCGACGTTTCTCTGGGCAGGGGCGCATACCAGAGAAAGGGATGGGCATCCTGGCTAAGATGGCTGGGGTGTCCATCCCGGGGGCCAATCATGTCTTATATTTTTCGGAGGGATAATGGAATACGATTCAAGACCAGACACATATCAGCACATGGGAATGGTTCGAAGTTATCTGCTGAGCGTAGCGTTCGAACTCATATTACGAGGCGACAACCACGATATCTCGAAACTGCAAGAGCCAGAACTGTCGGTGTTCAATGTGTACACGCCCAAGTTGCGCGAGACCACGTACAACAGCGATGAATACAATCAGTATCTGGACGAGATGACCAAAGGACTGATACATCACTACGAGGCCAACGATCACCATCCCGAGCATTTCGATGGTGGCATCCACGATATGGACCTGATTCAGCTGATAGAGATGTTGGCTGATTGGAAAGCCGCGACTCTCAGACACAATGACGGAGATCTGGGAAAATCGATCTTACAGAACGCTGAGCGATTCGGCTACGACGAACAGATGCAAGACCTGCTACTTCGAACGGCGGATAATCTCGGATGGTTATAACGATAAAGACTTCAACGGTCAGACTTGATCCCAGCCTTATGGTGTATCAAGTGGAAATAGAATGTAGGGGTAAGATTTGGAGAGAGACTCACGGATCAAGAACTGAACTGGCAAATTTCCTGCGAGGATTTGAAGCGGGGTTCAATATGGGTACTGACGGATTTGCCAGGTTGCCCCTGATACCCAATCATTCAGACGAATCTACGGATGCGTATACCAAGGATCCAGAATGCCCAGGATCAAATACCTGAAACCGAGGGGCTTTCGTGATTGTCCCGTCTGTGGACTTAGGGAAGGAATGGTTTATTGTCGGAGATGCCATGGACCTAGAAAGTGGCTTAGAGAAGGACCTGCAGCCCCACCAACGCGAAGCATTGCGGAAGCTAAGGAATGGGTCTATTCTGTGGGGCGGGGTAGGAACTGGAAAAACTCGAGTCGCCGTCGCTTATTACGTAAAGCACGAGGCTCCTAAGAACATAGTCGTGATCACTACGGCCAAGAAGCGTGACTCACTTGACTGGGATCGGGAGGCCGCTCACTACGCCATCAGTCAGGACGAGAGTCACACGTATCACGGGGTCATGTTCGTCGACAGCTGGAACAACATAGCCAGATGGGAGGGGATGAAGAATTGCTTCTTCATATTCGATGAGCAACGCGTTGTCGGGTCCGGAGCGTGGGTACGATCCTTTATCAAAATCACTAAAAACAACCGGTGGATTCTCCTTAGCGCTACGCCGGGGGATACTTGGATGGATTATATACCCGTGTTCATCGCCAACGGGTTCTACAAGAATCGTACTGCTTTCATCCGCGAACATGTTGTCTACTCACCATATGCAAAGTTCCCCAAGGTACAGAGATACCTAGGCGTAGCCAAGCTGAACAGGCTCCGTAACGAAATACTGATCCACATGCCATACGTCAAGGAGACGATCAGGCACGAGAAGACGGTATTCGTGGAACATGACGAAGTTCTCCTGTCCAATGTGATCAAAACTCGGTGGAATCCGTACGAAAACAAGCCGATCCGGGACATCGCGGAGCTTTTCATGGTGATGCGTAGGGTCGTCAACAGTAATGGAAGCCGTCTAGAGGCCGTCAGAGAGCGTCTAAGCCAACATCAGCGCTTAATAGTGTTCTACAACTTCAATTACGAATTAGACGCTCTACGGGCCTTAGAAGACGTCACAGCGGTGGCTGAGTGGAACGGACACAGGCATGATGAGGTCCCAAAGACCGATTCTTGGGTGTATTTGGTCCAGTACATAGCCGGATCCGAGGCTTGGGAGTCCACTGAGACGGATGCGATGCTGTTTTACTCCCTGACTTACTCGTTCAAGCACTGGGAACAGGCCCATGGCAGGATCGACAGAATGAACACTCCGTACACCCATTTGTACTACTACGTTTTACGGTCAAAAACGAAAGTGGATTTGGCCATATGGCGCTGTTTGAAGTCAAAACGGAGCTTTAATGCGAATTATTACGACGAAAAACTGGAGTGATTTTTGGGGTGATTTTGGGGTGATTTTTAGGCCTTTTTCAGATTTGGCCAAAAATGGCCACAAAATTTTGAGACGAAATCCCTGCAAATCCCACATTTCTTACAGTTCTTGGTCATGCCCAAATATTTCCTAAAAACTTTTCTGTACGCGCGACTTTCAATATATATTTTATAATAGACATTGAGATCACTCAAAATGAAAAAGTTTTTGAAAAATTTTTGGGCATGGGTTTTTCGCAAGGTTTGGACCACCTCCGCAAGGCAGTGCTTGCCCAAGAGCAGTTTAAAAAAGACAGGAGAAAGCAATTGATTTGGGCTATAACTCGTGAGCCGGACGATAAATTGGCTGATGTACGTATTTCTTTGGGTCTGAAAAGCGATATAGGCGCTTATATGGTCTTCAGAGGCGATCCTGAGGTAGTTGTCCAGTTTTTGGCTGAAAGCCTCTCAGAAGCCCGGAGAACGCTTCCTAGAGGCGATTATACGGACCATAGGGGAAGACCACAGGGCTAATGGACGAACAATGGAGGCATATAGAAGGTTTTCGTGGGTACAGCGTGAGTGATTGGGGTCGTATACGATCTGACAAATCTGGAAGAATCTTGGTACTCAGCCAGAATCAGTATGGGCTCGTCTATGTGGGAATGGTGAAGAACAAGATCCAGTATCACAGATCCGTTCCACTTCTGGTCGCTTCGGCGTTCATTCCGAACAATCTCGAGCCATTCGACACTCCCATCAATCTGGACGGAGACAGATTCAATAATCATGTGGACAACTTGGTATGGCGACCAAGATGGTTCGCAATTAAATACAACCAGCAATTCAAATGGCCGTGCGCAAGTCCTATCGAACGTCCCATTCAAGATCTGAAGACAGGGGAAGTTAGCGATAATTCGTTCGAGTGCTCGATTAGGTACGGAATTCTGGAGTCGGATTTGATTCAATCCATATCGAGTCGCACGTTTGTATGGCCCACTTATCAACAATTTGCAGTTCTATAAGAATAGACATTACTGCGCATATTATTCGTGGATTATAACGGAAGGGGATAGAAGATCCTTTTTCATTTTTCTACATGCGAGGTAATGTATGTGACCGAAAATCAGTATCAAGCTAAGCTGATAAAGAAGCTTGAGCGTATGTTTCCGGGCTGTGTGATTTTGAAGAATGACTCTGGTAGCAGACAGGGCATTCTTGATCTCACTCTTCTTTACAAGGATAGGTGGGCTTCGCTGGAAGTCAAGCGTTCTGCAATTGCCGCTGTTCAACCTAATCAGGATTATTACGTTAGACAGTTAGACGAAATGTCATTTGCAGCTTACATTTATCCAGAGAATGAAGAGGAGGTTTTGATTGCGCTTCAACAAGCACTTGAACCTCCAAGGCGAACACGCCTTCCTAAGTCCAAGCCAGTATCACTGGGTCAATTACACGCCTAACAGATTAGCTGAACGCTGGACCACGGCACAGGCTGCTGCTTATGGCATTGCCCAACATGCATACGCTCAAGCAGAAATTCAAGCAGGCAGACTATCGGATCATGTCGGTACGTTGGGCATTTACATCAACGATGCGATTCGATACAGGATGACCTGTGAGCAAGTTCTCTATTACTCAGAGAATTGCTTTGGCACTGCTGACGCAATTTCGTTTCGTTACAACACTCTTCGAATTTTTGACTTAAAGACTGGAGTGATCGCAGGGTCTGTTCACCAACTTGAAATCTATGCTGCTCTGTTTTGTCTTGAGTATGACAAGGATCCATTCAAGATAAACATCGAGCTTCGAATTTATCAAGATAATGAGGTGGTAATCTATGACGCAGATCCAGAAGACATAATGTTCATCATGGAAAGAATCCAAGAGTTCGATAAGCAGATCAACCAACTAAGACTGGAGGAGGAGTCATGAGCGTAGTTCTCAACGATGATAATTATCTCGAGCATTACGGCATCCTTCGACGGTCTGGTCGTTACCCTTGGGGATCTGGTGCTTCGGAGAGTACACGTAACAGAAGTTTTCTAGATGTGGTAGACATGCTCAGGAAAGATGGATTGTCTGATACCGAGATTGCACGTGGTTTCGGCATTACGACAACACAGCTTCGTGCGGCAAACTCTATTGCGTCTGCTCAGCAGAGACAAGAGAAGATTCTTCAAGCTCAGAAATTGCATGACAAAGGGTTGTCCAATGTTGCCATTGGGCAACGCATGGGTCTCAACGAATCTTCTGTGCGTTCACTTCTAGCTCCAGGTGCTCTGGACAAGGTAACCGCTAATCAGACTACTGCCAACATGTTGAAGCAGCAAGTCGATCAGAAGAAGTATGTCGACATTGGAGCTGGTGTCGAGCATCATCTTGGTGTTACTGAAACCAGATTGAAGAACTCCATTGCGATTCTGCAAGAGCAAGGTTACCCAGTTCATGTCATTCATGTCAGACAAGCTACAGGTGGTGGAGATAAGTACACTGCCGTAAAGGTGTTGGCAAAACCTGGAACTCCGCTTTCCGAAGTGCAACGCAATCGTGCTGAGATAAAGCAGATCACCGATTACTCAGAAGATTATGGTCGTTCTTACCTCAAGTCTCAGCCTCCGCTTAATGTCAGTGCTCGACGAATTGGCATTAACTATGCTGAAGATGGCGGCGCTAAGGCTGATGGTGTCATCTATGTTCGACCTGGTGTGAAAGATCTTTCTATTGGAAATTCCAGTTATGCACAAGTCCGTATCGCAGTTGATGGTACGCATTACTTGAAGGGCATGGCTGTATACAAGGATGACCTGCCGCCTGGCGTTGATCTAGTATTCAACACTAACAAGTCGAATACTGGTCGTAAGAAGGATGCCATGAAAGAATTGTCGACTGATCCAGATCTTCCGTTTGGATCAATCGTTCGGCAAATTCATGGGCCAGATGGCAAAGTCACGTCCGCAATGAACATTGTGGGCAGTCCTGCTAAGGAAGGATCAGGTGTCGAAGGAAGTTGGGATACTTGGTCTAAGAATCTTCCTTCTCAATTGTTGGCAAAGCAAAGCCCGGCTTTGGCTAAGAGTCAGTTGAATCTCACTTATGAACGTAGAGTTAATGAATTCGACGAGATCAATAAGCTGACGAATCCAACCGTTCGCAAGAAGCTTCTTGGATCGTTTGCTGATGCGACTGATTCTGCTGCAGTACATCTTCAAGCTGCTGCTATGCCTGGACAGGCAACAAAGGTAATTCTGCCTGTTACATCAATGAAGCCGAATGAAGTTCATGCGCCTACTTTGGCCAATGGAACACGTGTAGCTTTGGTCAGGTTTCCGCATGGTGGAACGTTTGAGATTCCCCAGTTGACGGTGAACAATCGTAATCCTGAAGCACGTAAATTGCTTGGAGCTCATGCTGAGGATGCGATTGGCATTCATCATTCTGTCGCTGAGCGTTTGTCAGGCGCTGACTTTGATGGCGATACGGTACTACTCATTCCCAATAACAAGGGATCGATTCAAAGCACTCCTGCTCTTGAAGGTTTGAAGGGGTTTGATCCTCATCATTCGTATCCTGCATACGATGGGATGAGAACTATCGATGGCGGTATCTACAACGCCAAGACTCGAAAGGTTGACTATCAAGGTCGTAATCCTATCTCTGCTCGTAAGCAGCAAGAGATGGGGAAGATCTCGAATCTAATCACTGACATGACGGTTCATGGAGCTAAGGCGGACGAACTTGCCCGTGCTGTTCGTCATTCCATGGTCGTCATTGATTCAGAGAAACACAGCCTTGATTTCAAAGCATCTGAGAGAGATAATGGAATCGCTCAGTTGAGAGAGAAGTATCAGCCTAAGCCTGGCGGTAAGAGAGCAGGCGGTGCTTCTACTCTTTTGTCAAGAGCAGGCGCTGAGTATCGCATTCCTCAGAGAGTTCTCAGATCACCTGCTAAAGGTGGGCCTATAGATCCTGTTACGGGAAAGAAAGTTTACGAAGAGACTGGACGCATGGTTCCAGAACGTAAGCCTAGAATAAACCCCCAGACAGGTAAAAGAGAGTACGTATCAACGGGCAAGATGGTGAAGAAGATGGAAGTACATGAACGTCTTGCTGTAACCGAAGACGCTATGAAGCTTCTATCTAGTACACATGGTACTCCCATTGAGGTCATCTATGCTGAGCATTCGAATAAGCTGAAGTCCTTGGCCAACGATGCAAGGAAAGCAACGCTTGGTATCGAGCCAACCAAGTATTCGAAGTCAGCGAAATCCGTATATGCAAATGAAGTGGCCTCACTCGATTCTAAATTGAACCTGGCCGAAAAGAACGCGCCCCTCGAAAGACAGGCCCAGGTAATTGCAGAGACCCAGGTATCCCAGAAGCGCCAAGCTAATCCAGGTATGGATCCATCTGATGTAACAAAGATCAGGAATCAGGCGTTGACTGAGGCAAGAGTTAGAACAGGCGCAAAGAAGAATATGATTGTACTAACCCAGGCCGAATGGGATGCTATACAAGCTGGTGCTATCAGTACTAGTAAGCTAGATAAGATACTTAGACACAGTGATCTAGACACAGTCAAGAAGCTAGCACAACCTAAGTATCAACCTAAGATGACTACAACCAAGATAGTTAGGGCTAAGCAGATGCTTGACTCTGGCTTCACTCAGGCTGAAGTAGCACAGCATCTTGGTGTCTCCCTGTCTACACTCAAGACTAGTATCAGTGAGTGAGGTGAGTATGACTGATACTACACCAACAGAGTACATGCTAACAACTGTAGACAATCCATTCGATCCGTTCGATGAGTTCAATGAATGGTTGGCTTACGATACTAGACTTGGTTATGATACGCCAGGTATGTTAGCGAGGATAGCAAAAGTTTCAAATGATTTGTCTGAACCTGACCAGGCATTGGCTATACAACAAGCTATTGATGAGATTGTAACCGAGAACGTCTCAGGTATGTGGCGTAAAGTTTCAAAAAATTCTTTGCAAAATTTATAAAAATTTCTACCAAAGAAATGGAAAATTTTTACCAAGAGTGGTCAAGTTGATAGGGGGCGGGGGGTCGAAAATAACACCCCCCCTATGCAT
>Ga0070717_10001129_pt1 | contig 18066 bp, 15 predicted proteins | sample LARL113metaG_FD_71366 | JGI IMG/M metagenome (GOLD analysis project Ga0070717, IMG submission 71366) | Corn, switchgrass and miscanthus rhizosphere microbial communities from Kellogg Biological Station, Michigan, USA - LAR L11-3 metaG | ecosystem: Host-associated > Plants > Roots > Rhizosphere ... | reverse complement strand
TACTCACGGTCATGCTGATCGGCTTTGGGCTGCTGGTTTGGCTGCCGATTGTCAGCTCGCACCCGCATACATTGTTCAATTGGACTGAAAGCGCCGAAACTCTTGCCATCGCAGGAGTGGCCTGGATTGTCACGGATTTCCTTACTCCAAATCGCTCCCAGACGTTGCAGGCCCTTTGACACGAATCGCGTAGGCGAGTCTCGTGATCCTACCCACCCTTTGAAAAGCGTAAAGGGTGGGACAGTCGCAGTTGAGGTGGTGCAAAGGGTGGGCCGCGGTAATCAGTCTGAGGAGTACCCGGCAGCTTCAATTAGAGATGGGGAAAGGCTGGGCCGGCCTGCCAAGCGGCGAGTTGGCCTCATGTTCGCGCAGCGCACGGCGAGCTGCGAGCGCGTCGGCCAATATCCACGCGGATGCCACAGCGGCCAAGTTGAATGCATTGCCGCCCCACGCAGCATGGCGGTGAGGATCGGCGAAGATAAAAGGCGGCAATGCGACCAGGTTAAAAACAAAAAACATCAGCGCAAGCAGCCGAGCAGCCAGCACGTCCTGAATTCCCGAGAGTATGGCAAGGCCTGCGAGTATGAAGCAAATTCCAGTAAAGATCGTCCAGAACTCTCCGCCCAGCGGCATCCATTTGGGAACATAAACGGTGTCTTGTTGAATGAAAAGCAGATGTCCCAAGCCGAAGGAGATTGAGCAGATTCCGAATATCCAACGCGCGATAAGAATCGCTCGCGGCCATGAAGGACTCTCGGGTGCCAGGGATGCGTAAACGAGCGCTCCTGCGGCGACCGCGATGAGTTGTGTGCCGAATCCCGCAAAAACACCGACTTCGACGGAAATGTGAAATCCAAGATAGTGTGGCGCGGTATAGAAGCGCGGTAGCCAGAACACGGCAAAAACGAAATAGATGCTGGCCAGCGCGGCTGCACCCGCCCGAGCGCTGCGCCGCCACAGGATCGCCACCCCCCCAGCGATCATCCAGACGGCGGTGATATACGCGAGGATCGAAATGCCGGGAATGTGGTCGCCGAAGGCCTGAATCGGTTGATGGGAGGTGTCAAAGTCGCCCCAGATAAAATCCATTACGCCGGCAGCGGCTGACGCGAAGGCGAACAGATAAACTCCGGCTCGGGTCATAGTCCGTTCACCAGATTTTCGGGACGTGCAGACGCGTCCAAGTTACTCCTGACGACGATGAGCGTCAACGGGCTCGGAGACACGGGCTCGGAGGCCGGAGGCGGCTCCTCGCACCGGCGGTGGCGATTGAGTCCCGGTTCTCACCGCGTGACAAAGGGGAGCTGAAGTGCAGAACCTCGCCGTCAGCTGCGCAATTCATCTGGCAAAGCCCCGACGAACGTGAGCGAGTGTTGAAAAGCATTTCGAAAATGTATGACCGCCGAAGTGCACAAGTCCATGGCTCGTATGACGTCAATGAGTATGACGCGTGCGGGTTCGCGACAGCAACAGAGGCAGATGAGTGTCAGCCTATCAGCCGCTTAATCAGGGCGGTGGAAGCCTTGCGAAGTCAAGAAAAACATCCTGTACAGCGTGTTCCTCTGCACGGGCCTGAAGCCCGGCGTCGCGGATGCGCGGCGCAGCTCTTCTTCGGTCGTGCAGTTGGTTACGCCCGGGGGCGCGGACGACGTTTTCTTCCAATGTCAGGAGCCAACAGCGTCGCCGCTGAAGTGCTGGCCGATCCCGCCCTGTGACCACGGGCGAGCGATCATGCCTACAATAAGTTATCTATTTACAATTAGTTGTATAAATCAAGATTTAACTTGATTTATCTTTTTTCAAGTGTGAAATAGAAGTCGAACCGGGAGATACAAACCATGCCAGGCACGATGACGAAGAAGTTCACTCCTGAGATCGATGCCGAGCTCTACGATGAATTCGTTGCGGTTGCTAAGCAGAATGGGCAAACCAAGCGCCATGTTCTCGAAGAGGCGCTCCGGTTTTATCTGCATAATGTGGTTCCGTCCCAACACTTGGTCCGGCCCGAGGTGATGGATGCTTTCGAGCAGTCGGTGGCCCGCAATCCTGATCTGTTGCAGCGTCTCGCAAAATAATTGCGATGCCGAATTACCTCACGGTGGCGGAAGTGTACCTGATGCAGCATCGCCTGATCGAGATGTTCGGCGGCCCTCGCGGTGTCCGCGGCAAGGGCGCTGTTGAGGCCGCTGTTTTTCGTCCGCAAACGGGCTACTACAATTCCATCGAAGAGGAAGCGGCTGCGCTGATGGAGTCGCTCGGAAATAACCGCGGCTTTCTTGACGGCAACATGCGCATTGCTTTCACCGCTGCTGACGTCTTCTCACGACGCAACGGTTTCTTCATCGAGGTCGGAGGTTTGGAGGGACATACGTTCATCAACGGCTCGATGGAGCGTCACGAACTCCGCTTTGCTCAAATCCTCGACTGGATTAGGAAGCACATCAAACCCTTGATTTGAAGTGGAACTGCCCCGCTTGTCGGACAGGAATGTCCGACCACACGGGCTAATTCAGAAAATACGTCCGATATAGCGTGTCCCGCTGCACCGGCTTAAAACCGGCGTCGCGAATAATGCGACGAAGCTCCTCTTCCGTAGTGCAGTTGGTCACGCCGGCGGCGCGGACGACGTTTTCTTCGAGCATCACCGAGCCGACGTCGTTGCCGCCGAAGCGCAGGCCGAGCTGGCAGACTTTCAGTCCTTGGGTGACCCAGCTCGATTGCACGTTCTGGAAGTTTGTCAGGAACAGGCGCGAGATGGCCAAGTTTTTCAGGTATTCGACGGCGGTGGCTTCGTCCCACTTGCGGCCGCCGAGGGCGGTGTTTTGCGGCTGGAATGTCCAGGGGATGAACGCGGTGAAGCCGCCGGTTTCTTCCTGCAGATTGTAGATGGCTTGCAGGTGGTTGACGCGGTGCTCGTGTTTTTCGCCGACGCCGAACATCATCGTCGCTGTCGTGCGCATGCCGAGCTGGTGCGCGGTGCGGTGCACGTTGAGCCAGTCGTCGGTCAGGCACTTCAGGCGGGCGATGCGGTGGCGGACTTCGTCGTCGAGAATTTCGGCGCCGCCGCCGGGGATGGAATCAAGACCAGCGTCGCGCAGACGGGAAATCGTATCGCGGATGGTTAGGCCGCTGTACTCGGCGATGGCGATGATCTCCGACGCCGAATAGCAGTGCAGGTGAACTTTGAAACGCTGCTTGATTCCGCGCAGCATTTGTTCATGCCAGTCGATCTTTAAGTCAGGATGCAGGCCACCTTGCATCAGTACGCCGGTGCCGCCGAGTTCCACGGTCTCGCGGATCTTTTCGTAGATCGTATCGAAGTCAAGGATGTATCCCTCTTTCGCCTTCGGCCCTTTCAGCGGACGATAAAACGCGCAGAAGGTGCAGTACTCGGTGCAGAAATTCGTGTAGTTGATATTGCGATCAATGATATAGGTGACCACGCCTTCGGGATGAAGTTGGCGGCGGACGGCATCCGCTTCCATGCCGATTCCGATGAGGTCGTCGGAGCGGTAGAGATCGAGGGCTTGCTGATGGGTGAGCGACATAGTGAACAGACAATTCTAGCCGACGTGGTCGGTGTATCAAAATGCTCGCGCGACGGCGGGCGTTCGAAGCCCGCGCTACTTGGGCATGCCCACACAACCTTAAGAGTACTTTTGGCCTCTACGGGTGGATGGAAAAAATGGAGTTTTGCTCAACAAGTTGCGGAAGGTTGGTTCTGCTTGGAGTCCTCTGCTTTTCAGCTTTGCTCCTGACTGCAACGCCCGCGGTTGCCCAAGTGACCGTTGTTCAGATCAGCGACACGCACATCGGCGACAAGCATGCTCCGCATGCTGCCGACAACCTGAAGCAAGCGGTGGACATGATCAACGACCGTCATCCGGATGCAGTGATTCTTTCCGGCGACATTGGAGAGAATCCGCATGCTTGGGACGAGGCGAAGTCCATCCTGAAGAAGCTCAAGCCTCCTCTTTATTATGCGCCGGGCAATCATGATGTTCACAGCAATGACCTGGAACGCTACCGCAAGGCGTTTGGTAAAGACTATTACGACTTTGAGGTCAAGAACGTTAAGTTTGTGGTGCTGGATTCGCAACTGTTGGGGAACTACGACGTTTTTGGTGCGAAGAATCCGGAGCCACTTCCGCCCAGCACCGAACAGGAATCGGAAGCGATGCTGGCGTGGCTGGTCGGTCTTCATGGCAATGAGAGGAGCGAGAAACGGCAGGTCGTAATCGGTGTACAGCACATTCCCGCGTTCCACGATGGAAGCTTCCCGGATCCGAAACCTTATTGGGTGGTGAGCGATCCGTATCGTTCTCGTGAAATGAAAGCCCTGAAGCAGCTGGGGATCGAGCACATGCTGGTGGGACATTGGCATAATGGGCGTGTCTTTGAACGCGAGGGGATCACCTGGCATGTTGCTCCCGCAACTAGTTGGCTGCCGTGGGGCGGAGAGTTAGGTTTTGCCGTGCACACTATCAGCGAGAATGGGGACGTGCACACGGAATATGTCACGCTCTCGGGCGCGACTCCCTGAGCCTGGACTGTAAGCGCGCAATCTAAGGTCGCCGCCACGACGGCGTTGGTCGATCGTGGCGGTCGAAATCGCAGTTTTCAATACATTTAGAGGGACATGATCGCAGGAGCACTCGGCTCGCGATCTGTTAAATTCGGTAGTCCTTAGGTCTGGTTCGAGGATGAGCTGTCCGGGGAGCCGATTATGTTCTTGAATGGTTGCCGTCCGTGCCCATACCCACGTTTGCGATGGCAATTGTGGATATTTGTCCCGACACTGTGCTTGTGCCTTTCCAACAAGGCGCGGGCGCAGCCACACGAACTCAAGCTTGAGTTCACGTCGTCGAACACGATTATTGTCTTTACCCTGGGAGACATTTTGCACACGGTGCATGGTTCATTCCATTTGAAACGTGGCGATGTGGAATATGACATAGGCACCGGCGCCATTCACGGTTCGCTGGTTGCGGACGCGACCTCAGGGCAGAGCGGAAACCGCAGCCGCGACCACAAAATGCATCGCGAAATCCTGGAGAGCGCACGCTATCCCGAAATTGGCTTTCGTCCCGACCGTGTGGACGGTCGGGTAGCTCCCGACGGGTCTTCAACCGTGCAGGTGCACGGAAGTTTTTCTGTACACGGCACCGACCATGAACTTACGATGCCGGTGCGGGTTCAGGTTTTTCCCGACCATTGGACCGCAGACACGCATTTCACAATTCCCTATGTGAAGTGGGGCATCAAGAATCCGAGCACATTCATTCTGCGGGTGAGTGAGGCAGTTGAAATTGATGTTCACGCGACCGGAGCCAATCCTTTCGCTGTGGCTGCAATCCGATGACGCCTGCAAATACTTATTTCCATATCCCCTGCCCTTCGACGATGGTGATGTAGCGATCAATCGGCAAATCTGCAAAACGTTCGACCGCGCGGCTCGGTTCAGGCCACTTTATCTCGATCCAATCCAGCTTGGGGCGTTGGCCAATTCCCAGCACCAGCCGCGGATCATGGTAGGACAGATAGCTGCCGCCGGCCACTTTCGTGCGTGTTCTTTTCATATCACCGGCTTGATAGGTAATCATCGCTCCCACTGCATCGCGATTCGATTTTGTCCCGACCAGATTTACGCCGAGCCAATGGCTCTTGGTTCCGGCATCATTTTTCAACAACAGGGGAGGCGCATCGTTCATTGAGACCAGAACGTCCATGGCTCCGTCGTTGTTGAAGTCTCCCAAAGCCAAACCCCGCGCCCGGAGCGGAGAGGTAAATGCAGGTCCGCTCTGCGCCGTCACATTCTGCAGTCCTTTGCCGGTGTTTTGAAACAACAGCAGCGGTTCGCGGAAGCCCACTCCCGGCTTGATCTTTTCGATGAGATCGTCGGGGTGGCCATTGGCAATCATCAGATCCAGATTGCCATCGTTGTCGTAATCAAAAAATTTCAATCCCCAGCCGCTCATCATCTCAGTCGCTTTGCCAATTTCCGAGGATATGGCTCGGTCTTCAAAGGTCTCATCATGCTGATTGTGGTAAAGCGAATAAAACTCATGATCGAGATTAGTGACGAACAGATCCATCCATCCGTCCTGATCGAGGTCGGCGGAATCCACGCCCATGCCGGAGCGCGCCTTTCCGCCTTCGCCATAGGCTACATCTGCGGTGAAGCCGATCTCCTCAAAGCGCTTGCCCTTATTATTTTTGAAAAGGAAATTGGCCTCAGTGTCGTTGGCTACGAACAAATCCATCCAGCCATCATTATTAATGTCGGTCGCCACCACGCCCCAAGACTTGCCCGGGTTATCGGTGATGCCTAACTTCTGACTCACGTCTGTGAAGGTGCCGTCGCCGTTATTGTGGAAGAGCCAACTCGGCATGGGCGCGTAGAGCCGCGGATAACAGTATTCCGCCTGACCAGCGAGAGCGGGAATGTTCGGGGCGTTGCAGCGATGATGCTTCAGTTTGTCGAAGTCAACGAAGCGGCAGACGAATAGGTCGAGCTTGCCGTCGTTGTCATAATCGAACCAGACGGCGCTCGAAGCCCATCCCGGCGCGGACACTCCCGCCCGTTCTGTGACATCAGTAAATGTGCCGTCGCCGTTGTTGTGATATAGGATGCTGTGCCCATATTGCGTGAGATAAAGGTCAGGGAAGCCGTCGTCGTTGTAATCGCCCACCGCCACGCCCATACCATATCCGCCGCCCGGTACTCCAGCCTTTTCCGTGACGTCGGTGAAACTGCCATCACGATTATTTCGGTAGAGGGCATTTCTTAGCGGTGCCGAGGGTGTGAAGAAATCGCAGGGCCCGCTGTTGACCAGGTAAATATCCATCCAGCCGTCATTGTCGTAGTCGACGAATGCGCATCCAGAGCCGGTGGATTCCGGCAGATATTTCTCGGCGGAACTGCCCGCAACATGCGTCCAGTGAATGCCGCTGACGGAGGCTGGCACTTCGGAAAAAGGATAGGCAGCTTGATCGGCGGCCCGAGTCAGACGCGGGACGCCGGTTAGCGCCGCAGTGCCGGCCAGTACGCGAAGAAAGTCTCGGCGACGCAGAAGTCCGGCAGACTGGCTGGCATCCATTCCTGATGGTCTTCGCATTGTGCTATTAATTCTGCGCGCGAATTCTGAGGCGGAGAGGCATTACTTCGGCTGATCCGAGCGTTGATCCGAACTAGGTGTCGCCTCTTGCGAGCCTTGCTGCAAAAGGCCTTCGGCAACCCGGCGTCTCACTTTTTCCAGGCTGGCTGCAGTCTCGCGCTGCAGATTTGCCTCTCGATTGGCATCGTCTTTTCTTCCCACCCCGGAATAGGCAAGTGCCAATTGGTAGTGCCCGGTCGGACTGTCGGGAGCTAACTTTTCGTATTTCTCAAGCGGCGGAATGGCTTCGGTGAAACGCTTGGCTGAGACGAGGCACATGCCCAGTCCCAGATACGCTTCGGCGAAACCGGTGTCGAGATTGGTAGCGCGAGTGTAATGGCGAGTGGCGGCCGAGAGGTCGTTATCGTTACGCGCCAGTTCTCCGAGCACATATTCCGCGCTCGCATTCCTGGGATCAATCTCAAGTTCATCTTCAAAGTTTTTCTTTGCCTGCGCCACGATTTCCGGAGAAGGCTGCGGCTTCGAGATCAACGCCCGCCCGAGCCGAGCATGGATTCCCGGCAACATGGGATTGATCTCAAGGATCTTGTGATATTCCACGGCCGCCTCGTCCCACTTGCCCTGAATTTCAAGCGCCTCGGCATTCAACAAATGGACTTGGTAAGAAAACGGCGCCTCGCGCGCCAACTGCTGCGAGGTCGTCAGCGAAAGATCAGAGAAAGCATGCGTGGCTGCGTAGAGAACTTCGGGATCACGCGGAAATTCCCGGATCAAGACGTCGATAAAGGTGAGGGAATCGTAGGGCGCGTTGTGAGTCATGGCGCAATTCACCCCGACGAGTCCTGCGCGTTTTTGAAGTTCCTTATTTGTTGTCTGGCGAATGGTCTTCTTCAAAAGTGGTATCGCCTCGCTACAGTGACCACTTTCACCAAGGTTGATAGCGTGCTCCGCCGCACTTGCCCCGGCAGCGGCAGATCCATTCGATGTCTGCGCCATGGCTGGTGCCGTCACGAAATAGAGGGTGAACACGAAAATAGAGGGGAGGGGAAGCACCCGCGGCATCCAACGATTATAAGCGGAAATCACTCGTCGACCTCGCAAAACTGGCGCGAACTGGCGACAATTTCTCGTGATGATTTACGAGCTTTGTGTGGTCTTGGCCATGCCTCATAATGGTCGCAGCCGCCGCGGACACATAGTGAATAAATCCATCCAGGCAACATGGTCTAGGCAAGAATGTGGGCGTCCGCGTCTATGCCTGGTGCTCATTTTGAGTGTATTTCTGTGTGGTCCCTCTCTGCTTGGCCAGGCGACACCGGCTTCCGTGCAGTTCACGAATGTCACCGCGCGAGCCGGCATTAAGTTCGTCCACTATCCCGGCAATAAGGGGATTGCAATCATCCGCGAAGTCATGGGCCCCGGCGTGTGCGTCGCCGACTTCGACGGCGATGGCTGGCAAGACATTTACTTCGTAAACGGTCGCGATTTGTATAACCGCGGCATCAGCGTACGAAATGCGCTGTATCACAACAACGGCGACGGCACCTTCACCGATGTTACGGAGAAGGCGGGCGTCCCTGGTACCGGCTATGCTCTTGGTTGCGTTTGGGGAGACTACGATAACGATGGTTTTCCCGATCTTTTCGTCACGCAGTATGGGGCAAACGTCCTCTACCACAATAACGGCGATGGGACCTTCACGGATGTTACCGCCAAAGCGGGAGTAGCTGGCGGCGACCGAGTGCTTCACAGCGGTGCCACTTTTTTCGATTATGACCGAGATGGCAAGCTCGATCTCTACGTCGGTGGATACATCACCATCGATCCCGACAGTCCGCGCTATTGTGACCTCGATGGCCTATACACGAATTGTCCACCGCGCGTGTACAAGAGCGCCCCGGACGTCCTCTACCACAACAACGGCGACGGCACTTTCACGGATGTGACCTCGGCCGCTGGAATTTACCAGCCCGACGGCAAGAATCTGTCCGTGGCCGCGGTTGACTACGACGATGACGGGTGGCCCGACCTGTTTGTAGCTAACGACGGGATCAATGCATATCTCTACCACAACGAGCACAACGGAACCTTTACCGAAACCGGCCTATTAGCCGGGATGGCCTTGACCGCGCGCGGCAAGACCATTGCCGCGATGTGCTTATCCTTTGGCGATTACGACAATGACGGACGGTTGGACCTTTACGTCTCCGACTTTCAGAAGTCTTCCGACCACATTTGGCACAACGAAGGGAAGGGTTCTTTTGTCGAAGTGAGCGACCAACTGGGCCTCACCATTCCCACGCAAAACGTGCTCAGCTTCGGCGGAGGATTCTTCGATTACGATAACGATGGTTGGCTCGACTTATTCATTGCGAATGGACACGTTTATCCTGAAATCGAGCAGTCCCCGCAGAAAATCTCTTTCAAGCAGATCAATTCTCTCTTCCACAACGACGGCAAAGGCAAGCTCGTGGAGACGACCAAGCTTGCTGGTAGCGGTTTTCAAACTCCATACGCAGGACGCGGAGTCGCTTTCGCAGACTTTGATAATGATGGCAATGTGGACTTGGTAGTTGGGAACCATGGAGATCCGCCTTTGCTGCTCCACAATGAAGGCGGTACCAGCAATCATTTTGTGAATTTCAAATTGGTTGGGACGAAAAGCAATCGGGGTGCTATGGGCGCACGCGTCCGTATTCGCGCCGGCGGGCTATCACAAATGCGTGAGATTTACGGCGGTGGCAGCTACCTGTCTCAGAGTGATCTGCGTGTGAATTTCGGCCTGGGTAAGAACACGCATGTTGAAAGCGTCGAGATTTCCTGGCCGAGCGGGCAAAAGCAGACTTTCAAGAACGTTGAGGCCGATAAATTCTACGCTGTCGAGGAAGGGAAGGATGAACTAACGCTGCAGCGATTCCTGAAGAAGCCGGCTCCTACCACGAAATAGAAACGACTGACGCACAAAGAAAACGGGCAAGCGCTGTACGCCTGCCCATTTCTCTTTCCTAACTCAGATCCGCTTAACTCAGATCCCGCCTAACTTAGAACAGGAACTTCAGACCGAGTTGGACATTTCTAGCTCCTTGCGACCCGGTAATTTGGCCGGAAGATGAACTTTCCGACAACGGCTCGAACGACCCAAAAGCCGGGCCACCCTTGAAGGTCAGAACGCGATGGTTAAACGCATTGACCGCTTCGAAACGGAACTCCAGTCGCTTGCTCTCGGTAATCAGGAATTCTTTGTGCAGGCTCAGGTCCACGTCTTCAAGTCCTGGGCCACGGAAGTTGCCTACCGAACAAGTCCCGAACATTGGCGCTGCCGAACTAGTATCTGAGATGTTGCTGGGGTCAAACCATTGGATATAACCGGGGGTGTTTGCTGCTGCGTTGCCCGGCACGAACTTGTTAATGACATGCACAGGCCCATTGCAATTTGGCCGTCCGCTGCCGATCAGATAACCAATTCCGTTCGTGCTGGAGGTGTCTCCCCAGCCCGCGATTTGGTTCATGGTCAGGGCATTGCCGCTGTGTAGGGCGATGATGCCACCGATCTCCCAGTTGCCAACCACGGCGTTAGCCACTGAATTCAAGTCGTGGCCAAACTGTTTTCCCCGACCGATCGGAAGCTGATAGGTGACGTAGCTGCTTAGGATGTGGGTCTGGTCATAGAAGCAAGGCCCCCAATCCGAACGCGGATCGTAGATGTTCTGGAAACCGGGCTGCCCATAGTAGGTCTGGGTATTCTGGCTTCCCCAACCGCCGCCTCCAAAATATCCGGGAGAATTGCTCAGACATTTGGAATAGGTGTAAGCAACTTGAGCTTCCAGCCCGTTCCCCATGCGCTTTTGCAAGACCGCCTGCAGCGAGTTGTAACTCTGGTCGGAGTTGGAGGTAGCGGCGCGCGCAAGAGCGTTTGACCCTCCGAGAGATGAGTTATCAGCCGAGTACAACGAGCCGGCCGCAGCTCCTCCCAGGAAAGGACCAGGGACCGTCTTCACAATCAGCTGTCCAGGTTTCGCAATCTGACCGGCGGAATTCAGTCCAATCAGTTGCGCTACTTGTTCAAGCTGCAACAGATGTGTGCCATGTTGACCCACGTACCCAATCTGGAAAGTTGTTGAGTTGTTGAGCTGGTACTGGAGTGTCAGGTTCCACTGCTGCGAGGATGCGGGGCGAAAGTTAGGATCGGTGATCCGGATTGTGTGCCCGGCATAGCATGAAAAGTTGATAGCGGTGCAGGGTGGAATGGACGCGGCGGAGCCAAACGCATTGGCGATGTTCCCCGGGGTAGCATTTTCCGTGGCGCCAAAGAATGGCGGGTTTTGCGTTAGGGCCTGGTTATCGCCGCCGCCTTCCATGTACGAGGAGATACCATAGCCCGCCCGAATGACCGCCTTGCCGCTAAGCGCTGCCGGCGACCAGGACAAACCGATGCGGGGCAGCCAATCGCCGATCCCGAGGTAGTTGTTATACAGCGCCTTGCTATTGCCGTTCTGACCCGGCAACTCGATGGCGCCAGTGCGAATGTTAAAGTTCACTTCCTGGTTATGTATTTCATATCCCGGCGCGTGATCTTCAAACCGCAAGCCGAGGTTTAAGGTGAGTGTATTGGTCACCCGCCAATCGTCCTGGACGAACGCGCCGAAACTGTTGGAGCGGCGCATGAAAATGGTATTCGAGTTGCCGTCCCGGATTCCGTCGCTGATATTGCCAAGCCAGAGGTCAGCCACCGACGCGCCGGTCAGAGCGCTGACATCCAAGCGGCCGAGCTCACCATTGTTCCCCCCGTAATCGTAGTCTTGACGATCGCGGAAGTATTGAAATCCAGTTTTGACGCTGTGGCGCCCGTGCGTAATGATCAGGTTGTCTTCCACTTGGCCCTGAGTAGTGTGGAAGATTTGGAGTTGTCCGATCAGCCCGAGGCTGGCACTACTCTGAGTTCCGGTGCCTGCGAGGTTGAGTTGCAACAGGCCAGGAGCGATGTCATTGGCGCCTGCGATACCTAGCTGCTTGCCAAAGTTGCCCAGCACGTCAGTAGTGGTGCCCTGTTGGTTGTAGCGCACCGCCACAAAGCCGACACGGACTTCGTTCAACATGTGGCTATTCAAGGTCCGGTTCCAACTGACCACCGCATTCCGTATTGGAGTGTCGATCAGGCTGCCGCCACCGTTGTTAGCAATCGGCAAATTGGTGAAGGCAGGGTTAGTCAGATGCATTTGCGACCAGCGAAAGAAAACGTGGTCTTTGTTGGTAGCGTTGTAGTCGATCTTCAAATCACCCTGGTTATTGTTAAGGTTGTTGCCGCTGTTGAAGAAATAGTTGTTGGCGGCCACACTGTCAACTTGTGGTAGCGGATAGAATTTTGAAGCGAAAAGGTTGGCTGCAACCGAATTGACAGTGTTGCTGGTGTTGGCAAAATTGTTAAAAGCAATTGGGGCGTTTGCATTATTCGGATCAAGCAGCTGGATCGGAGTTACGGTGCTAGCCGGATTTACTATTGAGCACTTGCCTGACACATCGAACGCGCCATTTAGCTGGGTGCAAAGCTGCCCGAAGTTGCCAGCGCGTTCGCTCTGGGTGAGAAGCTGCACGCCAGTTGCTCCAACGTTCTCGAGGCGTTGGCCCTGATAATCCGCAAAGAAGAACAACTTATTCTTGATGATCGGCCCCCCGAATGTGCCGCCGAATTGGTTATAGCGGAACTTCGGCTTGAGACCAGTGCCGTCTTTCTGATAGCCAAAAGCGCCTTCGAATGCAGGTATGCCCTTGGTCATGCCATTCCAATACTTGTTGGCATTGAGTGCATCGTTGCGCAGGAACTCAAATATGTCGCCGTGGTACGCATTCGTTCCCGACTTGATGGTTGCGTTGATGATGCCGCCTTCATAGTTTCCGAATTCGGCGGAGGCGTTTTGCGTAATGATATTGAATTCCTGGATTGCATCCACTCCAGGTGTGTATCCAATCTCGTCGTTTTGCTTCTCGCTGTTGGCTTGGCCATCCAGGAGGAAAAGGTTGGCCTGCTCCCGGTTTCCGTTGATGTAGGGCCGCCCGGCAGTAAGCTGGTTTTGCGGCAACTGCATCGACTCCGGATTGACGTTGGTCGCGCCCGGTGAAAGCAGCGTCAATTGAACGTAGTTGCGCGCCGCAAGTGGCAACGAGGTCACTGTGTTAGCGTCAATCAGCGTGCTGACCTCGGTGGATTCGGTCTGCAGCACCGGCGCAGAGCCGGTCACTTCGACCGTCTCGGTTGCTTGCCCCACTTTCAGAGGCATGTCAACCCGCGCGGTTTGGTTCAGCACCAAGGTGAAGGCTGCGTGAGTCGCAGTTTCAAACCCTGTGGCGGTCACCTTAACCGAGTAACTGCCAACCGGTATTCGAAGAATGTTATAGGTTCCGGTCTCGTTTGTTTTCGCTGACCAGGTCGTGCCTCGCTCGGTATCCGTCGCGATGACGCTGGCGCCGTTGATTGGCGCTCCACTTGGGTCGGAAACCGTCCCCACGATGGACGCGGTTACCTCTTGAGCCGAGAGCGGCTCACAAATGCCTAGCAGCCCAACCATAGCAAGGACGGAAAGACTTGCTTTAATCCACTGTCGCATGTCAAAACCTCCGGGAGACTTTACTTCGAGAAACAGCCCACAAGAATCTGAACCAGGAAAGCTGGGTTAATGCTATATAGCATTGCTTGGAAGGTCGTCAAGACAAAAATGATTATTTTCGGAAATATTTTTGGCTGAGCTATATAGAGGTGTGACACCGGATCTTCGGGCCAACTCTCGCATGTCCAGGGTTCGCGTCCAAAAAAATAAGCGAGATGTTTATCAACAACCAGTCCCAAATGTGCTAAGTTATGGGGGCTTTGGAAAGGCATCTTCGATTCTGTGAAAGCCGGGCAGGTGTTTTTGCCCTCTCAAGTCGGAATGGCACGCTGTATCCGTCTTGCTAAAGCTATATAGCGATATCATCAGGATTGGATTCAATATCCAAAGTAAGGTCAGAGAGGGAGCTCTATAGCGCGCGAGGTAATTTAAGATGGATCCAGCTCCAGGAGTGGTGATGTTGCCAGGTCGAAACGGGACACCGGCATACAAAAGAATCCAAAGCGCCATTTTGAAGCGGATTGAGGACTCCCGGCTCAAGCCCGGTGACGCGGTTGGATCCGAGCGCGAATTGGCTAGTCTGCATCACGTTAGTCTGATGACTGCGCGCCACGCTCTGGCGGTCCTTGAGCGCGATGGTCTGGTAGAGCGCAAACCGGGTCGCGGGACCTTTGTTGCGCCTCCGAAGATTCATTTCAATAAGCTCACCAGTTTCAGTGAACAGATGGCGGCGCGAAGTCTGCAGGCGCGGTCGAAGGTGCTGTCGTGCACAATCGTGAATAAAGAGCCAGAGATTGCAGCGCGGCTTGCGCTTCCCGCAGATAGCCGCCTGGTCAAACTGGAGCGGCTGCGCCTGGGAGCGGAGGAGCCGTTTTATCTGGAAACGTGCTACCTAGCCGCTCGCGACTTTGCTAGCCTGGCGGAGACGCCTCCTCAGCAGGGTTCACTTTTTGCGGCAGTCGAGAGAAATTACGGCCTGGAGTTGGCGTACGCCGATGAAGAAGTGGATGCCACCGCCGCCGATCCTCGCACCGCCAAGCTTCTGGCAATACCGGTAGGGCAACCGTTGCTCCGCATACGCCAGGTGATCCACTCCACAAAAGGGAGTCCGGTCATGCATGTGCTAGGACTCTACCGGTCAGACCGACATAACCTACTGATCCGCAGGTATCGGTAGGGGCCCTGGGTCGCTAGACGAACCGCAGCGCATACGAAACACCACCAAAATTAGTCGCACCGCCAAACTTGACTTCGGCGGCGGCGCTGAGGCGTGTTGCTGGGAAATAGGAAGCGGGCGACTCTTTCCTGGCGGTGTGAACCGCCCGCAGACGCAATGCTTGGTGGCTAGCGAGTTTTGGTGCCCGCGAAATTCGAACGTGCCGAATTGGCGTTCGTACTTTGCGGCGATATGGGAACCGGCCCCCGTGGCACGTGGGGTTCGAATTCGTTTGGTGGTGCCTGAAACCCGATCGCACGATCGGTAGGCCCGGACTTCGGCGGACGCTTGGCTTCATAGCGATCAATCACCAGTTGATCGCCAATTTGCGTGCGGCTGCGGAAGATGGAATGCGCCGGTAATTCCAAGACGCTTTCGGCTTTGTGTTCCGGCAGAGTAATCCTGAAGGGACGCACAAGTTCGCGCAATCCCACCACCTTGAAGTTCTTGTCGATTAAGACCAAGTCAAACGAAAAGAGCATTCCGATGGTGTGAATTGCGTTTGCCGGTACAATCCAGACTCCGCTGTCCGGCTTCAGCGATCTTTTGCCCAACAACCCACGAAGGCGACCCCAAACCGAGTCGCAGACCTCAACACGAAAGGCCAGAAAGGTCTCTTTCGTCTTGTTGTAGACAAAAACGTGCCGTTGTTTATTGAACATACGCGCCCTTCCAACAGGGGAGTTTAGTTGTTGCCGCCTAGCGAGGCGCTTTCTTCTTCATTCTGTACACCAGCGTGATGAACACAACCACTGCTAGCACGCCTGATACCACCCGAATCAAAGTAACGTTATCCATTTACCGCACCTCACGTGTTGAATTGAACTCCACAAAATCTTTTCAAGAACTAGTACCTACCCCAAGAAAGCCTTAAAGCCCTTTACCAGTGAAATGAACGCTGGCCCCAGTAGAACGATTCCCATGGCCGGAGCAATGAACAGCGCCAGCGGAAACAGCAGCTTGATGGTTGTCTTGGCCGCTAGCTCTTCAGCTTTTTGTCGGCGCTGTGTCCGCAGGGCATCGGAGAAGGTGGCCAACGATTTCGAAATAGGCGTGCCGAATCTGTCGGTTTGGATGAGCATGGCGACGAACGAACGGGCACTTTCTAAATCCGTGCGGTCCGCAAAACCTTTCCAAGCTGTGAGTCGCGGCACCCCAGCACGCTGCTCAAAATTGATCTGCAGCAGTTCTTCAGCCAAAGCGGGATGACTCACCCGCAGCTCAGTGCCGAGCCGGATGATGCCCTGATCGAGACCGAGCCCAGCCTCCAGCGAGATGGCGAGAAAGTCAAGACCGTCAGGCAAGCTGAGGCGAATGCTGTCTCTGCGTTTGTTGATGGCCCACGAAAGCCAAAAGTCGGGAAGGAAAAATCCAACACCGACGCCTATCAAGAAATACATTATGGTGTTACCGCTCGTGAACAAAGCAATGAGCAGGCCCAACACCGCCGGAATCGCAAGTCTCGAACCAAGAAAAATGTCAGCATGCGCTGGCTTTCGATAGCCGGCGAGCATGAGGCGGCGTACGAGTTGCGGATCGGGCTCCGGCGTGAATAGGGCGCGAACTAGGGTGAAAGGTTTCGCCAGGTAGTCTACATCCAGTGCGGCGCGCCACGCTGGTACGTCTACCTCTGTTCGCATCGGCCTCGTGACTTCCTGCAATAGGGCACCCGCCGCTGAGGCGCGAGGCATCAGCAGCAAGAACAGGAACACGAATCCGATGAACAAGCAGACCCCTAAAATAATCAAACCCATAGCTACACCTTGACATCAATGATCTTACGAATGACTATCACTCCGAGCACCATAAGTCCCAGGCCGACGTAGACAAAAAAACGTCCCGTATCCTCAGTAAACAGTAATTTTTCGAACTTCCAGTTCACAGCACTCAATATTCCGAACATAATGAACGGCATGCAACAAAGTACCCAACCCGTGATGCGGCCCTGCGCCGTATAGATCTTCAGCTGTCCGCGCAATCGTGCACGCTCTCGTGCCACGGCTGCCGTCTTATCGAGAATCACAGCAAGGTTGCCTCCGGTTTCTTTCTGTAGGAGGATCGCTGTGGCGAGGAAACGCATGTCATCGCGGGGCAGTCGGCTAACCAGATTCATGGTCGCATCCCGCAGAGGCAGGCCTAGCGCGTGTTCCTCGGACAAGCGTTTGAACTCAGTCGCAATTGGGTCGGCGATTTCACTGCCAACCATTTCCAGCACAGCGGTGAGTGCGTGTCCGGCGCGCAGACCGCGGGCCATCAAATCAATGGCCTCGGGAAGCAACTGATCGCACTTGCGAAAGCGCTGCTCTCGCATAATCAAAAGATAAATGTAGGGAATTGACCCCGCCACCACACCCGCTAGCACTGCCAACAAAATTCCGGGAAGAAAGTACGACGTGATCCAACCGGTAAGCACCGTGACAAGCAGCGAAACGCCCATCACCTGGGAGACCATAAACTTCTGTCCGGACTGGCGAATCAGATTCAGCGTGCCCACGGCTCCGGGAACTTGCTGAATCATCTGAGCGGTCTCGGGATTTGTGCTGTAACCTTCCTCTTTTAGGATGGTCTGGCCGGTCGCTTCCGCCCGCTCGCCTTTAATATCCTCAAGATGCTGCTGGACAGCCGTTTCCGTCTTTGTCGGTCGCAGAAGATAGAAAACGACCCCAAAGCTAAGAGCCAGCAGCACTACAAAAAGAAGCATGGTTGTTTCCTCAAGCTAGATAGTGAATGAATGATCGAACCAGGACGCGGGAACGTTGATTCCCGACGCCTTCAGCCGTTCCGCAAACTTCGGGCGAATTCCAGTCGCCGTGAATGCGCCCAGCACTCGGCCATCGGGCGAAACACCTTGCTTTTCGAAGACAAACACATCCTGCATGCTGACAATGTCTTCTTCCATGCCGGTGATCTCAGTCATGTACGTTACCCGGCGGGTACCGTCATTGAACCGGGAGATCTGAACAATCAAGGCGATGGCAGAGGCAATCTGCCGACGAACGGCTTTCTCAGGCAGATTCAGATTTGCCATCATGGCCATGGTTTCGATACGGGCCAGAGCGTCACGCGGGTTGTTTGCATGTACGGTTGTCAGCGAGCCGTCGTGGCCGGTGTTCATTGCCTGCAACATGTC
>Ga0070717_10001128_pt1 | contig 18066 bp, 12 predicted proteins | sample LARL113metaG_FD_71366 | JGI IMG/M metagenome (GOLD analysis project Ga0070717, IMG submission 71366) | Corn, switchgrass and miscanthus rhizosphere microbial communities from Kellogg Biological Station, Michigan, USA - LAR L11-3 metaG | ecosystem: Host-associated > Plants > Roots > Rhizosphere ... | reverse complement strand
CGACGCGTTTGGCGGCCGGAGCCCAGAGGCTGAAGGTGGCTCCGCCTCGCTCGACCTCGGCGCCGAAGCGCGCGCTGGCGGTCATGGGGAGCCCGAAAACACCAGAATGGACCGCGGCGGCGCGTGCGCCTTCGAGCCGGCCGCAAGCTCCCCGCCGAGCCGCGGTTCCCGCGCGGTTTGCAGGCACAGGGTCCAACGGCTGTATTTGGCAAGCGCAGGAAGCATGAACTCGATAGCCTGCGGCGCGGCGTTGAGCACGATATAGAGCGGCGCGTCCGTTTGCTGGACCGGTCCGAGGACGTAGGACAGGAAGCGTCCTTCCGGAAAATTCCAATCCTGCTCCGTCATCTCGGTCGCGTGCGGGGTCAACCACAACACGCCGAAGGAGCCGTCGGGGCGGCGGCCTTCGACCCAACGCCGGGCGCGCAACTGGGAAAATCTGCGGCGCAGTCCGTTGAGCTCGCCCAGCAAGGACGTCATGTCGTCGTCGTCATTGCCAAGCACGGACCAATCCACCCATCCGATCGGATTGTCCTGACAGTAAGCGTTGTTGTTGCCGCCCTGGCTGTTGCCTATTTCGTCTCCGGCGAGCATCAAGGGCACGCCCTGCGCCAACATCAGGCTCGCAAGCTGATTGCGACGCGTCTGCCGCCTCAGCGCAAGGATGTTCGCATCGTCGGTCGGTCCTTCGACGCCGAAATTCGTGCTGTCGTTCTCATCAGAGCCGTCGCGATTGTCCTCGCCGTTTGCTTCATTGTGCTTGCGCTCGTAGCTGACCAGATCCGCGAGGGTGAACCCGTCGTGAACGGTGACGAAATTGACGCTCGCGCGAGGCGAGCGGTCGTCGTGATCGAACAGATCGGCGGAGCCGGTCATGCGGCGCCCGAGCTCGCCTATGAGATTGCCTTCACCGGACCAATAACGGCGCAGCGTGCGGCGGAAGCGGTCGTTCCATTCCGACCAGCCCGAAGGAAAGCCGCCGACACGATAGCCGCCGAGGCCGAGATCCCATGGTTCGGCGATCAGTTTGACCTGCGCCAGAATCGGGTCCTGGCGCACGGCCGCGAAGAAGCCCGCGCCACCATCAAATCCATTGGGACCGCGGCCAAGCGTGCTGGCGAGATCGAAGCGAAATCCGTCGATGTGGCAAACCTGCACCCAGTACCGCAGCGAATCCATGACCATCTGCAGCACGCGCGGATGGGTGAGATTGAGTGCGTTGCCGCAACCCGTGAAGTCGGCGTAATAGCGGGGCTGATCCGGGAGCAGCCAATAATACGAGGGGTTGTCGATACCGCGGAAGCTCAGAGTTGGACCGAGGTGATTGCCTTCGGCGGTATGGTTGTAGACAACGTCGAGGACGACCTCGATGCCGGCGTCATGCAATCGCGACACCGTCGATCGAAATGCGTCGAGCGGCGCGTCGACGGCGTAACGTGCCTCGGGAGCAAAGAAGCCAACGGTATTGTAGCCCCAGTAGTTGCTCAGGCTGCGCTCGATCAGATGCCGGTCGTCGATAAAGGCGTGGATCGGCAGCAATTCGATAGTGGTGACGCCAAGCCGCTTGAGATGATTGACGACGGCGGGAGCAGTCAAGCCGCGATACGTGCCGCGCCAGGCGGGCGGCACATCCTCGCGAAGCTGCGTCAGGCCTTTGACGTGGGCTTCATAGATGATCGTGTCTTGCCACGGAATGGAGGGCCTGCGTTCCTCGCCCCACGTGAAGGCTTCGTCGACAACCATGCTCTTGGGCATGCCGCGCGCGTTGTCGCGCCGGTCGAACGAGAGATCGGCCCGGGCGCTACCGGCGCGATAGCCGAAATGGGCGTCGCTCCAAACGAGTCGGCCGACGAGTTGCTTCGCATAGGGGTCGATGAGGAGCTTGTGCGAATTGAAGCGCAGGCCGCGCTCCGGGTGATAGGGCCCGTGAACGCGGTAGCCGTAGAGCTGGCCGGGAACAACATCGGCGAGGTAGCCGTGCCAGACATCCTCGGTACGCTCGGGCAACGCGATGCGCTCGATCTCCCGCCGGCCATAGCTGTCGAACAGGCAAAGTTCGACCTTCTCTGCGTTCGCCGAAAACAACGCGAAATTCGTTCCGCGTCCGTCCCAGGTCGCCCCCAACGGATGCGGCGCACCGGCCGAAATCCGCATGCTACCGCTCCGGAACGAGAAAAATTGCAGCAAGGGGCGGAACAACAAGGCTGACCTCGGGGATAGTGCCTTCGTCCAACGTCCTGACCGCGCCCGCGTTCCCGATATTGCCGCCGCCGTACAACGCGGAATCGGTGTTGAGGATTTCGCGCCACATGCCTGAGAACGGAACCCTGATGCGGTAGTCGCGGTAAATCTCGGGGGTGAAGTTCACCACCACCAGGCAGCGCTCCTGCGTTTGGCGTCCCTTGCGCAGCCATGCGAACACGCCGCGTTCGGCATCATGCATGACCAGCCATTCGAACCCGGCTTCCTCGCAATCGAGTTCATGCAGGGCCGGGATCGTGCGGTAAAGCCGATTGAGATCGCGGACCAATGCTTGGACGCCGGCGTGAGCGGGCTGCTCGAGAAGATGCCAATCGAGCGAATGGTCATGGCGCCACTCGTTTTCTTGGCCGAACTCGTTGCCCATGAACAGGAGCTTCTTGCCGGGATGCCCGAACATGAACCCGTAATAGGCGCGCACGTTGGCAAAGCGCTGCCACTCGTCGCCAGGCATGCGACCCAGAATCGACCGCTTGCCGTGCACGACCTCATCATGCGAGAGCGGCAGGATGAAGTTTTCGAAAAACGCGTAGTGCAAGCCGAACAGAATTTGCCCGTGATGATGCTTGCGGTAGATCGGGTCCTTGCTGATGTATTCGAGCGTATCGTGCATCCAGCCCATGTTCCACTTATAGCCGAATCCGAGGCCGCCCCAGTCCACCGGCCGCGAGACCATGGGCCAATCGGTCGATTCCTCCGCTGCGGTCGTCGCATTGGGAAATCGTGAGAACAGCTCAGAATTGAATCGGCGTAGCAGACTAATGGCGTCGATGTTTTCGCGCCCGCCGTATTTGTTGGGGATCCAGCCACCTTCCGGACGGCTGTAATCAAGGTACAGCATGGAGGCCACGGCATCGACACGCAGGCCATCGACGCTGTAGCGATCGAGCCAGAACAGCCCACTGCCAAGCAGGAAGTTTGCGACCTCGGTGCGCCCGTAATTGTAGACCAGCGTATCCCAGTCGAGGTGGCGCCCCTGCTTGGGATTTTCATGCTCATAGAGCGCGGTGCCGTCGAAGCGAGCGAGGCCGTGCGGATCGTCGGGGAAGTGTCCCGGGACCCAATCCAGAATGACGGCGAGTCCCTTGCGGTGGCATTCCTCGATCAAGGCGGCGAAATCGGCCGGAGTGCCGAAGCGACTGGTCGGCGCAAAAAGTCCGGTCGGCTGATAGCCCCAGGATCCGTCGAAGGGATGCTCGCTGACCGGCAGGAATTCGACGTGGGTGAAGCCCATATCGTGTGCGTAAGCCGGCAATTGCTCTGCCAGCTCGCGATAATTGAGCCAACGCCCGCTGTGTCGCGGATGCCGCCGCCACGATCCGAGATGCACTTCGTAGATCGATATCGGCGCGCTCAACGCGTTGACCCCGGGAGGAGAGCGCTGCGGGCGCGGTATCGTGTTCTGGTCGACGATGATCGAAGCGGTCTGCGGGCGCAACTCGGCGGCGAATGCCAAGGGGTCGGATTTCAACGGCAACAAGCGGCCGTCGGGCCCGACAATCTCGTATTTGTACCTGGTCCCGGGCTTGGCCGCGGGGACAAAGATTTCCCAGAAGCCGTTGCCGCGCACGCGCATGGCATGGCGTCGGCCGTCCCAAAAATTGAAGTCGCCGACGACGCTGACCCGCTTGGCCGCGGGTGCGAAAACCGCAAACGCGACGCCTTCCACCCCCTCGAGCACCATGGGGTGAGCGCCGAGCTTCTCATAGAGGTGCATGTGCGTGCCTTCCCCCAGCAGGAAGAGATCGAAATCGGACAGGATCGGGGGGAAGCGGTAAGGGTCTTCGATCTCGACTTGGCGGTCGCCGTAGCGCGCGCGCAGGCGGTAGTGCCGCAGTCCGTTGCCCAGGCGGCCCTCGAACAGGCCGGCATCGTGGATGCGCTCGAGGTCGCGCTCATGGCCCTCGTCGTCGATGACCGCGACTTCCTCGGCATCAGGAAGAAAGACCCGAACCACGGATGCGCCGTTTTCGCGGTGCGGGCCGAGGTAGCGGAATGGATCGGAATGACGACCTTCGATGATGGCATAGGCTTCCGGCGTGAGCGATCTCATTGCGCGGTGCCCTCCGAACGCGAAAGGATGCGCCAGGTGCCAGCCAGCGGCACCCGCAGCCAATCCGGGCGATGCGCGAGCTCGTATTCGATTTCGTAGAACGCCTTCTCCAATAAAAAGAAATCGAGAAGACTGTCGGCGGCCTCGAGCGATTGCGGCCACAGCCTCGCGTCGGTCAAGGCCGACCGATATGCCGCTATGAACGCGGCAGCGGAGTGCTCGCGCCAACCTTCGAGCGCGCGGGCGAGTTTGCCGTGCTCATCGGGCGCCGACTTGAGCGCACGCTCGAGCGCCGCCGTCGCGGAATAGTCGATCGACCGCATGAGTCCAGCCACGTCGCGCGCGGCGGGAGCCTTGCGCCGGCGATCCTCGATGCTGCGGCGCGGCTCGCCCTCGAAATCGATGATCGCCACGTCATCCTTGACGATCAGCATCTGCCCGAGATGAAAGTCGCCGTGATGGCGGATCTTCATTGCCGCGACGTTCTCCGGAAGCAGTTCGCGCAAGCGCGTGGGCAGCGCTTCTCGGCACGCCAAAAGCGCGTCGACCAGCTGCCGATCATGCTCCGAAAATTCCGATCGACGGCGCGCCAGATCTTCGAACGTCCGGCGCGCGCGCCGCAACAGTTCTTCCGTCCAGGATCGCACATCCTCTGCAGCGATGGGTGCCGGGGCGAAGTCAACGATGTCATCCCGGCTGGCAAGCGCGATCTGCAACTCGGCCACGCGACGCCCGACTTGCTCCATCCGCCGCAGATAGGCGGCCTCTTCGTCGCTGTGTCCGGCCGCTTCGGCCGTAAGCAGGCGCTGCTCCTCGACGAAACGATCGAGATAGGCGTTCGTCACCGTCCAGGCGTCGCCCTGGTTTTGCACGAAGCCGTGCACGACCGCGACCGCGCTGCGAGCGCCGTCCTGCTCGATCTCCACGCTTCCGAGCAGCGGCGGGATGTGCGGGAATGAAACCGTCTCCGTCAGGAACCGGCCGACCTCGATTTCCGGGTTGAGACCCGGCTCGAGACGGCGAAAGAGCTTGATCACATAGTCTGCCCCGACCAGGACCGTCGTGTTGGATTGCTCAGTGTCCACGGCGTGCACGTCCTGCACAGCGAGCGTCCCCTCGTCCGGAAATCTCCCCGTCGGGGAAAACTCGAGGCGTCGATGGTCAGCCTCAATGCGCCGCGCAACGCGCAAGTTTTCCAGGAGGAGCGTGGCAAAGCGCGCATCCGCCATGGCGTCGAGCAGGCTGCCCTCGCGCGGCCCGCGTCGCACGGCCGCCAACGCGTTTGGATTTTGTTGCTCGGGATCGAAGCGCGTCCATTTGATGGTCAGCGGCAGCAGATAATTGGCGGTTTCGCGCCTGCCTTTGGCCTCGAGCAGCACCATGCCGAGCTCGGCATCCGCAGCACCGAGCGGTAGGGCGCCGAGGATATGGGTCGTCGGCCAACTGCCGCGCTCGGCGTACCAGCGCCGGCTGGCAAGGAACGCGGGAAGAACGTCGCGCTCGAGCACCGATTTGGAGCGCCCGTCCAGCAACGACCTCCACCCGTCGGTGACGACGAGCGTCTCGAATTCCGCCCATGTCCGCGGCACCTCGACGGATGCGTCCGGCTCGCGCAGCAGGAGCCAAAAGAAACCATATGGTCCGAGCGTCACAAGGTAGGGATTGTCGCCGATCGGCGGAAAGTTGGTTCGCCCGAGCAGTTCGAACGGCACGCGGCCGCGCCAGGGGGCAAGGTCGATCTCGGCGGCTTGCGCCGAGCGCGACAGGTTGGCGACGCAGAGCACGACTTCACTTTCGTACTGCCGTACATAGACGAGGACCGAGCGGTTTGCCGGCCGGATGAAGCTGAGCGAGCCACGGCCAAACACTTTGCTCGATTTGCGCACCGAGATTAGGCGTTTGGTCCAGCTCAGCAGCGATGCCAGGCTGCGCGACTGCGCCTCGACGTTGACCGCCTCGTAACCGTAGACCGGGTCCATGATCATCGGCAGGTAGAGGCGCGCCGGGTCGCAGCGGGAGAACCCGCCATTGCGATCCGGCGTCCACTGCATCGGCGTGCGCACGCCGTTGCGGTCGCCGAGATAGATGTTGTCTCCCATCCCGATCTCGTCGCCGTAATAGATGATCGGCGTGCCAGGGAATGACATCAGAAGCGAGTTCATAAGCTCGATTTTGCGCCGATCATTGTCCATCAACGATGCCAGGCGCCGTCTGATCCCGAGGTTGATGCGCGCGCGAGGATCGGTCGCATACGTCGACCAGAGGTAATCGCGCTCGACGTCCGTGACCATCTCGAGCGTGAGCTCGTCGTGGTTGCGCAGGAACAGCGCCCATTGGCAATTGACGGGAATATCCGGCGTCTGGCGGAGAATATCGGTGATGGGAAAGCGGTCTTCCTGGGCAATCGCCATGTAGATGCGCGGCATCAACGGAAAATGGTAGGCCATGTGGCACTCGTCGCCGTCGCCGAAATAGGCGCTGACGTCTTCCGGCCACTGATTGGCTTCGGCAAGCAGGACCCGGCCGCGGGAGTGGGAGTCCAGCGCGGATCTGATCTTCTTGATGATGGTGTGGGTCTCGGGGAGATTCTCGTTATTGGTCCCCTCGCGTTCGCACAGATAGGGAATAGCGTCCAAACGGAAGCCATCGACGCCGAGCTCGACCCAGCGGCGCATAACCTGGACTATCGCGGCGAGCACGCGCGGATTGTCGTAATTGAGGTCCGGTTGATGCGAAAAGAAGCGGTGCCAGTAATACGCCCCTGCGACGGGATCCCAGGCCCAATTCGATTTTTCGGTGTCATTGAAGATGATGCGAGTTCCCGCATAGGTTTGATCGGTATCGCTCCACACATACCAATTGCGCGCATCCGATCCCGGTTTGTTTCGCCGCGCGCGCAGGAACCACGGATTTTGGTCCGAGGTGTGATTGATGACGAGCTCGGTGAGCACGCGCAGTTTTCGCCGCTTGGCCTCCTGCATGAAACGCCGGAAATCGGCCATGGTGCCGAAATCGGGATTGATGGTGCGGTAGTCCGAAATGTCGTAGCCGTCGTCGCGGCCGGGCGAGGGATAAAATGGCAGCAGCCAGAGCGCCGTGACGCCGAGATCCTCGAGATAATCGAGCTTTCCCGTCAGTCCCGCGAAATCGCCGATGCCGTCATTGTTGCTGTCGGCAAACGCCTTGACGTGGAGCTGGTAGATGATCGCATCCTTGAACCATAGCTCGTCGCTTTCGAGCTTCGGCTCCGCCTTGATGTCAGCCACCACGTCCACGGCAGACCTTCAGGTGTAGCAGCGGAACAACAGCGCAGGATCCTGCTGCTGGTCGATGCGCAGGCGCACCCCGCCCCACTCGAGCACGTGGCGCTCGCCGGTGACAAGATTCTCGATGAGCTTGACGCGCCGGCGCCCCGTCGATGGACCGATCTCGATGTCGCCGAAATGAAACCAGAATTCCCGCGGCCCCTCCCCTGTCAACGCCACGGCAACGGCCACCGCATTGTCGCGAGCCGCCGATTCCTTGACGAACCCGATCACCTCCGCGTCGTCGATTTGGGCAAAGCGCAAGTTGCTGGTTTGCAGCAGAGCGGCGTTCGCCCTGCGCATGCGGTTGAGGCCAGCGATATAGGCCTTGATATTGCCGGGGCGATTCCAATCCCGCATTTTCAGCTCGTATTTCTCGGAGTTGAGATATTCCTCTCTGCCCGGTATCGGCTCGTGCTCAAGCAGCTCGAACCCATTATAGACCCCGTAATTGCCGGACAGCGTGGCGGCGAGCGCCACCCGCGCCTGGAAGATCCACGGCTCGCCGGTCTGAAGATGAAACGGCAGTATGTCGGGCGTATTGACGAAAAAATTCGGCCGAAAATATTCGCGTTCGGGATAGCGGGTGATCTCGCTCGCATAGGCCTGCAGCTCATCCTTGCTGGTGCGCCAGGTAAAGTAGGTATAGGACTGGTTGAAGCCGAGCTTGGCCAGCGCCTTCATGACTTTGGGTCGGGTAAAGGCCTCGGATAGAAAGATGACATCGGGGTCGACGGACTGGACTTCGAGAATAAGCCACTCCCAGAACGGAAACGGCTTGGTGTGCGGATTGTCGACGCGAAAGATACGCACCCCCTGCGCGACCCAGAACAGCACCACATCGCGCAACGCTTTCCAAAGCCGCTCGTTGTCGGGCCCGTAGAGGTCCGGATTGACGATGTCTTCGTATTTTTTCGGCGGGTTTTCCGCGTATTGGATCGAGCCGTCGGGCCGGCGCCTAAACCATTCCGGATGTTGCGCAAGCCAGGGGTGGTCGGGCGAGCACTGGACCGCAAAGTCGAGCGCGACCTCCATCCCGAGGTCGGCGCAGGCCCGCACCAGGCGCCGGAAGTCGTCAAGCGTGCCGAGTTCGGGATGAACCGCGTCATGCCCGCCCTCGGCAGAGCCGATGGCATAGGGACTGCCGGGGTCGCCGGGTTGGCAACGCAGCGAGTTGTTGCGGCCCTTACGGTTCACGCGCCCGATCGGATGGATGGGTGGGAGATAAAGCACATCGAACCCCAGCGCGGCGATATCAGGCAAGCGATTGATGCAATCGTCGAAAGTGCCGTGCTTGCCCAGAACCGACGACTGGCTCCGCGGCATCATTTCGTACCAGGCACCGGCGCGCGCGATCGGGCGGTCGGTGAGCAACGGAAAACTGGCGCTGCGGGTGAGGTCCGACTGCTGACCCTTGCTGGCAGCGGCCGCGAGCTCTGCGGATAAGAGCAGCTCCGGATTTTCGATGAGGCCCGCGGTGCTCGAGGCCTGCCGAACGAGGCGCGCCTGGTCGGGTAGTTTGGGCCTCAGGTCCGCCAAGAGGTTGCGGCCTTCCGCGAGTTCGAGGCTGACGTCCATCCCGGCATCGCGCTTGGCCAGGAAATTGCGCCGCCAAGTGGCAAATACATCGGTCCAAGCCTCGACGGCGTAGACGTACCGGCCGGACTTGTGCGGAGTAAAGCTCGCCCTCCAGCGGTCGTTATCTTGCAGGGCCATGGGCACGCGGAACCATTTCTCGGCTCCTTCGCGCCGCCACAACAGCTCGGCCGCGAGTACGGCATGGCCATCGCGAAAAATATCGGCCCAGACCTCTACTTCCTCGCCGACGGTTCGCTTGACCGCAAAACGGCCGCCATCGACGAGGGGATAAATGTCCTCGATGTAGATGCGATGTCTGGAAAGGTCGCCGACGGACCGAATGCTGGCATTCGCTGTCACGGTTCGATCGTGGTTTGCTGGCGCCCGGACGGCAAAAGCCGCATTGATGGAACCGATAGCCGTCGGCTTTGGTTCCGACTCGGGTTGAGGTCGCACCAAAAAGCATGAAATCGTGTGACGCAAACGCGCGAGTGTCAACGGAACAAACCCGGATCGTGCCCGTTGTCGACCGCTCAGGGTTGTGGGGAGTCTCTCTCTTCCTCGCGCGCGACTCGGCGCGTCTCGGTATAGCTAGCGCATGGACGGCATTTTCGAACGCGCAGCTCGCTGGGGTGTGCAGACCGAATACCGCGACGGATTGGGAAAGCTGCGCACCGTCGAGCCGGAGGTGCTTGCTCGCATCCTTGCGGCGTTGGCTGCCGGCGGCGACGGGGCGCAGCGCATTCTGCCGCGGACCATTATGGTGCGTAGCGACGCCGATCAGGTCCTGCGCTTGGCCGGCTCCGAGGGGGAGCCGTTGCACTGGGAAATCCTGTCGGAGCGAAAATTTGCCGCAGGGGAGGCTACATCCGCACAGCTAACGCTGCCCGCTCTGGACGATGGCATCTTCCGGTTGCATGTCACGGTCGCGCGCCCGGAGGGTGATCACAGCGAGGACGCGTGCCTCATCGTGTGTCGTCATCGTGCGTATCAGGGCAGGCAAACGGGGCCGGCGCGGATGTGGGCGCTCGCGGTGCAGCTTTACGGCGTCAGGTCGCGCCGCAATTGGGGACATGGCGACTTTACCGATCTCTCCGCGCTGCTCGATCTCGCCGCCGACCTCGGCGCTGCGGGCGTGGGGCTAAACCCGCTGCACGCTCTGTTCGACGACCGGCCCTCGGACGCCAGTCCCTACGCGCCGAACAGCCGTCTGTTCTTCAATCCGCTCTACATCGACATGGAGGCGGTGCCGGAATTTCCCGGCCTGCAAGCCGCCGGCTTGGAAGAAGAGGTCGACCGCCTGCGCCGGCAGGACATTGTCGATTATGAGCGCGTCGCAAAGACGAAGCTGCGGGCGCTCGAACTCGCATACCAGGCGTTTCGCCGGCAAGGCTCTGCAGAACGGCATCGTGCCTTCGATCGTTTTCGCAAGACCGGTGGATCAACGCTTGCCCGCTTTGGGTGCTTCGAGTGGCTGCGCCGGAAATACGGCCATCCGTGGTGGGAATGGCCGAGCGACTGGCGAAGGGCCGAAGATGAAAAGCTTGCGGCGCTTGGTCAGACCGAGGCGGAATCCATCGGGCTGTTCGAATTCGTGCAATGGTTGGCCCACGATCAGCTCGATCGCTGTCGCGCCAAGGCCCAAGCGCGCGGCCTGCCGCTCGGGCTCTACCTCGACATCGCCGTCGGCGTTTGCAGCGACGGCTTCGATGCCTGGTGCGACCAGGACGCTGTCTTGGCAGGCATGGCAGTTGGCGCACCGCCGGACGCCCTCAACACCGCGGGGCAGAACTGGGGTTTGGCCGGGTTCAATCCGGCCGGGCTCGAAGAGCGGCAGTTCGAACCCTTTCGCCGCATGCTGCGCGCATCCATGCGTTACGCGGGGGCGATTCGGCTCGATCATGTCTTGGGTTTGAACCGTCTCTACCTCATCCCCCACGGCGTGCGGGCGAGCCAGGGGACCTATGTTCGTTTTCCCTTCGAGGCGATGCTGGCGGTGGCCGCGCTCGCCAGCAGGGAACACAAGTGCATTGCGGTGGGCGAGGACCTCGGCACAGTTCCTGAGAATTTCCGCGAAAAGCTCGCGGATTGGGGCTTCTGGACCTATCAGGTCATGCTGTTCGAGCGTTCGGGCAGTGGCGCTTTTTTCCCGCCCGAAAACTATCGCGAGAATGCCCTGGTCTCATTCGGAACCCATGACGTCGCAACCTTCGCCGGGTGGCGGGATCAGCATGATTTGGCCGTCAAACAGGCGCTCGGTCTTGATGCCGGCGAAACCGGCGAGCAGCGGCACGGCGCGCTCGAGGCCTTGCGCCAAGCGTTGCACCAACACGGCCTGCAAACCGAGGATTTTACGGCGGTGGCGCGATACCTCGCGGATACTCCGTCGCGATTGTTGGTCATATCCATGGAGGACGTGCTCGGACTGAGGGACCAGGTCAACCTCCCGGGAACGACCAACGAACATCCGAACTGGCGCCGGCGCTTGCCCGTGACTTTGGAAGATTTGAAAACGCAGCCCGCTCTCGCGTCAGTCTCGGATGTCATGCGCTCGGCAGGTCGGGGGTTTTCCGCCTAGGACGAGGCGCTTGGCTCCGCCGGTAGGCCCTCCGCCCCCCGTCCAATCGGAGCGCGTACATAATGTCGCCGCGGTTGTGCATATAACGAGGTGCAGTTGACGCGTGGTGGGAGGACATAATGGGCGGCAAGTACTCCGCGGAATGGTGGGAAAAAATCACAGATATCTCCCGCGAAACACGGCACGACCCGTCGCATCTCGTAGACGATCTCATACAGGCAACCGCGAACGGCAAGCGCTCCCGTGGCCGCAAGTCCGAGAAGCGCCGGGCGGAATTCGCCAGCCTGGAACCCGACTTTTCTTGAAGGACTGAACGCCGAACGAGGGCGCCTGCGGCGCAATGGCGCTATCCGCGCGGCATCGCGGACGCCAGCGCACGCTTTCGGCGCCAAGGTTTTCGGCGCCAAGGCTTTCAGCAAATTTGAGTCGCATACCCAACGGACGGCAGCCCCTGGCTGCGCCTGGAAATTTTCGCCGCCCCGCGACACGTTCCGACATTTGCCACGATTGGGGGCTGCAATGCGGCCCACGCGAGCAACGGGGGTTGGCTCATGGGAAGCGTCGATTTGTGGCGAAGGAAGGCGGAGGCCTGCTTGGAGAAGGCGCACGCGATCAGCGATCGGCAGCGTGCCCGGCTTCTTCTCGTGAAGGCCCACAATTACCTCAAAGACGCCGAGGAGACCGAGGCGCGGCAATTGAGCGCCCGGCGCGCCGCGGAAACGCAATTGGCGGTCTGACATCGCGTGCGATTGGGCAGGCACCAGCCAAGCTCGCCTCAGCCCTGATCACCCATCCGTCACTGCTCTTCTGATTCGCTCTTTCGCTCTCGCGAAACCGCCCATCTATTCCCTGAACAGCCCTCCAGCCTGGCGATCCCAAACTGGCAGTGGGAGACTTTGGCCATTCATCACCTTCCGCTTGAACATGGCGGCGCACGCCTCACGGCGCGCGGGCGCTTTGTCTTTGACTCTCTGACGACGGCGGCTGGCCCATGGCCGCGATAATTTTTGCCAGGACGCGGGCGCGGCGGATCGGCGAGCGAGCACGTTTCAGGCTCGTCGAGAAGCGTTCCAATGCGCCTTGCTCGAACGCCGTGACCACGCTCTCATGCACATAGCTCTTGCGGCAGATCGTCGGCGTATTCGCGAGCTCATCGGCGGCTGCACTCACCGCCGCGCGAACTTGCTTGCGGCGCTGACGCTCACGCGGCGCCCGCGCCACGTGCGCCAGCGTTTCGAGCACGCTCGCCGATGCGAGAAGCATGCGAAAGTCCTTCAACGAGATGCTGGTGCCTGCCATTTCGCGCAAGCATGTATTCACCTCGTGCGCGGTGACCGCGCGCACCTCGCCGTTTTCCAGTTGATGCTGGAACAGCCGCCGGCCGGGCAACCGCAAAAGTGGCCTGATGGCTCTGGCAAGTCGCCCTGCGGCGACTTCCTTGGTGATGATCTTTCCCCCTTTCGACCGAAATTTGAGGGTGATCACCTTGCCGCGCACGATGACATTCGATTTGAGCAGGGTGACGGCGCCGCGTGTGCCGTGTAGCCGCGTGTAGCTTTCATTGCCGGCCCTGATGGCGCTGCGCGTGACGAGGTCGATGATCGCCGCGCAGGCGAACTCGCGCGTGCACGGCTCCGAGGCCAAGCACTGGGCAATGCGTCTTTGGATGCGGGGCAGCGCATCCGCCAGCCGCGCAAGACGGCGGCCCTTGCGCAGTTCGCGCACGTCTTCCCATCGGCTGTGATAGCGGTATTGCAGCCGGCCGGCGGCGTCCCGTCCGATAGCCTGAAGATGCGCGTGCGGATCTGCAGCATAGAGGACATCGGCATAGGCGGGCGGCACTGCCAGTCGCGCCAGCCGGCGTATGGTCTTGGGATCGCGAATCGGATGCTGATTCTCGCCGATATAGATCCAGCCTCTCCCGCGCCGCGCCCGGCGGATCGATAAGGTATCGCTGGCGACGTATCGAAGACCGAGCCGCTTCGCGAGCGCAATGGCGTGAGGAGTAGACCCGTTTCGGAATTTTACGGTCGGGCTCTGCTCCCCACTTGCGCTCGCGTTCGTGCTCGGGGAGTGGGACCCGGCTCGCGCAAAGGACGCGCTTGTTGCCCCTCGGTACATTCTCGTGTCTTTGCAACCTCCGAATTTCGAGGTGCAACGCGGATTCCATCCACAGAGTTCCCAGCCTCGGCGTTTGGCCGCGTCCACGGGAGCCGGCAGGGGGCAGGGCTGCGACTGGCTCAGTTGATCGGAGCCCGATGCGCATGGCAGAGGCGGCGCGCTTGGAACTTCCAGGCAAGCTGCTCGTTTTCGCAGCACACATATTGGAGAGAAGCCATGGACAAGGATCGCATTAAAGGTTCGGCCGAGCAGGCCAAGGGTAAGGTGAAGGACATTGCCGGAAAGGTCACCGGCGACAAGAAGCTCAGCGCCGAAGGCAAGGCGGACAAGGTCAGCGGGAAGATTCGCAGCGCCATCGGCGGTTTGAAGGACGCGGTGCGAGGGAAGTGAGGCTTCCGCGCTAAGGTGCGCCGAAGGCGGGCGACTCTCGCCGGCGGGGCTTTCCCGTACCGCCCCGCCGGGAGCCAGAAAATTGGAGGATTACGCCATGAGCATCAGGTTGTTGGTGGCCGGCATTGTCGCCGGGGTCATCGTCAGCTCGCCCTGCTTCGCCCAGGACAAAGCCAGCCAGAAATTCCTCAAAGAGGCGATCGAGGGCAATCTGGCGGAAGTTCAGATGGGCCAGCTGGCCCAGAAAAACGGCAAGAGCGACGGCGTTCGCTCCTTCGGCCAAATGCTTCAGAAGGATCATTCCGAGGCCAACCAGAAGGCCACGGCTGCGGCCAACCAAATGGGCGTGTCGCCGCCGAGCGAACCGAACAGCAAACAGAAGGCAATGTACGAGAAAATATCCAAACTCTCCGGCGACAGCTTCGACCGCGCGTTCGCGAAGGAAATGGTCGCAGACCACAAGAAGGACATCAAAGAGTACGAAAAAGAAGCAAAGAAGAACGATGCCGCCGGCGCTTACGCCAAGGAGACGCTGCCCACGTTGCAACAAGCATTTGGAGACGGCGCAGTCGCTGAGCGGCGGGACGCCGAGCGCGAGCCGCTAGAGCGAGCCCGTTCGACCGCTGAGTAACGTCTCGCTCGACGGGGGAATCCGAACCGCGCTTGGCGCGCCGATAACGCGGCGCATTGTCCTGCTATCGCTCGCGAACGACGGCGGTGAGCCACTCTGGCCCTAATACTTAATCGATCGAGATATTTGCTTCGTTGGCCAACTGGCTCCAGGTCGCGAACTGGCTGGCCACCAGTGCGCGCATCTCGGGGGGTGTGGTCGCGCGCGGATCGCCGCCCATGCTTTCGAGCTTGCCCTTCACATCGGGAACTGAAATGGCGCGGCGTAGCTCCGTATTGAGCTTGTTGACGATCAGGTCAGGTAGTTTCGCGGGACCAGCGAGACCGGTCCATGAGATGACTTCAAATCCCGGGATGCCTTGCTCCGCCACCGTCGGCACGTCCGGAAAATCGCGCCAGCGCGTTTTGCCGGTGACGGCGAGCGCGCGAAATTCGCCGGAGCGGATGCGCGCGCTGATCGGCCCCGAAGTTGCCGCGATGAAATCGATGTCGCCTTGCAGGAGGCCGGTGATGGCCGGCGCCTCGCCGCGATATGGAATGTGCAGAAACCTTGTTTTGGTCTTGCTACCCATCAGTTCCACGGTGGTGTGGAGGATCGAGCCTACGCCGGCCGAGCCGTATTTCAGAACGCCGGGACTTTTGCGCGCAGCCTCGATCAATTGCTCGAGTGTCTGGAAGCGGGAGTCTTTGCGCACGCAGATGAGGAACGGGTAGAAGCTTGCGACCGAAATCCATTCGAAGTCTTCGACGACCTTGTAATTTACGGTCCGGGACAGTGCGCCATGCGCCGGATGGGCGCTCGGAACGACCAGGAGCGTGTAGCCGTCCGGATCGCTGCGCGCGACCGCCTCCGCGGCGAGGCTGCCGGCCACCCCAGGCTTTGGTTCAATCACGATCGACTGCCCAAGACCTTTCGACATCTCGTTGCCCAGAAGCCGGGCGATGATGTCCACGTTCCCTCCCGGCGGAAAGCCGTGCATGAACTTGATCGGGCGGATCGGATACTCCTGCGCCGCCCCCGCGCCGGTCAACGCAAGCAAAACGAGAAGCGCACCAAGGGCTATCCTGTTCATCGGATATGTCCCATCGCCGAAATTCCAGATCCGGGATATCCGAGCCGGCTTGCGAGACGGCCGATCCCTTCCCGGCAAAAACAGGCTACGGCCGGTCCGTCGGGCCTACACCGGGATGCATAGGGCATTCGGTACGAGAAGGTTGTCATAGACGCAGCGACGCTCGGCGAGCTTGAGTGCGCCGCCTTCGCGGCGGAACACGTCGTAGTACACGCCGACCTGATGCAGCGTGGCATCAGGACGATCGAACAGCACCTGAAGCACGACATAGTTCGCGCGCGATTTCACCGTGCCATTGATCTCGGCGCCCAGGACAACCAGGTTGGCGATGATGTGCCGCAGATAGCGCGGCGCGAACATCGAAGTCTCCATGAGCGCGAATGCGCGATCGTGGATCATTCGCTTGTTCTCACAATAGATCAAGCCGACCGGCAGTCCGCGATCGAAATTTTCGCGCGACACGATGACGTAGCGCGCATCGTCGGTGAACATTTCGGTCCAATCCGCCAGCCGCTGCTCGTCGAGAGCCTGCGCGTATCGCGCGTTGAAGGATTCGATCTCGTGGTGCAGCAGCAGAGCTTCTAGGCGCGAATCCAGCGATGGGGGATCGGGCAAGCGATCACGCGTGAGGACAGAGTCATCCATCGTTCTAGAGCCCCATCTCCGCGCGCCAGTGCCGATACATGGCCCGGATCGATGCCTCCGAGATCAAGCTTTCGGAAGTGCCGGCCGCAACCCCGGGATCGAGCTTCACCAAGTGCTGGCCGCCCGGAACATGTTGCATCCCGTCCTGCACGAACTTGATCGCCTCATTGTCCTCCAGGCCAAGAAAGCCGGCCGGACCCATAAGATTGCCTTGGCGCAGGCGATGGCGCGTCATCTCATCATCGTCGCCTTCGAAGCCGAACATCGTCCACTTCATGATGAACTCATGCGGACCGGTCGGCACGATCTGGCGCACGCCGAGCGTATTCATCTCGCGCTGGATGATCAGGTTCGGCCAGATCGTGGCCATCGTCACCGACCAGGGACTGTCGAATTCCTCGACGAAATCCATGAAACGCGGCTCCGCCAAGGTCATGCCGTCGCGATAGGCGCGCATCTCCTTCTTGGTGTCTCTGGAAACACTCTTGTGCTCCGACTTGGCCGACGCCATCACGCCGTGACGTCCGCTCGCGTCCGCCAGCATGAGCGATCGGTTGCCGGCCACCAAAAGCCCAAACGTCACCAGGAACGTGTGCAGCAGCGTGGCGTGATAAGGATCTTTGAGATTCTCGTGGTAGAGCTTCCAATTGCCGGGAAGCGTGTGGCGGTAATAGCCCAGAAGCCTTGGCTTGCGGCCGTCGAAGGTTGCCTCGAACTCCTTGAGCACCTCCGGCCCGAGATAGTCCTTAAACGGTTCCATGTCGCGGACGTAGGAAGCGAATACGACGCCGCGGTGGCTCGTGACGTTGAGCCGATGCAGTCCGTGCTGCGAGCTGTCGAAATCGGCGGGCATGCCGCCCTTTCCGTTCACGCCGCGCCGGAACGGAACACCGGCAAGATTGCCTTGAAGATCGTAAGACCATTGATGGTAGGGGCAGACGAATTCTTTGACGTTCCCACTGAGCTCGCGACAAAATTCCGCGGCGCGATGCGAACAGCGGTTCTCGAAGACATTGATGGAGCCGTCGTCTGCGCGCACGACGACCACCGGGGTTGGACCGACATTGGAGCGGATGAAATCGCCGCCCTTGGGCACTTCGCATTCCAGAGCGACGTAGTTCCAGGTGCGGCCGTGAAAAATCTTCTCGACCTCGCGCTCATAGATCGTCTGATCGGTGTAGACCCAATCCGGGATGCGGGTGAGGCCTTCCGCCGGCCAGACATAACGCTGCGTCAGCGAATCGTCAGACTGCATGTTGGGGACGGCACTCTTGCGAGTATCCGCTTTGTTGTCCTGTGCCGCGCTGCGAACGCCATCCGCTGCGTTGGGGCCCGGTGCCGCATTCGCGGCCGGCCGCTCCATATCGATGCAGACGTCGTCCCCTTCGAGCTTCACGGCGTAGGTGCGGAGATCCTCCGTAACCGGCGCACATA
>Ga0070717_10001127_pt1 | contig 18067 bp, 16 predicted proteins | sample LARL113metaG_FD_71366 | JGI IMG/M metagenome (GOLD analysis project Ga0070717, IMG submission 71366) | Corn, switchgrass and miscanthus rhizosphere microbial communities from Kellogg Biological Station, Michigan, USA - LAR L11-3 metaG | ecosystem: Host-associated > Plants > Roots > Rhizosphere ... | reverse complement strand
TCCCACGTGTTACTCTCCCGTCTGCCGCTGCCGTATTGCTACGGCCGCTCGACTTGCATGTGTTAGGCCTGCCGCCAGCGTTCGCTCTGAGCCAGGATCAAACTCTCAAGTTGGATGAGAACTTTTTCCCGGCAGGTCACGTTTGCGCATGACAACGTTTGCACGTTGTCAATTTGACGAGGTCCACCCACTGATCTTTCGATCAGCGATGTACCTTAAAACGTGTACCGCCGTTGTCTCTTCCGAGGCCGTTCCCAATGAAGAATTTCTTCTTCACGCGAGAGCGGCCCGCAAGGACTCCGCCGTCCACGTTTCTCTTTCTTCCGATTCACTTTTCAAACAGCCCGGGGACCATGGCGATCCCCACCCTCCGGTAAGCCGGAGAGCCGGCGAAGCTCGTGCATCCGAGAACTATCGGATACCGATTCACTGTTCCAGTGAGGAGCTTCAGAGGCGCGCAATCGCGCCGTTAGCGGACGGCGCGCCGATGGGGTGTATATATGCCTCGCCCCTTCGCCTTGTCAACCAGAAATGCCCAATTTCCTTGGGCCACAAGACGGTACTTCAGTGCCCGCTTACAAAATTCGTCGCCCAACAAATAAACAATGCCTTAATGCATGAGACGCCGCACTCAGGCCATATTCCTGCGTCGTCCTTAAGATCCTTTCGAGGGACGGAATCGCGACACGGGGGCCTTCAGCCACCGTCAATCAGGCCAGGAAATTCGGGTTCGTGTCCGTCGTTGACGGACCGTAGACCAGCCGGCATCGTGCCGGCACTTGATTCAAGCGGCCTGTCGACGGCGTTGGGGTTCGTTGCGACAAGCCACCTTCGATCCGAGGCGCATGGGGACGGCGAGCTTGGACCAAACACGGTCGCGCGGCGTAATTCGATCACGACAGGCCGACGCCATAGAGCTCGGCAACGAACCACCGCTGTCCGTCGACGGCGGATCGAGCGGCTTCGTCGACCGCCGCCGCGTTTCAGTGCAATGGTTTGCCGGCACGATTTTGACCGCGCTTTGCGGCGCTGCTCTCATGGGCGGCGCCGTTTTCACGTCTCTTGACGGTGAAGCCAACTTCGCGGCCCTCCCCGAACGCGTCGAGGTTGCATTGCGTGGCGCACTTGGTGGCGCCGCCGAAAAGGGCACGCACAAGAGCGATCGCCTGCCGACTGCTGAAGAACCGACTTTTGCCCGCCAGGTCATTCGCGTGTCGACCATCAACCGGGTCGGCAACCACGAAGTCGTGCGCGTGCGTCCCTTTGTGCGTATCGCCGGCAACCTGTCGCTGACGGTTTCCGACCTCTCGGCCAACATCCCGGCATTCAATCCGCAGCGGTTGCTCGCTGATGCCGGACCAGGAAATGCGGCACCAAACGACGCGCCCGCGGCCGAACCAGAAGCGGAAGTGGCTTTCGTGATGCGCGAAATGGCGCCCATCATGCCGAAACTCAAGATCGCACTTCTGACTCCCGCGGATGAAGTTATCGCGCGCGTACGCGAAGCCGCCGAGTGGAGCGAAAAGGCTGCCAACCACTTGCCGGTCGCAGCCAACATCACTGGTATCAAGCTTGCCTATGCCGGCGACGGGAACGTGGATCCCTATGCAGGTTTTGAAGCCCGCATCATCCCCGAGAACATCACGTTGCTGCCGAAGACCACCGCGCAGACGACGGGCGGCAACGGCGTGAACGAGAAACTGGTCCTTGTGAAGAAGGGCGACAGCGTTGTCAGCATTCTTCGCGACCTCGGAACGACGGGCGCCGACCTCAACGCAATTTCGCGGGTGCTCGGGCCCCGCAGTTTCGACGGCGGGATAAAGGAAGGTCAGAAACTGCGCGTGCTGTTGGCGCAGTCGGCTGACGGTCAGCGGCTGCAGCCGATCCGCGTGATCATCGCGGGTGATTCCGGAATTGACGCGGTCATAGCTCTCGCGGACACCGGCAAATATGTCGCCGTCGACGTGAAGAATGTCGATACCGAGGTTGCTGATAATTCGGCTGACGATGACGAGAACGATACGTCCGGCGTGCGCCTCTACCAGAGCATATACGAGACTGCGCTGCGCAACCGGATTCCCCGCCCGATCATCGAAGACCTGATCCGCATCTATTCCTACGATGTCGATTTCCAGCGCAAGGTGCAGCCGGGCGATTCCTTCGAAGTGCTTTACGCCGGCGAAGAAGAGGCGCCCGCAGCCGACAGCCGTAACGACGTCCTGTTCGCCACACTCACGGTCGGCGGCGAAACAAAGAAATTCTACCGCTTCCAGTCGCCGGATGATGGGCTCGTTGACTACTACGACGAGACCGGAAAGAGCGCGAAGAAGTTTCTGGTCCGCAAGCCCGTCCTTGCGGGCATCATGCGCTCGGGCTTCGGCCTGCGACGGCATCCGATCCTTGGATACACCAAGATGCACACGGGTGTTGACTGGGCCGCTCCGAGCGGCACACCGATCTATGCGTCCGGCAACGGCGTCATCGAAAAAGCCGGCTGGGAATCAGGCTACGGCAAGTATATCCGCGTCCGTCACAACAATGGTTACGAGACCGCGTACGGGCACATGACCGCATTCGCTCGCGGGATGGATGAAGGGACACGCGTGCGCCAGGGCCAGGTGATTGGATTTGTCGGATCGACCGGTCTGTCCACCGGATCACACCTGCACTACGAAATCCTGGTCAATGGCCGCTTCGTCGATCCGATGCGCATCAAGCTGCCGCGCGGTCGCGTGCTCGAAGGCGCCTTGCTCGCGAACTTCGACAAGGAACGCGAGCGTCTTGACGGCATCATGGCGCGCAAGCCGGCGCGCGTTGCGTCAAGTGCACCGGTGACACGCTAAACCGCTTTTCTGCTTTGCCGGAAAACCATCATGGCCGGGCTTGTCCCGGCCATGATGCAATTTGATTGCAAGTCATCAGGCTGCCTGCGCAACCTTGCCGTTGAACGTCAGACCGAGCTTGTCGCCGGAAATCCTGACTTTCTCGCCGTCCTTTATCTTGCCGGCGAGAATCATTTCGGCGAGCGAGTCCTGCACCGATTTCTGGATCACGCGCTTCAAGGGCCTCGCCCCGTAGGCCGGGTCCCAGCCTTTCTCGGCAAGCCACTCCCGTGCACTCGGATCGAGCGTGATGACGATCTTGCGATCATCAAGAAGCTTCTGCAGCCGCGCGATCTGGATGTCGACAATACGACCCATCTCCGACTTCTTGAGGCGATGAAACAGGATGATTTCGTCGACCCGGTTGAGGAACTCAGGCCGGAACGCCGCGCGCACGACCGCCATAACCTGGTCCTTCACCGCGTCGCTGTCCTGACCTTCCGGTTGGTTGACCAGGAATTCGGATCCAAGGTTTGACGTCATCACGATCAGCGTGTTGCGGAAGTCGACCGTGTGGCCCTGACCGTCGGTCAGACGGCCATCATCGAGCACCTGCAAAAGCACGTTGAACACGTCCGGATGCGCCTTCTCGATCTCGTCAAAGAGTATGACTTGATAGGGCCTGCGTCGCACCGCTTCGGTGAGTGCGCCGCCCTCCTCGTAACCGACGTATCCCGGGGGCGCACCGATCAGGCGGGCGACCGCGTGTTTCTCCATGTACTCCGACATGTCGATGCGGATCAGCGCATTTTCATCGTCGAACAAGTATTCCGCGAGAGCTTTTGTCAGCTCGGTCTTGCCGACGCCGGTGGGGCCAAGAAACATGAACGAACCAATCGGCCGGTGCGGGTCCTGCAATCCGGCGCGTGCGCGCCGCACGGCGGTCGAAACCGCGCGCACTGCGTCCTGCTGACCGATGACGCGCTTGGCAAGCTCGTCTTCCATACGGAGGAGCTTTTCCTTCTCGCCTTCGAGCATCCGGTCGACGGGCACGCCGGTCCAGCGTGAGACCACCTGGGCTACGTGATCGGCTGTCACCGTCTCCTCGACCATCGCGCCTTTGGCTTCCGCCGCTTCAATCGCGGTGAGCTTTTTCTCCAGTTCCGGAATCTTGCCATAGGCCAGTTCACCAGCCCGCTGGAATTCTCCGCGACGTTGTGCATTCGCAAGTTCGCCGCGCAACTGGTCCAGTTCGGTCTTGATCTTCTGCGCGTCGGAAAGTTTTTCCTTTTCCGCCTTCCACCGGCTGGTGAGATCGGCCGAACGTTTCTCCAGATCCTTCAGTTCGCCTTCCAGCCGCTTGAGGCGATCTTTCGAACCACGATCGGACTCCTTCTTCAGCGCCTCCTGCTCGATCTTCAGGCGAACAATTTCGCGGTCGAGCGAGTCAAGTTCCTCGGGCTTGGAATCGACCTGCATCTTGAGGCGCGCCGCGGCCTCATCGATCAGATCGATCGCCTTGTCCGGCAGGAACCGGTCGGTGATGTAGCGATTTGACAATGTCGCCGCGGCAACGATCGCGGAGTCGGCAATGCGCACGCCATGGTGCTGCTCGTATTTGTCCTTCAGTCCGCGCAGGATCGAAATGGTGTCTTCGACGGTCGGTTCGGACACGTAGACCGGCTGGAACCGTCGGGCGAGCGCTGCATCTTTTTCGACGTGCTTCTTGTACTCGTCGAGGGTGGTGGCGCCGATGCAGTGCAGTTCGCCGCGCGCCAGCGCCGGCTTGAGGAGGTTGGAAGCATCCATCGCGCCGTCAGCCTTGCCGGCGCCGACAAGCGTGTGCATTTCGTCGATGAAGAGGATGATACCCCCGTCAGAAGACGTGACCTCCTGCAATACCGCTTTCAGCCTCTCTTCGAATTCGCCGCGATACTTGGCTCCGGCAATCATCGCGCCGAGATCGAGGGCGAGCAGCCGCTTGTCCTGCAGGCTTTCCGGCACGTCGCCGTTGACGATACGTAGCGCGAGGCCCTCAACGATCGCCGTCTTGCCGACGCCCGGTTCACCTATCAGCACCGGATTGTTCTTGGTTCGACGCGACAGGACCTGAATCGTGCGGCGGATCTCTTCGTCGCGACCGATAACCGGGTCGAGCTTTCCTTCGCGCGCAACCTGCGTGAGATCGCGCGCGTATTTTTTCAGCGCGTCATAGGCATTTTCCGCGGACGCAGAATCGGCCGTGCGGCCCTTGCGCAGGGCATTGATGGCCGCGTTGAGGTTCTGAGCGGTCACGCCTGCTTTTGCGAGAATCTTTCCGGCCTCACTGTCCTTTTCCACTGCCAGCGCCAGCAACAGTCGCTCGACGGTCACGAAGCTGTCGCCCGCCTTCTCGCCGGCTTTCTCGGCCGCGTCGAATACGCGAGCAAGTGCTGGATCGAGATAGATCTGCCCTGCCCCCGCGCCGCTTACCTTTGGACGCTTGGCGAGCGCTGCTTCAACATCCCGCAACGCCTGGCGCGAGTTGCCGCCCGAGCGATCAATAAGACCGGCCGCGAGACCTTCCGGGTCATCGAGCAGAACTTTCAGCAGATGTTCGGTTGAGAATTGTTGATGGCCTTCCCGTAAGGCCAACGATTGTGCGGACTGCACGAAACCGCGTGCGCGGTCGGTAAATTTTTCGAAATCCATTTCCTAACTCCCTCGGCCCACTTGGCGCCGGCAAATTCCGGACCCCAATCAGGCGGCCCGGTTCCAGCATTATGTGGGTGCATTTTATTGCAGTTTGAAGGGTCTTTTGGCCTGTTATACGTCATCATTAATGCCATTCCGGGCATCGCCAAAATGGCCAGAAATCGATGAACGTCGAACCCGTTTCAATCCGGGCTATCTATCGGTATCCGATTAAAGGTCTTTCGCCCCAGGCGCTTGACCAGGCCCCTCTGTCCGTCGGGCAAACCATCCCTGCCGACCGGCTCTATGCCATCGAGAATGGTCCCAGCGGCTTTGACCCCGACACCCCGGCCTACTTCCCCAAGAACCGATTCCTCATGTTGATGCGAAACGAACGGTTGGCGTCGTTGCGCACCCATTTCGATGAAACTAGCCACACGCTGACAATCGAATCGGAGGGAAGAGAGGCCGTGCGCGCCGATTTGCGCACGAAGGAAGGCCGGTTGGCCACCGAGGCATTTTTCCGACGCTTCATGCCGAGGGAATTGCTTGGGCCGCCCAAGGTCATTTTTGGAAAGAACGGCCACAGTTTTTCGGATGTGGCCAAAAAAGTCGTTTCGATTATCAACCTGGCCTCCGTTGCCGCCGTGGAGAATGCTGCTGGAGCGCCGGTAAATCCTCTGCGCTTTCGCGGTAACCTCTACGTTGCGGGGTGGTCCGCGTGGCATGAGTTCGATCTTGTCGGTCAGACGCTGTCGGTCGGCAAGAATGCGCGGCTCAAGATCGTCAAGCGTATCCAGCGCTGTGCCGCGACCGATGTCGATCCGGACACCGGCATCCGCGACTTGACCATCCCGCGCACGCTTCTCGAAAACTTCGACCACACCGACTGTGGCGTGTACGCCGAAGTAGTGACGGCGGGTGATGTTGCAGTCGGCGATTTCATACTCCCCGGTCCGCAATAAAAAACGCCCCGCGAGAGGCGGGGCGTTGAATGTTTTGCCGACTGCGGTCCGATCAACCGCCGGGCAGCACGTAAGCCTGGATGCGGCTGGCCGGATAGACCGACTCCGCAACCGTATGATTGTGGTTGCCGGATACGATGATCGGGTTGCCGTTCGCATCGACACCGCTGACGACACCGACATGGCCGCCACCGCGGCGCCCCATCACGGCGATAGCGCCGACCTGTGGGCCGCCGACGCGGGTTCCGTAGCGGGCATAAGCGCTTGCGAGATTGCCACCGCCAGCGTGCCCGGTACGCTTGAGCACTAGGTCCATGAAAGCGCCGCACCAAAGACTGCCGCGTCCCGTCGGGTTGGTCCCGATGTATTTGCGCGCCTCGGCAACCAATGAGTTGCTGGTGGCCCCGCCATAGGCCGAATTCGCGTGCGACTGCGCGCGCGCCCTGGCACCGGCCCGTGACCCGCGAGCATAGCGGCGGCCAAGGCCTTCACTTTCGCCAGCGACCTGTACGGCCGACTGGCTCATATTGGCGGAATAGCGCACGTCCCGGTCGGCACCGGTAAACGATTGACCGGCCACCTGCGAGGCTTGCACCACACGATGACGGTGATGGACGGGCCTTGCGATGGCCGACGTTGCGAGCACCGCAACCGCTACCGAACACAACAAAATAGTCGCCCGTCTCGTCTTATAGATACTCATCAAGTCAGTCCCCTTAGCTATTAAAGCAATGCATCTCCGTCGGATAGAAACGACGTGAGATGCATGGTTCAAACGCCGTCCGCTTATGGCAATTTCATGATCATTGGAAGGTCGTTTCACAAAACGCATAGCGGGTATTCCATCGGAATACGCTCATGAAACAAAATATACGCTCGGCAAAACCACGCATACTTAACGCATAACCTGAGTACTGTTATCGTCAAAATTAATACTTAAAGACAAAGAAGTAAGCGGCTACGGCCCAGTTAAAGCCGTAGCAGTCGGGCAGAATTCGCGGTTGTGAGGACTTCAGCCCTTGCGGCTGAGCAAAAAGACAGCCTGCTCGCCAAACAGGTTCCAGAACCACCACGGCGCGTTGAGCCGAAGGGGCGATCCCCAGGCATTCAGAGCAACGGCCTTTTCCATCTTTACGCCGATGGTCCCGCAGAGCTGGCGGAAATCCTTGATGGTGCAATGGTGGATATTCGGCGTGTCATACCAGCTGAACGGCAGGATGTCGGTACGCGGCATGTGGCCGGCAAACAAAAGCTGCATACGGACCTGCCAGTGACCGAAATTCGGAAAAGACACGACCGCCCGGCGGCCGATGCGCAGCATGTGCTCGAGCACAATGCGGGGATGGCGTGTCGCCTGCAGCGTCTGCGATAAAATAACGTAGTCGAAAGCGTCGTCCGGATAATCACCAAGATCGGTGTCGGCGTCACCCTGAATAACGGCAAGGCCCTTGGCCACGCATTCGTTGACGCCCTCGCGCGACAACTCGATGCCGCGACCATCGACACCGCGGCTCTCGCTGAGAAGGCGCAGCAATTCGCCATCTCCGCAACCGACGTCGAGCACCTTGGCCCCGTACTCGACCATCTGGGCAACGAGCACAAGGTCGACACGGGCGGTGCCAGGCGTGCTGGTGACGCTTGCTGCGTTTAAGTTGGAACCGGCGTGGGTGAGCGTGCTCATTGATCAGCTCTTCGCAGCAAGGCCGCGGGATTTGCCGGCGCCGTCGAGGAAGCCGCGAACGATCGCGAACAACTCGGGCTCCTCGAGCAGGAACGCATCGTGCCCCTTGTCGGTGACAATTTCGGCAAACGAGACACGCGCGCTTGCCGCGTTAAGTGCGTGCACGATCGCGCGCGACTCGGACGTCGGGAACAGCCAATCGCTCGTGAATGATACAACGCAGAAGCGCGTGGGAGTTCCGGCGAAGGCCTTGGCCAGGGTGCCGTCATAATCGCCGGCGAGGTCGAAATAATCCATCGCGCGCGTCAGATAGAGATAGGAATTGGCATCAAACCGCTCGACGAACGCAATTCCCTGGTGGCGCAGATAGGATTCAACTTCGAAATCCGCATCGAATGAGAAGGTCGGATTTTCGCGGTCCTGGAATTTACGGCCGAACTTCCGGTGGAGAGCCGCATCGGACAGATATGTAATGTGCGCGCCCATGCGCGCGACGGCGAGCCCGCGACGCGGATTCGCATTCTCCAGAAGATAGCGGCCACCCCGCCATTCCGGATCCGCCATGATCGCCTGCCGGCCGACCTCATGAAATGCAATGTTCTGCGCCGAATGTCGCGTGGCACACGCGATCGGCAACGCACAAAACACGCGTTGCGGATAGCTCGCCGCCCACTGCAGCACCTGCATGCCGCCCATCGAGCCGCCTGCGACTGCAAAGAGTGACTCGATCCCGAGATGATCGAGCAGCATGGCCTGCGCGCGAACCATGTCGCGGATCGTGATGACCGGAAAGTCGAGCCCCCACGGCTTGCCGGTCTTGGGATCCGTTGACGAAGGGCCCGTCGTACCCATGCATGCACCCACCACGTTGGGGCAGATCACGAAGTAGCGCTCGGTATCGATCGGCCTGCCGGGGCCGACCATCGTTTCCCACCACCCGGCCTTCCGTGTCACGGGATGTATGCTCGCCACGTGCTGATCGCCGGTGAGCGCATGGCAAATCAGCACAGCGTTTGAACGGTCTGCGTTGAGCGCCCCGTAGGTCTTGTAGGCAATCTGAAATGGAGACAGCTCCACGCCGGCGTCGAGCTTCAGCGGCCGGTCAGCTCCAAAATGAGCGATCAGCGACTCGTGCGGCTGGTCCGCTTCACGCGGGGAATCCGCAACCTCCGGCATGCTGGTCCGATCGATTTGGCCCATTGTTGCTCGTACGCTCCCGGCGCACCACCTTTACCGCGGCTCGATTAGCACAGGTTTACTGTCAACCTGCCAGCCCGCAGTCAACGTTTTCTTTGATTTCAAGGCCCAGCCCACCTATCAATGCCGCCATGACAAAGCCAACCGAAGCTCCCTCATTGGCCGATCTGCGAAAGGAGATCGACCGTATCGACGAGGCGATGCACCAGCTTCTGATCGAGCGCGGCGACATCATTGATCGCCTGATTTCAGTCAAGCGCAGCCAGGATACTGGTACGTCCGCATTTCGGCCCGCTCGCGAAGCGGAGATGATGCGTCGGCTGGTCAAGCGCCATAAGGGCATCTTACCGCTCGATACCGTCGAGAGCATCTGGCGCGTCATTATCTCAACTTTTACGTATGTGCAGGCGCCGTTCGCCATTCACGCTGATCTGTCGGCCGGCGATGCCCTCATACGCGATTCCGCGCGCTTTCATTTCGGCTTTACGGTTCCTTTCGTTCCACACATGGGCGCCGCCGGGGTGGTTGCCGCAGTGTCGGAGTCGAAAGGCGATCTTGGTCTCGTGCCAGCTTTCGATATTGCATCGGCGGGTGCCTGGTGGAGTGCGCTTGAATTTGATGCCGCCCCGAAGATCATCGCGCGTCTTCCCTTCGTCGAACGGCCCGACCATCCGGCTGCCCTGCCGGTTTACGTCATCTGCCGGGTCGCAGCTGATGCCATGGCAACGGAAGCCGCCGTCTGGAGCGTGCGCGTTTCGGGCTGGGGTGCCGGTCCAGCCCAGGCGCTGACGAAGCTCACCGATTTTATTGCCGTGCCTGACCGCGCTTTCGACGGCGCTGCACTCCTGATTTCATTGCCGAAAGAAACCAGCCTGGAATCCATCAGCGCGGCTTTGGTTAAGGCCGGGGTCACAGTACGCTCGGCGGCACTCGTCGGAAGCCACGCAACCCGCTATACGGTTGCCGCCGAAAAGGCCTGATCGTTCGGAAAGCCGTTAATGACTGCGAACCGCCCGCAACCGCGCCCCGGCGTGCTCGACATCGCCCCCTATGTTCCGGGCAAGAGCACCGCGCCTGGAGTCGCCAAAGTGTTCAAGCTCTCCTCCAACGAAACCCCGTTGGGGCCGAGCCCGAACGCGATCGCCGCCTACCGCGCGGTCGGCGAACATCTCGAAGATTATCCAGACGGTTCGGCGTCGACACTGCGCGAAGCGATCGGTGACGCTTTTGGGCTTGATCCCGACCGCATTGTCTGCGGCGCGGGCTCGGATGATTTGCTCAATCTGCTCGCACGCGCCTACCTCGGGGATGGCGACGAGGCGATCTACACGACCCATGGTTTTCTGGTTTACCCGATCGCGACGACGGGCACCGGCGCAAAGGCGGTTGCCGTCCCGGAAACTAAATTCACGGCCAACGTGGACGCGATTCTCAAAGCGGTAACGCCGAAGACGAGAATTATCTTCCTCGCCAATCCGAATAATCCCACCGGGACCTATCTGCCGTTTGACGAAGTGAAGCGCCTCCACAGCGCATTGCCCGCGCATGTGCTGCTCGTGCTCGATGCCGCTTATGCCGAGTACGTCCAACGCAATGATTATGAATCCGGCATCGAACTCGTTGCCACGACGGACAACGTCGTCATGACCCGTACTTTTTCAAAAATCTACGGGCTCGCGGCGCTGCGACTCGGCTGGATGTATGGGCCTGCACACGTCGTAGATGCGGTCAATCGCATCCGCGGACCGTTCAACGTCAACGCCCCCGCGATCGCCGCCGGCATAGCCGCGATCCGCGACACGGCGCATGTCGACCGCGCCCGCGCACACAACAGTCGCTGGCTTGTCTGGCTGACCGAGGAGATCGGAAAGCTTGGTCTCGCCGTGACACCAAGCGCGGCGAATTTCGTCCTGATCCACTTCCCGGACATCAAAGGCAAGACGGCGAAAGAGGCCGACGCCTTCCTCACCAAGCGTGGACTTATTCTGCGTCAGGTCGGCGCCTACAAGTTGCCGAACGCCTTGCGAATGAGCGTCGGAACCGAAGAGGCCAATCATCTCGTCGTGCAGGCGCTCAAGGAATTCCTGGGAAGTCGGACATGAGCAAGCCGGAGCCTTTGTTTAACCGCCTGGCTCTGATCGGTATCGGCCTTATCGGCTCATCGATCGCGCGTGCGGCCCGCGCTCAGGGCGCGGCACGTACAATCGTGGCAACCGCGCGTTCGCCGAAGACGCGCCGGCGGGTTGCCGAACTTGGCATTGCGGATCAAGTGGTCGAGACGAATGCCGCCGCAGTCGCAGGCGCGGACCTGGTTATCGTCTGCGTTCCGGTTGGCGCTTGCGGCGCAGTGGCCAAGGAGATCGGCCCGCATCTTTCCGCCGGCGCCATCGTTTCTGATGTCGGATCGGTCAAAGGCTCGGTCGTGCGCGATATGGCGCCGCATCTGTCGAAGACCGTGCACTTCATACCCGCACACCCGGTCGCCGGCACCGAGTATTCCGGCCCCGACGCCGGCTTTGCCGAACTTTTTGTCAATCGGTGGTGCATCCTCACACCCCCGGACGGGACGAACCCAAATGCGGTTGAAAAGCTCGCTGCATTCTGGCGCCTCCTCGGCGCGAACGTGGAGATTATGGCACCGGATCACCACGATCTGGTGCTCGCCATCACCAGCCATCTTCCGCACCTGATTGCCTACACGATCGTCGGCACCGCCGACGAACTGCAAGCGGTGACGCGCTCGGAAGTACTGAAATTCTCGGCCGGCGGTTTCCGCGACTTCACCCGCATCGCTGCATCCGACCCAACGATGTGGCGCGACGTGTTCCTTGCCAACAAGGACGCCGTTCTCGAAATGCTTGGCCGCTTCAATGAAGACGTTTCGGCACTGACAAAAGCGATCAGGAAAGGCGACGGGGAGGCACTGTTCGAGCACTTCGAGCGCACGCGCGCCATTCGCAAGGGAATTGTCGAGATCGGTCAGGACTCACCGTCTCCCGATTTCGGTCGCCCGCACCCGGACTTGCCGCACGAGCCGCTGCCGAAGCCTTACGCCTCGGAGAAGGGCTAGAACAAGGCCGGCGTATTGCCGATCGGGATCGGCCCGAGATAGACCGCACCGTCGTTGAAACGAAGCGGCAACGTCACCGCGCGCTTGCCTTCAAGAGTCGTCTGCTCGCCCAGCATATTGATGCCGAGCGAAATATTCGCGCCCGCCTGCTGACGTGCGACATCGCCCAAACCAGGCGCCAAACGATCAAGCGCACCCGCGAGCCGATCCACGCTTGGCGAAGCCTGCACCCGCTGCTGCGCGCCAATGGCCGTCAGAAACTGTTCAAGGCCCGCCATCGTGATGCGCAACTCACCTTCTAGCCGCCCGTCACTATTGAGCGACAGCGCGCCACCGCCGATTGCCAGGATATCGCCCTGATGCAGCCGTACCTTGGTGATGTCGATGCGGCCGCCTGCAGCCTGCATCTCACGAAATCGTACCGGCCAGGGCTTGGGCGAGAAATCGTTCAGTCCCCGGAGAACCGCAGTAACGTCGGCATCGATTGGCGTTGCGGCGGCCGGGTGCAGATTTGGCGCCGTGCCCTGATCAATCTGCACTGCAACTTCGATCACCGGTCGATTGGCGGCTGAGCCTTCCGTCATCCGGCCATGAAACTCGGCATGCCTTGCGCGCGCCATGCTTTCACGCGCGGCACCATTCGCACGCTCGACCGAAAGCAGATCGAATACCAGCGAGCCGCGTTCAGGAGCACTCGGCGTTCCGCGTACGCTTGATTGGGCGAGCTTCCAGTCGGCGACGAATTCCGGAGCCTTTCCCGGTTCGCCGACGGTCAACGGCCCATGAAACTCGCTGATGAGCAAGCCAGGCTGATAGACTTGCGCGACCATCAAGAGGCTCGAGGTCCTGAGCTCAATCGGTGGCTGGTTGGTGCGCAACAGCGCGGCGGCCTGGTCGCAATTCACCTCTATGCGAAACGGAAAACCACCGACATCCTGCGACCCGCAGGTGTAAATACGGCCCGCTTTGGCCTCGCGCGCGCGCCAGCCTTCGATCGCCGTTTCGGCCTTGCCGGCGGCAAGCTTCCAGAAGGCAGTCCATCCGGCGATCAGGGCGAACACGATAAAGAGAAGGATCGTGTAGCGAAGTCCGGTCCGGCGCCGCGATTGAATGCTCGTTGGGTCACGCATCATCTAATTCAAAACCTGCGGAATGCGGCGTTTCTGCGCCCACATTGATAGCCCGATTGCATGGGAACCCCGGCTTTGTTAGGTCGACGCAAAGTGCCAACCCCCAACCCCGTGGTCCGCCCTCCTCCCCACCACGATGAATGCTCGATCTCATCAAAGCAACGAGGACTTCTGGGTCTTTGCCTACGGATCGCTGATGTGGCGGCCCGGCTTCGATTTTCTCGAGCGGCGAAATGCCCGCCTAGTCGGAGCCCACCGCGCGCTTTGCGTCTACTCGTTCGTCCATCGCGGAACGCCTGAGAAACCAGGCCTGGTCCTCGGTCTCGATCGCGGGGGCAATTGCCGCGGTATCGCCTACCGTGTGGCGTCACCTCTGCGCGCGAAGACCATCGAATACCTGCGAGGCCGCGAGCAGGTCACCCGCGTCTATCGCGAGGCCTGGCGCAGGGTCTGGATTGACGATGACCCGCAGCAGAGCGTGCATGCGCTCTGCTACGTAGTTGATCGCGGTCATCGCCAATATGCCGGTCAGCTAAGCCTTGCCGACCAGTTGCATTATGCCAGGCAGGGACACGGTCGCTCGGGGCCGTGCCGCGACTACGTGCTCGCGGCGGTGAAAGAGCTGCAAACTCTCGGAATCAAGGACACCGAGTTGCAAGTTCTGGCGGAGCGGCTGAGGGGCGCGCACGAATCATCCTCCGGATGAAACGTTCACTGCTTCATTTGCGCGCGGCCCTCGGCAATCAGACGCGCCGTTGCACCTTCAAGGTCATTCTGCAGGCGCTCAAAAAATTCATCCTTGCCGAGACCGGGGGGGATCGGGTCGAGAATCTCAGCAACCACGGTCCCTGGAAAGCGCCGTAACGATCGGCGTGGCCAGAACAGACCGGAGTTAAGCGCAATCGGAAGGCACGGTACGCCTTCGGCTGCATAAAGATGGGCTACACCAATCTTGTAGCGCGGCTCGGCGCCCGCAGGCCGCCGCGTGCCTTCGGGAAAGATGATCAGTTGCCGATTGTCCGCCAATTCGATGCGGGCACGTTCGATCATATCGGTCAGCGCCTGCGAACCGCCGCCGCGCCGAACCGGCACCATGCGGCCCTTGATGGTCAGCCAGCCGAAGATCGGAATTAACTGCAGCTCGCGCTTTAGAATAAAGACCGGGTTTTCCAGCAACGGCAGCAACGCGAACGTTTCCCAAGCCGACTGATGTTTGGAAGCGACGATGAGTGGTCCCTTCGGGATTTTCTCGCGGCCACGGATTTCGCAATCGATCCCGGCGACCACGCGGAGCAATACGAGATTCGTACGGCCCCACGATTTGGCCACGCCGACAATGGCGCGATATGGCATGAAGAAAGTCGGCAACCCGATGATCAGGTAGATAACCGTGTTGAGGTAGAACAACGCGTTGAATGCGATTGACCGTAGGATAAGCACGGACGCCGTCCCCTCACACTGCGCTGTCGGTATCAAGGTGCATGCGCGCAAGCGCCAGCACGTATTTCAGGTATTCAGCGAAAAGAAAACGTGCCGTATCCAGACTAGACCACCATGGTTCCGTTTTCACCTTCTCCGAAATCACCGGATAGGCAATCAGCGTGACATCCGGAAGCTGATGCGCCAGCTCGGCCATGGCGCGCGGCATGTGCCAATTTGACGTCACCACAATCAGCGAATTGAAGTTGTGCGCGCGAGCCCAACGTTTGGTTTCGAGTGCATTTCCGAAGGTATTGAGAGCGGACCGATCGAGATCGATGCAACACGTGAAGTATCTTGAATAAAGCGGCGTCAACCGCGCGATTTCCTTCGAACTGGTCGCGCGGTGAACTCCGGTGATGAGGAGCCGCTTGCCACGATCGGTTGCCAGCAACTCGATCGCATCGGGAATACGAGCCGCAGCGCCGGTCAGGGCCACGATGCCATCTGCCCTGGTATCGAGTGTTACTTCATCGCCCGCGATGTTGAAGATGAACCAGCCGAACCCCACCGCAAGCAAGATAATCGCGGTTGCACCGGCAGCCATGGTCAGGAAACCGATCCAGCGGGCAAGACCGGCAAACATGTCAGTCGATCATTTCAAGCGTGTTGTTGACAGTTTGACGCGAGGTCAAGGCGGTGACGGCAGCGATCAGAGCGATCTGAACCAGCATAAAAACATAGCCCATTAGACCAATCGAGAATGACCCGAAAAATACCGATGCCTGATCTCCGGCAGCCGTTCCGGCAGACCAACGGCTGATGACCCCGGCAAGGGCAAACAGGATGATCGCCGCACCGCCGCCGATGACGCCTCCTTGCAAGCCCAGCATCAAAAAATGGTGCTGGAAGTGCCGTGCGATGAAACCGTTCTTCGCACCGACGAAATGCAGCACCTCGATAACGGATTTGTTGGTCGCCATCGCCCCTCGGGTCGCGAAGGTGACCGACAACATAGTGGCGATGAACATCAAGATCAGAATTCCGATGCTCGCACCAACGGCGGTCCCCGCCATTGTGCGCATGCGGTCCATCCAGCCGCGGTGGTCGTCGAGAACGGCACCAGGGGCCTGGTCGCTCAGGACGCGCCTTAACTGCGCAAAGTCGGGCGCGGCACCCGGCGCGATCTTGAGCACGATCAGGCGCGGTACGGGCAATTCGTCCAGAGAAAGTCCGCTGCCCAGCCAGGGCTCGAGCAATTTGTTGGACTCCTCCTTTGAGAACGCCGTGACCTCGGCAATTCCAGGAAATGCGCGTGCTGCCGCGACGGCTTTTTCAACGGTGGCATCGACATCGCGGCCGGACGCCGGAGACACCTGAACCGTCACTTCGCGCGAGATGTCCGATTGCCACTCGCCCGCGGCTCTGCTCACGAGCACCGTGGCACCCGTGGTCAGCGACGCAAGAAAGGTCATGATGGCAACGACCGCGACGAGCGCGCGGCCGGAAATTGAGTTGCGCGGCACGAGCGGCGTTTCGAAACGCGGAAGTGCGTCTGCCGGCATTCGCAACGGCGTGGAAAATTTTCCCTGACCGGTGTCCGTCATTCCGTTCCTCAATCGTAGATGTGCAGCCGGCCGTCATGCAGCACCAACCGCCGCGCATCGTACTGATCCATAAGGGCGATGTCGTGGGTCGCAATAACAACCGAGGTCCCTGACTTGTTAAGCTCGATGAACAACCGCAGGAGGCGTTGCGCCAAAGTCGGGTCGACGTTTCCGGTGGGTTCATCCGCCAGCAGGAGCTGAGGCCGCGCGATCACCGCGCGTGCGATCGCGGCGCGCTGCTTTTCACCGCCGGAGAGAACCGGCGGCAGCGCCCACATCCGCTCGCCAAGACCAACCCAGTTGAGCAGCTCGACGACCTCATCGCGATAGCTTTCCTCGGGCCGGCCCATGACCCGCAACGGCAGGGCGACGTTCTCGTAGGTGGTCATGTGGTCGAGCAGGCGGAAGTCCTGAAACACGATCCCGATGCGACGACGCAAGGTCGCCACCGCATCGCGCGAGAGCGTAGCCACATCGTGGCCGAACTGGGTAATCAGGCCTCGCGTCGGCTTCATCGACAGAAACAAAAGGCGCAATAGGGAGGTCTTGCCGGCGCCCGAAGGGCCCGTGAGGAACTGGAAGGAATGCGGATCAATGCGGAACGAGAGGTCCCGTAGAACCTCCGGTCCCAGACCGTAGCGCAAGCCAACGTTCTCGAATCGGACCACCCACCCCTCTCCGACAAATTCGCAATAAGGCGGCCGAATCACTCGTCGGCCGTGGTCCTCGACATGTACAGAAACCCGTCCCCGCTCGCATACCCGTCCAGAACTGTGCTGTTTTTTTACAGGATTATGGCAAGCCTGCCATAGCGGTTTGGGCGAGAACCAGTAATTCCTCCCATGTTTCCGGGGCTTGCCATGGTTTCCGATCCATTAACGGACGGCTGGTAGCTTGGCACCTGAACGCCTATTGCGCCATGCACATCGTCTGCCCGAATTGCTCAACGTCTTATGCGATCGAACCGGCCTCGCTGGGTGCTGCCGGCCGCGCCGTTCGTTGCGCCCGTTGCAAAACCACGTGGTTCGCGAATGGTCCGCAAGCCGTCCCCGAAATGGCCACCGCGGACACCACGGGCGAAGCCCAGGAGGCCTTCAAAGGGGTGATTCGCCCCGACCAGCCACTTGGCACCGCGGGAGAAGCTGAGGCTCCGCCGCCTGAAGAGACCGATCATGCCGCCGAGACAATGGGACACGGCGAATCGGTACCTGTCACCGACATTCCAGTCGCCATGGATGCACCGTCGCTCGTGCCATCCATCGAGTCACCTGCGACTCCGGATGCCGCCTCGGATCAGGACGAGATTGAAAGCTTTGCCGCCCGCCGCAAGCGGCTTCAAATCCGACGCAAGCAGGCGCGACGCTCATCGCGCTGGACGGCACTCATCCTGGTGCTGTTCGCGTTCAACGTTGCGCTGGTCGGGGCTCGCAGCGAGGTCGTGCGATTTTTTCCGCAGACAGCTTCGCTCTTTGCTGCCGTCGGTCTGCCGGTCAATCTGCGTAA
>Ga0070717_10001126_pt1 | contig 18082 bp, 16 predicted proteins | sample LARL113metaG_FD_71366 | JGI IMG/M metagenome (GOLD analysis project Ga0070717, IMG submission 71366) | Corn, switchgrass and miscanthus rhizosphere microbial communities from Kellogg Biological Station, Michigan, USA - LAR L11-3 metaG | ecosystem: Host-associated > Plants > Roots > Rhizosphere ... | reverse complement strand
AGGGATTGCGAGCACGCGGCGCGCCAGCGTCCGCGTCGTCGCTCTGGACGAGGTCCACGCTCGGTCACGAAAGCGAGTCCCTTGCCTGGAGGCGGTATCTGCCTTGCAGCCCGCGCTTTGCAGGGCAGTCGGGATCACGCCCGACATGTCCGTCGCGGAGTCAGAGCACGGCTCGCGCCCGATCCGATCGCGGGTTCGACAGCAACGGTCGGCACTGACGGTAAAGCACGTCGTTCAATGGGTAGCTGTGTTGTTCGGTGGCAGATTGAGGAGTGATGCTGTGATGGGTGACAGGCCGATCGACGTGTATTTGAACGATCACCTCGCGGGGGCGACGCTCGGGAGTGACCTCGCCGAACAGATCCGAGCGCGCCACGAAGGTGATCCACTCGGCGCTGTGATGGCTCGGCTCGCTCGTGAGATCGAGGAGGACCGCGAGCGACTGGTCGACCTGATGGACCGAATGGACGTCGCGCGGAATCCCATCAAGCAAGCGACTGGGTGGTTGGCGGAGAAGGCGAGCCGGGTGAAGTTCAGTGGCACGGGCTCGGGCGAGCCGGATCAAAGCGCGTTCATGGCGCTCGAGTCGCTCACCCTTGGGGTGCAGGGAAAGGCGAGCCTCTGGAAGGCGCTCACCGAGATTCAGAGCCAGTACCCAGCGCTGGTCGCGACCGACCTGCCGGAGTTAATCGCGCGAGCCGACCGGCAGCACGAGCTACTCGAGCGCGAGCGCTTGGCGGCTGGTGCGCTCGCGCTAGCCAACCGCGAAAGCATGCGTTGACTGCTTGGCCAACGGTCGAGGCTGGTACCTGCTCCGAATAGGCTGAGTGGTCCTCCCGCCTCGGCCGCGGACGCTGCTTTCTTGCTCAGCCCGCCGGAGGACAGGCTGATGAGCCCGCTCGCCGCCTGGTCGAGGACCGTGTGCCGGCCGCCTCGCTGCCCGTAGCGGCAAAGCAGCCCAACAAGCATTTCGACGGGCAGGCGCTCCGCGCGCTCGCCGACTGATCCGAGCGCGGGGTGTCCCGAACATCGTCCGCGGACTTCAGGTTGATCTCATGTTGGTTGGCGATCCTTGTCGGGCCATGCTTGTGGCCGCGACGATTACAGAGCACATCACGACATGGGCGACGCACGTCGTTACCGACCTGGGTCTGATCGGCATCTTTGTGCTGATGCTCCTGGATGCGGCTTGCGTGCCTATCCCGTCGGAGATCACCATGGTGTTCGCCGGCTTCGGCGTCAGCCAGGGCCACGATCATCTGATCTCCGTGACAGCGGCCGGAGTGCTGGGCAACGTCGTTGGCTCGTGGCTGGCCTATTACATGGGGCGCTACGGTCGCCGGAACCTCGAGGCCAACGCGTTTGGGCGTCGCATCCTGCGCCCGGAGCACCTCGCCGTGGCTGACCGGTGGTTCGCGCGGTACGGCGATGCCTCCGTGCTGGTGGGTCGGCTGCTGCCGGTCGTCCGCACCTTCATCTCTCTGCCCGCAGGCGCGGCCGGCATGCCCGTGCGCCGCTTCACGGTGCTGACGGTCATCGGCTGCGTCCCGTGGGTGCTGGCATTCGCGTGGCTGGGCACCCTGCTCGGGGCCAACTGGGACTCTGTGAAGCCGGGGCTTCAATACGCCGACTACGCGGTGCTCGGGCTGGCTCTCCTCGCTGTCGCGTGGGTAGTCCTGCGCCGGCGCAGGGCGGAGGGCGGACCGTGAGCGGGATGCCCGTCAGCGGGCGCCGTCGGAGGCCGGAGACATGACCTCCAAACGCGGCGCGTCCGTAGCCGGGTGTTGATGGGCGGCCCCGAGGGCGGCGCCGGCGACACGACGCGCATTCCTCCGTGTCCGGAGACATCGCGCGCGTTGGGAGACGATCATCGGCGGCGCGAAGCGCCCGTCAGGCCATGGCGGGTCCTGGTGGTTGACGGCGAGCGTCAAGTGCACAGCCAGCTTCGAGTCATGCTCGAGGCGTTCGGTCATCAGACCCGGGGCGCGTTCGACGCCGCGTGCGTGTCGACCATCCTCGCGCGTGACCGCTTCGACGTCCTGTTGCTGGCAACAGCACTCCGACATGGTCCGGACGGCTTCACCGCCTGTCGCCGGCTCCGGTCTTCAGGTGCGGACATACCGATCATCATGCTCGGCGACGACGCCGACGAAGCCGGTGTGGTCACGGGACTGGAAGCCGGAGCCGACGACTTCATGAGTAAGCCGGTGCGGCTCGCGGAGTTGCGCAGCCGCATCAAGGCGCTGCTGCGGCGGGACCGCTACACCCGTTCCAGCCCCGAGCTTCGTCTCGGGCATGTCGTGATCGACCATTCGGCTCGCGAGGTGAGACGCGACGCGCGACCTGTGGCGCTCACGCACACCGAATACGAGGTGCTGTTTGCCCTGATGGCGCAGCCTAATCGCGTGTGCACACGGGACGAGTTGGTGCGCACGGTCCGCGGTGACGCCACGTTCACGGACCCGCGCTCAATAGACGTCAACATCCACCACCTGCGGCTCAAGCTCGAGCGCGACCCGAGCCTCCCGACGCTGATCCAGACCGTCCGCGGCGTTGGCTACAAGGCGACCCCGCTTGGCGGTGGCCTCGGTCGCGAGTAGTGCTTGAGTGAGTCAGGCCTTCGCGCGTCGTTGGCCCGACCGCTATTGCTCGCGGAGCACCCGTCCGAGCGGGAGCCGGCGCACGCTGTGCCGTGTCGCCGCGGCGCCGAGTACGCACATTGCGACGGCTGCGCCCGCGAGCGCGGCCAGGAATTCCCAGGGCAGCACGAGCGCGTCGGGCGGGGGGTCGAAGACGTGTTGCAGCATGGCCACGAGCATGAGCGACAGCGCGAGACCGAGCGGCACGGCGATGAGGAGGCCGAAGCCCACGACGACGGCCACTTCGCTCCACACGTAGGCGGCGATGTCGCGCAGCGACTGGCCGACAGCCGCCATGGTGGCCAGTTCGTGGCGGCGCTCGGAGAGGACGAGGGCGATGTAGAGCGCGACGGCGGCGGCGGTGAGCGCGACGACGAAGATCTCCTCAATGCGGCTGATCCCGGTGAGGTTCACGGTGGTGATCGAGCTCACCGTCTGGGCGGTCTGCTGGTCGATGTTGCGAACGGTCACGCCGTCGGCGCGTGTGCGGGTGGCGATGGCGGCGGCGGTGGCGGCGGGGGAGCCGGTCTTGACGAACAGGAGGTTGGGTCCTCCGGCGTGGTCGGCGGCCTGCAGGTAGGGGAGGTTGGCGACCATGAACGAGTCGCGCGGAGCGGCCGGGAACTCCTGGACGACTCCCGCGACGTGGAAGTCGACGATGTGGAACCGGCCGTGGGCGCGGTCGAGCACGCGCAGGCGAAGCAGGTCTCCGAGGTGCAGCTGATAGTCGGTCATCGTCTCCTTGGAGACGAGGATTCCATCGGGTCGCGCGCGCAGGCGGGCGAGGGTCTCCTGCGCGCTCGCGCCGAGGAAGTAGGAGTCGCGCAGGGTGGTGGCCGACGCGATCGACGAGGGGTCAATGCCGTAGGTGTCTTGCAGGTCTGGGCCGACGTAGGCGTAGGAGTGGTCGACCGGTGTGGTGGACTGGACCCCCGACACGCTCGCGATCGTGTCCTGCAGCCCCTTGCCGGCGATCGCGCCCGGCGGGGCCGTCGCGGTGACATCGGCGCCGAGCGTGAGCTGCGCGTCCACGTGGGCCTGGGCGTTGTAGGTGGCGGTGAAGACGGCCAGGTTGACCCCGAAGGCCAGCAGCAAGCCGAGCACGATCAGCCCGCGGTTGATCATGGCGCTGCGACGCCCCGCGCTGACGAGCAGCAGGCCTCGCGGCGTCGTCGCCCGCGTGCGGGCTCGGCGCGCCAGCAGCCACGCGAGACCACGTCCGCGCAGCCGCACGAGCAGGAGCGTGGCGCCCACCCACAGCAGGGCCGGGGCGAAGAACATGTACACCGACAGCGACAGAGTGGGGTTGGCGTCAGGGTTGACGACCGCCGCGAAGCCGGTGCTGGCGGTGAGCCAGAAGATGAGTCCGCTCAGCACCAGCGCCAGCACGTCGAGATACAACCGCTGCCATAGCGGCGCGTGTCCGCGCTGGACGCTGCGGCGGCTCTCGTTGACCGAAGCGCGCAGAACCGAGCCCGCGGCGGCGACGCGTGCCGCGAGCGCCCCCGCGACGCCCACCACAATGCAGATGGCGATGGTCACCAGCACTCGGGGGGCGGTGACGGCGCCGGTGGTTGCTCCCACCGCGGCCACCGACCCCAGCGCCAGCGCGGCGCCCAGCAGTCCGGCGAGCCCTCCGATGATGACGCTCTCGGTGGCGGCCAGAGTGATCAGGTCGCGCCGCGCGCCGCCCCGCACGCGCAGCAGCGCCAGCTCGCGACGATCGCGGTCCACGCCGCCGAGGGCGGCGAGGTACGCCAGCCCCAGTGCGATGAGGGCGCCCGGAACGGCAAGCATGATGAACAGCGTCTCGGCGTAGAGCGCGTCGCCGGCGGCAGTGTTGAGCGTGTCCGAGAGGTTGTCCACGAACAGCACCTGGCCGGGCAGCGTGCGCTCGACGCGGTGCAGCACCTGGCCGGCCTGCGCCACCGCGCTGCTCGGGCTGCCGGTGACCTGGCGAGGATCCAGCTGGGCGTGGACCTGCCACTGCACTCCGGCAAGGCTGCCCGGGACCGCAGCCGTCCCGGTTGCGCCGTTGCGGATCGTGGGAAGCGCTGGCGCCACGGTGCGGGCGAACGTCGGCAGGTCCATGATCGCGGCGTTGGCGGGCGGCTGTGCCGGCGCGGGCCCTGCAGTCGGGTTCAGGGGTTGAAAGACGGTGTCGGGCGAGGTGATCAGCCCGACGCCTGACACCCGGAAGCGCTCGGGCCGGCGGCCGGCGCGGACGGTGAGCGAGACGGTGTCGCCGACCTGCGCCTGCAGCGTCGCGGCCAGCTGCTGGTCGAGGACGATGGCTCCAGGCTGCAGCCCCCCGCGCAACAGCCGGAAGGTGGAGATCCCCTGCAGGTAGCTGGCGTCCACGGCGAAGATCGCGCCCGAGCCGGCGTTGGTGAGGCCGCTCGCCCCTCGGTGGGCGGCACCGGAGAACGGCGCCGTGGCGGTGGCGTAGGCGTGGGCGATGCCGCGCTGCGCCGAGACGTCCCGAGCTGTCTGCACGTCCTGGGCGTAGGTGCCGACAGGGCCCTGCCAGTCGAGCGCGACCGACCGTACAGAGAATCCGGTCATCGTCTGTAGCGAGTGTCCGACGAACAGCACCATGGCTCCCAGCAGCGCCGCGGCAACGCTCAGCACGGCGATGCGCACGACCGTGCGACCCGGCGCGGCGCGCAGCGCAGCGCCGGCCAGCCGGATGCCGGGCTTCATGAGAAGCGCTCCTCGCCGGTGAGGCGCCCGTCGGCCAGGCCAACGGTTCGCCGGTAGCGCGCGGCGACGTCGGCGTCGTGAGTGGCGGTGACCTGGGCGAAGCGAAACTCGGCGTGAAGATCGTCGACGAGGTCAAGGACCAGCCGGGCGGTCTCGGAGTCCAGGTGGCCGGTGGGCTCGTCGCAGAGCAGGACCTGGGGCCGTTGCGCCAGCGCGCGGGCCAGCGCGACGCGTTGGGCCTCGCCGCCCGACAGCTCGGCGGGAAGCGCGTCGTGCTTGCCGTCGAGGCCCACGAGCGCCAGCAGGTGAGCGGCGGTGCGGTCCGCCGCCCCGCCCGTCGCCTGCTCGTGGCCGGCGGCAAGCGCGGCGAAGGCCACGTTCTCGGCCGCGGTGAAGGTCGGCAGGAGGTTGGCGTTTTGGAACACGAGCGCGGCGCCGGCGCCGCGGTGGTGCGCGGCCGCCTGCAGCGACGGCATCGGGACGCCCCGCCAGGACACCTGTCCGCGGTCGGGGACGATCAGCCCGCCGAGCACGTGCAGCAGCGTCGTCTTGCCTGACCCCGAGGCGCCGAACAGCGCGATGCGTTCGCCTTCGGCGATCTCGAGGTCGACGTCGCGCAGCGCGGTGACCCGGGCGTCACCGCGACCGTGGGTCACGGTGACGTGGCGGCAGGCCATGAGCGCGGCGTGAACGGTGGTGCTCATGGGACGACCTGTCCGTCGCGCATCTCCAGCACCCGGTCGGCGCGCTCGGCGACGCGTTGTGAGTGGGTGACGACGAGCACCGCGGCGTGGCTGTCGTCGCGCAGGCTCAGCAACGCCTCGAGGACGATCCGCTCGTTGCCCGAGTCCAGCTCGCCGGTCGGCTCGTCGGCCAGCACGATCTCAGGGCGACGCGCGTAGGCGGCGGCCACGGCGACGCGCTGCTGCTCGCCGCCGGAGAGCTCACCGGCCCGCACCCGCGCGCGCCGAGCCATACCGAAGACCTCGAGGGCCTCGTCGGCGCGCCGTTCGGCGTCATCGACGCCGGCGAGGCGGCAGCCGATGATCACGTTGCCGCGAGCGGTCAGCCAGGACCAGAGGTTCCCGCTCTGGAGCACGAGCGCGATGCTCGAGGCCCGCAGTTCGTCGACCTCGGGCTCGGTCAGACGGGCCAGATGGCGTCCGCTAACCCACACCTCGCCGGCTGATGGCTGGTCGAGCCCCGCACACAGGCTGAGCACCGTGCTCTTGCCGCAGCCTGACGGGCCGAGTAGCGCGACGAGCTCGCCCGGGCCGGCGTCGAGCGACAGCCCCCGGAGGGCGACGGTCTCCACCGGGCCGGAGCGGTAGATCTTGATCACATCGCGAAAGCGCAGCGCTTCGCCCGTGTCGGTCACGCCGACCGCCGGGGAGGACGGTGCCGCATCGGCGGCGCTCATCGCCAGCGGAAGCTATTGATCATCATCCGATAGGCATCGACGTTGTCCACGCCGCGCGGGGTGCCGAGGTCGATCACCGCGACCCGCCCGTGGGACCCCAGTTCGTAGCGATCCACCACGAGGGTCACGCGCTTGCCGGTCACCTGGTTGGGCGCGCTCTGTGTCCTGTAGCGCGCGCGGACCGCGTGCCCTGAGGCTAACGTCACGATGATCGGTGAGCTGAACCGCAGCGATTGCCGGACGCGCCCCAGGCTGTGCAGCTGGGCGCTGACGGTCGCCGGCGTCGGGCTTGCACCGTGGGTGATGACGACGTGCACCAGATTGTTCTTGTCGCGGAACGTCTGGTTGAGCGCGGTGCCGCTCTGCGTCCATCCCTCGGGGTACTTGATGGCGTAGCCCCCGGCGCGGCTGGCGAACGTGAGGAACACCTGGTTGTCGGGGATGTCCCCGGTGGCCGCCGACGTCGCATCCGCCGACAGGGCACCGGGCGAGGAAGACGACGCCGACGTCGTTGAGCGGGCGGACGCCGCGGGCGTGGACGAGGAGGCCGACCCGGTGGTGCCGCCTGACGTGCCCGACGATGCGCAGCCCGCGACAACCCCCACCAGCGCGGCCGCCACCGCGGCGCGGCAGATCTGTGAAGGTGACATACCGGCCATGATGCGCCCGGGCGTCTGGCGATCTCCTGAACGGCTCACGCGCCTGCGAAGCCGTTCAGGAAATCGTCAGGTTCTTGATGCTTGCCGGGCGATACTTGAGCGATGCGCCCGACTGTGCTTCTCGTCGAAGACGACCACGACCTGCGCGTCGTCCTCGTCCGTAGCCTGACCGCGGAGGGGTTCTCCGTGCGAGCCGCCGCGACCGGCCATCAGTTCGTCACCGATGCATCAGCCGGCCCAGCCGATGTCCTGGTCATCGATGTGGGGCTGCCGGACGCCGACGGCCGGGACGTCTGCCAGGCCCTCCGGGCGCGCGGCATCACGTCCCCGGTGCTGTTTCTCACGGCCAAGGATGCGCTGCCCGATCGCCTCAGCGGCTTCAACGCCGGCGGCGACGACTATGTCACCAAGCCCTTTGACATCGAGGAACTGGCGGTGCGTCTGCACGCGCTCATCCGCCGCGCCGGCTCGGGAGGCCCGCGCCACCACGCCGGGCTTACGTTCGACCCGACGGAGTTCGCCGTCGCCTCCGACCACAGCACGGCCACGCTCACTCCCACGGAGTTCCGCCTGCTCGCGACGCTGGCCGCCAGCTCCGGCGCGACCGTGCCCCGCGCTGAGCTCGTCGACGCCGCCTGGCCGCACGGCGCGATCGTCCACGACAACACGCTCGACGTCTATATCGCCCGCCTGCGGCGCAAGCTGCGCGAGATCGATGCCGGGCCGCGTCTGGCGACCGTGCACGGCGTCGGCTACAAGCTCGAATGCGACACCTAGGCCCGCTCGGCCTGCGCGCCCGCATCTGGGTAACCGTGCTGGCGGCACTGACCGTGGTGTTGATCGCCCTGACCGCCGGCTTCAACCTCGTGCTCGGCGACCGCCTGGACGCCGAGGCCGACAACGTGGCCCGTGCCCGGGCGACGGCCGAGCTGGACGGCCTGCGCGTCACCACGGCAGGGATCCAGCTCGCCGAGACCGCGGACGCCGGGGTCGCGGACACCCCCTCGTGGGTGTTCGAAGGATCGCGTGTGCTGGAAACGCCTCATGCCACGTCCGAGGTCCGGCGCGCCGCGGCGTCCCTGCTCCATACCGCCGGCTTTGCCGACGTGCCGGACGCCGACATGCGGCTCTACGCGGTGCCCGTGATCCACTCCGGCCGGCGGGTGGGCACCGTGGTGGCCGCGGTATCAATGGCCCCATACGAGCAGATCCGCAAGCTCGCGCTCCTGGCGTCAGCCGCCCTGGCTGCGCTCGTGCTGGTCGCGGTCGCGCTGGCGACCCGCTGGCTGATCGCCCGCGCGCTCGCGCCGGTGGACGAGATGACGCGCAGCGCGGCCGAGTGGAGCGAGCACGATCTGGCGCGCCGGTTCTCGCTCGGGCCACCGCACGACGAGTTCACGACCCTGGCGGCCACCCTCGACGGGCTGCTGGACCGCGTGGCGGCAAGCCTGCGGCATGAGCAGATGCTGACCGCCGAGCTTTCACATGAGCTCCGGACCCCGTTGAGTGCGATCAGCGCCGAAGCCCAGTACGCGCTGCGTCACGGACCTCAGGACCCCGTCAGCCGCCAAGGGTTTGAGCAGATCCTGAACAGCGCCCGCCACATGACCCGAATCCTGGACACGCTGATCGCCGCCGCCCGCGCCCAGGCGAGCTCGGCCCAGACCACCAGCGACGCGGGGACCGCAGCCCGTGCAGCGATCCAGGCCTGCTCGCGCCTCGCCGCCACTCGTCAGCTCGAGCTCGAGCTCAGCGAGCCGCCCCACCCGGCGCTCGTGGGCATCGACTCCGGCCTGCTGGAGCGAGCCCTGGCGCCGCTGCTCGAGAACGCCTGCCATCACGCCAGCCACAGGATCGAGGTGCAGGTCGCCGAGGTCCATTCCACCGTGCAGATCGCTGTCCAGGATGACGGCCGAGGCGTGAGCGCCGCCGACCGTGACGAGATCTTCGCTCCCGGCTTCCGCCTGGCGGCGAACGGGGCAACCGCCGGCCGCGATAACGGCGCGGGCCTGGGCCTCGCCCTGGCGCGACGCCTCGCTCGTGGCGTCGGCGGGGACGTCACCCTGGCACCGTCGACCGCCGGCGCGCGGTTCGTGATCACTCTGCCGCGTGCCTGAACACACAACACTCAGCGACGGCCGCACCGCGAGCGTGGGGATCTGCGAGGACGACGACGGGCTGCGCGACGTCCTGCGCCGCACTCTCACCGCCGCGGGATACCGCGTCCGCGCCACGGCCTCCGGCGCCACTGCCGTTGCGGCGTTCACGTCTGACCCCCCGCATCTGCTCGTGCTCGACATCGCGTTGGCCGACGGCGACGGTCGCGATGTGTGCGCCGCGCTGCGCGCGCGTGGGCTCAGACTCCCCGTCCTCTTTCTCACCGGCCGCCACGAACTTGACGACCGGCTGACTGCGTTTCGGGCCGGTGGGGATGACTACGTGACCAAGCCGTTCGAGATACCCGAACTGCTCGTCCGCCTCAGGGGCCTGCTGCGCCGCAGTCACGCCGATGCGCCTCCCGAGGGGCTGCGGCTCGATCCCGCCGCGCACGCACTCGTATCAGGGACCGAACGGGTGGCGCTGACGCGCACCGAGTTCCGCCTGCTGGCCGCGTTGCTCGGCGGCAGCCCGTCGGTGGTGCGCCGCTCGGCGCTGATCGCCGCCGGCTGGCCGGATGCCCGCCAGCCGACCGCCAACACCCTTGACTCCTGCATCGCCCGGGTGCGCGACAAGCTCCGGCGCGTCAACGCTCCCCTCAAGATCAGAACCGTGCGTGGCGTCGGATACGTATTGCGCTGATTTTCGGCGCCCGGGTCACCACCGACGACGCCGATGCTCCCACCCGCCACGACGGCCTGGAAGCCCGCGCGCTCCTGTGACGGCCGGTGACAGCTGTGTTTCTCAGGAGTCGCGTGCGTCCGCGAGGGCGATCCGCGGTACGCGCAGCGCACGGGCGAGCGGGCCGGGCATCCACCAGTTCCATTTTCCGAAGATTGCCGCGAGGGCCGGGACGAGGAAGGTGCGGACGACGACGGCGTCGAGGATGACTCCGACGGCGAGTCCGGTGGCGGGGACCTGCACGGCGATGTCGTTGGTGGTGCTCAGCGAGGCGAATGAGATCGCGAGGATGAGCGCGGCGCAGGTGATGAGACGTCCGGTGCGGCTCATGGAGGCGATGATGGCCCGGCGGGTGTCGCCGGTGGCGTCGTAGGCCTCGCGCATGCGTGCGAGGACGAACACCTCGTAGTCCATGGAGATGCCGAACAGGAACGCGAACATGATGATGGGCGCCCAGTTGCGGATGGCATGGGTGGCGTGGATGCCGTAGATCGCGTCGGCGCCGTGTCCGGACTGCCAGAAGATGACGATGAATCCGAACGCCGCGCCGAGCGAGATGAGGTTGAGGATGACGGCCTTGAGCGCAAGGGCGACCGAGCGGAACGACCGCGCGAGCAGCAGGAACGTGATGAGCGCGATCGCGCCCAGCATGAGGGGGAAACGGCCGTAGATGGCGTTGGTGAAGTCCATGTTGGCCGCGGTGTCGCCACCGACTTGGATCTGCCCCGGCTGATGCGAGAACACGGTGCGCAGCCGGGTGACGGCGCCGGTCCCGGCCGAGGTGTTGCCCGCCTGTGTCGGGATGACGGTCACGAGGCCGACGCCCGCCGGCGTCCCGCTGGGAAGCTCGGGAGTCAGGGCCGCCCACACGCCGGGGTGGCGCCGGGCGACCGCCGTGGCGTTCTGGATGTTGGCGCGGCCACCGTGGACGAGGAGTTGGATGGGGAAGCTGACGGCCTGGGGCACCCCGTTGCGCTGGAGGCCGTGGAAGGCCTGCGCGGCGGGGCTGTTGCCGCCCAGGGAGCCGGCGCTCGGCTGGCCGGTGTTCATGCTCAGGGCGGGCAGCGCCAGGGTGACCATCACCGCGAGCCCGATCGCGCTGGCTGCCCACCGCCGGCGAATGATGCCGGCGGTCCAGCGCTCCCACGCACGGCTGTAGGTCGTGGAACCGCGACGGACGCGGTGACGATCCAGCGCCGGGCCCCACGCCGACAGCAGCACCGGCAGCAGCGTGACCGCAGAGATCACGGCGGCCAGCGGGATGAGCAGGCTGGCCAGCCCGATGTCCTGAAGGAACTGGACCGGGATCACCAGCAGCGCGAGCATGCCGATCCCGACGGTCACGCCGCTGATCACCACGGCGCGGCCGGCGTGGTCGTTGGCGGCCATGATCGCGTCGTGGTTGTCGAGCCCGCGCTCGCCCTCCTCGCGCCAGCGGGTGACGATCAGCAGCGAGTAGTCGATGGCGATCCCGAGGCCGATGAAGGCGATCAGGTACTGCGCGAGATTGGAGACCGTGACCAGTTGCTCGAGGCCGTAGAGCATGAGAAACGAGGTGAGGATGCTGGGCAGGGCCATCAGCAGAGGGACGACCGCGATCGCCGAGCCGTACACGAACAGGAGCACGAGGAGGGCCGCGGCAGCGCCGATGAGGGTCTCGGTGAGCGTGCTCAGACCGGCGCCGCCGCCTGAGCCGGTGGACTGCAGCGCCTCGTTACCCGTGATCGTCAGGCTCGCTCCGGCTGGCAGGGCGTGCCTGACCGCGGGCCCGATCGCGTTCTGAGTGTTGGTGTATGGACCAGCGTCGGGGTTGGGCATGTCGTACAGCGCCCAGGTGGTGCGGCCGTCTGGAGAGATCAACCGCGCGTCATGGGCGGTCCGGTAGTCCGCGAGCCCCACGTGGCCGGCCCGGGCGCCCGCGGCGAACGCCCGGGCGGCGGCGGCCTGACCGGCGTGTGTGCGCATCGTCTGCCCGGCGGGCAGGCGCAGGACGGCGATCAGCGGAGCCTCGCCTCCGTCGAGTCCGAGCTCGCGCAGCATCGCCTGGTCGGCCTCGTATCCAGCGAGACCGGGCGTGGACAGGTTGTGCGAGAGGCCGCTGTTGGCCTTGCCGACGAACACGCCCCCGGTCACGGTCACGGCGATCCAGGCCAGCGCGACCGCCCGGCGGTGACGCAGGACGAAGGCGGTCAGTCTGTTCATGCGGGCCTCGCTGGGGTTCGGATGCAGAGCGAGGCGGACCCTACGTTCGGCGTCGCCGTCTGTCGTCGGCGTAGCGGACGCACTTTCACTACCGCTGGAGGCGTAGTCGCCAGGCCCGCTCCGCGGGCACGCGTACTCCTCTAGGACGACGTCATAGGCCTCCTTGCGGCCGACGCGCCAACAACAAACCGGCGCTAGCGTTCCGCGGACATGCGCCCTGAGCATCGACGTGTGGTCGACCGCTGTTTGGTCGTGATCGGTGTGGTGACGCTGATCGCGCAAGCTTGGCCGTTGGACACGGTCCATCCCGCCGCTGCCGGCGTGGCCCTTGCGCTTCTCACCTGCCTGCCGTGGCTATGGCGTGACCGCTTTCCCAACGCGACCCTGGCGGTCAGCGGCGCCGGTCTGATCGCGGTGATCCTCCTCCTGCGCGCTTATGACTGGGCCAGCGCGGTCACGATCGTGCTGCTGTTCTTCGTCGCCTACGACGGAGATCGTCGCCGCTCAGTGTTGGTCGGCGTCGCGACCGCGTGCGTGCTGGCCGGTGTCGTGGTCGCCCTCATTCCCGTGCTGGAGCGCTCCGATGACCTGTCGGTCGCCGGCACGCGGGTACTGGCCGCCCTGGGCGCGCTGGTCGTGGGAGACCTGGTTCGCTCCAGGCTGGCGTTGCGCGCCGCGGCACGCGAGAAGACTCAGCGTGAGATCGACGAGTTGCGCGACCGCGCCGACCGCCAGGCGACCGCCGAGCGGCTGCGCATCGCCCGCGAACTCCACGACACCCTCGCCCACGCCCTCGTCGCGATCAACGTCCGCTCGGCCGTCAGCGCGCATCTCGCAGCGTCACCCGAAGCGGCCGACGCGCTCACCGAGATCAAGAACGTCTCCGCGCAGGCGCTGACCGACCTGCGCGCGACGCTCGACGTGCTCCGTGAACGCGATGCTCCCGCCCCGCGCGACCCGGTTCACGGCCTCGATGCCGTCCCGCGTCTGCTCGACCACGCTCAAGCAGCCGGGCTGAACACTCAGGCCGAGATGTCCCTGGACGCGGCTTTCATCCCCGGACTGGTCGATCACGCCGGGTACCGCATCGTCCAAGAGTCATTGACCAACGTCATGCGACACGCAAACGCCAGCTGCGCACGCGTCCGCGTCACCGCAAGCAACGGCATGCTCACCATCGACGTCACTGACGACGGCCGCGGCACCCCCCAGATCCCCGACGGCCATCGTGCCGGGCACGGACTCCAAGGCATGGCCGAACGCGCGTCCGCCCTCGGCGGAACCGTTACCGCCGGCCCGCGCCCCGGACGAGGTTGGCAGGTCCACGCCGTTCTGCCACTCGTGAGTGCACGCCCGTGACCATCAGCATCGTGGTGGCCGAAGACCAGCCGATCGTCCGCGGCGGCTTTCGCGCGCTTATCGACGCCCAGCCCGAGATGACCGTCGTGGGCGAGGCCGCCGACGGCCACCAGGCTCTGGCCCAGACCCGTCGCACTCATCCCGACATCGTCCTTATGGACATCCGCATGCCAGACATGGACGGGCTGGAGGCCACCGAGGCGATCACCGCCGACCCGAGACTCGCCGGCACGCGGGTGCTCGTGCTCACCACATTCGAGCTCGACGAGTACGTGTTTGGCGCACTGCGCGCCGGCGCCAGCGGCTTTCTGCTCAAAGGCGGCGAGCCCAGCGAACTGCTGCACGCCATCCGTACCATTGCCGCCGGTGACGCCCTGCTCGCCCCAAGCGTCACCCGTCGGCTCATCGCTCAATTTGCGGCTCGACCCGCGCCGCCCGCACCTCCTGACGGCCTCGCCGAACTCACCCCCCGCGAACACGAAGTCCTGCAACTCGTCGCGGCAGGTAAGACCAACGGCGAGATCGCGACCGCGCTCCACGTCAGTCCCCTTACCGCCAAGACCCACGTCTCGCGGATCCTCACCAAGCTCAGAGCGCGCGACCGCGTCCAACTTGTCGTGCTCGCCTACCAGACCGGCCTGGTCTCACCCTGAGGACTCCCGCCGCCGGCGGTCGGTGTGGCCGGCGCTACAGCTCGATCCCCGCGATCGCGACGCTGCGGCGAGACACAGGAATGATCCGCCGACGCCGCCGTCCGAGGGCCCTTACCGCGGTCGCGGTTACGCGGATCGCCAGCGCCTCACCAGGAGGACCCGGAGCTTGGGGCCGTTCCAGCTCTCACGTAAGTCTCACATCTATCTGGCGGCCTTCTCACAACCCGTCATCACGATCGAGGGCGTCCTCACATCGACCTCAAGGAGAAGAGCATGAGGAACCTGAGATCCAGGATGGCAACTGGCGCCGCGATCGCCGGCGCGGCGATCGGCGGCGCGGCGATCGCGAACGCGGCCACCACCTCGACCACGTCAACCTCCGGCTCGGCGACCGCCCCCGCCGTGTCCGGGAACCCCCGGGCACACTTCCCGGCGCACGGCACGGCCTCGCACGAGGATGCCGAGAAAACTGTGTCGGGCGCGGCGGCAGTGAAGGCACGTGCCGCAGCGGTCAAGTCCGTTGGCAGCGGCACCGCCGGCGAGGTCACAACGGACTTCACCGGCAGTGGCTACGAGGTCACCGTGACGAAGTCCGACGGCAGCAAGGTCGAAGTTCACCTCAACGCCTCCTTCCAGACAGTCGACGGAGGCCCAGGCGGCCACGATTGTTCAGGTGGCGCTGACAACCAGAGCCAGGGCGCCGACACCGGAAGCTCGAGCAGCAGCCCGTCAGAAACCTGAGCACCCACAACGGCGAGGGGTGGCACGGACGCCGCCCTCGCCAACGGCTCTTTCCCTCGCTCGGACCCCGGCCAGCATCACACACGCTGGTTCGCTCGTGGCCGATCGGGTTGGTCCTGCGGTACCGGTCCATGCAACTTAGCTGGGTCTTAGTCCAAGCAGACGGAACTCTTCAGTGCAGCCGTGAACGTCTCGGTCGCTAGCCGGCGCAACCACCTATCGCGTCGCACTGGCTCCAACCAATCGAGACAGCTGCCATGCGTGTACTGGTCATTGAGGATGACGACGCCGTGCGCGCCGCCCTTCGTCGTGCGCTGTGGCTGGGCGGCTGGGACGTTCAGACGGCACCGGACGGCGAGGATGGTCTCTTCCAAGCCGAGTCCGTGGTTCCGGACGCGATCATCCTGGACCTGGGCTTGGCCAGGATCGACGGGCTGGACGTCTGCCGGAGGCTGCGCCGCCAGGGCAACCGTATCCCGATCCTCATGCTCACCGCGCGCCATGCCGTCGAGGACCGTGTGGCCGGGCTGGATGCGGGCGCCGACGACTACCTCGTCAAGCCCTACGATGTTCGGGAACTCCACGCGCGGTTGCGCGCCATCGTGCGTCGGCATGTCGACGGTGCCGACGGACAATCGCTTCGCTTCGGCGATCTGCAGCTCGACCCTGTTGCGCACGGCGCGCGCGTTGGAGAGCGTCGCGTCGAGCTCACCCGCACCGAGTATCAGCTGCTGGAGCTTCTGATGCTCAACCCCCGCCACGTGCTCGCGTCGGAGTTGATCTATGACCGGATCTGGGGCGTGGATCTCCGCTCGGCGAGCAACACCCTGCGCGTCTACATCGGCTATCTGCGGCGAAAACTCGAAGCCGACGGCGAGCCGCGCCTCATTCAGACGGTCCACGGGATCGGGTACGTGCTGCGCGAGCCATGAGCCTGCGGGCCCGAATCGCGCTCGCGGCGGCGCTCGCGGTCGCGGTCGTCGCCGTCGGACTGGGCACCGTCGGCTATCTCGTCAATCGCGCCAACCTGACCGATCAGATCCATTCCCAGCTTCGGGAGCGCGCCGCCACGTTGATGTCGTCAACGCGGGACGGCGGCCATGACGGTGGCCGCGGCCACGACGGGCCGGCCGGGGCAGGAGGCGGATGTGGTTCGAGTGCCGTTCATCTAACGTCGCCCGAGTTGGGGGGTGCGCCCGGCTACTTTCAGTCGGTCTGCGCGGACGGCTCGGTCGTCGCCGAGCACGACGGCACCGAACTGCCGGTCACCGCGGACGTGCTGCGAGTGGCCGCGTCGCCGCGCGGAAGCTTCTTCTTCACGGCCTATGTCGCCCATGTCCATGTCGAGATTCTCACCGTCGCCGATCTGCGCGACCAAAACGCGTTGGAGGTCGCCCTTCCGCTCACCGCGATGGATGCCACCCTGCGCTCGCTCCTGGCTACCTATCTCATCCTGGCGGCTGTCGGGGCGGGCCTCGCGGGCGCGGCGGGCCTGCTCATCGCCCGCGGCGCCATCGCCCCGCTGCGTCGCTTTTCTGAGAAGACCGAGTCCGTGACCAGCGCGCTGCAGCGACCGCGACGCCTCGAGGAGACCGGGGCGCATGAATTCAAGCGACTTGCCGCCAGCTTCAATCAGACTCTCGACGCGTTGGAGCACTCGGTCGACGCGCAACGCCAACTCATCGCCGACGCATCGCACGAGCTGCGTACGCCCATCGCCAGTCTGCGCAGCGACATAGAGATCTTCCTGCAGAGAGATCGGCTTCCTCCCGACGAGCGGATCGCGTTGCAGGCGGCGATCGTCGCCGAGCTGGACGACCTGACCAAACTCGTGTCTGATGTCGTTGAACTCGCTCGCGACGCTGGCTCGGCGGATTGCCTGGAGGCGGTCGATCTCGATGGGGTGGTCAGTGATGCGGTCGAGCGCACCCGCCGCCGCGCACCGAACCTGCGCTTCGCGGTCGACGTCGAGCCGACGGTCGTCTTCCATCACCCCGACCGGCTCGGCCGGGCCGTGCTCAACATCATCGACAACGCGCGCAAATGGAGCCGTGCGGACGGCGAAATCGAGGTCACCCTGCGCGACGGCACGCTCGCGGTGCGTGACCACGGACCCGGCTTTGACGAGAGTGACATGGCTCACCTGTTTGACCGCTTCTTCCGCTCCGCAGGCGCCCGCGGCATGCCAGGCTCAGGGCTTGGGCTGGCGATCGTCAAGCAGGCCGCGGAGGCGTGCGGAGGGTGGGCCGAAGCGTTCAATGCGCCGGGCGGTGGGGCGGTGATCCGCGTCTCGTTCGGTATCGCCGGGCCCGGTCCGCTACCGACAACTGTCGGGCGCGGCGTTCCGGGCGTTCGCCCGACGCCGCTGGGTGACCCTCTCGAATCCCCATAAGGCAGAGGTCTACCCAGACGGTCGGCCGCGCGGCCGCGCGGAGGAGCCGGAGGTGATCAGGGGCAGGGACGACGTGGGGCGTCCCGGACCGTGGCGGCGGCGGCGCGACGTTCAGGAATTGCCCAGGCCGGCTGGGCAATGTTCGGACCCGCGATGGTGCTGAGTTGGCGCGAGCAATAGGGCCGGCGTGCAAGACCAGCCGCCACGACCCGCCGGCCGGCGCCGTCCGCGCGCGGCGGCTGTCACGCTCGCGGTCGTAGCAGCTGTCGCGTCCTGCGCCGCCGGATTCGCGGTGTCGGGGGCGATCGAGCCTTCCGTCGGCCATCCCCATCGCGCCGCTTCGCGAATCGCTCGAGAGCCCAGACGAGCCCGGTTCCCCGCCCGTCGGAGTGTGGTGCTGGGCCGGTGGAGCACAACGAGACGCGACTCGTGGTACTGCGACCCAACCCACGGCAAGGGGATGCCGCCGCCCTCAC
>Ga0070717_10001125_pt1 | contig 18088 bp, 21 predicted proteins | sample LARL113metaG_FD_71366 | JGI IMG/M metagenome (GOLD analysis project Ga0070717, IMG submission 71366) | Corn, switchgrass and miscanthus rhizosphere microbial communities from Kellogg Biological Station, Michigan, USA - LAR L11-3 metaG | ecosystem: Host-associated > Plants > Roots > Rhizosphere ... | reverse complement strand
GAGGGGGAGTCGAACCCCCAAGACCCGAAGGTCGGCGGATTTTGAGTCCGCTGCGTCTGCCAGTTCCGCCATCCCGGCGTGGAAGGCTTTTCCATTGTACGGCAGCCCTTGCGAATTTTGAAAACGATCAAGCCGGCAGCGGATTTTTTTCGGGCGCGACGGGCGTGGCGATCATTGGCAGCTCTACGCGGAAGATGGCGCCATCGCCGGAACGGCTTTCTACACCAATCGAGCCTCCGTGCTGCGTGACGATCCACTGCGCAATAGCTAGACCAAGACCGGCGCCGCCTTGCGCGCGGCTTCGAGCCTTGTCGACCCGATAGAAACGCTCGAAGATCTTGCTCTGTTCTTCTTTGGGGATTCCTACTCCCGAGTCCTTGACCGTGATCACGGCACTCTCGCCCTTCGGTTCCAGCGACAGGTACACCGAGCCGGGCGCGGAGGTGTACTTGAACGCGTTGTCGAGCAGGATGTCGGCCAGCCTGCGCAACAAGGTCTCATCGCCCATGACAAAAAAATCCGGAACGTCGAGGCTCGCTGAAAATCGTAGGTTGCGAATGGTGGCCACCTGCTGCCAGCCTTCGACGACGCGGCGCAGCGTCTGCCGCAAATCTACGGGCTGCAGATGCAGTTTCTCGCGGCCCGAGTCCGCGCGCGCCAGCGAAAGCAGTTGCTCAATGAGAGCCGTCGTGCGCTCGGCCTCCAGAAGAATGTGGCGCAGCGACTCTTTGTACTCGGCTTCTCCTCGCGACCTGCGCAAGGCCAGTTCCGCTTCGGTGCGGATGAGAGAAACTGGCGTTCTCAATTCATGCGAAGCGTCCGCGGTAAACTCTGTGATCCGACGAAACGCGGATTCAATCCGGTCGAGCATTTCATTCAAGGTGTCAGACAGACGCTGCAGTTCGTCCCCGGTCTCCAGTTTCTGAAGCCGCGTGTTGAGATTGGTTCCGCTGACCTCGCGCGCCGTTCGTACCAACGCGTCCACGGGAGCCAAGGCACGCCGGCTCAGCCAATAGCCGCCGCCCGCGGCCGCCACCAACAGCAAGGGGGCAAACATCAGCAGATAGGAGCGGAAAGAATGCAGAGTCTCGATCGCGTCTTCGGCAGGGATGCCCATCTGCACGGTGTAGAGGCGCCCGTTGACCTCGACTTTCTGCAGAATAAAGCGGAAGTCTTCGCCTTCGATCTTGCGGCTTCGCAACATCTGCTCTTTGACTTGATTCGGCGGCACGAGCACCGATGGATGTGCCTGCAGAGACGCAGAACGATAGATCAGCCCGCCATCTGCCGCGTAGAGCTCAAGATAAGTGCCGGAGTGGTCGATCGCGAAGGTCTGATTGACCTGCTCCCGCAACCTGGGAATTGAGGGATCCTTGGCCTGAGACTGCAGAAAGTTCTTTAAGTCTTCAACCTGTTCTTCCAGGCTATCGTCAACCAGGTCATAAAGATTGTCCCGCAGGATCAGCCACATGCCGACGCCGAAGACAAGTTGGGCCACGGCAAAAAATGCCAGATACCACAGAGTAAGGCGTACGCCGATGGAGAGTCTTCTCATGACTACCTTCTCATGACTGACCATCCTGCCGAATCGTGTAGCCCACGCCGCGCACGGTGTGAATCAATTTGGGGCGCCCCGGCGGATCGACTTTGTTGCGCAGAAGACGCATGAACGCGTCGAGCGTATTTTCTTCGATGTCGCGGTCAAAACCCCACACCGATTCGATCAGAGAGCGGCGGGAAACCACCTTGCCGGCGCGGTACATCAGGCGCTCCAGCAGATTGTATTCGGTGCGCGTGAGTGCGACGCGCTCTTTGCCGCGTACCACTTCCCGGCTGGCCGGATCGAGAACCAGGTCGGCAACACGCATGTTCGTGTCCTGCGCCACCAGCGCGCGCCTCTTTACCGCGCGCAGACGCGCCACCAGTTCGTCAAAGGAAAACGGCTTGGTCATGTAGTCGTCGGCGCCCAGATCGAGGCCACGGACCACGTCGGGAACGGAGTCGCGAGCCGTCAGCATCAGGATGGGTGTCCGAACTTTTTCTGCGCGCAAGCGCTTGGCGAGCTCATATCCGCTGAGCTTGGGCATCATGACATCGAGGATAATCACGTCGAATTCGTAGGACTTCGCTAACTCCAGGCCTTCCGCGCCGTCTGACGCGCAGGTCGCCATGTGGCCTTCTTCGCTCAATCCCTTGCGAAGAAGGTCGGCCATGCGCGCTTCGTCTTCCACGATCAGCAGCTTCATCGGATTTCTTGGCCGGAAATCTCTATCACGCTAAACCGCTGTAGGATGATGCGTTACTCGTATGCCAAGGCGTCAATCGGATCTCTTTGCGCGGCTTTGAGAGCGGGATACAAGGCTCCTGCCAACGCGCCTACAATCGCAATCACCGTTGCTCGCAACACCCATTCGTTGCTCCAGAACAGGCGAAGCACGGGCTTTTCGAACATGATCACGCGCCGCGTAACCATGCTGAGAATGATCCCTGCGACAATGCCAGCCACCGCCAGCAGTACGGTTTCGCGCAACACCACGTTCACGATGTACCACTTCGAGGCGCCCAGCGATTTCAGAATGCCGATCTCGCGCGTTCGCTCCATCACCGCTGTGTACATTGACTGGAAGATCACCAGGAATCCCACCACCACCGCTACCCCGATCACAATCTTGATCGCCAAGTCGAACCCCGGAAGATTGTCCGGAGTCATCATCGACAGATATTCCGCCATTGAGCGCACCGCATACTTTTCCATTCCTGGAATCGACTGAATCGCCTTCGTTGTCTCATCAATATAAGCGGGATTGTCCAGTTTGAGATAGAAAACTGAGGCGCGTCCATCCGCTCCAATGAGATCCTGCATCGTCGTCAATGGCAGAAATTTGCGCCCGCCTTTGCCATGCGGAACGATTCCGGAGATGCGGAATGAGTTATTCAGCACATCAACCGTGTCGCCGACTTTCTTGTGATTCATATCAGCGTAATAATCATCGACAATCGCATCGTTCGGCCCTTGAAACGGCCCGCCCGAGAGATAGTGAAATGCCGGTGGCAATTGGTCGTAGCTGGCCAAATCGATCCCGTAGTCGACTTCCAGCGGTTTCTGGCTGAATGCCCAAACCACGGGCGCAGCGGTCACCACATGCGGTACGCGCCCCAGCACATCCCCTACTTTTACTGAAATTGGGGCTCCCGACATTGCAACCAACCCGGAGGATCCGGGAGGCATAACCATGAGGTCGGCTCCCACACCCAGTTGGCTCTCTTTCGATCCGTTCAACAGCCCGTAAAAAAGAGCCACCACTAGCAAAATCATGGTGACTTCAAGCGCGATCGCGCTAGTGGCGATCAACGACCGGGTCGGCCGATGCACCAGGTTGGCGACTACCATCTTATTCATCATAGGAAGAAATTAGCGGTCAGCAATCAGCCGTCAGCATTCCGACGGCGGAAAATTAAAAACTAATTAATCTCGACCTGGCAATGTCCCTGGGTGGCTGAATGCTGAGTGCCAAATGCTGATTGCTGCTACTGTCGTGGCCGCAATGGCGTAACCAGGGTCGATTGCGGACGGTCCAGATTGACCACCACCGCGCCCGATGGCTGTTCCAGTACGAACTGATCATCCCTTAGCGGCTGGTTAATGTCCACCTTCAGCATATTCAATGTGATGTCGTATTCCTCTTGCGGCCGGTAGATCTCGATGCGCGACGGAAAGTTAACCCCATCGAAGTCTTTATATTCGGCGTAGTGGGCGTCGGTGGCCACTTTTCCATCCTCGCTGTAGATGAATTGCTGGTGCGGCCTCAGATCGGTGCGGCCAAAGATGATCTTGCGCTCCAGCCTCCAACCCTTGTCGTACTTCTGGATGATGGTCAACTCGTAGTCGTCCTGCAAAACGCGATGTCCCTTGGCGTCATGCAGGGTTTCATATCCGTTCTCGAGCACCGCAATCTCCGAGTCAGGATCGATCCGCCGGATCAGCAACGCCTCGTAAATATTCTGTGGGCGAATGTTCTCCATCGGCTGGTCGGCGTTCGGAGTCCCCACCTCGTTCTTGCCGATCACAAACCTGTTCTTCGGCGGAATCCACAGCTTGAAGTCCCTGCCATCGCTGACCATGTCAAAAGCCGTGGTGCGCACAATCGGCATCAACCCCACCATGTGCAAATTGTCGGGCTTGCGAGCCAGCACATAGCCGCGGATTTCTTTGTAATCGGTAATATGACCCTTTTTCAGGCCACCGGATGAAGAGTCAATATCCACAGTCGCTTTGAGGGTATGAACGGACTCGGCCTGCTGGTTGATGCTGTCGATCAGCCCCTGCTGGGTGGAATCCTTCAGCGGAGCCTTCGAATATTGCTCCTCCACCGGGCGTGTGCGGAACAAGCAGCCCGTGGTGGACAGAAACAATGGCAAAACCAATAAGAGCGAACTACGCCTCATGCAGATATAAGAAGACCTCTACACATTTGAGTATATCGCGAAGGAAAGGTCGCAATTAAGAATGGCCCAAGTTTATCTTCTAGGATCAACAACCGCAGGCAATTCAACCGCTTACTAAAGTAAAGTCCGTTGCAACTTCTGGGGATACAGCCGATTCTGCCATCGTCTAAACTGGGCTTATTGTGCGCAAGATTAGCTGCTTAATGCTGGTCGCGATCGTCGGGGTTGCAGGCTGGCTCTCCTGGGCACTGCTGATGCCCGTTCGGCCCGCCGCGCAGACTTTCGTGATGCTGCGCCCGGGATATTCCACGCATCACATCGCTTCCGAGCTCAAACGCGCCGGCGTCATCCGCAGTGAGAGGGCCTTTGTTTTGTGGCACTACTTTCACCACAAGCGCTCCTTGAAAGCGGGCGAATACCTCTTCAAAAAGCCTGCAAACATCCTTGACGTGCAGAAGCGGCTGCGCCGCGGCGACGTTTACTTCCACACGGTGGTCGTGCCCGAGGGGTACACCATGTTCGACATCGCCCGCACCATCGAAGAAGCTGGCCTCGGTTCCGCCCAGGATTTCCTGAAAGTCGCACAGTCTGACACTGACCTGATCGCCGACATTGCGCCGGGGGCGCGTTCGCTCGAAGGATACCTATTTCCGGATACTTATCAATTCTCGCGGATGATGAGCATGGAAGAGATGGCAGCCACAATGGTGTGCCAGTTTCACGTGGTCGCCAAACAAATCGGGCTGATCACCGGAGAGTCGGGTGAAACCGTCGCCAGCGGATCCGGCCGCTCCGGGCATTTGTGTGCCGTTGTAACAATTCAAGCGAGTGATGCGAAAGATGCGCCGTCCATAACTCCTGACGAAATCTCTGACGTGCAGCGCACCGTCATCATGGCTTCCATCGTGGAAAAAGAGACAGCTGTAGCTGAAGAACGGCCGATGGTGGCCAGCGTCTATTACAACCGCCTTTCCAAAAACATCGCCCTCGACGCGGACCCGAGCATTATTTATGCGGAGCTTCTGGCTGGAACCTACCAGGGCGCGCTCCATCACGCAGACATGCAATTCCACTCTCGTTACAACACCTACCGAAATCCCGGCCTGCCGCCGGGCCCCATCGGCAATCCCGGGCGCAGCGCCCTTGAAGCCGCCATGCACCCCGCCCAAAGCGACTTCTACTATTTCGTCGCCGACGCCCAAGGCCATCACCGCTTCGCCCGCACCATCGAAGAGCACAATAAGAATGTAGTCGCGTACCGCCAGGCCATGCGGGGACGGTAGGATCAGCTTCCGGCTTTCGGCTTTCGCAAACCGTTAACAGGCTAGGCTGCCGTCTTGGGGCGTACCGATCGAATTAGTCCGTTAAGCATTTGCCCAATTCGAGCGATCTCACGCTGGACGGTGTTGAGGTCTTCCGCTGTGGAATAGCCCAACTGCTCCCCAATTGGAAACAGCGGCGCGGCGAAGCTGGCTTGTCAATCCGTATCTCTCTTCCTTGGGAAATAGCGCAGTTGCCGCAAAGACCATTGCTGCCCGCCAAACCTCCAAGTCCTTATAGGTGCCGCTCATGCACGCCTCCTGTCTCACTTGATCAATACTTGATGAGATTGCCATTTGCATGCGGCGAAACGTCGTGACAAGCGTCACAAACCAACTCAAAGGAATTTCTTACAGAGTTATTCTGGGAAGAGCACCCGTTATTCCGATCCGGAAGCCGGAAGCCGAACGCCGGAAGTCCCCGCAGCCCGCCTTTCCATCCACCCTTGGAGAATCAAGATCGCTGCCATGCGGTCCACCGCCTGCCCGCGCTTTTCGATCGACAGATCCGTTTGGCGTAGCAACCGGTTGGCTTCCGCCGAAGTCAGCCGTTCGTCCCACAAATGCACCGGGAGCCGGAATCGCTGGCGCAGGTCTTCGGCGAAGCTCTGCATCTTGTCCGATTGAGTCCCTTCGGCGCCGCACATGCGCAGAGGGAGACCCACTACAATCTCCCTGACGTCATACTGTTGGATCACCTTCTGCAAGTACTCAAAGTCGTGCCGCTTGTTTCTGCGCTGCAACGTCTCCAACCCTTGAGCGGTAATCCCGAGGGGGTCCGATACGGCGACGCCGATCCTCCGCGAGCCCACATCAAGGCCAAGAATCCGACCGGGAGGGAGGGAGCGCTGGGCGGAGTTTTCAAAAGCATCGGGTGCTGAATCGTCTGAAACCGGGTCTTTCTGGCGTGAATTCACGGCCCGATTATATGCGTCGAGGTCGTTTCCGCTGCGCATCCCCAGAAAAGCCCTACTCCAAGGCATCCTGTGGCGGCTCGCTTCAACCGTTAAGTTTTTGTTTTTCAAGCACTTTAGGCCACCACCAGGATGGAGTCTTCCCCTCGCCCTCCTTGCTTTCGGCGCGTCCGGAGAGTAGCATTAAGGCAGAATATAAACGCTTCTCTCCCTCGAACCTATCGCCTTTCTGGGGTTTTAAACATGAGCGGTACGGACTTGAATTTCCACATCGGCGACAAGGTGGTCTATCCCAATCACGGTGTTGGCGTCATTGAACAGATTAGCAGCCGCTCCATCGGCGCGACGGTCGAAAGGTTCTACCTTCTCAACATCAAAGCCAGCAGCCTCAAAGTAATGGTGCCCTGCCACAACGCCGGCAGCGTGGGCCTGCGCCGCGTAGTTCGCAACGGCGAAATTCAAAAGGTGCTGGACCTTCTTTCGGTAAGCGAAAACGGAAGCAACGGTGACTGGAAGGACCGCTTCAAGGAAAATTCCGACCGCATGCGCACCGGTTCGTTGCTGGAGGTCGCCGGGGTTCTGAAAAGCCTGATTAGCCTTCACCAGGCCAAGCCGCTTTCGTTTCGCGAGAAGAAAATGCTGGAGCGCGCCCGCTACTTGCTGGTCAGCGAACTGGCCATGGCCCGCAACTGCGAAGAATCCAAGGTGGAAGAGATCCTCACCAACGCCCTCGCCAAATGTAAGCTGCGCTTCCCGGAAGCGTCCGAACTTCAAGCCTAACCCACGAGCTTAGCCTCAGCAAGTGCTGTGCTAACCCCTTTGCGCCTTTATAATCGCGGCGATGAGCAATTCCCCCACAGCCTTCGGGATTGATCGCTCGTTTCAGCGCCTCGACCGCGAGCCTTACATCTCTCTGCATTTCATCATGATTTTCGTCCGCGATCAGGAACGAAGTCTGCGCTTCTACGTGGACAAGCTTGGTTTCCGCGTTGTGGTCGATCACACATTCCCAGACGGTAACCGTTGGATCGAGGTTGCTCCTCCAGACGGCAGCGCGAATCTCGCCCTGGCCCTGGCAGCGCCTGACTCTCCAGCCTACAAAGACATTGGCCGCGACACGCTGGTTTATTTTCTCACCGAAGACGTGAACGCGAAATTTGCCGAATGGAGCGGCCGAGGCGTTCATTTTCTTTTTCCCCCGCAGGTGCCGACCTGGGGAGGATTCCACACGCGCTTCGAAGATGTGGATGGAAACTCGTTCGGGCTTGCCGGCTTCGACGAATTGACCTTAGGGGTTGAAGCCCGACGCCGCGAACTCGCCCAGAAGCTCGAGTCCGAACGCCGCACGGCCCAGGAATTGGAAATTGCCAAGCAGGTGCAGTCCCGCCTGTTTCCGCAAATTCATCCCGAGACGAAGACCCTGGAATATGCGGGCCGATGCCTGCAGGCCCGCGAGGTCGGTGGGGATTACTTCGACTTTCTCGACTTCGGCCAAACCAGGCTCGGCCTGGTGATCGGAGACGTTTCTGGAAAGGGAATCGCGGCTGCTCTTCTCATGGCCAACTTACAGGCAAATATCCGCAGCCAGTCGGCCGTCGCGGTGGATCATCCGGAACTTCTGCTGCGATCGGTTAACCGGATGTTCTACGAGAACACCGTCGATAGCGCTTACGCCTCGCTCTTCTTTGGCATTTACGATGACCACGCCCGGCGCCTTCGCTATGCGAACTGCGGACATCTGTCCGGTCTGCTCCTGCGCGCCGATAACACCTGCCACCGCCTGGTCTCCACCACCACGCTCGTCGGGCTTTTCCAGCAATGGGATTGCTCCATCGCAGAGTGCAACCTCATGCCGGGAGACATGCTGGCCCTCTACACCGATGGCATCACCGAGGCCTCGGATAATAACGGACAGGAATTCGGAGAAGAATCGTTGATCGAACGGCTGCGTCAAAATCGCGATCGAACCTGCCAAACTGCGCTCGAAGCCATCACCGAAGAAGTTCGCAGCCTGAATTCCACATACCAGCACGACGACATCACGCTAATCCTGGCAAAGTGCCGAGCGGGACTCTGACGTTTTCCTCGGTGACCTCAGTGCCCTCGGTGGTATTTCTTTCATCCGACGATCCGCAACTTCGAGCCCGCTCCAGCAGCAAATTCCGCTCTCGCGCGTTTCGCGTAATCGACGCAGCGCGCTCGAACTCCGCGCGCGCCTCCTCGCTTCGCCCAAGCTTCTTGAGCAAATCGCCGCGCACGCTAGGCAGCAGATGATAACTCCGCAAGGCCGGATCATTCTGCAGCGAATTCACAAGCTCCAATCCCGCCTCCGGCCCAAACGCCATGCTCACAGCCACCGCCCGGTTCAATTCCACTACCGGCGATGGTGCGATCTCGCCCAGTTCTCCATACAATGCAGCGATGCGTCCCCAGTCCGTTTCTTCATTGGTCGCGGCTCGCGCGTGGCACGCTGCGATCTCCGCCTGAATCGCATACGTCCCCTTCATCCCGCCTAATTGCTTCACCCGATCGAGCGCCGCCAGTCCGCGATGAATGAGCAATCGATCCCACAGCGCGCGATTTTGATCCAGCAACAGAATCGGTTCTCCGGACGGCCCCACTCGTGCCTTGGCACGCGATGCCTGGATCTCCATGAGCGCGACCAGGCCATGCACCTCGGCCTCGTTGGGAACAAGTTCAGCGAGAATTCGCCCGAGGCGTAGCGCATCTTCACAAAGCGCAGGCCTCAGCCAGTCATCTCCCGCAGTAGCTGAATACCCCTCGTTGAAAATCAGATAAATCACCTGCAACACGGAAGACAAGCGTGCCGCGAATTCAGTCCAGCGCGGCACCTCGAAAGGAACATGCGCTTCGGAGAGAGTTCGCTTGGCGCGAACGATTCGTTGAGCAATGGTCGGCTCAGCCACGAGGAACCCGCGAGCGATCTCGTCCGTCGTAAGACCGCCAAGCAAGCGCAGGGTGAGAGCGACGCGCCCTTCGGTGGAGAGCACCGGATGGCAGGCAATGAATACCAGCCGCAACAAATCGTCGCCGATGTTGTCATCCATGGCAGCCGCCAGGTCCGGTACCGCCATCTCCCGCTCCGCCATTTCGCGGCCGAGATCCTCGTGCTTGCGGTCTGCCAGGGTGGTGCGGCGAAGGGAATCGATGGCCCGATGTTTCGCGGTCGCCATGAGCCAGGCGCCCGGCTTCTCGGGAATCCCCGACTCCGGCCATTGCTCAAGAGCCGCCACCAGGGCGTCTTGAGCCAGTTCCTCGGCGCGGCCCACGTCGCGCACGATTCGAGTCAGCCCGGCAATCACCCGAGCCGACTCGATCTTCCAAACTGCTTCGATCGTGCGATGTGTCTCGGTAGCACTCACGCTACCGATCACATCACGTTCATGCTTTCAGCGCAACCTCACGCTCCGCCTTGCTCGCGCAATTCACCTCGTCTCCAGGCTCGTAAAGCTGGCGCAATTCGCACTCGCCCTCTCCGGCAACCTTCAGGAAATCCTTCGCGAGTTGAATCGCTTCTTCCTTGGAGTTGGCCTTCAGGATGGCGAATCCGCCCACGACTTCTTTGGACTCAGTGAAAGGACCATCGGTGACGCTAACGTTGCCGCTGGACTTCCGCACGCGAGCGCCGAGAGCGCTTGGCAGGCAGCCTTCGGTAGCGAGCAGCCAGCCTTCATTAAAGCCCTGTTCCACCAGTTTGCCCATTACCGCCATTTCCTGCGGGGTGGGAGGGGTGCTGCGTTCAGCCGCCTTGTAGATGCTCAGGAATTTCATGGTTTTTCTCCTTCTATAGATTCAAGTTGTGAGCCGGGTCTCGTATGGCTTTTGCCTCGGATTTCCCGCGCTCTATCACTACATCGAACGAGAAGTGGCCGGATCGACACGAACATTCGAAAAATCTTTTATTTCTTTCCGGCAATCTGCTTGGCTAGCCGCCGCTCCTGCTCCCTCAATTCGGGCGTGAGGTTCTCGCCGAAGTCAGCCGCCTCAAACACCGGACGGATCTCGACCTCAGCCCCGCCATCGAACGGAGCCCGCTTCAGCCACTCGACCGCCTCGTCCATGGATCGCACCTGCCAAATCCAGAAACCGGCGATCAGCTCTTTGGTTTCCGTGAACGGTCCGTCGATGACCGTGCGCTTGGCGCCCGAGAACCTCACCCGCTTCCCCTTCGAACTGGCCTGCAGCCCATCGCCCGCCAGCATGACGCCTGCCTTCACCAGTTGTTCGTTGTACTTCCCCATCTTGGTAAGTATCTCGGTGTCGGGAAGAACCCCGGCCTCCGAATCCTTGTTTGCCTTTACGATGACCATGACTCGCATTTCCTTATCTCCTATCTTCTTGATTTGAGCTGGACTTCTGAACCCCAGAATCCCTGCTCTTTATGAACGTCGAACTAGGACCAGCTATTTCGACAGGCTTCAACTCCTTTGGCGAAAAACTTCCCACTGCCGGATTTTCCCGCCCACCCAAGCACACGGCAGCGCCGTAACCACAAGAGCGAGCGGGTACCAATGTGGGCCCAGTTCGGTCCGCTTCCACGTTACCGCGGCGCCTACAATGCTCAACACCAGCCCCACAAAGCCACCCGCCAACGCATGCCCCATCGGCCGATCCGGCGCCAGGCGGGCAGTGATGTAACTCCCGACGATCTGGTAAACGACCCGGTATATCGTCGCCAGCAGGAACAGTTGGTCCGACATCGTTTGTCCCAGAGGTGGAAAAATCTTGAGCGCATGCAGCACGATATCTGTGCCCAGCGAAAGAATGACCACCGCCAAAGACCCCGCCACTAATGCGCCGATGCTTCGCCCCCATCGCCGAGAAGGCTTACCTGCTTCCATGGGAGCTGCGCTCTGAGTCGACATTCGAATCTCCTTCGAGTGCTTTTACGCACCGCAGTTTGGGATGACCATCAAGCCAGATTCCCCATCAGATCCAAAAAGTTTACGCACAATGGGGCGGCCCGTGCGAGGCTCTCCGACCTTCTCGCGCTATCCTTAGAGTCAGAAACCGAAAGCCGGGAGCCGAACGCCGCGCGTGTGCCCGGCGTATAATGTCCTCTAGCCTTGCTGTAATCCCATGACCGATCAAATCAAACGAAAACTGCAGGAAGAAATTAATGCGCTCGAACACGAGCTGATTCACGAACTTCCGAAAGAAATTAAAAAGGCTGCCGCCCTCGGCGACCTCAGCGAGAACGCCGAATATCACATGGCCAAGCAGCGCCAGGAGTTCGTCAAGGCGCGCGTCCGCCAACTCGGCAAGCGCCTTGCTGAACTCTCGATGATAAACATGAACAACATCCCCCACGACAAAGTGGGCTTGGGTTCCACGGTCAAGGTTTTTGACAACACGAAGAATGAAGAAATGCAATACAAGCTTGTAACCAGCGAGGAATCTGACGTGGCGACAGGAAAGATTTCGACGACTTCGCCCATCGGACGCTGCTTGCTTAACAAGAAGGTAGGCGATACCGTAGTCGTTGTCAGTCCCAACGGCAAACGCGAACTGGAAATCCTCAGCCTCAGCACCATTCACGACGAAGTCGAACCGGAAGAGGCAGGCGCGTAAATGGCTGCATCCTGGACCAGCGCCTTCGGCCGCGCCTGCGGAGTCTTGCTCGACACCATCGTCCGCTGGCTGGCTCTCTCCCGCATCAATCCCAACGTCTTGACGTTTATGGGACTGGTGGTCAACACCTGGGCCGCAATCCTGTTCGGCTCCGCCAATGCCTCGAACCAGAGGCGCATGTTTTTCTACGCCGGACTCGTCATTATCTTCTCCGGCTTCTTCGATCTGGTGGACGGACAGGTCGCCCGCGCCACCAACCGCGTCACCCGCTTCGGAGCCTTTTTCGACTCGGTCGTCGACCGTTACAGTGACGCCAGCCAATTTCTAGGCCTGCTGGTCTTCTATGCCCGCGGCGGACGCTTCTTTTACGTAGTCCTCACCGCCTTCGTGATGATCAGCGCCATCATGGTCAGCTACACCCGCGCCCGCGCTGAAAGTCTGATCGGCTCCTGCCGCGTAGGCTTCATGGAGCGCCCCGAACGCTTGGTACTTGTAATTCTCGGCGCTCTCTTCAACCGCATGGCGCCGGTCCTCTGGGTGATCGCAGTCCTGAGCACCATCACGGTAATCCACCGCATGCGCTACACCTGGACGCGCACCCAAGACCCGCCAGTAGCCGCCAAAACCGGCCAGGCCGCATAAAGCCTCACGTGGCGACGGACGCATTCGTCCGTCCAGCGAGCGAAGCGAGCGCCGTCGAAATAACGATGCTGGCGGCGGACGCCCTACGCTGCCTAGAACCTTTTCGGCCATTTGCGGGCAGCATGCAGGATCGCGAGAATGTGAATAGATTCTCCTTTGAGTCGATAGGCCACCACAAAGGGTGTTCCCGTCGCCGGTAGTTCGCGGCTTCCCTCGACCCGGCCGGGACGGCCCATGTGAGGAAACTGCTCGAGTCTTTCTACGGCAGAAATGACGGTGGTCACCAGTTCCCATGCCACCCGGGGATTTTCGCCCTCCAGATAACGATGCGCCGACTGTAAATCCTCTATCGCACCGTCTGTCCAGCGCAGCTTCACCGCCGCCAGCCCGCAACCATTTTTTTGACTCTATCGTGGTCCACAAGCTTACCGGCATCGGCCTGACGAATACCCTTCTCAATCTGCTCGATGTGCCAGCGCTGCAGGTCCAGATAGGCGGCGACCGCTTCGTTGAGCAGATACGTTCGGTCGCGGTCAAGCGCCTCGGCGAGCGTGTCCAGAGCCTCAACCTTGTCTTCGTCCAACCGAAAACTAATGGTTTGTTTTTCCATAATGCATCATATTACCCGCTATTGTTTTGGAGTTCAATCCGATATGGGGAACTACATGCTATTAAATCCCTAAAGGGGTCCCGAACCAAAAGAGAACGACTCGCGGATTCTTTCTTTCTCAAGAAGCCAAAATGTCCGTCCTAAGAATGCTAGACTATCCGGTCGCATCGCCGATTCTAAGGACAACTGTTGCCGACTGATCCGGTTCTCGTTATTCACGGTGGCGCTTGGGCTATGCCCGACGACATGGTCGACGCCCACATCCGTGGCGTGAACAATGCGCTGGCTGCGGGATGGCGCGTGCTCGAGCGCGGCGGCTCGGCGCTCGACGCCGTCGAGGAAGCGGTCGTCATCATGGAAGACGACGAAACCTTCGACGCCGGACGCGGCAGTTTCCTGAACCGCGACGGCAAAGTGCAACTTGACGCCCTCATCATGGACGGCGCCACACTCCGCGTCGGAGGCGTCGGCTGTGTCGAGCGCCTGCGCAATCCGGTGCGCGCCGCGCGCAAGATTCTCAGCGACAGCCAGCATGTTTACTTCGTCGGTCAGGGTGCGGAGCAGTTCGCCGCCGAACACGGCATTCCTCTATGCGACAACCAAGACCTGATCATCCCGCGAGAAATCGAACGGCTGCGCCAGTACCAGACGGAAGCGGCGCGCCGTGTTTCATCTCAAGATGGCAATGATTTATTTGCACCCAGCTCTCACGACATGACGATTTCTCACGACACGGTCGGCGCCATCGCCCTCGATCGCAGCGGCAACATCGCGGCCGCAACTTCCACCGGGGGAACCCTGAACAAAGCTCCCGGACGCCTAGGCGATTCCTCGCTGATCGGTTGCGGATGTTATGCGAACAATGAGAGCGCCGCTGTTTCCACGACCGGATGGGGCGAGCCCATCATGAAATTAGTGTTGGCCAAGTGGACCGCCGACCGCATCGCCGCCGGCAATCTGCCCGAATGGTCCGCGCAGGAAGCGATGAACTATCTGAAACAGCGGCTGAACGGCCACGGAGGAATTATTGTCCTGAATCCGCAAGGGCACATCGGCATTGCCCACAACACGCCGCGCATGGCTTGGGCCTACAAAACGGTTCACAGAGAAGAGGCCGGGATTGAGCGCAGCGCTCTCTAGACCCTGCGCCGCGAAGTGCACGTTCGGAAGCCGTTGGGGTTACGCCACCTTCGGTCCGGCGCTGACCAGAGTCCCGGAGGCCTGAGATTGAATCTCCAAAGTGCCCCGAGTTGCCTGACCCGCTCTCGCATTCCGCCAAATCCGACACCGCCGCGGCCCGATTCGAGTTCCTGTTGTTTCTCCGCGGGGATGCCCTTCCCGCGATCCTCAACTCTGAACGATGAGACGCTCGTCTTCCTCCGTTGACGGATGGTAGCAGTAGCACTTCCAGAATGACGATGAATGTTGGTCAGACACTCCTGCACGATGCCGAAGAAGCCAATTTCGTGCCCCGACACGAGAATCGTAGTGCCCCGACAAAATCCTTCCCCTCCCAGCATCATGTCCGGCCGAGGAATCCCGCTTGAAATCGCTCTCCGCTCACTTCATGTTGCAGACCCAGGCGTTACCGGCAGGACGCTGAAACCGTCCTCGTCAATCAAAAAGGGATACTCGTTGGTGCCGTACGCGCTGCCGCGATATTTAACAATGCGCAGACGGCGCGTGGAAACCTGATCGGTGACCCGGTGGTCGAGCAGGATTACGCAGTCTGAAACATATTCCTCCAACCCATGCCGGGTCAGAGCGCCTTCGCCACGTTCAGCAGTAATAACCGCGCTGACCCCTTTATCTTTGAGCCAGCGAAACAGGCGCCTCAATTCCGCGCGCAAGATGCCCTGATTCTGCAATCCGGCAAATAGATTTTCGATGGTATCGAGGACGACGCGCTTTGCCCAATCGCATCGATGGCAGTGCCAGCCTTATGAAAAGGCCTTCCAGATCGTAATCGCCGGTTTCGTCAAATCTCGCTGCGCTCTATGCGAACGTAATCGATGAGCAGCTTTTTCTCTTTCGCCAGTTCATCCAGGTCGAAGCCGAGGGAGCGAACATTCTGCGTGAGTTCGGGAGCAGTCTCCTCGAACGCCATAAAAACGCCGGGGGCGTTGTATTCTGTGGCGCCGCGAACCAGGAACTCCATGGCCAACAGAGTTTGCCCGCGCCGGCGCTGCGCAAATCAGTGTCGGGCGGCCGCGCGGGAAACCACCCTCTGTGATCTCATCGAGGCCTTGGATGCCCGTAGGTGCTTTGGGCAAGCTAAGACGTTCTTTGTCTTTCTTCCGGGGAGTCTTGCTCATGGCGAGTGCCCGCTTGAATGATTTGCGAGGATACAATGCTCTGCGGACAGACCGGAGGTCATCTTTCGTCTGACTTTTCCAGCAGCTAAACGGTTGCCACAAATCGCCTATTCAAGGCCCGGGATCGGACATAGAAGTGAGAGGGATGCTATCAGACAATGAATTCGGCTGTCAGTACGCTAACCTACGGTCGGGCCTGATGGCAATGTCCACGAACTGCGGGCAGAAGGCTCGGCTGGATAACGTCTGCGGGAACTCTGCGATACCAGCATCTGAACACTGGACACCGATCACTGCTTTTACAGCCAGCCCTTGGTCCGAGCGATGCGCGCCGCTTCCACGCGATTGTTTGCCCCCAGCTTGCTGATGGCTTCAGAAAGATAGTTCCGCACCGTGCCGTCGGAGAGGCCCAACTCGCCCGCGATATCGCCGCTGGCCATGCCTTCGCCGGCCAGACGCAACACTTGGCGTTCACGATCGGTGAGCGGATCCATTTCGCCCCAGGCTTCCGTCGCAAGTTCCGGATGGATGACACGCAAACCCTGATGAACGCGGCGCACCGCATCTGCGAGTTCCTCGGCGCGCATGTCTTTCAGCAGATAGCCCAACGCCCCCGCATCGAGCGCGCGACGTAAATATCCCGAGCGCGCAAATGTCGTGACAATGACAACGCGCGTACCGGTCCGCCGCCGCTTCAACTCCGCAGCCACGTCGAGACCGGTCATGTGCGGCATTTCAATGTCAGTGATGAAAACGTCGGGCTTGTGCGCGAGCACGGCCTCGAGCGCTTCTTTGCCGTTGCGCGCCTGAGCTACTACAGAAATGTCGCCCTCGATATCGAGCAGCGCGGCGAGTGCGCCGAGCACCATTCCCTGGTCTTCGGCCAGCACAACGCGGATACTCTTACGAGTTTTCGCGCTTTCTCTCGCGCTTTCCTTTTGGGGATTCAATTGTGGAAGCCTTCGCGGTTGGGTATCGCTTCTTTCAACGGCAGCGTGATGGTTAGTGTCGTGCCCGCTTCGGTGCTGCGATCCAGCGTTCCGCCCAGCATCTCAACTCGTTCGCGCATGCCGCGTAATCCGTTGCCTTCTCCGTCGAAACTACCGCGGCCGTCGTCCTGAATCTCGAGGCGGCAGGAGCCGTTCTGTTGCTCGAGGCGCATGCGGCACGAGCGAGCCTGCGCGTGACGCACAACGTTCGTGACCGCTTCGCGCACGGCCAGGGAGAGCACACTTTCCTGCACCGCAGGCAGTTTCATTGTGGTCGCGGTGTCGCACTGCACGGTCAGACCGGCCGTTTCCAACGTGATCTTGGCCTGCGCCAGTTCCGCCACCAATCCCTGAGAACGATAGCCGCGAATCGCGTCCCGCACATCGGACAATGCCTGCCGTGAAATTTGCTCCACTTCACGAATCTCTTTTCCCGCCCGTTGCGGATCGCGGTCCACCAGTTTGCCGGCGAGTTCCGACTTCAACGTGATCACCGACAGAGTGTGGCCGAGGACATCATGCAAATCGCGCGCAATGCGCTCGCGCTCGGCGACTTTGGCCAGGTTTTCGATTTCTTCATTCGCCTTGCGCAGCTTCCGGTTCATGCGGTTCCGCTCGGCGAAAAAGACGTTACCGGCGCCGATGAACACGGGAAATACCGCCGCCCAAAAAAGCTCCCAAACACTTACGTGGAGAAGAAATCCTTCGATCGCAGCGATGGCCGCTATGACTCCCAAGCCTGCGATGGCCTTCTTTTGCGTTTCGACCAGGAAAGGAACCATGGCGGCCGCAAAAATAAAGAACGTGCAACCCCCTGGGTTAAAGGGAAAGTACAAGACTCCCAGAAGTATCATGCCGCCGACGTGAAACAGGGGCCGAGGTCTCTCCAGCAGGAAAATTCCCCAGTAAAGCACGAGAAATATCGCGGCTCCCACACCATCGAAGATCCATTGTTTGCGGCTGACATGCTCTGCGACGGGTTGAACGAAGAAGAAACCGAGATAAAGTACCCAGAGTAGAGGGCCCCATCCGTGATCCCTGTCCTGAAGCACCGAACGGAGCGGTCGCAATTTCATCGACCAACCTCGTGCTTCAGAACTCTCTTCGAACTCACGCGAACCTAGGAACGGCATGTCTCTATTTTCAACCTTCCAGTCAATTCCGGCCAGTTCTAAGCGTGGGTTTTGCGGTGAACCACACGAACAGGGCCGCGGGAATGAGCAGGCTAAGCCACTTCGTTCCACCGTAGAGAGCGGCCATT
>Ga0070717_10001124_pt1 | contig 18091 bp, 15 predicted proteins | sample LARL113metaG_FD_71366 | JGI IMG/M metagenome (GOLD analysis project Ga0070717, IMG submission 71366) | Corn, switchgrass and miscanthus rhizosphere microbial communities from Kellogg Biological Station, Michigan, USA - LAR L11-3 metaG | ecosystem: Host-associated > Plants > Roots > Rhizosphere ... | reverse complement strand
CGGGGCTAACGAAAGTTCGGGCATCTCCTGTGTCCATATTGCTGTACTCGACCCACGGAATGGTCTGTCGCACTGCGTCCGCTGACGCAAAGCGGATGCGAACTCCCGGACCGAAGTGTGCACCGTGAATCCCCGAGATCTGGTTCCCACCCACCAGCATCAGGAGAACAGTTTCCGATCGTGTATTTGCTTCGTCCTCAGCGTATTTGCTGAATAAGCGCAGGCGTGCACCGCTGAACTTCTGCGGCCAGTGACAGTTCTCGCAGGTCTCTCTAGCGGGCACGAGACGATTGCTTTCCAGAGCGGAAGGAATGGGTCGCGGACTGGTATTAAGCACAGTCTCAAAGAGCTGACGAATGCCGTTCGTTTTGCTGTTTATCCAGCCGGCCGCACCTGGCGCCACATGGCATTCGACGCATTCCACCCTGGAATGTGGAGAATTCTGATAGGCAGCTAGTTCAGGATTCATCGTGTGACAGGTTGCGCCGCAAAATTGTGGTGTCTCCATATGCTTGACGGCTCGATAGGTGAATTGAGTTCCAATCAGGACATTTAAGAGAGTTGTGGCGCCAAAAAACCATGCAATGCGACGTAACGCAGTCTTGCGATCGAAGCTGTACTGGGCTATCTCTCCGCGAATCTGGCGTTTGCTTAGGTAGACGCCGATCGAAACCAGCACTAAGCCAGCGAAAAAGACTGCCGGAAGAAGGAGAAACACGACTATGCCGACGTAAGGGTTTTCGAAGTGGCCGCGAATCTGTTGTGGCAACACAAAGAGCCACGAAGTCACTGCGGTCGCGAGCAGGGCCACCCCAAGCAGACTCAGCCAGTGTCGAGTCAGCACGAACCAGACAGGCTTTTCACTTGCCATACCCATAAAGTCTGAAAAAACTCAGCCGCCCGCATTCTTGCCTGAGGAGCACGCTAAACGGGGCGAATGGAAAAGGGGACTGTAAGAGCTGACAGTGCTTGTCGTCGTCAACATCCAAATGTGGTTTACGCAACAGGTGCGACCTGCGGCATTGCCCCACCCGTCACATTCGTGACTACATTCATACACTTGAAAACCAGCCCCCAAAGCTGCGAGCAGTACACCGAGAAAAAGTACAGTCGCACTACTTCTCAGGCGTATCGAGGCTAATTAAGATCAGGAAGGACTCGCGGAGCCGAAAGAGCCAACAGACTGAGCGACCAGCAGCTGCGCCGAGCGCAGCCAGCTACGCGACTCGAGGCTGCCGTTTCTACGCCTTGGCGATCCACATTTCAGCAACGACGACCAGGCCGAAAAGGAAGACGGTGACTGCATCGCCAACCGAGATGCCCCGCCGATAATCATTGGAGAGTAGCGGTAGTTGCGGTGCGAAAGCTCGTCCTGCGGGCCCTCGGGCAAGGACCTACCACGGGGCAGGAAGCGAGCACGTGTTGCTGGCGGACTGGGACTCTAATTCACCTGGACGTAATGGCTTGTGATCGGGTACTGAAGCGGTCCGACGCGTCGTTGTTCCGTTTTGAGCCCGCAAAGCACTCGCACCTCTAACCTAGGACCATTTCGCCAGAACCCTGCACGTTTTGCCAGTTGTTGAAACGCTGACCTTCGCTAACATAGTAGCCAGTTCAAAGAAGTTGACACCTAGATTACCCGAGCATGGCCCAACGTAACCCGTTGGGCCGTTTTATTGCTGCTCGCAGAAGCAGCAAATGCGCCATCATCGGGTCGCACAGCATCACTCCGTCGGATTCTTTTATCCCTCCAGCTTCAGAGCGCCATAACACAGCCTCACAACATCAGGTAACCTGAACTCAGTTCCTGCTCAGGCCGATTTTTTGAGAATGCTCTCAATAACGTCCGCCTTTTCTTTCTCTCCTTTCACCTCAGGTGGTTGGGCGACGTCGGAGTTTTTCTTCCGCTCCCTGCACTCTAAGAACTCGTTCAGCTCCGCGACCAATTCGGAAAGCTTTTGAGGATCTGGCTCCTGTATGACCGCAATGCACAGCCGGTTTAGCTGTTCCTGCTCACTTTGGTTCATGGCTTTCCTTTGGCCGAGCATCTAAGGTCTCGGTGCTGTTACCGTACGACGACAGGTAGACTATGTAAGCGCCACAAAGTGCCAGAGTACACATCAAAATCGCTCAGTTTTCTTCGGAACAATTGAACTCTGCTGGCCCAATACAGGATAAGATTCACGCGAAGTGCAACGAATATGAGCTTCAGTGATTCCCCCTCTCGAAACTGTGGCTCTGATCGCCAGACTCGAACCTAATGATAGTGGTGGCATGCCTATGTGATTTCAAGTGTGAACCCGAGCCGAGCGGCGACCTCGGAGAGTGGAAGCGGCGCAACAGCCCTACGGTCTCGGTAAACAACAACAACATCTGGGTGACAAAGAAGCTGGTCTTCTACGCAGGCTCGTTCCATTCCTCCTCTTTGCTCCGGCTTTAAATCAACAATGCCCTGCGAACAAGACATCGCATCCCAACAACCCCAATTGTGTTCATAGTTATCAGTTCGCCCCAGGCGGCGTTTCGCTCCAGTGTCCTCACGCGATGTAGGATTGGAATGCCATGTCGGCTTTACCGGAGAAGCTTAGGGTCGTACAGCCTCATCCCGGTTTTTGACCTGAACACTCAAACAACAGCAAGCCTTCGCCTTAGCAACCCGATTCTCACATTCAGAGAACTTTATTTCCCAGAGTTCGTGATCGGCGAAGCGTGGTGCTGAGCCCATGGAGTTGCGCATGTGATTCATGTTCTTCGACTCTGGGCACCAACCACAGCTGATCCCATTGATCTCTGCACTTCGAGAATGGCTGATAGTGACTGAGAGTCGATGCCAGGCTGCCGCAGAGCATATGCACCGTCCAGTAGCCTCCGGAATGAATCGCGATTGAGAAGGCTTCCGGTGCTCATAACCGTCAGGTCCCTCCATAGACATGAATCCGGACCTGTCCAGCGTCGGCCGTTTGTTCTGCAGGTTTTGGGTTCCGGGACGCCAGACGATACGAATGATTGATGAAGACGCAGAGTGCTACTTCTGAAAGGGTAGGACATTACGCGAGCTAAATACAATGCTTTCCGGAAGTCTTTACTTGCCGCAACTTGCAATCCAGGTACCGGGCCATATAAAAATATAGTCGTGCCCGGCGATTTGAATTGAATAACGGACTGTTCCCTTTGGGAAACACCCTTCCACGGAGCATAAAAGTGGGTAGTGTCGCGGATCTCTAATTACACTTGAGACGGTCAACGAACGTTGAGGGGCAACTGTCAGCACAGACGTTTCGTTGTTCATCGGCAATAATTTCTCGAGGGATAGAAAACCACTCGAAAAGCAGTACAACGTTCCAATTGCAATTGTTCCCGGATCAGTGTGGGTTTGTCTTTTTCGCACTCGTTGACCGGAGGATATCGATAGCGGTTGAACTATATGGCCATCTACAGTAATTTCGCGGTACTGGATCGACAGTTTCTGTGCGGTATTGTTGACGATCGTCGTCGTGTAACCGATAACTTCTGCTACCTGTTCCTTACGCGGATTCTCGAATCCTATCCGTGAACTGACCTCGATGTCGCCGTACTTTAATTTAAGGGTTTCACTACCCGACAATGGATCTTTAATGCGCGATGATATAGCCCCTGATGGCGCATCCTCTCCCCATACAAACGCGCTTTTTGCCTCTGTTTTGAACGTAGCTAACTCGTCTTGCGCGAACATGCAAGCGGCAAAAGTAACACTTATAAATATCAAGAGTCCAACGCTGCTCATTCAGCCTCCTTCTCAACACATGAAAATCTGGGGATGCTGGCACACTAGCGAGGCGCCTCGCAACTTCGCTTCCATTGATCCTAGAATCGTAGCACCGGCCCAATTGCGACTTCAGCCTGAGAGGCTAGCGTACCGCCGAGATGTGCCATGCACGAAGCGCCGCAAAGAGCGCTTCCCTGAGGAGCAACGAATGTCGGCAACCATTCGGCTTGTATTCGAAAACCCAGGCGTTGACTCACGAAGAACTTTATTCCCCCCCCTATGCCAGCCGAAAACTCAGTCGAGCCGGAACTCACGCCAGTGGACATATTCGTAGCGCCCACACTAGCTACGATGAATGGTTTGAGCCGGAGAGCCCGATGTCGAAGAAGATATTCATGACTGAAGTCGCAGTGGACTTGTCTCAAGGTCATCTGGGTTGCTGTGAGGCCAACAATACCGTTGGCGATCTCGAGATTTGAGTCCTGCCTCGACCACCTGAATTCCACTACATTGTCTTCGCGGACTCGGATTCCTAGGGCAAACCCGTAAGCCGGACTCCCGGCAAATGCCACCCGCGAACTCGTGCCCGCAAGCGAGGGATCAACCGCAAAACTCATCCGGCTGCGATAAGCAACGAGAGCAGTAAAATCAAAGCGACCCGGTTTAAATTCAGGAGAGTCTTGTGCGGTCAGCAAAGGACCGATGAAGCAAACCGTGAGAATGTGAACGAAGATTCGTATCGTTGTAAGCCTATGGGTCCGCACACGGAGGGCCATCGCGCGGATGCAAGCTCGTATCATCGCAGGGCGAGGAACGCGGCGCGCTTCCTTCCGAGGATCTCGACGGACCGCGACGAATATGACTGCCCGGGTCGACACTTCATTGTTCATTAGACCTTCTCATCGAAGCTATCTGCCTTCAGCAGCATGCGGATCTCAGTGAGTGTTGGGAGTCCATCGTTGATCTGACTAGAGCATCGCAAGTCGCAGCGGAGAACTGTCAAATTGGGTCGATCTACCCAATTAATTCAGCAGATTGGCCAAAGGTTTATGTGTGATGGGCCATCAAGCTGTGCCAGCTGATGGATGAGTAGTACTTTGGACCTGAAGGAGGTCGCTCCGAAGTAAGGCGGGCAATCTGGTGCAGACAGTTCGCCCTCACGAGTGAGCTCTTCGCGTATACGACGGCTTCGCCCGGGGCGAGTTGTGGTTTCGCTCTGGTTGTATTCCTGCGCTTACTCCGGAACAGGACTCCATGACTTATCCGGATTAAATAGTTCCATTTTCTGGAATTCGTCAAGCGTATTGAAACCGAAATCCTTCTCATAGACGATGCCATCATGGCCTACGATAAATGTTTTCACTCCCGTAACGCCGTATTCCGCTGGAGCTGCGACCAGAGCAAAGCCGCCGATCATCAATCCGTTGACCACAAAATCCATCTGCCCAAGTGCTGCCGCCGGACCCTGCCCTTTTAGAATTTTAAAGAAGTATCCGTGATACGGGTCGGAACGGCTACTGTATCCCTGTTCTATGGCACGTGCGATCTTTTCGCCAACCGGACCGCCCCAGTTTCCATCTGGCTTTTGCCAGGCCAATCCATCCTCCTTGCCTGGCGAGCTGATGATTCGCTGCGCGTACTGGTGGGCCTCATAGCCCTCGTGCGACTGCAAGGCATACTCGTGTTGCGCCTCCACGTACCCATGGCAAATGTCAATGGCATCGAGTTCGTTGGCCCCGATTCGTCGATAAACTAATTCTTGGCGGCCGGCTTTGGTATCGAAGCTCCATTTGCTTCCTCTCTTTACGATCGGGACTGGGAACGGCCAGTCCTCATTGCCCACCAGCAGGAATGCTCGCGTGCCACTCTTCGGGTCGACGGAGATGCTATTTTTTCCCCGGGCTTCAGCAACGAAATCGGCAGCATGCTTTCGATCTTGCGCGAACTCGCCGCTGAAAATCACATCCTCAATGTCGGGTCCAAATATCTGGCCTAACGCGGTCACGTCGAAACTGGATGCCGCGTCGATAAGTACAGCGGCAGCTTCTTGCGGGCTCTCAAAGCTCCTGGCTGCGGCAATCGTGCTGGTGGACGACGTCTGTTGTGCCGCGAGCGTTTGTTGCGCAGGCGAAGCTCTCGAAGTGAAGACTGCACATGACAGCACAAGGGACGAACAAAAAACATTCCAAGTTGCATTCGTGAGTGGATTCATTGCCTGCTCCTGTAGCTTAACTTACCTGCGATTCAGGTCGCCTATCTGCGTCGGCCGCCGCCTCCGCTGAACCCGCCACCGCCTCGAGATCGCATGCTGGAGGTGCCACGATTGCTCCCCGCGCGAGCGCTCGATCCGTCGTATCCCCGGACGCCACCACCGAAAGCGTCCCGATTGGCCGCGCTGCTGCGCGAGAGGTCTCGGCTGCCTATACGATCGCCCGCGCCGCCCAGTCCACTTGTAGATCCAGCGCCGCTGGGACGATTACTTGACCCCACTCCGTTCCTATCACCAGCCACATTGCCCCCCTGGCGCCCGACCTGCTGGCGTGCGCTGCTTTGGCGCTTCGCTAAGGAATCCCCGCGAGCTGTACCCCCGAAACGATCGGCAGTTGAACGATCGCGATAGGGTGCACCGCCACGATGTTGCGGATTGTGTTGCCATTGGCTGCGGCCCCCGCCTAAGTCGCTGCCACTACGCGCTGGTAAGGTCGAAGCACGATTTCCATTACCGATGTTGTTGCGACTACCACGGTTGATATTCGTATTGCGGTTAAAGTTGTTGTTGCGATTGATATAGACATTGTTGTTTCCACCCCAGCCGCAGCCCCAACCCCACCCCCCACTCCAGAATGCACCCATCATCACACCGACACCGAACGAGACGGCCATGCCCGCAGCGTAATATCCTGCGGGCGGATAATAGATAGCTGGGTACGGATAGATCGGTGCACCGTAGACTACGACGGGATCGTATGCTGGCACATATATCACCTGGGGATTCGCCTGTTCCACGACGATCACGCTCTTGTTCTCAATAACCTTAGTTTCAACTTTCTGCTGTTCGGTCGACTTCAGATTGCCCTTGTCCTCAGCTTTCTTGCGCATGCGCTGTACGGCCTGCATGAGGTCATCTGGTTGAGCTAGAAAGGCATTGCCCAAATCAGCCGTCCACTGGATATCATTCGCCAATCGTTTCACGACGTCGGGGAGTGCAGCCATCGCCTGCACACTCGGATCCCAATTCTGCTTCGCTACCGCGTCGGCAAGCGCATTGTCTTTGAGGTTCTTGTTCTTTTCCAACCACTGCTGCAGCTGAATAATCTCGAGGGGATAGGTAGAGGCTGCCAACGTCTGGGCCAACAACGGATCCGGATAGAGCGCGATCGGAGCAACCAAGGAATCGAGTTGGTCTGATGGAATTTTCGAAGGCTGATTGGCGGACGCACCCGTGGTTTGCTGCGAGACGCCTACGTAAGGGTGGAAGTCTCCCGGCAGTATCGCGAGCGTGCAGGCCAGTGCCACGCACTCGCGGAACTTTGGTCTAACTCGTTTTGAATTCATGCGCGCCTCCCATCTGGGCGAGTTAGTAAGTAAGGTGAAAAACGGAATCTCAATCGATCGCTCACCTAGAGGTTTGCGCCTGCACCCATTGCGGGGCCTTTATTTGAGGCTTTTCCAGCCATACTGTAGTGAGGGCCTGGGGTTCTCGTCAGCTGTTAAAAAGTGCAGTCAGATTCCCGATAGATAAGGTTTGCGTCGTGCGTCCACAACTGGCGTTTGGAGCGTAAGGCTCTGCGAGTGATGCGCACCCTGTGGGTCGTCAACGCGTGATTTATCAGCAAATCGGGATTCCAGTCGCCCTGCAAGTCCGAGTCTTGACGTGTGACAACCTGGCCCGCATGATTCTGGCAGTTCTGACACTATTACTAGTTCTCCATGCCTTGTACCGTGCCGTCGTAGATCGTATGGGCGCGGCTCATTGAATACGAATCAGGTTCGCTCGATCGGAATCAGTTGAATCGCGGCAGAGAGCATTTGGCATGGAAGTGCTATGGCGATCTTAGATCATCATGTGAGATACGGATCAAAACTTGGCCTACTCTGCCTGCTCCTGATGGTCGAACCCGTTCTCCATGCTCATGTCAACCAAAAGACCGCACCCCTTGTAGCTCCAGTTGAAGCTCCCAAAGACACGCTAGGCCGTAGCACGCCGCGAGGATCCGTGCTTGGGTTTCTTAGCGCAACAAGGAAGGGCAACGCCGAAATAGCTGCCCTCTATCTGAACACCCCCTTGCGCGGCGGAGACGCTGCAATCTTAGCTCGTCAACTCGGCACCGTGCTTGATCGTCGGCTTCCTGCGCGGATTAACCAGATCAGTGATGAGCCAGAGGGCTCGGTTCCGGATCCCCTCAGACCCGATGAGGACGTCATTGGGACGATTGACACGGCCAATGGGAGCCTCGACATTATTGTTGAGCGCGTCGATCGTGGAAAAAGCGGGAAAGTGTGGCTCTTTTCCAGGAAGACCTTGGATTCGATACCCACGGTTTTTCAAGAAGTGAGTGGCTCGGCACTGGAGAAATTTCTTCCTGCATTTCTCGTAGCAACTACCGTTGCGAGCATTCCCGTATTTGAATGGCTCGCACTATTTGTAGGCCTTCCGGCTCTGTACATCATGACCGGGCTTTTGGACCGGACGCTTGGTTGGATTGTCGGAAGATGGCGGCGGCGCCTGGGGCATGACGCCACTGTGAAAGACCCTCAGATACTGGCCATTCCAATCCGTCTTCTGCTCCTGGCTACTGTGATCAGGCTGTTGCTGGCAAAAGTTACCTTGCCATTTTTAGCGCGCCAGTTCTGGTCCACAACAGCCCTTTTGATTGCGGTTGCCGCCTGTATTTGGTGGCTTCTCCTGCTGAGTGGCTCAGCCGAGCGCTCCTTAGTAAAACGCCGCCCCAGTTTAAGCGGATCAGCTTCCGTTTTAAGACTCCTTCGTCGGCTCATTGACGGCATTGTGCTGTTCTCGGGGTTAATGTTCATCCTTTATCACTTTGGAATAAACGTCACGGCAGCTTTGGCCGGTCTCGGTGTCGGCGGCATAGCGGTTGCGCTGGCAGCGCAGAAAACACTCGAAAACGTCATCGGGGGAGTTTCTCTCATCGCCGATCAAGCGATTCGGGTGGGAGACTTCCTGAATCTGGGTGATGTCCAAGGCACCATCGAAGAAGTAGGCCTTCGGTCCACCAGGCTTCGCACTCTAGATCGTACTCTGGTCAGTTTGCCGAACGGTCAGATCGCGAACATGAAGCTGGAAACAATCTCGGTTCGAGACAAGTTCTGGTTCCATCCAGTGATCGCATTGCGCTACGAAACCAGTTTAGCGCAGCTGCATTCGGTGTTGGCCAATGTTCGAGAACTCTTACATCATCACCTCTACATCGAGTCGCAGTCGGTTAGGGTGCGATTGATCCGGCTGGGTGCTTTCTCCCTTGATGTAGATGTCTTCGCCTACGCGTCCGCTAATGATTGGAATGGTTTTCTTGAGATTCAGGAGCAGTTGCTCCTCGACATCCTTGATATTGTCGAGAAGGCAGGAACCGGCAGTGCTTTCCCATCCCAAACTCTCTATTTGGGTGCCGCAGGGTCCATCAACGTCGACCCACGACATGGTCGCCGCCATCACAAGGAAGCAACGCAGGCTGCATGATTCTTACAAGCGAGATGCTATGCCGAGGCTTTCGATCGCAACCGCACGCCCCAGCAGGCCACTATTCCGCCGTTGCATAGTATCCTTCTCTGGCATGAAGCTGCAGCGCTCGTAATTCCTTTGGCAGGACTAATTTTATTCTGATCTTATGCCATTTACCATCTCGCGGTGTCTGTTTAGGGTTGTAGCTGATCATATAAAGATTTCTGAGTTCGACGGCGATCTTGTTCGCTGCGTCTGTCAGATCGCGAGGATCTTCAATGATGAAAGTCTTACCGCCGGTTAACGTACTCAGGTTGTCCATGAGTACCGGTCCAAGTCGCTCCTCCACTGTTTCAAAGAAATGGTCATAGAGACCAATCCCGTAAATCATCACATCCGCTTCTTTCGCCAAGTTGTGAACGTCACGTTGAGCATAGCGGCTGTGGTTGTCGCCTCCGTCTGAAACGATCAATATTGCCTTTCTGGAATGCCTCGCTTTATTCAGTTTGGTAATCGCCAGGTAAACAGCATCAATGAGCGCGGTAGATCCTGTCGGCTGGACATAGAGTAATTCGTTCGAGATCTGCTCAAACGATGTACCCAAATCCAGGATTTCAAGGGGAGTGTCAGAGAAGGTAATCAAGAACAATTCGTCCTGAGGATTCGCCGCCCTGAGGAAATTGCTGATAGCTTCGCGCGCTTGGTCCAGCTTGCTTTGCATACTTCCACTGGTGTCCAGAAGAATTCCAATCGAAAGTGGAGCGTCCTCATTGGAACAACGGTCAACAACTTGCAACCGCTTATTCTCATATATTCGGAAGTTCTCCTTCACCAGTCCAAGCACGGCCCGGCCCTTATTATCAGTGACGCTGACAGGAACCATCACCAGGTCAACCCGGGATTTGAAGGACGTTATAGTGGATGTGCTCGCATCCCTGGAACGACGGTCCTTGACCACCTCCGTCGATCGGGGTGCATCGTGCACATCTCCAATGCTCGTCTGCGCCAGAAACGTTTTTGGTGATGTGACTGCGTTGATGGTACAGATGAGGACAAGCAAAGACATGGAACGTGCTGCCCGCGATTGTGGCGCAAAGATGGGGGGCTTTCCTTTGAACATTGTCGCCTTCCGGTCAAGATCGACATCCGTAAGTACAAATCCACGCATACTTAGCGTTGGCGTTGGTCATTTATCTCCCTTAATGTCTTGTTTTGTTATCAGCTCCGTCAGTTCACGTTTCTGGTCTTTGCGCATCCGTTGCAGCTTCTGCCATTGAGCTTCTGAGAGAATGGGTCGCATCTTTGCATCCGACTTTCGAACAATTTTTTCCCATTGGCTCAACCTCTCTTTGCGAGGAACCACAGGGGTGAAGATCACACCGCCGGCTTCCGCACGTTCCTGCTCGGCGATTGGCTTGATTCTTGCTTGCTGCTCTTCGCTGAGGTGCAGACTCGTAGAAAGGTTCTCCATTTTCATGCTGAAATATTGACCTGGTGCTCTTGACCAGTCGATAGCGGGCTTGGGTGGAAGTTTGTTTTTGCGGAGTATTGGCAATTCTTCCTGTCGGTCCCGCTTACCTGGCAATATGAGAACGTCGTTACCGACTGCGAAGAGCATTTCTAGACCGACAGAATATTCCACAGTGTTTGATCCGTACGGCGGTGTGTACAACACGACATAAACTGTGTCATCAACTTGCACTGTTACGTCGTACCTTGCCGGTGTGTTTTGTGGGCTTGAAGGCGATTCCTGATGACGCTGAACCGCAAGCACCGTTCCCGGTTGGTACTTCGGTGAAGCGGTTTGGCAAAGTAATGAAAGGGTTGCAATCCAGATGAATGGCAAAATTGAGAGTCGATGCATAAAGCCCTCACACGCGAGCAGCCAGACAGCGGGAGTCGTGTGACTCTCGGTCTGAATTACCCTACTTTGCAGATCGTCGCAGCAACACTGTCAGGACTGGCAGGTGCGGCATTCGCAGGCACATTGCCTAGCAACGCGGAGCGTTGGTCTGCTTAATAACTCGGCGAAACAGACAAAGCTCCCTATGCGTAGTGTCAAAACACTTGGAGCCGCTCGGAATTCGAAGAATAACTAAACAACCCGTGAAGAACAGATTTACCTAATCGTCCCAGGTTCAATGGAATCTTTTGGCAATAAGCTAGAAAAGCAATGTCTGACTGCTCTGTAATTTCGTAGCCGAGGAACACGTATTTCCTTTTTCTAATCCAACTCAGGGATTTGGCGCGAAGTACCCTTTGCCGTAAAAAGCATGAAGGTTTTCGGAATCCGCCGACATGACAACCTTAATTCTGTGCCACTTTCCATCGGCCGCTCTATCGCGCGGCTCATAGCTAAGCCAACAACCTGCAGATAGAACTGGGTGCTAATTATCCCCGAATATCGCTTCGGATTAACGACGAAGGCGTTGGTTTCGATCCAACTCATGAACGAGGTGGTCTGGGGCTCGAAGCATGCGACAACGGGTCCGAGCACTGGGCGGAATCATGGACATCGTATCCTATCCGAATTCGGGGACTCGAATTCAAGTCCGGGTGCCACTGCGTGGACAATCTTCGGACGACGTTGCCGTGTAACGTAATCTCGGCATAGTTCAGAGATCTGCCAGGCGCCCGGTCGGCCGGAAATCAATTGGCTCTCCACTTTTGACTCGAAAGTTTACGATTTTATGACTTCTTGGGAATGACTCTGACGGGACATTCATTTAGAGGCTAGAGGGGGAGGGTAGTTCATAAATCGGGCTTGAACCGCCGACCCCCTTCTGCTCCTAATGGGGGAGGAATGCACTTGCCGATATCAGGTATGTTGTACATCATTTTTCCTCATAGCAACGCGACGTTTAGCTCATATTTTTCGCAAGGCGGTATCTTTGAGATATCTGTCGGCTACCGTTTAACCCCCACAGAGCAATGCGCGATGTAACCTGCCCCGTCCCGAGGCTCGGTTCCGCCCCACAGCCACCCGAAGACTCCGATACAACGTCTGCCTCGGCCTCTCCACAACTGTAGAGCTCCCGTTCAATCTGCATGGTTTTGCCGGTTGAACCGCAACAGGTCTCGGGTCTTTTGCAAGACGTTTAATAGGAGCTCTTGTTTGCGCCCCTCATCAGAGAGAATCTGTTTAATTGAACGTATTTTAGGGAGGTTAAGTTCAATTTGTCGGGCCAAGACTTGGTTCGACCGAAGAGAGGAGAACGGCAGTTCCACAACACCAGTCGGATTCTCACCCTCTGAACCACCGCTTTTTTTCTGCGGCATCGCTTCCCGCTCAATTTCTTGTTCCAATTGTGCGTGCAGCGTGCTTAGTAATTCAAACTGCATCATCGCTACCAGGTATCGTTCCTCACTGAGTTGTTCAGCCTGATCTCTTGTCATCTGGCGTTCTGTGAAGGCTTTTGACACGACAGCCAGTTCATTGACGAAGCGTGTAGAAACAGCTCGCATGTCATCTTCGTAGCCATGGAGCAAGTCGGCAGGGCCAAGGGGTAACGCGGGCGGCACCGCAAGACCAGTTCGTAGCGGCTCAGGAAGGTTGTTGATCGCTACCTTGATTCGCGGCGGTAAGGCATTGTCAGGTATAAGTCGCTTACCGGAGGCAAACGTCGAAACCGTCACACAACCGACTAGCACAAATGTAACTATTGGCTTCATACAATATTTCCTTCCGCTCTAGCTCAGAAATGTGATTCCCCTCTTTGGGTGCCGGACTGACGTACCTGTGTTTCGCCTTCGCATGTGCGCACAACACTGGCTGTCACTAACACTAGTCACTGCTCTGCCATCGTCATGGGTGGAAGCGTTGCGATCAGCTGTCACTAGTGCTGGAAAAACACTAAAAAACATACCACGACAAGCTAATGCAAATCACATTCCAGCCAGTTGTGGTGTACGCTAGGTTATATTCTTGGGCTTTACGCGAAAGCACTCCGCCCAAAGATGAAGCCACTTCCCCAGCGTTAAGACTCGATTTTTCTGAAGCAAGCGGCGCGCCGATGTCCGATGTCTCGCAGTGACATAGGATCAGAACCAGGGTTGAGGTGTTCCAGTCGACGACCTCGACCTAAAACATTCAGGTCCTCTCACTAGTAAGTCTGACAGCCCCAGCGTGACAACCAACCCAGTAGCATGACAAGACGGGGATTGGAACCAGATCCTCAGAGCGAGTTATAAACGACGCTCTTTAGGAGAATGTGGCCTTATGCGGCGACACAACTTTGTAGCCCAGGACCGTGGACCATGCCAAGCGAAAGCTGACCAGCACTGGACTCACATTACTTTCGTCGGAGTGTTACTGTTCTTGGCAACCGTTTCGCAAGCGCAGGAGACGACGCTCCTGATGAAGTCTCGAATTGATGCTCTTGGCAATCCACCCTTGTTTGCGAAGATGTCGTCGAGGTCGCCCTCCCTAAACAACAGTAACGATTTGCCGCCAAGCCTCGGGCGTACGCAGATCGCGGCGATGCCCCCAATTTCCTATTTCCACTTTCATCCGGGCTTGAATCGACTGCATGGAAGCAGCGCTTTTGTGCGAGATCGATTCGCGACAATCGCCAAACTATTGAACCAAGACAAGACCTGGAAAGTAGGCACGCCTATATACGGCATCGATCCTTATGCGAAACCTCATCAGAAGGGAGTGGAGCAGTACACCCGTCACATGCCAATGGCGGGACCGATCATTGGGAGGATCTGTCGGCAAGCCAAGGCTCATCCCAATTTCACTCGAGCACTGTCTATGTTCCGACCGGACTTCTGATAATTCAGTTTTCCAGTGTACATTGCCATTATTGATCCAGCGTGTTTGCGAAACGAACGAGTGTGATGAGGAAGACAGATGCTCCGCGAAATTCATGCTTCCGCCCCGCTGGGAGTTTTGATTCTGTGCGCTATTTTCGCTGTACCCCAGGACAATTCGTCCACAGTCCGGGCTGATCAGATTTGGAGCAATCTCGCTGCGGGCAATCAGCGTTTTGTCAATGGGAAGACTGCGACCCACGACCTTATCGCTGAGCGAGAAGCATTGACCAAGGCCCAACGTCCGCGGGTTGCGGTACTGAGTTGCTCCGATAGCCGTGTCTCACCCGAGCTGGTGTTTGACGCCGGATTAGGTGAGCTGTTCGTGGTGCGTTCTGCGGGCGAGGATAATGATCCACTATCGCTGGGCAGTCTCGAATATGCGGTCGAGCATCTCGGTTCGAGCGTGATTGTCATCATGGGACATCAAAGTTGTGGTGCCGTACTCGCAGCCTGTTCCGGCCAAAAGCCAGGGTCGGAGAATCTCGAAGCCGTAGAGGCTCCCATTTTCTCATCGTGCGCCAAAATGGATCCAAAGAGACCGCAAACGGTAGATCTGGCCGTCCGCGACCATGTACACCGTGTGGCGCAAGAAGTGGTCTCGAAGAGCGAAATACTGAGAAGGGCCTTGGACAATGGAAAGCTGACCATTATCGAAGCCTACTACTCGCTAGACACGGGCGAAGTGACCAAACTACGTTAGCTTTAATTCCAACGCCGCTGAGTGCGACAACATCGTTTTACACGTACAGCGCTCAATAGCGCAATGCATTGGCCTGTCCCCAAGAAGATGAGAATCGAGAAGATAGATCACAAGCAACGGAACTCTCACTGGGAATAGATTTGGCCAGTGTCCCTGTACCGTCCCTCTACCTTGTCCCTTAGTTCTCGGATACTGCCTCAGCATGTGCACCCGTGGCGCGGAAACTGACAGCTTTGACAGTTCTAACAACTCTCACGTCATGTTCTACTTGACTGAAAAGCAGGCATGACCTCGTAACATGTTTCGCAAACTGCTAACACGAAAAAGGAGAGTTCTATGAGATTCAGAATAATCACTTTAGGCGTTGCTGTGGTCCTGCTTGCCGGAGCCTTAGCGAGTGCCGGAGATTCACCCGACAAAAAACGCGAAAAGACTCGCAAGATGGCGGATCAAACATTACAAGAATTGTACAAAGCGCAACCCGCAGCCAAGGCAGCTATCGAAAAGTCCGCTGGATATGCGATATTCGATAACATGGGCGCGAACCTATTGCTAGTGAGCACGGCGCGTGGCGCAGGAATCGCGGTCAACTCGCAGACCAAACACGAAACCTTCATGAAGATGGTTTCGGCGGGCGCCGGTCTGGGAGTGGGAGTGAAAGACTATCGGGTGATCTTTGTATTCGGCAACGATAAAGCGTTAGCCCAATTCCTCGATTCTGGGTGGTCGGGTTCGGCGCAAACTGATGTTGCGGCCAAGGCTGGAGACAAGGGAGCGGCCTACTCGGGAGCGGTCGAAGTTGCCCCCGGCGTTTGGGTCTATCAGATCACCAAGAATGGTCTCGCCGCACAATTGACCCTCCAGGGTACGAAGTACTACAAGGACGACGACCTCAACAAATCATAGCTCCTCGTCGGCGAGGTGGAAAGCTGCAGAAATCATAAGATGCAGCGCGCTGGATCATGGAGACTGTTTCGATCAGCAGACTCGAAGAGACAAGCCATTAGGATATCAGGAGGGAGTTATGCTTCGCTGCTGTGGAGGAGTGTTGCTATTCCTATTGGCTTTGTCCGTTCATCCTTCCACGTCAACGGAAGCCCTTCACTCGAACCCGCAGTGGCCGACGGATGACGAGTTCTTATCGATAAACCAAGCAATCGAGGTTGCCTGTGGGCTCTATCCCAACGTGGAACAATCGCTGGTTTGGGCGCTTGTGTGGGAGGAAAGTAAGTACGATCCTCTCGCTCTGGGCCGAAAAGGCGAGGTCGGATTGGGTCAGTTGGCCCGCGCGACGGCTATCACCCTGGGGGTGCGAGACCGGACAAATGTCACTCAAAGCGTTCAAGCGTCGGTTCGGTACCTCTCCTATTTGCTTACGAAGTACCATAATAATTCCCGATTGGTATTATCCGCCTACAACTCTGGCGAAGCAGCAGTCGACCGTTGTCATTGTGTTCCGGCTGTTTCGCGGGCCTATGTGAACCGCATTGAGCAAAGTCGCTTCTTTGCGAAGCGCATTGTTCAGTACGTGCACAACAATTTTGCTCCGTCGCCAATCCAGGATGCGCCAGTGCCCCAGATGAACAAACAGCCAGCCGAGTTAAAGGCAACTGATCAATTTCTTCTACCAATACTCGCAAGTCTGTTCACACTAGCACTGACGGTGCGGACCGCTCGTTTCCGTGCTGCCGCCGTTACTGTCGCCATATTGGCGTTGTTGGCTGTCTTTGCTGTCGAGCGGCTTTCGTCAAGCTCCGAACTGGTGAGCCCACTCGAATCGCGGGCCAATTCGACGTTTGACAACTGATTTTCATGGAGGTGCAAACAACCCCATGTGTTGGTCAGCAAGCCACACGGCAAGAAGGCCTAGCTAGGGCTTTTCTGATGACTGATTCAGCAAACGCCTCACGATCGAACGACCGACTCCGGGCGCGCCGCTGGGCCCCGAAACGTGTATCCCCTGAGCGACGTCTCTAAGATGTTGTAGTTTAGATACTGACGGTGAGTGTTACGTGCTCCATCGCCTAAGCACGGAAAAGTAACTATGCAGTCATTCAACTCGGACTGTTTCATCCTGACGCCAATATTTTGCTATTACTGGTCTACAGTTGTTCGTAACATTCTGTGGCTACCTTATTTCGCCTTGGACTCCTCGCGAACCACTGTTTCTTATTATTCGTCCTTCAGCCAACGCTGCTTTTGGCCCCGCTGAGTTGGATTGCCTGTTTACAGCATTAGGAAAACAGATCTATGTTATACATTTTGCATTGGGAGGTGCGGAGCTGTCGAAGTGAAGTTAACATCATGATCACATAATACTGTAACTTGATAATAGTAATGTCGTTCGTCTTCGTGCTCGATTTCTAGATCAGGAACTGACAGCAAAGTGCTTGAGTGCTTGAACATTTGAAGGAGCAGAGTCTCTTGCGGAATGCGGGACGCACAACTTTTGATTGGAGGAGCAGGCTCGATGAATCGAGGCGCGCAGCCCATTTCATTTGTCATACCATGGTGATACGGTGTGTCATAGCCTTCTTGGTACTTGCTTGACGCATTCCTGTTCCTAGATTTTCGGAACCGCAGCCGCCGTAGTACCTGATCGTGAGCTTCGAACCATCGTGAGGTGAGGTACTTTGCTCGGTCCAGTCGTTTTCACAGATGGGCGGCTCGTGAACTGCATCTAGTGACACCGGTTGAGAAGCGATCAACTACCTATCTGCCGAGGTTTGACAGGACAAGTCTGCCCTTACGGCAGAAACCTCTTTGTTCGTTCATGCGTCCGCCGCACAGTCGGCTTAGCCTGACCATCCGGAAAAATAATACTGGATCATCAATTTCTTTCGTTCCGTCCATAATTACCCTTCGTAATTAGCCCCCATCATGCCGTCTAGCCTGCCATTTTTGCCAGTTGCCGGCATATCGAGGTGTTCATAGCCTATTCTCGTTTATACGAGTGCCTTTGATCGTTTCTTGACTGAGAGATGTGTAAACGGAATGCAGGATACCATGTCATGCCCGCGGACCGGCGGCTAAACGTCGGTTGGCAAACCGTTGTTGTTGTCTTGTCGCTCGCATGTCTAAGCGCCGGGCAACGCCCCGATATTCAGAAACTAGTCGCGAGCGGACGCCTGGAAGGCATGCGATG
>Ga0070717_10001123_pt1 | contig 18092 bp, 18 predicted proteins | sample LARL113metaG_FD_71366 | JGI IMG/M metagenome (GOLD analysis project Ga0070717, IMG submission 71366) | Corn, switchgrass and miscanthus rhizosphere microbial communities from Kellogg Biological Station, Michigan, USA - LAR L11-3 metaG | ecosystem: Host-associated > Plants > Roots > Rhizosphere ... | reverse complement strand
GCCGGGTTGAAGTTGCCCCAGTCGTGGTAGCACTTCGCGTCCGGCCCGCGGCAGACGCCGTAGTCGAAGTTGCCCAGGTTCTGCCGCTTCGCGCTGTCGGAGCCGGCCTGGCCGGCCCCGAGGTCCGCGAGCGCGATCCCGGTGGTCATCACCGCCGCCACCGCGAGCGCGGTGACGAGCGCCGTGGTGGCGATGGTGGCGGAACGACGCTTCATCGGGACATCCCCCTCTCCTCGGTTGGTCCACCAGGCGGACCATACGATCCGTACTACGGTTAGCGTCACTCTAGCGGACGCCAGGCGATGGCGCAAGGAGTCAGCGAGGTGATCGACAGTCACCCGAGGAGGTGCGCGCCCTGGCCCGGGAGCTCGGGCTGGGCATCGACCTGTACCAGCCGTTCCGCGACTTCGAGGCCGTGCCCGGCGACGTGTTCGACCGCAACCTGCACCGGGCCCGCCACCACCGCATCCTGACGGTCTCCCCCTGGATTGTCCGCCCGCGAGCGCCCCGACCCCGGGCCGCCTCAGGGCGGCGACCGGTTGAACCCGACGGCGGCCGATGGCGAAGCCACCGCGGCCGGCTGATCGAACGGCCCATCGGCGCCGGGCCACTCTCCTCTGCCGTTCGCCCTCTGACCGGGCCGACACTGGCGATGTAGGAGGCAGCACGCAACCGATGGACGAACAGGAGAAGCCACTCTCGCTGGTGCTCTTCTCGGGCACCGACGACAAGCTGACCGCCGCCGCCGTGCTGGCGGTCGGTGCCGCCGCGATGGGGCGGACGGTGAACGTGTTCCTGCAGTACTACGCGCTCGACGCGTTCCGGGCCGGACGGCTCTGCGCCGACCACGGCCTGGCGCCCGAAGCGACGGTCGAGCAGGCGAGCAGCATCCGTGGACACGCGGCCCAGCACTGGAGCGACCTGCTCCGGCAGGCAAGGGACGTTGGCGAGGTCGACATCCGGGCGTGCGCGCTCTCCATGGACCTGCTCGGGATCGGCAAGGACGACCTGGACCCGCTGGTCGACGGCGTCGAAGGGGTCGCCGCCTTCATGGCCGCGTCCTCTGAGGGACAGGTCCTCTTCATCTGAGGAGACGTGAGATGAGCACAGTGCAGATCGACGAGACGATCGACGCCAGGGGCATGCCCTGCCCGGGCCCGCTGATGAACCTGATCGGGGCGATCCGCCGCAGCCAGGTGGGCCAGGTGTTCGAGGTGCTGTCCAGCGACGAGGGTTCGAAGACCGACATCCCGGCATGGGTGGCCAAGGCGAAGCACGAGCTGGTGGAGGTCGTCCCGGACGACGGCTTCGCCCGTTTCGTCGTGCGCAAGGCGAGGTGACGGCGGTGTCCGCGGAGGTCGTGGTCCTGGGCGGCGGGGTGGGAGGCACTCTGACGGCGAACCTGGTCGCCAGGCACGCACGCGGCCGGGCCCACGTCACGGTCGTCGATGAGACCGGCCGGCACGTGTACCAGCCGGGCTTCCTGTACGTCGCGGTGGGCCAGGAGCGGCCCGAGAAGCTGGTCCACGACGAGGTCGGGCTGCTCCGTCACGACGTCGAGCTCGTCACCGAAGCTGCCGTGCGGGTCGATCCGGTGGGACGCTCGGTGGCGCTGGCCTCGGGCCGGACGCTGCCGTACCAGCACCTGGTGCTGGCCACTGGCTGCCGGACGGTCATGGCCGAGGTCCCGGGCGGCGAGGGGGCCCACGATTTCTACACGCTCGCGGGTGCGATCCGACTGCACGAGGCGCTGGAGCGGTTCGCGGGTGGCCGGATCCTCGTCGGGGTCGCCGGCATCCCCTACAAGTGCCCGCCGGCGCCCGTCGAGTTCGTGTTCCTGCTCGATGACTACCTGCGCAGCCGCGGGGTCCGGGAGAGCAGCGAGATCAAGCTGCTCTCGCCGCTGAACCGCGCGTTCACCATCGAGACCACCTCGAAGCTGGTGCAGCCCATCCTGGCCGAGCGGGACATCGATCTGTGCACGTTCTTCAACGTCGAGACGGTCGATCCCGAAGCCAGGACAGTCAGCTCGCTGGAAGGCGAGACCTTCGAGTACGACCTGCTCGTCCTGGTGCCCCCACACCGCGGCCAGCAGCTGATCGAGGACTCCGGGCTCGGTGACGCGCGCGGCTGGGTTCCCGTGGACAAGACGACGCTCCAGCACGCGAAGTTCGACCAGGTGTGGGCGCTCGGCGACGCGACGAACATCCCGATCTCGAAGAGCGGGTCGGTGGCCCACTACGAGGCGCCGATCGTGGCCGGCCAGATCGCGGCCGCGATCAACGGCGCGCCGGCGCCGGCCACGACGTACGACGGCAAGGTGATGTGCTTCCTGGAGACGGGGCGCGGCGAGGCCACCACCATCCGCTTCGACTACGAGCACCCTGCCCGCTCGCCCCGACCAGCCCGCGTCTGGCACTGGGGCAAGGCGCTGTTCAACAAGGCCTACTGGCACACGGTGCCGCAGGGGCGCCTGCCATAGCGAGGAGCACAGCCATGCAAGCGACAATCGCGACGACCCTCGATCTCAAAGGCCTGTCGTGCCCCATCCCGATCGCGAAGACGGCGAAGACGATGAAGCAGCTGGCACCGGGTGAGCTGGTCGAGGTCCTCGCCACCGACCCGGGTTCGGTCCCTGACTTCCAGGCATGGTCGAAGGCGACCGGCAACCCGCTGGTGGAGATCGGCGAGGCCGACGGCGTCTTCCGCTTCGTGTTGCGGAAGAAGGAGGCGTGATATGAGCACGGTGCTGGAGCGGCCGGCCGTGGAGCCGGCGGCACGGGAGCCCGAGCAGGCCGAGAAGCTGGTCATCTTCGCCTGGAGCGGAGAGCTCGACAAGGTCTGGCCGACGCTGATCCTGGCGACGACCGGCGCGGCGATGGGCAAGGAGACGACCGTCTTCTTCACGTTCTGGGGCCTGTTCCCGCTGGTCAAGAACGACGTTCGGATCACCGGCGAGAACTGGATGCAGAGGATGCTCTCGATGATGAATCGAGGCGGCACCGAGCACCTGAAGCTCTCGAAGATGAACTTCGCCGGCGCTGGCAGGGCGATGATGAAGCGCCTCGCCGGCGAGCACGGGGTGGCCAGCCCACAGGAGCTGATGGACATGGCCAGGGAGCTGGGCGTGAAGCTCGTGCCCTGCCAGATGACCATGGACCTGCTCGGCTTGACGCGCGACGACCTGATCGACGGCCTCGAGGAGCCGGCCGGCGCCACGACCGCCCTGGCCGAGGCGCAGGGGGCCATCACCCTCTTCATCTGATGGCGGGACGTGGCCGTTGGTCACAACGGCCACGGCCCGGACGACTCTCCCCAGGAGGGTTGGCGGCCGCCAGCCTGGACGTGGAGGTGAGCGCAAGTGAGTACGAGGCTGAGCGCGATGGCCGTCGGCCTGGTGGTGCTGGGCACGCTCGCGGCGTGCGGAGGCGGTGGGCCGGCCGGCAGACCGGCGCCGACGGACCGTCCAGGCCCGACGGCGACTGCGAGCCCCGGGACGACGCCGACCGCTCGGCCGGAGCCCGGCGAGAGCGCCGGAGTGGTCGGTGCCGTGTCGGCCTACTTCATCCGCGGCGAGCGGGTGGCGCCGGTGAGCCGGCCGCTGCTGGCGATGGCGTCGCCCTTCGAGACGGCGGTGCGGGCCGTCATCGCGGGGCCGGGACCGCAGGAGCGGTCGTGGGGCATGACCTCGCCCGTTCCGGCTGACACCCGGCTGCTGGGCATCTCGACCGACGGCGACATCGTGACGATCAATCTGTCGAAGGAGTTCGCGGCGGGGGGCGGCAGCTTCTCCATGACGGCGAGGCTCGTGCAGATGGTGTTCGCGGTGACGCAGTTCGGCGACCAGGGGCGCGTCCTGTTCCGGGTGGAGGGCGAGCCGGTTACCACCTTCGGCGGCGAGGGCATCGTGCTCGACCATCCGGTCGCCAGGAGCGATTTCGAGGCCTGGATGCCGCCGATCCTGGTCGAGACGCCGACCGCCGGAGCGACCATCGGACGTCCGGTGCTCGTTGCCGGCACCGCCAACACGTTCGAGGCGGTGTTCCAGCTGATCCTGGTGGACGCGAGCGGCCGGCAGCTCGCGTCGCGGACGGTCAGGGCGACGTCGGGCACGGGGACCCGCGGCCGCTTCGCGGAGCAGATCCCCTACTCGGGCCGGGGATACGGCGAGCTGATCGCGTTCGAGCTCTCGCCGAAGGACGGCTCGCGCCTCGACGAGATCCACATCCCCATCACCATGGCCGGTTGAGCGAGCGCGTCGAGCGACGGAGGCGCTCGCGCTCCCTGCTGACCCTGCGGACGTGGCCAGCGCCCGGCTTCCGCCCGTCGATGCGGCGCCGGTCGGGCCCAGCGGCCCTCAGGGCTGGCGGGATACGCGTCGAGCTTCGCTGGGACGTCGAGCGGCAGGCCACGGACACCGTGGGCCGGCCTGGAGCGGCCGGAAGTCGCGCTGGCCCTGCCCGACCCTAGACGGGCGCTCGTCCCCGGGCGGCGGCCGGGTCCTGCAGCCGCATCAGGGGGACGCCCACGCCATACGTCAGGAACTCGCCCTCGGGCACTATCTCGATGACGGTGGCCGCATCGCGCCCCTGGGCGGGTAGGAGCCTCACCAGTTGCGGAGGGAGCGCGCTGACCCGCAGCGTGCCGGAGGGATGGACCGTCGCCCTGCCGTGGAAGCTGATGGTCGCGGGCGGGATAGGCACCAGCAGCGAGAGCAGCCCACCGCGCCGCACCAACACCGTCACGGAGACTCGGGCGCCGGTGGTGATGTGTCTCGCCTTCCAGCCGTCCGGCGCGACCACGACGAAGAGCCGGCGGCCGGCGGCCGCGTAGACGATTCCCGACGACCTGGGAGCGCCGTCGGGAGTGACGTACGAGAGGACCGCGAACGAGGCCCTGGCCACCGCCCGCCAGACCTGCTCGGTCGTCGGGACGGCCGCGGTGGTGGCGGCTCCGACCTCCCCGGTCCCGATGACGGCGGGGCTGGATGTCGTCTGTGTCATGGCCCGATCTTGCACAACGCGAGCCGCGGCAGCGAGTGCCGGTCGCCCGGTGCACTGGGAGCCGGCCGGCCCACCGAGATCCCGGCACACCTGCGCGGCCCGCGCCGACATCGTGAGGCAGGGACGGCAGTCCAGCTTCCTTAGACGCCCGGCAGGGACGGGCGATGGACAATCTTCGGGATGAGCAGTGCGGGATGGTCCGCGGTCTCCTGGCCCGGCGCCGGAGAGATCGAACGATCGGTCACGTCGCTGAAGGCCCGGCTGCCGCAGCGCCTGGCCCCGCTCGCCGCGCTGGCCTTCAACTTCTGGTGGACGTGGCAGCCCGGCGGAGCGGAGTTGTTCCGAGCCGTCGACCCTCATCGCTGGGAACGAGTTCGCGAGAACCCGGTCAGGCTCCTGCAAGAGGCATCCGGCGGGACGCTGCGGAACGCGGCCTCCGACCGGCAGCTCGCGGAACGCGCCGCGGCCCTGGCCGATCGGCTGGACCACGAGCTCACGGCGCCGCCGCTTGGTGGCGTCCTGACGCCTCAGGCGCCGCTGGTCTTCCTGAGCGCCGAGTTCGCCGTGCATCGGTCTCTGCCCATCTACGCCGGCGGGCTCGGAGTCCTGGCCGGCGACGTGCTCAAGCAGTGCTCGGACAGCAGGCTGGCAGCGGTCGGAGTCGGACTCCTCTACCGGCAGGGCTACCTCCGCCAGCGCATCGACGCCTCGGGATGGCAGCACGAGTGCTGGTCTGACGCCGACCTGGAGCGGCTGCCTGCAGCGCTGGTGGCCGGACCCGACGGGGGGCCCCTCAAGGTGCGCGTGCCGCTGCGCGACCGCGAGGTCGTCGTCCAGGTCTGGCGGGGCGATGTTGGTCGTGTGCCGCTCTACCTGCTCGACTCCGACCAGCCGGAGAACACCCATGTCGATCGCTGGATCACGGCGCGCCTGTACGTGGGCAGCCGCGAAGTGCGCCTGGACCAGTACACGCTGCTCGGCCTGGGCGCGATCCGCGCTCTACGCGCCATGGGCATCGAACCAGGGGTCGTGCACGTGAACGAGGGCCACGCCGCGCTGGCTCCGGTCGAGCTCGCCCGCGAGGCCGCGGCCAGCGGAGTCGACTTCGAGGGCGCACTGGCGTTGGCGCGACGGCGGACCGTATTCACGACCCATACGCCCGTCCGGGCTGGCAACGAGTCCTTTGCCGCGGCCGACGCACTCGGGGCACTGGGAGGACTGGCGAGATCCATGGGCGTGGCGCCCTCGCGCCTCCTGGACCTCGGCCGGTCGTCTTCGGGAGGCGAGGAGCCATTCGGTCTGACGACGCTGGCGATTCGCATGTCGCGGGCCGTGAACGGGGTCAGCAGGCAGCATGCCGCGACGGCGCGCTCGATGTGGAGCCACCTCTTTCCGGGGACCCCCGTCGAGGCCGTTCCCATCCCACACGTCACCAACGGCGTCCACGTGCCGACCTGGACCGCCGCTCCGATGCGGGATCTGCTCGACCGTTACCTCGGGACGGAGTGGACGCGCCACGCGCAGTCGCCGGCGACCTGGGCTGGGGTCGATGCGATACCCGATCAGGAACTCTGGATGGTCAGGGTCCGGCTCAGGGCCGCGCTCGTGGACTACGTGCGGGAGCACAGCGTCGCGGACCGCCTGGCACGCGGCGAGCCCCGCGACCGCGTCATCGGCGCAGCGCGCAGCTTCCGTCCGGACATCCTGACCGTCGGCTTCGCCCGCCGCATCGCCTCATACAAGCGGCTGCACGTGCTCGTCCATGACCCGGCGCGGGCTCTGGCGCTGCTCGACGGCGCGTGGCCGCTCCAGATCCTGCTGGCCGGCGTCGCTCACCCCGAGGACGAGCCTGCCAAGCAGATGGTCCAGCGGATCTTCCGTCTCAAGAACGCGCCGCTGGTCAGCGAGCGAGTCGTGTACCTGGAGGACTACGACCTGGGCATGGCCGCCCACCTCGTCGCCGGCTGTGACGTCTGGATCAACCTGCCGAGGCCACCACTGGAAGCGAGCGGGACCAGCGGCATGAAGGCCGTCCTCAACGGCGGGCTGAACCTCAGCATCCTCGACGGCTGGTGGGCGGAGGCGTTCGACGGCGCCAACGGGTGGGCGATCGAGAGTCCGCCCGATGGCGACGAGGAAGCGCAGGACGCCCACGATGCCGCCGCCCTGTACGACCTCCTGGAGCGCGAGGTGGTGCCCGCTTTCTACGAGCGCGGAGCGGACGGGGTACCGCACGCATGGGTCCGGCGCGTCAAGCACTCCCTGCGGACGCTGGGCCCGCGCTTCGGCGCGGGTCGGATGGTGGACGAGTACGTCTCGGCAGTCTGGAACGCAGAGTCATCCCGGACACGAACCGTGTGATCGTGACCGCCTGAGACGACACCCCTGCCGGGTGACAGCCACGGCGGGGCAGACCTTCGATTCCAGAGGTAGCCGCTCTTCTCCCAGCCCCGAGCGGGGGCCGCTCGACCCGGGCGCGGCCGGTCCACGGCCACTCGTCGCCACGAGGTGGCGGTTCTAGCGTTGGGTCGAAGCGAGGTGAGTCATGCGCTGTGGAGTGAGGCTGCCGGGCGGAGCGGTGAGAAGGCTGCTGCTGTCGATCGGACTGGCGCTGGCGCTCGTGGCGCCGGCCCAGTCCGCGCCGGCCGCGGCTGACCAGGGCTGGACCATCCACCGGTTCGACGCCCAGGTGACCATCCAGCCCGACGCCAGCATCCGTGTCGCCGAGAGCGTCGACGTGGACTTCGCGTCCGGCGTGCACGGGATCGATCGGTACGTCCCGGTGATGTACGACGCGCCCGGAGCTCCCGGGTACGAGCGTGTCTACCGGCTCACCGTGGAGTCGGCCACCGACGCCCAGGGCCGGAGCTGGCCGTACACGACGTCCCGGGAAGATCGGAACCTGCGAATCCGGATCGGCGACCCCAACCGGACGGTGAGCGGCCCGCTGAGCTATCGCCTCGTCTACCGGGTGGAGGGCGCACTGAACTCGTTCCGAGATCACGACGAGCTCTACTGGGACGTGAACGGTGGTGGCTGGCCGGTGGCGATCGACGCCGTCACCGCCACCGTGGTCCTGCCGGGCCCGGGACTGCTCCGGATCGCCTCCTATCAGGGCGCCTCCGGCTCGAGGGAGGCCGCCGCCGGCAGCGCGGCGGTCGACCGGGCCACGTTCCGGGCCACCCGACCGCTCGCGGCGGGCGAGCAGCTGACGATCGTTGCGGCGCTGCCCAAGGGCATGGTGGCCGAGCCGGCGCCGATCCTCCAGGAGAAGCCGGCGGAGCTCGGCGGCACGTTCGTCGTCAACGCCGGGACGATCGGCTCGGCTCTGCTGGTCCTCCTGGCCGGACTGCTGGGTGTGGCGGCGCTGCTGTGGTTCGTGGGCAGGGACCGGGAGTACCGGACCGACCCGGCGGTGACCGGGAGCACTGCGGCGCGAATCCGGCCCCTCTTCGGGCCGCCGGCGGCGGTCTCGTGGGAGAGCGACCCGCCGTACCAGCTCCGGCCGGCCGAGCTGGCGATGATCGTGAACGAGCGCGTCGGCGGAAGCGAGGCGGCGGCGACGATCGTGGACCTCGCCGTGCGCGGCTACCTCTCGATCGCCCAGGAGCTGAATGACTGGACGCTCATCTTGACGGGCCGCGGCGTCGAGGGCATCCGCGACTACGAGCGCGACCTGCTCGCCGGGGTCTTCGGACGGTCCGGCTCCGTGACGCTCTCGGACGTGAGGAGCAGGCTCCCGGGCATCCTGCGCTCGTTCAGAGGCGCGCTGAGTCGTGACGCGGCGCGGTACGGCTGGTTCGCGGGCAATCCGCGCTCGACTCGATTCGCCTGGTACGCGGCCGGCGCGTGCGCGGTCGCGGTCGGCCTGCTGGTGGCGCTCGTGCTGATGGCCCTGTCAGCGGGATTCGCGGGACTGGCCGTGATCGCCGACACCGTCGCGCTGCTCGTCGCCGCCCGGTGGATGCCGCGGCGCACGGCGTGGGGCCGGGAGCTCCTGCGACGCACGCTGGGCTTCCGTCACACCCTGGCGACCGCAGACTGGGTGGAACAGGCGATCGCGAGGCCGCCCGCGACGGTGGCGGGCTACGTTCCGTACGCGATGGCCCTCCGCTTGGGGTCGGTCTGGATGCGTCTCGTGAGCAGCGCGCTCCCGGCGGTCGCCGCCGGTTGGTACAGCGGCGAGGAGGTCTTCGCCGCGGACTCGTTCGCTGTGTGCTTCTCGCCGAGCGGCCCCTGGTGGCCGGACTACATCTACCTCCACGGCTACGGCGGCCCCGCCAACTACCGCGACCAGGGCGGCGCCAGCGGATACAGCGCCGCCAGCGGCTTCGACGGCGGTGGGGCAGGAGGAGGAGGCGGCGGCGGCGGCGGTAGCACGTGGTGAGCGGAGAGCGATCCGGGCGTCGATCTGGACGGCGTCCCGCCTGGCCCTCTGACGGCCGCCGTCTTGCCGGTACTCCCTATCACTGCGCTGCTGGCATCCGCCGCCGTCGGCAGCCGTACGTCCTCACGCCCGCGGGTCGGTGTGCCCTGGCCGCCGGCCCCGGGCTGACCGAACGTGGGGAAGAGATATCGCTGCGGAGGTTCCGCCTCGAGGGCGGAGAGGAGCGAACAGATGAGAAGGTCCTTCATCGGGCTGCTGGGGCTGCTGCTGGCGGCGGCGGCCTGCGGCGGCACACCGACCGGGCACCCGTCGCCGTCGCCGTCGCCCACCGCGGTGTCAGTCCTCGCGGTGGTGCAGCACTACGACACGTCGGCGCAGGGCGCCGCCGTCGCGCTGGTCGGCCTCGACGGGACCGTCACGGCCAGGGCGACGTTCCAGCCGCGGCAGTCGCCATACGTGGGCAATGTCGCGGTGATGCTCCAGAACGAGGCGCAGGTCGGACGTGCCGGCGTGTACTACGCCGACGGCAACGGCGTGGTGCGGCTGCTCGAGCCGTCCGGAAAGGTCACCGTCGTGGCCACCTTCCCGATGACGCCCGTGCAGCACGAGCTGTGGTACGCGGTCAGTCCCGACGGCAGCCGCCTGCTGGCCGGGGTCCTGACCATGCCCGACGTCGTCCCGGCGGAGCCGTTCCCGACGCTGTCGGGGACCTGGAAGTTCGACCTGGTGAGCGCCACCGCCGGGGGCGCCAGCACGGTGCTGCAGCACGTCGAGTCGGCGGTGGGGCCCGACAGCCCGCAGGGGTCGCCGCTGAAGCCGATCTTTCCGATCGGCTGGACCCAGGCCGGGCCGGTCGCCATGGTCGGCGCGCCGCTCGCGACACAGAACCTGTGGACCGGCGGCCCGCTCTACACGATCGACGCGACCGGCAGGGCGGCGACGAGGATCGGCGGCGACGACGCGACCTCGGCCGCCATCCTGCCGACGGGCATCCTGCCGGCCGTGACGGCGCAGGGCGCCAGGGTGACCGTGCGTGACTCGGCAGGGAACGTCTTGTGGACGCCCGCGGTGGACGGCTACAACGCGCTGAGCCTGAAGCTGTCGCCCGCCGGTGACGCGATCACCGACGGCCATCATGCCGTGACTCGCGAGGGCCCGTTCAGGCTCCCGGCGGACTACTTCGCGGCCGGCTGGGTTGATGCGACGACCGTCGTCGGAGCGTCCAACCAGAACGGGGTCGCCGGTGACCTGACCTACCTGTCGAGCGGCGACAGCGCGGTCACGATCCACCACCTCGGCGTCTCGGGCGCCTTCGTGGGGGTTGTGCACCCGGTCGCCTGAGCGAGGCGGCGTCGTTTCGACGGTGCTCCCCGGCCCCGGGGAGCACCGTCACCGTCCGTCAGGCGGCAGGGTCCGCGTGAACGTCACACACCGGCGGCGGTGTGACGCCTCCATCACCTCCGCGCTGGACGGTCCCCGGTCGGTCACGCCGAGCACGTCGTCCAGGGCGCCCGCCGCCTCCCGGTCGCCCGCCACCGTCGTGCGCAGCCACTCGGCGAGCAGCGCCATCTCGGTCCAGGCGTGGCGGGTGTGGGCCGCGAACGCGAGCTCGCCGAAGTCGCCTCGAAGGGCGCGCGACCAGTAGAGCCGAGCGAACCACTCGGGCATCCCGAGGTAGAGCAGCCGCAGGTTCGCGCCCGCTACCAGGCGGCCATCGCGAACCTGCGCCCGGTAGATCGCGCGCGTCGCCCGGACCGCGAGCCTGAGCAGGTCCGCCCGGCGCCCCGCCCCATCGGCGCTGCCGCCGGCGGCGTGGATGGCGGCGGCCATCGGGACAACCAGGGCGGCGTGGGTGGCGAGCCAGCCCTCCATGTCGGTCTCCACACGCGTGGGGAAGCCTGCGTGCCGCAGGTCCGTCGCGATCCGAAGCACATCGACCGAGGGGCGGCCGAGCGTCCCCACGACTGTGCGTTGCTGAGCGATCAGCCTGTACGTCAACACGCCGCCGTCATTCCGACCGCCCACGCCCGGGAAGCCCGCGGCGGTCCGCTCGCGCCCGCAGACGGCCGCCAGCTCGGCAGTCATGCCGGCGTAGTTGCCGAACAGCAGCACGGCGCCTGCCTGCATTCCGCTCACCTGGCGCGCCGCCGACATGGCCTGCTCGCGGCGGACGGCGAGGACGACCAGGTCAGGCCGGGCGGCGCGCGTGTCACCGGCCACCGTGACCGACGGGCTGAACAGAGCACCGTCGGCCGGTCGAAGCTGGAGCCCGAACCGGCGCAGCTCGTCCAACCGGCTGCCCCGCGCGAGGAGCGTGACCTCGTGGCCGGCCCGGGCGAGGTGGCCGGCGTACACGCCGCCGATCACACCCGCACCCACGACCAGGATCCTCGTCGCTCCGCGTTGTCGCAGCCGCTCCACGGTCCGGACGCGGATCCGCCGAGGCATCGCTCAGCGCACCGCCAGGCCGATCGAGGCGACGTGAGCTGCCGTCTCACGCTCCAGGCTCAGGACGCCCCGGCCGCAGCGCGGACACGCCCCGCCGTCGGGCGCGAGGCTCGAGAACTCGAACGCGCAGTCGACGCACCAGTAGCGGCTGGGAGCCAGGCTGACGTGGAGCGTGGCGCCTTCGGCAGGGGTGCCGTGGGCGGCCAGCGCGAAGTGCTGGCGCACCGACTCGGCGGTGAGACGGGCGGCCGAGCAGAGCACCACCTCGACGTCGGTCACGCGCTCGGCGCGCTCTCCTGCCATCAGGTCGACAGCCTCGTCCACGAGGCGGCGAGCGGTTCGCATCTCGTGCATCGTTCTCCTCCTCAGGTGGTCTCCGTCCCCTGCGCTGGGACGACGCGGGTGCGGGCCACGATGGCCTCGCCCAGGCCCGCGTAGCGAGCAGCGGATATGGCCAGGTGCCGTCCTCGCCGGAGCGCGGCGTTGGCGTCGGCGGCGACCAGGCTCATGGCGACCGCGATACCGCCGTCGAGCGGCACGACCGCGACGTCGCGCACTCCCTGCATGCGGTTCATGACCTCCGCCATCGGCTCGACGTCGGCCTCGTTCGGGGACCTGCCGGTCGCTGCGGTGAGGCCGACGTGCAACTGCACGACCCAGACGGTCGACGTCGATGGGGCCGTCTCGATCAGTTTCAGCATGTGCGGTGCCTCCACGGTCACGATGCGCACCACCGCTCCGGCGGCCCAGGGTCGAAGGGCCCCGACCGCCCGGGACCGAATGCGGCCTCGACATCGTCCGCTGCACACGAAGACCCGGCCGATTCCTCGTGTGACCGACGGAGCGGTTCGCAGGGTCTTCCTGCCCTGCTGGCGCCGGCCGTCCGACCGCACCATGGTCGCAGGAGGTATTGGCAGATGTTCATGATCGGTGTCGCACCCGCTTCGGCTGGGGTCGACCTGGCCGTCCTGGTGGGGATCGGTGGATTCCTCGCCGTCCTGCTGGCCATCGCGGTCGCCCTGCATGTCGTGACCACTCCCAGGAGCGATCACGACGTCGCTGCGTCAGGTCCGGCGGACGCGCCCCTCGGCCCGGCCAGCTGACCTGCGGCCGCCAGCGTGGCCGCCCGCCGAGCGGCGGGCGGCCACGGCGCCCGCGTCGCTCGCCACGGTGGTCGTGCGTTCCTCGCTGTCCGCCGCCCCCGGACCAGGCTCCCGTCAGGGCCCCGGTGGCGGCCCCCACGCCCTCCGCGGCCGCGTCGCCGCGCGGCGGCCCAGGCGGCCCTCCCGCACCTGTGTGGCCAGGCAGTCCAGCACCACGCGAGCGGCGATGAGCGACGTCTGCTCGGACTGGTCGTAGGGTGGCGAGCACTCCACTACCTCCAGCCCCGCCAACCCGGGCTCGGAGACCAGGCGGATCAGCTTCAACGCCTCCCGCGGCAGCAGTCCGCCCGGCTCCGGCCACCCGGTCCCCGGGACGAAGCCCGAGTCGATCACGTCCACGTCGAAGCTCAGGTAGACGGCCTTCGCCCCCTTCCAGGCCACCTCGAGGGCGGCCTCGGCGACCTTCTCGATGCCCACCCGCTCGACGTCTCCGATCGTGACGACCGTGGTCCCTCGCCCCCTCCCGACCTTCACGCCCGGGCGCGGCGCCTGCCATCCCCCGATGCCGATCTGCACCAGGTTGACCGCGGGCGCGTTGACGATGTTCGTGGCGTGGAACCACGGCGTCGTGTGCATCCGTTCGTCCAGGTCCGTCTCCTGGGTATCGACGTGCCGGTCGAAGTGGATGATGCCGACGTTGCCATCAACCCATGGGGCCAGGCCACGCACCGTCGGATAGCCGATCGAGTGGTCGCCCCCCAGCACGACCGGGAACGCGCCGTGCTCCATCACGTGCGACATCGCGCGGCCGATCTGGTCGAACGACTTCTCGATGTTGGCCGGGATCGTGAACACGTCCCCGACGTCCACCAGGTTGAGCTGCTCCCGCAGATCGACGCCGAACTCGTACGAGTACGTCCCGAACAGGTTGGTCACGCGCCGGATGCCCTGCGGCCCGAACCGGGTACCCGGCCGGTACGTCGTGCCGGCGTCGAGCGGCGCGCCCAGGATCGCCACCTCCGCGTCGCCGACGTCGTGCACGTCCTCCAGGAACGGGCACTTCAGGAACGTGCCGGTCTCGCCCGCGAAATGGGGCAGCTCGCCCCGCACGAACGTCGAGATCGTGCGGTCGCCGATCGAGGGCGCCGCCTCCAGCCCGTGGGCGAGGCCCCGCTCGATCTCCTCGCGCAGGCGGTGATCGGGCAGCAGCTCCTCTGCCCGCTGCGCCCAGTCTCCTTCGGCGTTCCAGACGTCCCGGCGCGGCGGGCTCGGCGGCCGGTGATGGTGGTGGTGATGCGTGTGCGTCACAACGCGCTGAGGTAGCGGTCGAGCTCCCACCGGGTGACCAGCGAGTGGTGCTCCTCCCACTCGCTGACCTGGGCGGCGCCCAGGTCGCGCCGCAGGTCGCAGCCGAGCACGTCCCCCGCCAGCGGGTCGGCCGCCAGGGCCTCCGCCGCCTCCAGCAGCGTCCGCGGCAGCCGGCCGCCTCGACCCGGCTCGCCGGGATCGAGACCTCGTTCGACGCCGTCCAGCACGGCGGCCACGTGCATCGCCAGCGCCAGGTAGGGGTTGCACGAGATGTCAGGCACCCGGTTCTCGATGCAGCGGCGCGAGCGCGGCAGCCGCAGCATGCAGGAGCGGTCGTTGTCGCCGTACGCGACGACCGTCGGCGCCCACGTGATGTCGGGCAGGGCGCCCTGCCGCACCAGCCGCTTGTACGAGTTGACCGTGGGCGCGCTCAGGGCAGTCAGGGCGCCTGCGTGCGCCAGCAGCCCGCCGACGGCCGCGTAGGCGAGGGCGCTGAAGCCCAGCCCGCGCGGGTCGCGGGCGTCCTCGAACAGGTTCTCGCCCGAGCCGAGGTCGGCCAGCGAGAGGTTGACGTGCGCGCCCGAACCCCAGCCGTCCGTGAACGGCTTGGCCATGAAGCAGGCGACCGCGCCGGCCCGCCGCGCATACTCGCCGAGGAGGTGGCGGAACAGCGTCAGCCGGTCGGCCATCCCCAGCGCTTCCGTGTAGCCGAAGTCGAACTCGACCTGGCCCCGCCCGCACTCCTGGTCGAACGCCTCGAAGCCCCAGCCCAGCTCGGTCATCGCGTCCACCATCGGCTGTACGACCGGCAGGCAGTCCATCGCGGAGCGCACGTCGTAGAGCGGCGTCGGCCGCAGGTCCGACGCCGCCGCGAAGGGCTCCAGCCGGCCGTCCTCGGTCCGCCGGAGCAGGTGGACCTCGCACTCCATCCCCACGTTCACCCGGAAGCCCAGCTGGGCCGCCCTGGCCACCTGCCGGCGGAGCACGGACCGCGTGCAGTGGGGAAAGGGCCGGCCGTCCTGGTGCACGTCGGAGGGAATCCACGCGATGCGCCTGTCGGTGGGAAGCACGACCGCGCGCTCCAGGTCCGGCACGGTGTAGCCCTCGGGCTCGGCCGGGTCGGAGCGGCCGATCCAGGCCAGTCCGCGCGGCGTGTAGAGGTCGCCGCCGGCCGCCGCCGCCTCGGCCAGCCGGTCGAGCACGAGCAGCTTGCCGCGCGGCCGCCCGGCCACATCCACCCACGCGCACGTCGCCCACTCCGCGCCCCGCTCACGCAGCGCGGCCACGACCGCCTCGGCGGCCTCGCGCGTGGCGATCATTCCGGAGCCTCCGGCAGCTCGTACCAGCGCAGGCGGTCGCCGACACGGGCGCGCAGGCGCCAGCGCAGCGTCTTGGGCACGGTCTCCATACGCTCGAGCAGGCGTGCGGCCACGCCGCACAGCCGGCGCTCATCGCCGGCGTCCAGCGCCGGCGGGTCGTGCAGCATCGTCCGCAGCGTCCCGGTCAGCGAGCGCCAGAGGCCCCAGTCGCCCGCGCAGTCGCCGGCGATTCGGTCGGCCTCCAACTCCTCGTACCGGCAGCCGAGCAGCAGCGCCGCGGCATCCAGACGATCCTTCTGCGTCAGCTCCGCCACCTGCAGCTTGGAGACCAGCAGCAGCCACGCCGGGAGCGTCGGGCCCGCGGTCTCGAAAGCGGCGGCGAGCGGGATGGCGTGGCACATGCGGAGCACGTCCAGCACCACGTCGAGCTTGACGCCGTCGCCGTCTCGGAACAGCAGGCGCTCGCGCCCGTGCAGCGCGTTGAACTCGCGGTCGCCGACGAACCCCTCCCGCTCCAGCGCCTGGACGAGGGCCCGCCGGTCGCGGGCGCGGGCGGCCAGGTCGACGTCACCCGGGTCGCGGCGGCAGCGCTCTGGCCACCGCTCGCCGAGCAGCACGCCGACGCCCGCGCCGCCGAGCAGGCGGACCGGCACCGCGGCCGCCTCGACGGTGGCCACGAGCTGCGCGGCCCGGGCCAGCAGCGGCCGCGCCGGGGAGATCATTCCGGCGGGATCTCCGCGAACGCCAGGCCCAGGTTCACGCCCTGCCGGGCACGGACGAAGCGCGTGATCCCGTAGAAGACGAACCCCGACAGGAAGACGGCGACGTTGATCAGGATCATCGTCGGCGCCTTGAACGAGATGCCGGAGTTGGGGTCGTTCAGGTACGCGTACTCGATGACGCCCATGCCCACGATGGACAGCGCGCCGGCGATCGAGAGCACCGGCACGCCGGCGACGCGCCAGCGGACGGGCGAGCCCTCGAACAGGTCCTTCAGCTTGTAAGGCAGGACGATCGCCGCGAGGCCCGCCAGCATGTATGTCCAGACCTGGCCGAAGAAGCCCGAGATCGTCGCGAAGCTGGTGTCGAACGCGTAGATGGCGAGGAACACGATCCCGAGTGCGCTGGACAGCAGGATGGCGACGATCGGGCTGTGGAACCGCTCGTCCACGGTCGAGACGCGCACCGGCAGCAGCCCGTCGAACGCCCAGGCCAGCATGTTGCGCGTCGTCGTGATGATGTAGATCGGCAGCCAGGCATACGTCCACAGGCAGAAGCCGACGCCGATCAGGAGCAGCAGCACCCAGTTGTCGGTCAGGGCGCTGACCAGCTCGGTGAAGACGGGTGTGAACCCGAGGCCCGTCTTCCCGGCGTCGGCGGCGCCGACCGCGCCGAGGAGGTCGTACGGGATCACCCGCAGCACGACGGCGGCGAGCAGCAGCATCCAGGCCGCGGAGAAGAGCACCGAGCCGGCCATGCCGCGGATCTGCGCGCGGTTGGCGCCCTTGACCTCGCCGCCGATGTACGCGGAGGCCAGGCCGAAGCCCAGCACGCTGAATGCCCAGGTCATCGAGGCGATGGTGTCGTGGAGGTCGAAGCCGGTCGCCGCCGGCGCCCCCTGGCCCAGGCTGTCGACGATCGTCTTCGCGGTGTCCCGGTGGCCCGTGACGGAGCTGAAGTAGGCGTTGAACTTGGCCACGTACTGGCCGGGGTCCGCGCCGAGGGCGACCACCACGATCGCGACGAGCGCCAGCATCGCGACGACGAAGAGCACGTTCTGCACGCGCATGTACGTGTTGAGGCCGGTGATGAAGATCGCCGTGAAGGTGACGATCAGGACCAGGCCGGCCAGGAACGTGCCGAGCGGGCTCGCGAAGAACGCGCCCACGGTCACCAGGTTCGGGTCGCCCGAGTACACGCCGATCGTGCGCATCAGCGACGAGATGCCGTACTTGCCCAGGAACGCCGCCGGGACGCCGATGTAGAAGAACGACCAGACCGTGTAGTTCCAGTTCGCGACCAGGCCCCAGAGCGGCCCCAGCGTGCGGGAGACGTAGACGTAGTCGCCGCCCGAGCGGGGCATGGTGGACGACAGCATCCCGTAGACCAGGTTGGTCGGCAGCACGGCCGCCACCGTGAGCAGGATGCTCACGTACACGTTGGAGCCCGGATACGCGCCGGCCGGCAGGAACAGGAAGATGAACGCGACGCCGATAGCGATGTTGATGAAGTTCGTGTTGTAGACGAAGACGTCGAACGCGCCGGCCTGGCGCACCAGGCCGGTGGCCCTGCGGGCGAAGACGCCGCCCGCCGTTTCCTGCGTGCGGGCGCCGCCCGCCGCGTCTGTGCTCACCCGTCCCTCCTCTCTTCGCCGCCGGTCGCGTCAGGCCGCGACCAGCTGACAGCTCACGACGCGGTCCGGCTCCAGGACCACCAGTGCCCCCCTCAAGACCCCCTCGCTGTACTCGCTGCCCGGGTTGAAGCAGAGGCTCCGCCCGACCTTCGCCACCGCCCGCGACTCGTG
>Ga0070717_10001121_pt1 | contig 18099 bp, 14 predicted proteins | sample LARL113metaG_FD_71366 | JGI IMG/M metagenome (GOLD analysis project Ga0070717, IMG submission 71366) | Corn, switchgrass and miscanthus rhizosphere microbial communities from Kellogg Biological Station, Michigan, USA - LAR L11-3 metaG | ecosystem: Host-associated > Plants > Roots > Rhizosphere ... | reverse complement strand
CACCAAGGAACGTGATGAACTCGCGCCGTCGCATTGCCGCCCCAAGGCTTAGGGGAGGCATCGTATCGATTCAAATTAGCGAGTTGAAGGGTCCGCTTCGGACCATGAGCGGACACTTGGTGGGCAGTGACGGACTCGAACCGCCGACATCCTGCGTGTAAAGCAGGCGCTCTACCAACTGAGCTAACCGCCCTCACCGCTCGTTTATCGCTATCCTGGGCCGCCGCGCAAGCATCGCGAATTTTCCGACAGCCCATGCAAAAACGGCGCCTTTCGGCGCCGTTTTTTCTCATGTTTGGTGCGTCAGCGTCAGTGCGCGGTCAGTCCGGAGCCGTCCTCGTCGGCGGCCGGCTCGGCAGCGGCCGCCTGGGCCGCCAGCTTCGCACTCGCCTCATCCCACTCGATCGGCTCGGGCTTGCGCACGAGAGCGCGCTCAAGCACCTCGTCCATGCGGGTCACCGGAACGATCTCCAGGCCCTTTTTGATCGTGTCGGAGATCTCCACCAGATCCTTGGCGTTCTCCTCGGGGATCAGGACGGTCTTCATGCCGCCGCGCGCCGCGGCCAGCAGTTTCTCCTTGAGGCCGCCGATCGGCAGCACACGGCCACGCAGCGTGATTTCACCGGTCATGGCGACGTCGCGGCGAACCGGAATGCCGGTCATTACCGAAACGATTGCCGTGACCATCGCCACGCCGGCGGAAGGCCCATCCTTCGGCGTCGCACCTTCCGGCACGTGCACGTGGATGTCGCGCTTGTCGAACAACGGAGGCTCGATGCCGAAGGCGACCGCCCGCGAGCGGACGTAAGACGCCGCCGCAGAGATCGATTCCTTCATGACGTCGCGCAGATTGCCCGTGACGGTCATTCTGCCCTTGCCTGGCATCATGGCGCCTTCAATGGTCAGCAACTCGCCGCCCACATCGGTCCATGCCAGTCCGGTCACGACGCCAATGAGATCCTCAGCTTCGATCTCGCCATAGCGATACTTGGGTACACCCAGGTAGTCGCCGAGGCTCGTGGCGGTGACGGCGATCGACTTCTTCTTCGAAGTCATCAGTTCCTTCACTGCCTTGCGGATCAACGTCGAGAGCTCGCGCTCGAGATTACGCACGCCAGCTTCCCGCGTGTAACGGCGGATCATGGTCAACAGCGCTTCGTTGTCGATCGACCATTCATTGACATTGAGGCCGTGCTTCGCGATCGCGTGCGGGATCAGGTGCTTGCGCGCGATTTCGACCTTCTCGTCCTCGGTGTAACCGGCGATCCGGATGATCTCCATGCGGTCCATCAAGGGCGGCGGAATGTTGAGCGTATTCGCCGTCGTGATGAACATCACGTTGGAGAGATCGTAATCGACCTCGAGGTAGTGATCGTTGAACGTGTGGTTCTGCTCAGGATCGAGCACCTCGAGCAAAGCCGACGACGGATCGCCGCGGAAATCGGCGCCCATCTTGTCGACCTCGTCCAGCAGGAAGAGCGGGTTTGAGGTCTTGGCCTTGCGCATCGACTGGATGATCTTTCCAGGCATCGAGCCGATATAGGTGCGCCGGTGACCGCGGATTTCCGCCTCGTCCCGCACGCCGCCGAGCGACACGCGCACGAATTCGCGGCCGGTCGCCTTGGCGATCGACTTGCCGAGCGAGGTCTTGCCCACGCCGGGAGGTCCGACGAGGCAGAGGATCGGTCCGGTCAGCTTGTTGGCCCGTTGCTGAACCGCGAGATACTCGACGATGCGTTCCTTGACCTTTTCGAGGCCATAGTGATCGGCGTCGAGAATCTGTTCGGCCAGATTCAGATCCTTTTTGACCTTGCTCTTTTTGTTCCACGGAATCGAAAGCAGCCAGTCGAGATAGTTGCGCACGACCGTTGCCTCGGCAGACATCGGTGACATCTGACGCAGCTTCTTGAGTTCGTGCGTGGCCTTCTCGCGAGCTTCCTTCGAGAGCTTCGTCTTCTTGATCTTGTCTTCCAGCTCCTGGAGTTCGTCGCGACCTTCCTCGTCGCCGAGCTCCTTCTGGATCGCCTTCATCTGTTCGTTGAGGTAGTACTCGCGCTGGGTCTTCTCCATTTGCCGCTTCACGCGGGTGCGGATGCGCTTTTCCACCTGCAGGACGGAAATCTCGCTCTCCATCAGACCGAGCACCTTCTCAAGGCGCTGGGTGACGGATGGCGTCTCCAGGATTTCCTGCTTGTCCGAAATCTTGACGGCGAGATGCGAAGCGACCGTGTCGGCGAGCTTGGCATAATCCTCGATCTGCTGGATCACGCCGACCACTTCGGGCGACACTTTCTTGTTCAGCTTCACATAGTTTTCGAATTCGTTGACGACCGAACGCGCCATGGCTTCCGCCTCGACGCGGTCTCCCGTGTCGTCGGCGATCGCGGTGGCGTCGGCTTCGTAGTAGTCGACCCGATCCGTATATTTGAGAACCTTCGCGCGCGTAGCGCCTTCGACCAGCACCTTGACGGTGCCGTCGGGCAGCTTCAGCAGCTGCAGTACGCTCGCCAGCGTCCCGACCTCGAAGATCGAGTCGGTTGCCGGATCGTCGTCTGAAGCATTCTTTTGGGTCGCTAGCAGAATAAAGGTGTCGGACCGCATCACCTCTTCCAGCGCCTTGATCGACTTTTCACGGCCGACAAAGAGCGGGACGATCATGTGCGGAAACACCACGATGTCGCGCAGCGGCAAAACCGGATAAGCCCGGGTTTCGCCAGGTTGCAGCTGGGGTCGTGGTTTGTTCGTCATTGCCATTGTCCTTTTGTTGTGCCCCCGCCGATTGACCCGCTGGTGCGGCGTCGCGCGGCAGTGCCGGTAGGAGGAGCAAGGAGACGCAGGGCGAGATGCCCGGCGCGCTTTAGGGGAGTAGAAGAACCCTCACTCAGTCGGTAGTCAGATACGACGTCTCGTACGCCACTTCTCTACGGACACTATACGTATGGCGACGCTAAACCCTGCGCAAGAAGGCCCGCTTTTTTCCAGTTAAAGCGAGTCCCTCACAGGTAACAACCCCACAATAGGGGGGAATCGGCAGCCTTTTTTCCGGAAAAGTCTACGCCGGTGGGTACCCGGATCAGGCGCTCGCGCTGCCTGACTCGGCAGTCCTGTCGCTGCGGTCCGCATAGATGTAGAGCGGCCGGGCCGTCCCTTCGACGACCTCCTTGGAGATCACGACCTCTTCGACCCCTTCCAGGCTCGGCAAATCGAACATGGTGTCGAGCAGGATGCCCTCCATGATGGAGCGTAGACCCCGCGCGCCGGTCTTGCGGTCGATCGCCTTGCGGGCAATGGCGCCAAGCGCCTCCTCGGCAAGCGTCAGATCGATCGATTCCATCTCGAACAGCCGCTGGTACTGCTTGACCAGGGCGTTCTTCGGCTCGACCAGGATCTTCTTCAGCGATGCCTCATCGAGGTCCTCAAGCGTCGCAACGACCGGCAGACGGCCGACGAACTCCGGGATCAATCCGTACTTCAGCAGGTCTTCAGGCTCGACCTCGCGGAAGATTTCGCCTTGCTTGCGGTCTTCCGGAGCCACGACCTTGGCGCCGAACCCGATCGAAGTGGACCGGCCGCGCGCGGAAATGATCTTCTCGAGCCCCGCGAAGGCTCCGCCGCACACGAACAGGATGTTCGTCGTGTCGACCTGCAGGAATTCCTGCTGCGGATGCTTGCGGCCGCCCTGCGGAGGCACAGATGCGATCGTGCCTTCCATGATCTTCAGGAGCGCCTGCTGCACGCCCTCGCCCGAAACGTCGCGGGTGATCGAGGGATTGTCGGACTTGCGCGAAATCTTGTCGATTTCGTCGATGTAAACGATGCCACGTTGCGCGCGCTCGACGTTGTAGTCGGCGGACTGCAGCAACTTCAGAATGATGTTTTCGACGTCTTCGCCGACGTAGCCCGCTTCGGTCAATGTCGTCGCATCCGCCATCGTGAACGGCACGTCGAGAATGCGCGCGAGCGTCTGCGCCAGCAGCGTCTTGCCCGAGCCGGTCGGACCGATCAGCAGGATGTTCGACTTCGCAAGCTCGACGTCGTTGTGCTTGGCCTGATGGTTGAGTCGCTTGTAGTGGTTGTGAACCGCGACGGACAAAACCTTCTTCGCGTGATCCTGGCCGATCACGTAGTCGTCGAGAACCTTGCGGATTTCCTTCGGAGTCGGGATTCCGTCGCGCGACTTCACCAGCGAGGATTTGTTTTCCTCACGGATGATGTCCATGCAGAGTTCGACACACTCATCGCAGATAAAAACGGTCGGCCCGGCAATGAGCTTGCGCACTTCGTGCTGGCTCTTGCCGCAGAACGAGCAGTAGAGAGTGTTCTTCGAATCGCTGCCGCCGACTTTGCTCATTCAATTCTCCGTCACACGCGTCCGTACTCTTCCAGAACCAAGCAAGTTTCGCACCGGACTTCCAGCACGGCGGGCCTTATTTCGGAGGGCCTGCGCTCCGTTCACTCCCCCAGCACCTTAAGCGAAGCATGCTAACGACGTGATAATCAAGATTCTATTAACGATAATGCCGCACTCACAGCCGCGAAAGCGCCCGCCTGGAGTCAAATTCAAGGACGGCTTGGAACCGCCTGCAGGAGCGTTCAGGCGGGCTTGGGGACCATCTCCTCGGGACGCTTGTCGATGACCTTGTCGACCAAACCGAAGTCCTTGGCGGCTTCGGCAGTGAGAAAATAGTCGCGCTCGAGCGCGTCTTCGATCTTCTTCAGCGACTGGCCGGTATGCTTCACGTAGATCTCGTTCAGGCGCTTCTTCAGGTTCAAAATCTCCTGCGCGTGCAGCATGATGTCGGTGGCCTGGCCCTGGAACCCGCCAGAGGGCTGGTGCACCATGATACGGGCATTCGGCAGCGCAAAACGCTGATCCTTGGCGCCCGCCGCCAGCAGCAGCGATCCCATTGAAGCGGCCTGCCCCACGCAGAGCGTCGACACCGGCGGGCGGACGAATTGCATGGTGTCATAGATCGCCATGCCGGAAGTCACCACCCCGCCCGGCGAGTTGATGTACATCGAGATTTCTTTTTTGGGATTTTCGGCCTCGAGAAACAGCAATTGTGCCACCACGAGGGTGGCTACGCCGTCCTCGATCCCGCCCGTGATGAAGATGATTCTCTCCTTCAGGAGCCGCGAATAAATATCGTAGGCCCGCTCGCCACGGTTGGTCTGCTCAACCACCATGGGCACCAGATAATTCATGTAGGTATCGACGGGGTCTCTCATTTCGTCTCCCTGACGCGAATCATAACGGTTAGACTAACCGCGCCGACGCGTTCCCTGATCTATTTTCGCGGGGGCGGTTACGCAATGCCCCCCTGCATCAGGCGGCCGAATCATCGTCCTTGTAGAGCTCTTCCCGTGAAACCTTGTTTTCGGCCACGTTGGCAAGCTCGAGCAGGAAATCCACCACCTTTTCCTCGAAGATCGGTGCCCGCAGGGCGGCAACGGCCTGTGGATTCTGGCGGTAATAATCCCACACGCGTTGCTCCTGGCCCGTGAACTGACGGGCGCGATCCATCACGGCGCGGCTCAGCTCGTCCTCGGTCACCGTGATGTTGTTCTTCTCGCCGATTTCGGCAAGCACCAGGCCCAACCTGACCCGGCGCTCGGAGATCGCACGGTACTCCTCCTTGGCCTTTTCCTCGGTTGTGCCTTCGTCGGCGAAGGTCTTGTGCTCGGTTTCCAGTTCGGAAAGCACCGACTTCCAGACGCGCTCGAACTCTTCCTCGACGAGCGTCGGCGGGGGTTCGAATTTGTGCATCTTGTCGAGTTCATCGAGCAGGCCGCGCTTGAGCCTCTGGCGCGACATCGCCGTATGCTCGCGCGCGATGCTGTCTTTCACCGCGTCGCGAAGCTTGGCGAGCGATTCGAGACCGAGCGACTGCGCAAAGGTATCGTCCGCAGAAACCGTGCCTGGTGCTTCGATGGACTTCGCAGTGACCACGAACTCGGCATTCTTGCCGGCGAGTTCCTGCTTCATGTAGTGCTGCGGAAAAGTCACCTTCAGTGTCCGGGTTTCTCCGCTTGAGATCCCGATGAGCTGATCCTCGAAGCCCGGAATGAACGTGTTCGATCCGATGAGCACGACGGCGTCGTCGCCCGACCCGCCTTCGAATGGCTGGCCATCGATGGTGCCAGCAAAAGAGATCGTCACGCGATCATCCTTGGCTGCCGTCTCGCCCGAAGCGCGAGGCGCGTAGGGACGGTTCTGCTGGACGATGCGATCGAGACCCTGGTCGACTTCGGCGTCGGAGACGTCCGCGGTCAACCGAGTCAGCTTGATCGTCTTGAAATCGCCGAGCGTGATCGGCGGCACGATCTCGAGCGCCATCGTGTAGTTGAGGTCGGTCTTGCCGGCGATCAGCTCCTCGATCGCGCCTTGCTCGGTCGGAAGCGTGACCTTCGGGTCGGCGGCGAGTTTGAAGCCGTGCTCGGTGACAATCTGGTTGTTGGTGTCGCGAACAGTTGCCTCGATGACTTCCGCCATCGCCGAGCGGCCGTACATGCGCTTGAGGTGAGTGACCGGCACCTTGCCGGGACGGAATCCGTTGATGCGGACACGGTCCTTCAACTCATCAAGGCGCGCATTGACCTTGGCATCCAGTTCAGCGGCGGGAACGACGACCTTGTATTCGCGCTTCAGGCCTTCGGACAGCGTTTCAGTGACTTGCATCGGACACACTTTTTTCTCTGCTTGCACTCACGTCGCAGCGGCTCACCATGAACCGAACGCGCCGCTTGTGTCGGAAAACGGGCGGACCCGCAACTTTCCCTAATTCATTCGCCTCTTTGTGGTGCGGGCGGAGGGACTCGAACCCCCACACCTTGCGGCGGCAGGACCTAAACCTGCTGCGTCTACCAATTCCGCCACGCCCGCAGAGGTCAAAATTACGGACGGTTCGCGCCGCAATCCCGCACGGCTTAACGCGGCGACGCCCGCCAAGGCAAGACTTAAGCACCCCCGTGAACGCCGCTCCCGGGACTGCCCAAAAGCCGCCGGTAAACGCGCGGGAGCATGTCGGGCAGATCCTCGGCAATCAGGCCCGGGCCGAATTCGGCTGCCGCCTCCCCATGCAACCAAACGCCCGCGCTGGCCGCCTCGAACCCTTCCATGCCCTGAGCCATAAGGCCGCCAATGATGCCGGCGAGGACGTCCCCCGACCCGGCAGTCGCAAGACTGGGTGGGCCGTTCTCAGCGATCGTGGCCCGGCGGTCCGGAGCCGCCACGACCGTGTCGGCGCCCTTATAAACGACGACAGCCCCGCAAAATTCGGCCGCTAGGCGCGTTTTCTCAAGCTTCGAATGAGATTTATGATCTTCGTATATCTGTTTGAAAAGACGTGAAAACTCACCCTGGTGTGGGGTCAGGACCACGTTGCCGCCGCGCTTGCGGATGGCCTCAGCCAAGGCGTCCGGGTGGTCGGCAAAGCTCGTGAGCGCATCGGCATCCAGCACAACGGCAGCGTGGCTTGAGAGCGCCACCAGGACCTCCTCTCGCATTGCCGGCCCGACGCCGCCCCCCGGGCCGAGAACCACCGCATTTCGGCGCCTGTCGCCCAGAAATTCCCCAAGTTCGGCCGGCCCATCGACCGGGCGGACCATGACGGCCAGGCTTTCTGCGGCATTGATGGCGAGGGCCTCGCGCGGGCTTGCGATGGTCACCAGACCCGCGCCCGCCCGCAACGCACCGCGCGCAGCAAGGCGCGCGGCGCCTGTGGTCGATGCCCCGCCCGAGACGACCACCGCGTGGCCGCGTGAATATTTATGCCCCCGAGAGTCAGGATGGGGGAACGCCCCACCCCAGAGTGCAGGAGCATTGGCAAAAGTCTGCGGTTTTATCGTTGCCAGCACGCTGTCCGGGATCCCGATATCCACGACCTCGACGACCCCGCACTGCAGGCGCCCCGGCAACAGCATATGGCCGGTCTTGCGGCGGAAGAACGTCACCGAGACCGAGGCGTTCACGGCGGTACCCATGATCACGCCCGTCGTCCCGTTCACTCCGCTCGGCAGATCGACGGCAACGATTGGGACGCCCGAAGCATTCATCGCGTCGATCATTGCGCGTGGCAGTCCTGCGACGTCTCGATCAAGACCCGCGCCGAACAACGCGTCGACGACCGCATCGCAATTCGCAAGAGATTCCGGCGCGGCGTCTTCGACCGGACCGCTCCAGCGGCCGGCCGCCTGCCCGGCATCGCCTTTCAATTTCGAGCGATCGCCTACGAAGCACAGGCGCACCTTGTGGCCGCGCTCGGCCAGATGGCGGGCAGCCACAAATCCATCACCACCGTTATTGCCAGGGCCGGCCACCACGACGACGCGCGGCAGTTGCAGGCGCGCGGTCGCCTCGGCCACCGCCCGCCCGGCATTTTCCATGAGCGACATGCCCGGTGTGCCGCCGGCGATCGTCAGGCTGTCCGCCTCGGACATTTCCGCAGTCGTGAGCAATTCCAGCATCGCCGGGGAACCTAACGGGCGCCCTGCCGCCAAACAATTCGCACCAATCTGGCGCGCGCCAATCCGCGTTTGGCGTCTGGTTAAAATCTAGCCAGTTTGCTTAAGTTGTAGGCGCCGAACATTAGGCAGGGCCCTGGCCAGCCCGTACCTGTCCATTAAACCGTTGGGTTTAATGGAGTTTTTGTACGACCCCGGCTTGGCATGGGTCCTGCAAACCGCTAGCGCGGCTCGACCGGTCAGTCCCGGAGAGCTGGGGGCAAGGACAGTCAATGAAAAAAATCGAAGCCATCATCAAACCCTTCAAACTCGACGAGGTGAAGGAAGCGCTGCAGGAGGTAGGCCTACAGGGGATAACCGTAACCGAGGCCAAGGGCTTCGGGCGACAGAAAGGACACACCGAGCTATACCGCGGCGCCGAATACGTGGTCGATTTTCTCCCCAAAGTGAAAATCGAAATCGTTCTCGGCGACGACATGGTTGATAAAGCGATCGATGCCATCCGGCGCGCGGCTCAAACTGGCCGGATTGGTGACGGGAAAATTTTCGTTTCCAACATCGAAGAAGCTATTCGGATCAGGACCGGGGAATCCGGAATTGATGCAATCTGACCCGCGGGCAAAAGGCCACGCGGGTAATTTCATGAAAACAAGGGGGAATGCAGTCCCATGACGACAGCTAAAGAAGTCATGAAAATGATTAAGGACAACGACGTGAAATACGTCGATTTCCGATTTACCGACCCACGCGGCAAGTGGCAGCACGTCACCTTCGACGTCACGATGATTGAAGAGGACACTTTTGCCGAAGGCCAGATGTTCGACGGCTCCTCGATCGCTGGATGGAAAGCGATCAACGAGTCGGACATGAATTTGATGCCGGACCCGTCAACAGCCTGCATCGATCCATTCTTTGCAGAGACGACGCTATCGCTGGTCTGCGACGTGCTCGAGCCGACAACCGGCGAGCCGTACAACCGCGACCCGCGCGGCATCGCCAAGAAAGCCGAAGGCATGGTCAAGGCGTCGGGCGTCGGCGACACCATCTTCTTCGGCCCGGAAGCCGAGTTCTTCGTGTTCGACGACGTCAAATATGCTGCCGAACCCTACAACACGGGATTCCGGCTCGACTCGATCGAACTGCCGACCAATTCTTCGACCGAATACGAAGGTGGCAATCTCGGCCACCGTATCGGGGTCAAGAAAGGTTACTTCCCCGTGCCGCCGCAAGACTCCGCGCAGGACATGCGCAGCGAAATGCTCGCGGCCATGGCCAAGATGGGCGTGAAGGTCGAGAAGCACCATCATGAGGTGGCCTCCGCCCAGCATGAGCTCGGCATGAAGTTCTCGCCGCTCACGCAGATGGCCGACCAGATGATGATCTACAAGTACTGCATCCAGCAGGTCGCGCAGATCTATGGCAAAACCGCAACGTTCATGCCGAAGCCGGTCTACGGCGATAACGGTTCGGGCATGCATTGCCACCAGTCGATCTGGAAGAGCGGCAAGCCGGTCTTCGCGGGCAACAAGTACTCCGACCTGTCGGAAATCTGCCTGTCCTACATTGCCGGCATCATCAAGCACGCCAAGGCCATCAACGCCTTCACGAACCCGACCACCAACTCATACAAGCGCCTGGTGCCGGGCTTCGAAGCGCCGGTATTGCTCGCATACTCCGCGCGCAACCGCTCGGCGTCGTGCCGCATTCCCTACACGACCAATCCCAAGGCCAAGCGCGTCGAAGTGCGTTTCCCTGACCCGCTCGCCAATCCGTATCTCGCGTTTGCGGCGATGCTCATGGCGGGCCTTGACGGGATCAAGAACAAGCTCGATCCGGGCTCGGCGGTCGACAAGGACCTCTACGATCTGCCGCCGGCGGAACTGAAGAAAATTCCGACGGTGTGTGGCTCGCTGCGCCAGGCCCTTGGCGAACTGGACAAGGATCGTGAGTTCCTGAAGGCCGGTGGAGTGTTCGATGACGATTTCATCGACTCCTACATGGACCTCAAGATGCAGGAAGTGATCCGCTTCGAGCACACCCCGCATCCGGTCGAATTCGACATGTACTACTCGTCGTAAGGAGTTCCTCCCAGCCATCGCGCAACTTGGACTTTGCGATGCAACTTAGGGCGCCCCGCAAGGGCGCCCTTTTTTCTCGCCGGGAGAGGATCAGACGATCAGGAAGGCAACGACGACCAGACCGGCGGCGATTCCCACCGCGGTGACCAGCATCTGCCGGCGGTGCCGTTTGGGCCCGTAGACCCCGGCAGCACGGCGGGCGGCGATAATAGCCGCATCATATTCCGCCGAATTCGCGTACTCGCACGCCAAAGCCGCGCCAGCCCGCTCGGCACAGACCTCAAGCGAGAGCGGATCAGGATGAATCGGCGAACGCCACATGGGCGCATGGTAACGCCCACAGAGTAAATGAGTGGTTGCGATTGCGGTCAGCCGGCCGCCAAAGCCGACTTTCTCAGGCGGTGGTATTGCGCTGCGACAAAGGAAGCAGGCCCTCTGAGGGCACCTGACGCGCGCGCCGCACCGCGGCGATCATGCGCGTTCGGTCGTTGGCGATATCCGCTTCAGCGATATGGACGCGGTTCCGGCCGGCGTGCTTGGCGCGGTAGAGGGCTGCGTCCGTGCGCGCGATCAGACCATCGATGGCTGTAACCGGCTCGTGCGAAACCGCGGCACCGATACTGACCGTGGCATCGATCGCGTTCGAGTTGACGGTCGCACCGGCCGCCTCGAAGCCCGAGCGCACGCGTTCGGCGATCTTGGTTGCGCTCTCAAGGCCACCCGGCACGATCGCGATGAATTCTTCGCCGCCGAAGCGAGCGATGATGTCGTCAGCGCGCGTGCTCGCCCGCACCACCCGGCCGAACAGGCGCAAGACCTCGTCGCCCGCAGTATGGCCAAAGCGATCATTGATCGACTTGAAGTGATCGAGATCGAACATCAGCATCGCCACAGGCTCGCTATGCTTGGCCTGCAGCGCGCACAGCGCTTGCGCGTTTTCAAAGAAGGCGCGCCGGTTGAGCAGCCCCGTCAGATGATCGGTGCACGCCGCGGTACGGTAAACGTGCACATGATGGTCCTTGACCATCAGCATCACGATAAAGGCGGTGCCCACCGCGTAGATGATCGTTTCAAGCGTGAACACCGTAAGCCAGGCAGCGTTGTGATCGGCCGGCAGCACGGCGTGCATGGCCAGCGGCACAAGGAAGATCCCCGCGTGCAGGCATGGCACCACAATGGCCGCTGCACGCGAGTATCGCGTCCTGCGTCGTTCGCGCCAGAGCTCAAAGGCGATGAAGAACGTGTAAACCGGGACGATCAGCGCGCCGACGATCTGTCCATTTCCATTTTCCAGCACGCCGGGAATTTGCCCGACGCCCAGCCAGAGCGCCGCGCCGATGAATGTCGCAACGGGCAGAATGCGGCGGCCCTGAAACAGTCGCACGCCGTTCCAGATCATTCCGCAGGCGAGGAATGTCAGCGCGCCGGGAACGACGGCCGGCAATTCGATTAACGGTGTGGGCATGCTCGCCAGCGCTATTCCTGAGGCGCCCATGAGATAGGCTGAGCCCCACCAGGCCAACGCGCGGACATTGCGTTGCTGCATCCAGTCGATGATCAGGAAAATGCCAAGCAAGCCGGCAATGCAGACGGCCACCAACGACAGCGTCGGCAAATCCAGGTTCGACGTTTGCACGTTAACCGCGAGGACCATAAAGCCCACTCTTGCTCACCGGGTCGAAGCGCGCATCGCACCGATCCGTGTGTCGCACCATAGCGCCATGGCTGTAGGAATCCGTTGCGCTATTCAGCAGGCTTCGACGAAAGACTTCCTCGAATTGTAATCAACTGGCGAAATCAATGTTGACGATCACCCGCGCCGAAGCGGCCTGACGCAGGCAATTTCACGGTTAGCGAATTCGCTAAAATTTGAACGAACCGGAACGGCGCAAACAAAAAAGGCGCGCCGCACGGCGCGCCTTTTACAATGTGTAGGATATGCGCGACTAGCGCTTCGAGAACTGGAACGAGCGCCGCGCCTTTGCCCGGCCGTACTTCTTGCGTTCGACCACGCGCGGATCGCGGGTTAGGAACCCGCCGCGCTTCAGCGCACCGCGCAATTCCGGCTCGAAATAGGTCAGGGCCTTTGCAAGGCCGTGACGCACGGCTCCGGCCTGGCCGGAAAGACCGCCGCCGGAGACGGTGCAGGTGACGTCATATTGACCGCCGCGATTGGCCGCGACCAGCGGTTGCTGGATCAGCATGCGCAGCACTGGCCGCGCGAAGAACACTTCCACGGCCTTAGTATTAATGAGGATCTTTCCCGAACCGGGTTTGATCCAGACCCGCGCAACCGCGTTTTTGCGCTTGCCGGTGGCATAAGCGCGCCCCTGCGCATCGATTTTCTTTTCGTATTTCGGCGCTTCCGGAGCAGCCGGTTTGAGGGTCGCCAAACCTTCAAGCGATTGCATTGTCTCGGCCACGGTCAGGCACTCCTCACGTTCTTGCGATTCATCGCTGCAACATCGAGCTTTTCCGGCTTCTGCGCCTCGTGCGGATGTTCCGCACCTGGATAGACGCGCAGGTTTCCAAGCTGAACGCGGCCCAGCGGCCCGCGCGGCAGCATGCGTTCAACCGCCTTCTCGACGATGCGCTCGGGGAAACGCCCCTCCAGGATCGATTTCGCCGTACGGTCCTTGATGCCGCCGATGAAGCCGGTGTGGTGGTGATAGACCTTCTTCTCACGCTTCCGCCCGGTCAGTACGGCCTTGGCAGCATTGATGATGATGACGTTGTCCCCGTCGTCGACATGCGGCGTATACGAGGGCTTGTGCTTTCCACGCAGGCGCAGCGCCACGATGGATGCGAGGCGGCCGACCACGAGCCCGGTGGCGTCGATGGTCACCCATTTCTTTTCAATGTCGGCAGCCTTCGCCGAGTAAGTGTTCATGATCTTTCCCTGAGAAATCCGAGCAGTCCCAGCCGCGAAATCGCCCGTTATGTAGCCGACGCGGTTCGCTCCGGTCAACGCTCTTGTATCAACAATAATTATTGTATATCAGATACTTACATTATTGGTAATTACGTACCCGTGGCTAAATTCATGGGATGGAATATGTCGACGTGACGTGGGCGACCGGATCGCCCTCGCCGTCCGAGTAAATGGCAACCTCGCCAACAACGAGCCTCTTTCCCACCTTCAACAACTTGGCGTCGGCAATCAGGTCGCCCCGTCCCGGTTTGCGCAGGAAATTGATGTTGAGATTGGTTGTGACCGCCATCGGGATCGGGCCGGCCACCGAAAAAACCGCGACGTACATCGCGAAATCGGCAAGCTCCATCATGGTCGGCCCGGAAATGGTGCCGCCAGGCCGGATGGACTCCTCCTGAAAGCGTCGCTTTACGCGGATATTTCCATAGTCCACGCGCTCGATTGTGAGCCCGCGGCCGGGATGAAAGAACTGAGGAAACTCGTCGCGCAGAAGTTGCGCGATCGCATCGGCATTCATCGCCGGAGCGGGCATCAGGACCTCCCTGCCGGTCGATCCGGCGCCTTGGTCTTAGACGGCACCGTTGTGAGGTCAACCCGGCAGGTCCCAGCCTTGCATGACCTTGGCTTCTGATTAAGGTTCGATCCCGAGTGACCTCGGAAGCGCCTATGAATGTTCCAAAAGCCAATGTGACGACGGACGCACCCGTCCTGTTGCGGGAACGCGACAACGACGTCGCCATCCTCGTTCTCAATCGCCCGCTAACGCGAAACAGTCTGACGGAAGAAATGCTGACGGCGCTCTCAGCCGCACTGACCGACGTTGCGGCCGACAGAACTGTGCGGACCGTCGTGATTGCAGCCAACGGTCCGGCTTTTTGTGCCGGTCACGACCTCAAGGAACTCACCAGCCGTCGCCGCGATGCGGATGGAGGGCGCGCTTACTTTCGCTACATCATGACGATGTGCAGCGCGATGATGCAGCAGATCGTGAACCTGCCGCAGCCGGTCGTCGCAGCCGTACAGGGTATGGCGACCGCGGCCGGATGCCAGCTTGTGGCGAGCTGCGACCTGGCCGTTGCTTCGGTGAACGCAAAATTTGCGACTCCCGGCGTCGACATTGGCCTCTTCTGTTCAACCCCGATGGTTGCCCTGTCGCGCAACGTGACGCGCAAGCATGCAATGGAAATGCTCTTGACCGGAGACGCCGCGTCCGCCGAAGACGCTTATCGTATGGGTCTCGTCAATCGGGTTGTTCCAGCCGGAAAAGAGCGTGAGGAAGCGTTGGCTTTCGCCCACAAGATCGCCAGCAAATCGAGCCACACCGTCAAAATAGGCAAAGAGGGCTTCTACCGGCAGGCGGAAATGAGCCTCTCACGCGCCTACGAATATGTGTCCGAAGTGATGGTCGAAAATTTGATGGCGCGTGACGCAGAGGAAGGGCTGAAAGCCTTCATCGACAAACGCGAACCTAGATGGGAAGACCGTTAAATCGGTCAAAATCAAGAAGGCCGCGTGAGAGCCATCGGCGTCCCGATGGCTCTCTTGTTATTTTTGGCCGCAGCCTGAGCTGCCGCGTCAGACGATAAGCGATGCGTTTTCGCGAACTTCGGTTTCGCCTGGCTCTTCCGCGGGCCGGCCGCTGCTCGGCAATTGCAGCACGGTGGCCTGTTGGCCCTCACAAAGATCGGTCACCAGCACGATTTTTCCATCCGGGAACTCCAGCGCATCGTGATGCGCCGCCGGACGGTTCATGTTGACCTGTCGAAAGCGGGCAACCTTGTGAGGTGATTTCCGGGTCGGCAAGAAACGGAATGAGGCGTCGCATTCAACCTCTTTTTCGAATGCAAGCTCGGTCCCCGGAAGGAGACATACGGCAACGCGCGGCTGACTTGGATCTGCGAAGCCGCGCGTGATGGCATTGGGGAATTGTGTCGAGACCAGTTTGTCACCGACCTTCGCCGGCCGGGACGCTACGTCGTGAAGACTGTAGTCACACATAGAACGCCTCCTGTTTGTGCACAACCTAGGCGGCGCCCCTCAGCTTTGTGGATCGCAGCAAAGCAGCATGACCTTCTTATGTCGACTGCCACCGCAATCCTGCCCAAATCAAACGCGGCCCTACCGTGAGCAACAGCGAGAGGCTATCTTTGTTCCTGAGCCGAAGATTACGAACAGGCTGATCGACGAAAGTCAGATGAACAACGCAACGCGAGTCTTCACGCCTGCCGCGCAGCGCGCACAAGCCGAACGCGGGTCGTCGAAGGCATACGAGCGGCGCATGGCTGAGGGCTTCCCCGATCGCGTGACGGCAGAGCTCGCCAAGTTTATCGCCGAACAGGATACCGCCTTTCTCGCCACCGCAACCGCTGACGGCGCGCCCTATCTTCAACATCGCGGCGGACCGAAGGGCTTCATCAAGGTGATCGACGACAGAACGCTCGGCTTTGCCGATTACCGTGGCAACCGGCAGTACATCACGCTCGCCAATCTCTCCGAGAACGACCGCGCCTTTCTGTTCTTGCTCGACCCCGCGCGACGTCAGCGTATAAAAATCTGGGGCCGCGCCCGCGTGGTCGAAAACGATCCGGCGCTTATTGAGCGCCTTTTCGACGAAGGCTATAAGGCCCGCCCTGAGCGCGTTATCCTGTTCACGATCGAGGCTTGGGACGTAAACTGCTCCTCGCACATCGTGACACGCTTTACCGAAGACGAGATCGAGGAGGCCTTCGCCGCGGTGCGAGACAGAATCGCGGAACTGGAGGCTGAAAACGCACGTTTGCGCGAAGCCCTCGTCAAACAACCGGCGTCGCCGTCTGAATGAACCACGACAATTATCCGGACAATTACATCCGCGGCATTCTCAATACGGTGAAGACCATCGCGATGGTCGGCATATCACCGAAGGAGAACAGGCCGAGCTATTTCGCATTCAAATATCTGCTCGAGCGCGGTTACCACATGATCCCGGTCAATCCGGGGCAGGCCGGCAAATCGATCCTCAACCAAACGGTCTACGCAAGGCTCTCGGACATTCCCGAGCCGGTCGATATGGTCGACATTTTCCGCGTCTCCGAACACGTCCTGCCCGTCGTCGAAGAGGCTCTGAAGCTGCAACCAAAGCCGCAGGTTATCTGGATGCAGCTCACGATACGAAACGAGGAAGCTGCCCAGCTCGCCGAGGCAGCTGGGCTGAAAGTGGTCATGAACCGTTGCCCGAAAATCGAGTACGGCCGCCTCTCATCCGAAATTTCATGGATGGGCGTGAATTCACGAACCCTGTCCTCGAGACGCGCCCAAAACCTGGGCACTGGAGTCCAGCGCATGAGTCTCGGTGCGACGAATAAAAAGGGCGACAATTAGAGCAGCCGGCGCGCCTTGACGGGGCCGCTATCGGGCCTCTCTAATCATCACAACCTAGGCGCGGGCATCGAATGCCCGCTTTCCACATTCGGGGGAACTATGCCAGACGCCGAACGCACTCCGGGCTTTGCGACACTGTCGATCCATGCCGGCGCCAAACCCGATCCGACCACCGGCGCCCGCGTGACACCGATTTATCAGACGACGTCCTTCGTATTCGACGACGTCGATCATGCCGCCGCACTGTTCGGTCTGCAGACCTTCGGCAACATCTATACCCGCATCGGCAATCCGACCTGCGCCGTGCTCGAGGAGCGAGTGGCCGCACTTGAAGGCGGTACCGCCGGTCTGGCCGTCGCCTCAGGGCATGCGGCGCAAGTGATCGTACTCCATGCGCTGATGACGCCGGGCGACGAGTTCGTCGCATCGAAAAAGCTCTATGGTGGCTCGATCAACCAGTTCAACCACTCGTTCAAGAATTTCGGCTGGAACGTTGTCTGGGCCGACCCCGATGACCTGACCTCGTTCGAAAAGGCCGTTTCGCCTAAAACCAAATGCATCTTCATTGAGTCGATCGCCAATCCGGGTGGTGTCATTACCGATATCGAGGCGATTTCGAAAATTGCGCGAAAGGCCGGCGTGCCGCTGATCGTCGATAACACCCTGGCGACGCCCTATTTGTGCAAACCGATCGACTACGGCGCTGACATCATCGTGCATTCGCTCACCAAATTTCTCGGCGGCCACGGCAATTCCATCGGCGGGCTGATTGTCGATGGCGGCACCTTCAATTGGTCGCGCGACAAAAAGTACCCGATGCTTTCGGAGCCGCGACCGGAATACCAAGGCATCATCCTGCACGAGACCTTCGGCAATTTCGCGTTTGCGATCGCCTGTCGCGTGCTCGGACTGCGCGATCTCGGTCCGGCGTTGTCGCCGTTCAACGCCTTCCTGGTGATCACCGGCATCGAGACTCTGCCATTGCGCATGCAGCGGCATTGCGACAACACGTTGGCCGTAGCCGAATGGCTGTCGAGGCGACCGGAGGTCGCCTGGGTCAGCTATCCTGGGTTGCCCGGCGACAAGTATCACAAGCTCGCAAAAAAATATTCGCCGAAGGGCGCGGGAGCGGTCTTCACTTTCGGGCTGAAGGGTGGATACGACGCTGGCGTGAAACTCGTCTCCAACGTCAAGCTTTTCTCGCATCTGGCAAATATCGGCGATACGCGCTCGCTGATCATTCACCCCGCCTCAACGACACATCGC
>Ga0070717_10001120_pt1 | contig 18100 bp, 11 predicted proteins | sample LARL113metaG_FD_71366 | JGI IMG/M metagenome (GOLD analysis project Ga0070717, IMG submission 71366) | Corn, switchgrass and miscanthus rhizosphere microbial communities from Kellogg Biological Station, Michigan, USA - LAR L11-3 metaG | ecosystem: Host-associated > Plants > Roots > Rhizosphere ... | reverse complement strand
CTCGTCGCCTCCGGAGAGACGCTGCTGGAGGATCCGGAAACATTGCAGGGCGTCCTGCGGGGCGACGCCGTGGGAAAGCCGATGAAATTCACAGTGCTGCGCGCGGGCCGGGCGATCGAAATCGAATTGCGAATTGCCGCGCGCCGGGCGTGATCCGGGTTCTGATCGTCGCGAAGTCGGAAACCGAGGCGGCGGAGCTCGCCGAGCTAATGGCGGAAGACGACAGGATCGAGGTGGTTTCCGCCAACCCCGACGTCGTGCTGGCCGCTGGCGTTCCAGGGAGATCTTTCAACGCCCCGACCGTCCTCCTCACGGGCGATACATCGCATGCGGAGAGCTACGGTAACTCAGTCCGGGCGCATCTGCCAGCGGACGCAACAGCTTCCGAAGTCCTGGCGGCCGTAATGGCAGTGGGACAAGGTTTGGTCGTACTCACGCAAACACAAGCGGAACGTCTGCTTCCCGGGCGCCCCCGGCGGCAAGACCTGCCGCGTTTGATCGAAGCATTGACCTCCCGCGAAATCGAGGTTCTCCGGCTGATGGGAGACGGTCTGGTCAATAAGGAAATTGCCGAGCGGCTGGGCATCAGCGAACACACAGCTAAGTTTCATGTCGCATCGATATTAGGAAAATTGCAAGCCTCCTCCCGCACGGACGCCGTAGCGCAGGGGATGCGCCGAGGTTTAATACCTATTTGACCTGATCCCCATCTAACAACTGCGGCCTTCCTCTATGATGTAAATTCGGATGAAAGTTTCCGTCATTATCCCCGCCGCCGGACTGGGCACCCGCATGGGCAGAAGCGCTCCCGAGAAGGAAGGCACCAGCCGAAAGCAGTTCATGCTGCTAAACGGCTCGCCGATCCTGATTCACACCATCCGCAAATTCGTCAGCAGCCCTTCGGTGAGCGAAATCGTGGTGGCTTTGCGGGCCGACGATTTAGATTGGGCCACGGAGCTTTTTGCGAGCCACGGGCTGGCGCAGTCTGTACGAACGGTCGAAGGCGGAGAGTCGCGCCAGCATTCCGTGGAGAATGCGTTAGCGTCGGTCAGCGACGATACGGAACTGGTGGCGGTACACGACGCGGTGCGGCCGTTTGTAAGCCGCGAAGTGATCGAGACCGTAATTCACGCGGCTAAAGAAACCGGAGCCGCGATTGTCGGCATCGTTCCCGTGGATACCGTGAAGCAGGTGCATCGCAACAAGGTTCGCGCCACCCTGCCCCGCGAGCGCTTAATTCTCACTCAGACGCCGCAGGTCTTCCAGCTCGGTCTGCTGCGGCAGGCCTTCGAGAAGGCGCGTAAAGATCTTTTCGTGGGCACGGACGAGGCATCTTTGGTCGAGAGGCTCGAGCAGGTGGAAGTTTCGGTGGTAGTCGGCACCGATCGCAATATCAAGATCACCAAGCCTACCGATATGGATCTGGCTCGCCTCTACTTGGCGCTCGAAAGCTCGGCGCTCGAAGTTTCCTGACACATGGCGCGCGCGACCTCGCCGGCTTACCGGATTGGCCAGGGTTGGGACACACATCGCACGCAGCCGGGCGGCGAGTTAATTCTGGGCGGCGTACGCATACCGGCTGAATTCGGATTGAGCGGTCATTCCGACGCCGATGTTCTTTTCCACGCTGCGACGGATGCGGTCTTGGGCGCGCTCGGCCTGGGTGATATCGGAATGCACTTTCCCGATACGGCCGCCGAGTGGAAGGGCGCGGCCAGCGACCAGTTCCTGAAACACGCAATCCAGTTGGCCGCGAATAAAGGTTACACGCTCGTGAACGTGGATTCGACGATCATCCTCGAGCGTCCCAAGCTGAAAAATTTTCGCACCGCGGTGTGCGAGGGCCTGGCCAATGCCCTGGGCGTTCGGGTGGACGCGGTAAGCGTGAAGTTTAAGACCGCCGAAGGAGTCGGACCGGTAGGCGAAGGCCGCTCGTGCGAGGCGCAGGTAGTGGTTTTACTCCAGGCCATTTCGTGATCTAACAGGCTGGGCAGTCTAGTGGAATCCTCGCCCGCTCTGCGGCCATACAGTCGCCCGCTCGGAACTGTCCGCGCAGAGGAGACGGTCACGCTCGAATCCGTTATCTGCTGAAAAGTAGCCGCTACTTCAAGGCGCCGGCTGAAAACTCTTCGTACGTTCCCGCGAAATTTTCAATGCTGCCACCATCGAAGTGCCAGACGCGTGTCGCAACTTCTTCAACCAAATCCTCGTCATGCGTGACGAGCAGAACCGTACCGTCAAATTTCTGCAGGGCGATATTGAGCGCATTAATTGATTCGAGGTCGAGATGGTTGGTCGGCTCGTCGAAGACCAAGACGTTGGGCTTTTGCAGCATGAGCTTGCAAAAAATGAGGCGTGCTGCTTCGCCGCCCGACAGCGCATCGGTGGGCTTGAGGCCTTCTTCGCCGCTGAACAGCATCTGGCCCAGCAGACCGCGGATCTCCTCTTTGGACGCTTGCGGGTCCCAATCGTGCAACCAATCGCTGACCGTGGTTCCGTTGCGAATCGAGCCGCGATGATCCTGAGCGAAGTAACCGACCTGGACTTCGTGACCCCAGGTAACGACGCCCGAATCAAGGCCCACATCCGGATCGTCCACGCCGGGCGCATTCGCCAGCAGCGCTTTCAGCAAGCTGGTTTTGCCGGCGCCGTTACGGCCCATGAGCGCGACTTTTTCACCCCGCTGCACAGCGGCCGAGAAATTCCGGACCACTCGCAAATCGCCGTAGGCTTTATTGACGTCTTTGAACTCCAGCGCATGCCGCCCTGACGGCCGTTTCATGTCAAAACGAATGAAGGGCCGTTGGATGTTCGAGCGCGCGAGCTCGGCGGTCTGCAGACGCTCCACTTCTTTCTTGCGCGACGTGACCTGGCTCGCGCGTGTGCCGGCCGAAAACCTGGCGATAAATTCGTTCAACTGCGCGATCTTCTTTTCGCGCTGGGCGTTCTCCGCTTCGATGCGCGATCGGACATTCGTCTTGTGCAGCACCATGTCGTCGTAACCGCCGGGATACGTGATGATGGTTTGGTAGTCGATATCGGCGATATGAGTACAAACGCTATTCAGGAAGTGACGGTCATGGGAAATCACGATCAGAATGCCGTCGTAACGCGTTAGAAAATTCTGCAGCCAGTGAATCGATTCCAAATCGAGATAGTTGGTCGGCTCGTCGAGCAGCAAAGCCTGCGGATGGCCGTATAGAGCCTGCGCCAACAGCACCCGCACTTTTTGGCCGCCTTGCAGTTCACCCATCATGCGGTTGTGGAGCGGCTCCGGAATATCCAGGCCGTCCAGCAGCACGGCCGCGTCGCTCTCCGCCGTGTAGCCGTCTTCTTCGGCGACCACGCCTTCCAACTCGCCCAGTCGCATGCCGTCCTCATCACTGAGTTCCGCTTTCCCATACAGCGCTTCGCGCTCCTCGAGCGCCCGCCAAAGAGGCAGGTTGCCCATAATGACGGTATCGATCACACGATACCGATCGAAGGCGAACTGGTCCTGGCGAAGGATGCCGATTTTCTTCGGCCGCACGACTACGCCTTTCTGCGGCTCCGATTCGCCGGAGAGCAAATTCATGAAAGTCGATTTGCCGGCGCCGTTCGGCCCCGTGAGACCGTAGCGCCGCCCTGGCAAAAATGCCGTCGTTACTTCATCGAACAGAATTTTCGCGCCGAAGCGCATACTGATATTGCTGACTGAAATCATCGAGATAGAACTGGGTGGGGAACTTTCATTGTAACGCACGGGAGCCATGTTTGTCCGCGTATACGCGCGTCAATATCGCTCCGAAAAAGAAGATTTGAGCCGAGTAGTACACCCAAACCACGAATGCCACCAGGGAACCCGCTGCTCCATACGCCGAGCCAATTCCGGCTGTACGGAGATAGAAGGACAGCGCGGCGCGGCCAAGAGTGAACAAGATCGAGGTCACAACCGCGCCAACCACAACGTCCCGCCAAGCGATGGGAACGTCCGGGACAAATTTGAAAATCAGAGCAAACAGTACAGCGGCGGCTAGCGGGGAGAGGACAAGGTTCAGCGCCTCCCCGCCGATAGCGGCTCCAGCGGGTACCAGATTGCTGAAGAAGCGCCCGATCACCCCCAACGCGGCGCTCAAAATGAGCGAGACCAGCAGCAGAAAACCCAGGGCGAGCACCGCCGCGAAAGATGTAAGCCGCTGGGCAACCATAGCGCGCCACCCGCCCCAGGTAGTGACGTGAGCATCCCAAATCAAATTGAGTGAATCACGTAATTCTACGAATACTCCCGACGCACCGAAAAAAAGAGTGACGATGGCGGCCACGCCGGCGATAATACCCGACTCCCGATGATGCGTGGCATCAAAAACCGATTGCAGCGTGGTTGCCGCCGAATGCCCGACAATACCCTGAATTTGCCGGAGCAGATTCGATTCAGCCGCGCTCCTGGTGAAAACCAGGCGGCATATCGCCACGAGCAGAATCGACAGCGGAGCCAGAGAGAGCAGCGTGTAGTAAGCGAGCGACGCTCCCAGACGGGGCGCATTGTGCGCGTCCCATTTGGAAGCTGCCGCCCGCAGCATGGAAAACGCCTCGTCCTTGGTTATCATGTAGTCTCCGCTGGACCATAGATGGCGTTCGGCGCCGGGGTGAGACATGTGTCGAGACACGTGTCGAGACATATGTAACAGCGGGCATAAAAGGGACGTCCACCGAGTGCTACTTACAATGACGATCGTGTCCCTGTGTCGCCGTCCCGGAGTCTGCTATTGCCTGCTGGCAGCCTTGGCATGCCTGACCATGCGAGCCGATGATTTTCAGGGGAAGATTGTCACCGCCATTCGGTACGATCCTGCAGTCCAGCCCATCGATGGACGAGACCTCGAGCGCATGCAGCTTGTGCAGCCAGGACAACCGCTGGATCGGAAGCAAGTGGCCGGGACCATCGACCGGCTTTTTTCGAGCGGTCTGTACGACGATATTCAGGTCGACGCAACACCGGGCGCAAGCGGTATAACGCTGCGTTTCATTACGCGCCCCCGCAGATTCATAGGGCACGTTGACGCGGACGGCGACATCAAAGATCCGCCCAGCCGTGCCGTCCTTATTAGCGAGACACAGCTTACTTTGGGAACGCCCTACGACAACGAGACACTCGAAACTGCCAGGAGGAATATCGAGGAGGAACTGCGGGAAAACGGATTGTTTCAGTCGCAGGTAGGAGTAGCTACGATTGAAGACCCGGAGACTCACCAGATAACGATCCGCTTCCTGGTTGAAGCGGGCAAGCGCGCGAAATATGAGACGCCGGTGATCACCGGCGAAACCAAATTGCCCGACGACACCATAGTGGCGGCGACCGGCTGGCGCATTCGCTTCATTCACATCTGGCGGCAGGTGACGCAAGGGCTCACTCAGAAAGGCATCGACGGCATCCAAAATAAATACGCGAAGAAGGACCGGCTCACGGCCTCGGTCGATTTAACGGCGATGGATTACGATCTCGCGAGGAATCGAGCGCGCCCACACCTTCTGATCGACGCCGGCCCGAAAATCACGATCAAAGCGCTCGAGGCGAAAGTCTCGAAAGGCAAGCTTCGCAAATACGTGCCGGTCTACGAGGAAGGTTCCGCGGACAACGATCTGTTGACGGAGGGCGCTGTCAATTTACGAGACTACTTTCAATCGAGAGGTTATCCGGATGTCGATGTAACATTCAAACGCGAGCCCGCGCAGAAGGACCAGGAAACGATTGACTATTACATCGCTACGGGTCCGCGACGCAGACTGGTGAATGTAGATATTACGGGTAACACGTACTTCGACGAAGACACGCTGCGCGAACGGATGTTTCTCAGACCTAACTCGCTGGTTCTTCGCTACGGACGATACAACGAGACCTTCCGTAAAAAGGACGAAGAAGCGATTGAGAATCTATATCAGGCAAACGGTTTTCGCGACGTGAAAGTCACCTCATCGGTCCAGTCTGACTACAAAGGCAAAAGCCGTGATATAGCGGCGGCGTTTCAAATCCACGAAGGACGCCAATGGGTCGTGGCAAACCTGGACATCCAGGGCCCTAACCAGCTTGATATCTCTTCGCTGAAGAATCAATTCGCCTCCATACCCGGTCAACCCTTCGCCGAAATCAATGTAGCGACCGACCGGAATCGAATTCTCGAGTACTACAACGCGAATGGCTTTCAGTCCGCCTTGTTTTCCTACCGGATCGCGCCCGGAAAGGATCCTGAGACGGTTGATCTCTTCTACCAAATAAGGGAAGGCCCGCGGCAGTTCGTGCGAAAAGTGATTCTGTCGGGTTTATATCGCACGCGGCCCAAGTTAGTCGAGCGTGCCATCGACATCCAGGACGGCGAGCCGATTTCGATGATCAAAGTGAACGATATATCCCGGCAGTTGACCAACTTGGGTATCTTCGCCAACGTCAGTACCGGAATTCAAGATGCAGCGGGAACAAATCGCTACAAGTACATCCTCTACGACTTTGACGAAGCCGCCCGTTATACGTTCAATGTCGGATTCGGACTGGAAGTCGGGCAGTTTGGAGGAACCACCAGCAATCTGGGGCAGGCCGGAGGCGCCAAGGGACTCTCTCCGATTGCCTCGTTGAGCATAAGCCGCCTCAACTTCCTGGGCTATGGACAAACCATCTCGCTGCAGACGGGCTACTCGAACTTGGAGCAAAGAGAATCGCTGAACTACGTGATGCCGCGATTCCTCGGTTCGCCCAACCGGACGGTCACGTTCTCTGCGCTTTACGACACGACGCAGGATGTGCAGACGTTCTCGTCCAGACGGGCGGAGGTTTCGGCGCAAACAGCGCAGCGCTTGAATCGTGCCTCGACTGTGTTACTGCGATTCGCCTACCGGCGAGTCAGCACCGCCAACGTAAACATTCCAGCGCTATTGATTCCGCAACTGCTGCAACCGGTTCGCATCGGCATTCTGTCGGCGAGCTATATTCAAGACCATCGCGACAATTCAACCGATGCGCATCGCGGCTTCTGGAACGCCGTGGACGCCGGCGTAGCCGGAAAGTTCTTCGGGTCCCAGCGGAGTTTTGTGCGGGTTTTAGCGCGTAACGCGACGTATACGCCGATAGGAAGAAACCTGGTGTTTGCACGCCAGACGCAAATCGGCGCCATTATTCCCTTCAACATTCCCGCAGGCACGTCGCACTTCGAATCCATTCCGCTGCCGGAGCGCTTCTTTGGCGGTGGCAGCGTTTCGATGCGCGGCTTTGGAGATAACCAAGCCGGTCCGCGAGATATCGGGACCGTAGACGAGTTGCCCGGAACAACGTCCTCCGTCGCGACAGGATTCCCCATCGGCGGCAATGCGCTCCTATTCAATACCTTTGAATTGCGCTTCCCGCTGTTAGGGCCTAACATTAGCGGTGTTTTGTTTCACGACATGGGAAACATCTACACCACCTTCAGCCAGATCTCGTTTGCCTATCGCCAACCGAGCTATCAGAATTTTAACTATGCATTGCAGTCGCCGGGCTTCGGAATTCGCTACAAAACACCGCTGGGCCCAGTACGCGTCGACCTTGCATATGCGCTCAATCCTTCGTCTTACATGGGCTTCAGTAAGAACGAGACCATACAAGATCTGATTGCGTGCAAGCCACAGCAAATCGGCGACCCGCATTTCCCGAATTGCACCAGCAGCCCCCAACGATTGAATCGCTTCCAGTTTTTCTTCTCTATCGGACAGGCGTTCTGATGCGCTCTACCGCTCTCCTTCTGCTGTCCTTGATTCCCTGCCCCGCTTTCTCCACAATCATCGACCGTATCGCCGTCATAGTGGGCGCTTCGATTGTGAAAGACAGCGACATCGAACGGGACCTGCGCGTCACTGCTTTTCTCAACGGCGGACCGTTGGACCTTAGCAAAGAGTCACGGAAAAAAGCAGCAAAGCGTTTGATCGACCAGGTATTCATTCGCCGCGAGATTCGTATCGGCGACTATCCGGCGGCGACCCCCGAAGAAGCAAGCCAACAGCTCGAAGCTCTCAAAAAGCAACGATTCAAAACCAATGGTGCTTTCTTAGACGCGCTGCGGCGATATGGCCTAACGGAAGCCGATTTACGAACGGAATTTCAATGGCAGCTCAGCGTGCTGCGCTTCATAGACACGCGCTTCAAGCCTGGCATCATCATAACTGACGAAGAGATCGCGCAATATTATCGGGCACATCAAGCCGCGCTCGCGCGCGAGCACCCCGGCAAGAGTTCTCTCGCCGATGTCGAGGACAGCATTCGCGAGACCCTGACAGGGGAAAAAGTGAACCAGCTATTTTTTTCCTGGCTCGACGAGCAACGTCAGAACGTCAAGATTGAGTTTCGCGAGGAGAGCCTAAGTTGAGAACGCGAAATAAAATTCTGATTGGCGTGGCAGCGCTGGCCGGCGCCTTGCTGATCTCTGCCGTGCTCGTCGTACGAAGCGCCTGGTTCTCGAATTTTGTACGGGAAAAGATCATAGCGGTTGTGGAAGAATCCACCGGCGGCAGGGCGGAAATCGGATCTTTTAGCTTCGATTGGACACACCTGACCGTCCGCATTCGCGCTTTTCTATTGCACGGCCGCGAGCCGCGCGATGCGCATCCGCTCGTTCGCGTACCATTGCTCGAGCTGCGATTGAAACTACTAACGGGATTTAAAAAGGCGGTAGACCTTCGCTACCTCGGCATCCATCAACCGCAGGTCAATTTCATTGTGTTCCCCGATGGCAGTACGAATGTCCCGCAGCCGAAAGTACATAAGCCGCCAAGCGAAAAATCGGGACTTGAAACTGTGGTCGATCTGGCCGTCCAGCAGTTTGAAATAGACAAAGGTCTGCTCGAATACGCGCGGCAAAAAAGTTCGTTTAACGCGCGCGGCGAAAATCTTCGTGTGCTTTTGGACTACAACTCTCAGAACCCCGGCTATCGCGGAACTTTGTCAATCGATCCGGTGCTCGTCACGTCTCCTAATCAGCCGCCTTTACAAGTTCGCGTGAACATACCCGTGACCATTGAGAAAGACGCGGTAACCGTCGCCGGCGGCAGACTCTCCACTGTGCAGTCACAGGTTCTGATCGATGCCTCGCTCCACAATTTGAAGGCGCCCATTGTCGCGGTCCGCGCGAATGCTGTTATTTCGTTACCCGAGGTCCAACACGGCTATTCCGCCGACGCGCCGAAAACGCTAAACGCGAAATTAGCAGGCCGTCTCGAGCTGAACAGCAAAGTCCTGGAACTGCAAACCGCCGATCTGAGCCTCGGGCAGACAATGTTTCACGCTGACGGAACGCTGGACCCCTCTAAGAACAGCACCGTCGAGCTCCGTAGTGACTTGGCGGTCGGGGAGCTTAGCCGCCTGCTGAAAATCGAGTCAACCAAGGCAACCGGCGACCTCGAATTGAATGGCCACGCGAAGCTGGACGCCCGAAACAACTACTCGGTCGATGGCGTCCTCCGTTCCCGCGGGCTCTCTCTGCGAAGCGGAACGGCTCAACTTCGGAATATCGATGTGTCCTCGCCATTTCACGCCGATCCATTCCTGATTAGCCTCGATGGTCTAAAAATCGATGCGCTCGGCGGAAGATTAGCGGCCAAGATTTTTCTCGAAAACCTGCACCGGCTCAGCGTGGAAAGCAGCCTGCGGAATTTCTCTTTACCGGTTCTTGTTTCGGCTTTCACGGGCAAACGGCTCGATTATGACGGAGCGCTCAACGGCTCGCTTACAGCCAAAGGCGATCTCGAGGCGAAGGGTACAACTGGCTACCGGGCAGATGTGCGGTTAGGAATCAGCCCCGGTACGCGCGGTGTGCCCCTAATGGGCCAACTCAATGCAGAATATCTGGGTGCCACAAACGCAATCCGCCTGCACGAATCGTACCTCGCGATGCCGCACACCCGCATCGATTTAACCGGTTCTCTCGACAACCAAGTCGATATGAAGACGGTCTCGCATGATCTTGACGATTTTCTACCCGCTGCGAATTTTGGTGCGGCGCGGCCGCTACGCTCGCTTCCGATTGCGCTGGAGGGAGGCGCGGCCACTCTCGAAGCGCACGTAGCAGGCGATATGAAGTCTCCACAATTCAGCGGCCACCTGGATGTGAACAAGTTTGCCGTCGAGCATCGATCGTTCGACCGTCTTGCGCTGGACATGTCGGCTTCGGCATCGAGTGCCGCTATCCGCAATGGGTTTCTCACGCGTGCGGGGCTGCGAAGCGATTTTGACGCTTCGCTCGGACTTCGAAAATGGTCGCCGCTGCCGCAGTCGCCGGTCACGGCTAATGCGACCGTCCGTAACGGAGACCTGAAGGATCTGCTGGGAATGGAGAGTGAAGGCGCGATTCCCGCCTCTGGAACGCTGAATGCGGATATGCACGTCCACGGAACCTATGGCAACCCTCTTGGCGCGGCCACGCTTGAGTTGGTGAATGGCGTCGCGTATGAGCAGCCTTTCAATCGGCTATATGCGAACTTGAATTTCGCCGACCAACTCATCATACTCTCCCCGTTGGAACTCGATGCCGCCGGCGGCAGCGTGAACGTACATGGCACGTTTCAGCACCCGCGCAATAGCATGCGTACCGGTCACGCAGAGTTTCACGTCGCCACCAACAACGTACAACTCGCTAATATCAAGCCATTGCAGCAGCAGAATGCAGGCGTGGCCGGTTCGATCGAACTCGCGGCCGATGCTGCCGCCGATCTACGCATCGAAAATGGCGCGACGAAGACCACAATTTCGAATATCCACCTCGATCTAGCCGGGCGTCAACTTCGAGTGCACGACCAGGACGCCGGCAGCCTGATGGCGACTGCGCGCACTGCCAACGGAACCGTGAGCTACGATCTGAAATCGAACTTTGCCGGCTCGGACATCCACGTCAACGGCCACACCGCGCTGGCAAGCTATACAACCACCGCCATGGCGTCCGTCCGGGCTCTTCCTGTCGAGAAAGCGCTTCAGATGACCGGCCAGGCCGCGATTCCGGTGCGCGGCGATTTGTCGGCCACCGCGCATGTCACAGGAACTCCGCGGATTCCTGCTGCGGATTTGAGTTTCACGTTCGCGCACGGCAACGTGTATCAAGAGACCATCGACCAGCTGCAAGGAACCGTTCGCTATTCCAACAAGTCGATAGATATTCCGTCGCTTCAAATCAATGCACCAGCTGGCCGGATGACTTTGCATGGCTCATGGGATGCCGGCATGGTGAAGGCGCAGGTAGACGGAGCGGACATTCAGGTGGCAAAGATTGAGCACGTGCGGCAAGCCGTGCCCGGGTTGGCCGGCACTCTCCATCTGGCAGCAGATGTTTCCGCGAGCCTGCAGGACCGGCAGGGAAAGCGCGACGTTCTGATCAAGAATCTCAACGCCGATGTGCGGACACGTGAGCTGCATCTGGACGAACGGCCCCTCGGGGACGCGAGCTTGGTTGCCAAAACCTCTGGAACGGCTCTAAGTTTCCACCTCGATTCCGCAATCGCTCAGAGTCAAATTCACGGCGAGTCGCAGACGCAACTTACCAACAGCTATTCCACGCGATCCAGCTTGACATTCACCAACATCCGTTATGTCAACATCGCTCCTTTCGTATCCACGGACTCCGCAATCAAACCGGCTTTCGATGCTTTGGTAGAGGGCAAAGCGTCGCTCAACGGGCCGCTCGCCGATCCAGACAATCTGAATGCGCGGCTACAGCTCGACCGTTTAGATTTTCGGACCAATCCACAGAGCTCCCCGACAGGCGGATCGCCCACCAGAACGGTCGAATTTCAAAACGACGGACCCCTGATCGTGGCGCTGACTCATTCGACGGCTAACATTCAACAGTTCCGCATTCAAGGCCCGCATGCTGCCATCCAGGCGTCCGGCACAGCGACTTTCAAGAACACCAACGACGCCCTGGCATTGAAGGTTAGCGCGAACGCGGACTTGAGCGTGCTTCAGGACGTGAGCCGCAACTTCTACTCTTCGGGTGGCGTGGCATTGGATGCGGCGATTCGCGGCACATTTGCAAAGCCGCAGGTAGTCGGGAAACTCGAACTGAAGAATGCCAACATGAATTACGCGAATGCACCTAACGGACTCGCGAACGCAAATGGCGTTATTCTGCTCAACGGGACAAACGCTTCCATCCAGAGTCTGACCGCTGAAAGCGGAGGCGGTAAGATTACTTTGGCCGGATTCGTGGGCTTCGGCACTCGGTCCCCGAATTACAATCTGCGCGCGACCGCCGCGAAAGTACGAACAAGATACTCGGGCATCAGCCTTACGTACAACGCCGCACTGAGCTTGATCGGCAATAGCAGGCGATCCTTGCTTGGCGGCACGGTAACTATTCAGCGGATTGCTTACTCTTCCTCGAGCGATGCCGGCGCTATCCTCTCTAGCGCGTCCACTCCTCCGTCCACACCCACCGCTCCTTCGCCATTGCTCGCTGGAATGAGGTTGAACATCAAAGTATCTACCGACCCCGACTTACGCGTAGTTACTACTTACGCGGAAAGGCTGGAGATCTTTTCCAATTTAACCGTACGGGGCACGGCGGCTAACCCTGGAATCCTGGGCGCGGTGCGCGTCACAAACGGTCAGCTCGTTTTCTTTGGAAATACATATACGGTCAAAACGGGTACGGTGAGTTTCTCCAATCCCAATGCAATTGAACCCGTGTTGAACGTTTCACTCGAGACAACCGCGCAAGGTGTGGACGTTCTGCTGGGCGTGTCCGGCCCCATGAACAACCTCAGTCTCAGCTACCACTCCGATCCGCCGCTCACCTTCCAGCAAATTGTGCAACTGCTCGCGACGAATACCACCCCGGCCGATCCGACAATTGCGGCCCGCCAGCCCACGCCGGCGCAGCAATCTTTAAGCCAGATGGGTGAATCGGCGATTCTCGGGCAGGCTGTGGCGAATCCATTGGCCAGCCGCGTCCAAAGAGTCTTCGGGCTCACGCAGTTCAAGATCGATCCTTCCGTGTCGGGAAGCAATGGAACGCCGAGCGCGCGCGTCACGCTGCAGCAAAAGATTGCCGGCAACATCACATTCACCTATATAACTGACGTCACGCAGACAAATTCCGAAATAGTGCGCGTGCAGTGGGATCTGACGCCCAAGTTTTCCGCCGTCGCGTTGCACGACTACAACGGAGAGCTGAGCGTGCAGTTTTTCTACAAGTTCCAGATTCGCTAGCGCCTTCGCTACAATGACCAATGAGATACTGGGCCTTTTGAATCATGATTGAGTTGTGCCGCGAAACCTATCGCTATCGGGAGTTGATCTGGGCGCTGGCCTTAAAAGAGCTTAAGATTCGCTACAAACGCTCCGTACTGGGATTTCTTTGGGCGCTTCTAAATCCGTTGTTGTATATGTTGGTTTTGACAGTGGTATTCACCGTTATCATGCCATTGAACAAGCCCCACTACGCCGTTTTTGTTTTGAGCGCTTTGATTCCCTGGACTTTCTTCTCACAATCGCTGACTTACGCGGCGGAGTCCATCGTCGGGAACGCGGATCTGATCAAGAAAGTGAGGGTCGCCAAACTTGTTTTTCCCGTGGCGGCCCTCGTTTCAAACATGATCAATCTGCTGTTGTCGCTCATTCCGCTGGCGGTGATCGTGCTGTTTACGAGTCTTCCATTTTACTGGACTTGGATTTTCCTGCCGGTACCTATACTGGCGCTGACCCTCATTACGCTGGGGATGACTTTTTTCTTTGCAACCGCGAATGTCTATTATCGCGACGTGTCCCATATTTTGCAGATTGTTTTGCAGCTCTGGTTTTACCTGAGTCCCATCTTTTATTCGCCGGATTTTGTCCCGGCCAAGTATCAGACGTTGTTCAAACTGAATCCAATGATTTACGTACTGAATGCATTCCACTTAAACGTGTATAACGGGATGTTACCGACCTGGAAAAATGTCCTAGCGTCGTTCGTCTGCGGGTTTGCCGCGTTGTTTGTGGGATTCCACATCTTCCGCCGGCGTCAAGACGATTTCGTGTTCTACGTATAAGTATCCATGACGGATAGCCCATTTGTAATTCGCGTGGAGAATGTGACCCAACGGTTTCGGGTCGTCCATGAGCGGCCGGACAGCGTCCGGGAACTTTTTGCGAAGCTTTTCCGGAAGAAGGTCAAGTATCACGATTTCGAGGCGGTGAAAAATGCCTCGCTGTCCGTCCGGCGCGGCGAAGTAGTCGGCATTATCGGCCGCAATGGCTCCGGCAAGAGTACTCTGCTTAAGGTGATCGCCGGTGTCTATCGCCCCTCGATGGGCCGCGTGATGGTAACTGGAAGCATCGCGCCACTGATCGAGTTGGGCGCGGGCATGCATCCGGAGCTAACGGGCCGGGAAAACATATTGCTGAATGGTCTGCTGATGGGCTTCTCGAAACAGGAAATGCTGCAACGCGAGCAGCGCATCATGGAGTTCGCCGATTTAGGAGACTTCATCGAAGCTCCTATAAGACAGTACTCCTCGGGAATGTACATGCGGCTCGCATTTGCGGTTGCCACGGAAGTAGATCCGGACATCCTGGTGATGGATGAAGTGCTGGCCGTTGGAGATCTCGAATTTCAGGCGAAGTGCTTTAACCGGTTGCGCCGTTTTCGTGAATCGGGTAAGACGATCTTGATCGTCACGCATAGTATGACCCAGATAGAAGAGATTTGCAGCCGGGCCATTTATCTGGACCATGGCCGAATTGTTATCGACGGCAACCCAGCCGAAGTCATCGAGCAATACCAGAGGAGCGCTCTAACCGCTGTCGAAGAGCCGATCCTGGTGGAAGCGCCCTCGGTCCACGGTTAACCCGTCGGAAGTTCTTTTGCGTCTTGCGCTCCGTAAGCCGCTTTTCCAAGCTGCCATAGAAACGGATTTCGCGGGCCTTCACACAGGATTTCCTGTACAAAAGTCGTATACGAATAGTGCCAGGCCGCGCGATCGGTTTCGCTCACCGTATTGCTCGAACCGCGGAAAGATACTCCGGCGATGGTGGCGTCCAACAGCCGCACCTCTGATTGCGGCGCGCTAAGGGCAGCGAGCAATAGGAAGTAGTCTTCGTTGTAATCCCCCAATGCCCTGCGAGCTACTAGCTGCGCCGCCATGAAACGAACGGGCCACAGCACGCTGCAGATCGGAATGTGATTGGCGCCGGTCAATACGCGAAACAGATTCTGGTGGCTAAACTTCCCCGCTACGCGGCTATCGATGAGCGCGAGCCGCCCTTCGCGCTCGGGAACTTCCCAGGTCTCCTCGACCTTCAACGAATCGCCTATCACAATAATGTCGTCGCCGGGCATAAGCGTCCGCGCAAGAGCCTGCGCGGCGCCGGGCATTACGTAATCGTCGTCGTCGACAAACCAGATCGAATCGGTTTGCGCCCGCTCGATCGCGGCAAAAATGAGATCGGCGCGCGAGTGCCGCGGCTCCCTCACGGTGTGATACCAGCACTCCAATTCGAGCGCCGGGAATTCGCGGCGGAAGTGTTCGAAATGTGGCGCGGCTACAGCAGCGTCGCAGTCGGTAATTAGCCGAACTTCGAAATCCAAATAGGCGCGAGCTTCGATTTTCGCGAAACTAAACGACGCCAGCGCACGCCAGAGCAGTTCCGGACGGCTAAACTGCGTACGGCAGCAGAGCGTCAACGAGGCTTGGCGGGGACGTGCTTCCGCCAGGGAAAGCTCAAACAATTCCAAAAGATCGCGCTGAGCGGGGCGATCGGCCGGTCGGGCTGCGTAATCGTAGTCAACACAAGCTTCCGTATTTACACGCCCGTCGGGCCACGGCACGCCATGATTGACAAAGTGCTTGCGATAATAACCGCGAAACTCGGCGGAAGCGGCGAGCGCAGCCATCTCCGTTGTGGCGTGTTGGAGAGTCCTCACCGTTAGTAGCCGAGGATCTACAAACAACGGCAGTTGGTGGCGCAGACATTCGAGTGAAAGAGGGATGCCGAAGATAGTAGACTCAGTGGCGCCAAGATCGACTAACTTGCAATGGCGAAGAGCGCGGCAATTGAGTAACACGAGATTGTCATCCACCGTCAGGACGGGCCGCGGCCGCAGCGTCGTCCCGATCCCAGCGCCTTGGTTTCGCGTGTAGCAGGTGTAGTCATAGAGAACCGCGCCTTCCCACACGCATCCCCGGTTGCCGCACGCGCCCCAACCGGGAAACTCACGATCCAGATCGTCCGTCAGCCCGGCCACAGCCGATGCGAATTCGCCTCCAAACCAGACGTGCTCCTGGCAGACGACGACGCTGTGATTGTGCCGCGCCACTATGTCTCTTATGAATTGCCATGCCCGCCGCGCCGAAGCTATCGGCGTGATCTCTAAGCCAGGATAATTGACGCCGCGATTTTGCCAATTCTGCGCCGTCTCATCCGACGAGCAAAGTACGACGACAGGTAGTCTATTGCCGCAACTCATGAAAGACGTTCAGGCCTAGAATTTTCACTTGAGCGGCATTGCCGCCAATCGGTGGCTGTACAGCGATAGAAGGCTTCAATCGGCGATAGTCGTCTAGGACTTTTTTATACAACTCCTCGGGAAGCGCCGCGGCGCGTAGATACTCCATCGCGATACGCTCTCCCAGTTCGGCAAAAAACTTGTAAGAAATAATCAAGAAATTCCGGAGCGAAAAGAAATGCTCGTAGTAGAAGCGTGTCGATCCGTAGGAATGCAGGCCAGTGGCATGGGTGCAGAGCGCTAGCGGCTGATGAATTACGCGAAACCCTTTCAACCAGGCGCGCCAACTGAGGTCGACATCTTCGGTGTACAAGAAGTACAAGGGATCGAAGCCGTCGAGCGTCCGAAATGCGGCGCTAGAGATCAACGCAAACGCGCCGCTCGCCCAAGGCGTTTCCAGTGTCTCCGGATCGAATTCTTTGGGATGGGCGCTCGGCCACTGACGGGCTTCGACGATCGCTGCATCCCGAGCCACATACGTTTCCACCAGTCGCGCTAAACATCCCTGCATGGGAAATGAGTCCGGATTACATAAAAGGAAACAGCGCTCCGGCCGCACCGCTTCAAACAAATAATTTACGCTTTCCCCAAACCCCCAATGCCCGGAGGAACGCTGGCTCGACCAATCGTTGACATTTGCGATGCCGGTCAACAGAGCCTCCCGCGCTTTGTAGTTGACGAAATGCAACGCCACCGGCACGCTCGCGGACTCGTTCTGAAAGGCCGGAATCACTACGTCTCGAATAAATTCTACATTCGAGGGTCCGTAGACGCAAAATATCGGAAGGGGCAGTTCCGGACGCAACATGCGGCCGTCAACGGACGGCGGCGAGATTTCAGCCGGTGTGTAATCGGAACTGAGCCGCTCCGCGAAACAAAGCGGTCGAGCAAAAGTGCGGTTGTCCAACCGGCCAAACTCCAGATAGTGACTCAGCGGCTCGGCCCCCACTGCGACAAGGTCCGGATAGCGCGCTAAGTAGTCCTTCATCCCAAAGAGAGGCGAGGGGTCCAGGCCCTTAGCCGCGCCCAGCTTTACAAAATGCACGAGCGGATTCATTCCCGAAGCCTCTACCTCCGGATTTCGCCAAAGGTAAAACTCGACGTCGAAGTAAGGATTGGGATTATATCCAAGCTTGGCTCCTTGCGTCAGAAAATGGAGAAGAGGATCGGCGTTCGCCGCGAGTACTTCGGGATGCTGTGCCACATAGAATTTAGCATCAAACAAAGCATGCGGATTTCGTAGTTCCTTGGCCCCGATCTGACGGTAGTGCAACAGAGGAGGAAGACCTGAAGCGGCTACATGAGGATTGTTTCGAAGATAGTAAGCTTCATCAAACAGCGGATGGGGAACATTGCCCTCGGCTCCATTAGTTTGTAAGTGGAGCAGCCCGATTCTTTCCTCAGCGATCGCCTGCTCTAGGGCTGACTTATGGTCGGAACCGTGACGTCTCCACCTTCGGCGTATTTCACAGGCCGCGAACGCGAGCAGTGTACCCCAACTGATCGCCAGGCACACAAATTGCCCCTGTGGTTTGTATTCAAGCGTAACTTGATTATCGCCGGCACCGACCTGCACGGCACGAAAAATGAAGTCCGCCCCTAAGACTTCCCGCGGGCTGCCATTAACG
>Ga0070717_10001119_pt1 | contig 18104 bp, 15 predicted proteins | sample LARL113metaG_FD_71366 | JGI IMG/M metagenome (GOLD analysis project Ga0070717, IMG submission 71366) | Corn, switchgrass and miscanthus rhizosphere microbial communities from Kellogg Biological Station, Michigan, USA - LAR L11-3 metaG | ecosystem: Host-associated > Plants > Roots > Rhizosphere ... | reverse complement strand
CCGGCCAGCTCGACCACCGAGCCGACCAGCGCCTCCACCTCCAGCGGCCTCCCCGTCTCGACGTCCTGGAGCATCGACGTCCGATGGTCGCCGACCCGGCCGGCGCCGTCCAGGCGCTTGTCGACACCGATCCCGGGCTCGATGCCGAGCGCCTTTCCCACCGCCTCGACCTCGAGCATCAGCGTCCGCAGCAGGTCCCGCGTGGGCGGGTCGCCGACCATCTCGGCCAGCCCCGCCCGCGTCAACGCGCTGACGGGGTTCAGCGTCGCGTTGCCGATCAGCTTGAGCCAGATCTCCTCGCGCATCCGGGACTGGACCGGCGCCCGCAGGCCCGCGGCCGCCAGCGCGGACGAGATCGCCGCGACCCGCTCTGTGCGGGAGCCGTCCAGCTCGGCGAGCGAGAACCGGTTGCCCTCCACGTGGCGGACCACGCCGGGCTCCTCCAGGCTCGTGGCCGGGTACACGACGCAGCCGATCACGTGGCCGGCCGGGATGCTGGCCGCGATCACGCCGCCCGGGTCCACCGACTCCAGCCGGCGGTCGCCGTCGCCCAGGAAGAACCACCAGGGGACGCCGTTCTGGGCGAAGACCAGCGCGGTCTCCGGCCTCAGCGAGGCGCCCAGCGTGGGCGCCACGGCGGTCAGCCCGTGCGCCTTGAGCGTCACGAACGTCACGTCCGCCTCGCCGGCGGCCTCCAGGCGGTCGGTGCAGGCAGGGCGGGCGACCAGCTCGGTCCCGTCGGGCTCCAGCACCCGCACGCCGTGCTCCCGCATCGCCTCCAGGTTGCGGCCGCGCGCGATCAGGGTGACGTCCTGGCCCGCATTGGCCAGGCGCGCGCCGAGGTAGCCCCCGGTGGCCCCCGCCCCCAGGACGGCGAACCTCACGACGACGTGAACGCGGTGGCGACGTGGCGGCGCTGGACCTTGCCGGTCGCGGTGCGCGGGATCTCGGTTACGAAGTACAGCTGGCGGGGCACCTTGTAGTCGGCCAGGTACTGCCGGCAGAAGTCCGTCAGCTCGCGCTTGTCGACCTCGCTGCGCAGGACGACGGCCGCGGCGACCTCCTCGCCCCAGGAGGGGTGGGGCACGCCGAACGTCACCGCCTCAGCCACTGCGGGATGCCGCCGGAGCACCTCGTCGATCTCGCGCGGCGCGATCTTCTCGCCGCCCCGGTTGATCAGCTCCTTGATCCGGCCCAGCAGGGTGACGTAGCCCGCCTCGTCGATCGTGCCCTGGTCGCCGGTCCGGAACCACCCGCTCGCGAACGCCTCCGAGTTGGCGGCCGGGTTGGCCTCGTAGCCGTCCATCACGTTCGGGCCGCGGACCGCGACCTCGCCGATCGCGCCCGCCGGCAGGACCTCGCCCTGGTCGTCCAGCACGGCCACGTCCACCCCGGTGCCGCGGCCGACCGAGCCGGGCCGGCGGTCGCCGGGCGGCAGCGGGTTGGAGGCCATCTGGTGCGACGCCTCCGTCATCCCGTACGCCTCCAGCACCGGCACGCCGAGCAGGTCCTCCAGCCGCGCCATCAGGTCGGGCGCCAGGGCGGAGCTGCACGAGCGCGCGAACCGGAGCGACTCCAGGCCCTCGGGGCGGGAGCGGGCGAACCGGTCGGCCACGAGCTGGTGGATCGTCGGCACCGCCGAGTACCAGGTGACGCCGCGCTCCCGGACCAGGCTGCCCAGCTCGAACGGGCTGAACTTCGGCGGCACCACCACCGTCCCGCCCGAGCCGAACGTGGCCAGCGTGGACGCGACCAGGCCGTGCACGTGGAACAGCGGCATGAGGCAGAGCGAGACGTCGTCGCTCGTCAGCTGGTACGAGGGGATGATGTTCGCGACCGAGGCGGCCAGGTTGCGGTGCCGCAGCGGCACCATCTTGGGCCGGCTGGTGGTCCCGCTCGTGTGCAGGACAAGGGCCACGTCGTCCTCGCCGGGCGGCTCCACGCCGCCGCCGGACTCGGCGCCGCCCGGGAAGCGCAGGGTCCCGTGCTCGTCGAACGCCGCCTCGACCACGGCGGCGTCCGGCGGCGCGGCCTGGCGGGCCGCGGCCGCCTGGCCGGGCGGCACCAGCAGCGCCCGCGCGCGCGTGTCCTCCAGGTAGAACTGGAACTCGTCCACCTTGTAGGCCGGGTTCAGCGGCGCGGCCGTGCCAGCCGTCGCGGCGGCCAGGAACAGGACGATCGCCTCGGCCGAGTTCGGGTACACGAGGCCGACCCGGTCGCCGCGGCGGATCCCGCGGGCGGCCAGCGCCTCGGCCCCTCGCCACACCTCCTCGCGCAGCCGGCGGTACGTCAGGCTGATCCCACCCGGGATCACGAGCGCCAGGTCCTCGTCCTGGCCCGCGTCGAGCACGGTCAGCAGTGTCGGCACCTGTTCAGCGTACTGACTGCTGATCGATGACCTGGGCGAGCTCGCGAAGGAACGACTCCACGTCGGTCACCAGCCCGATCGACTGCCAGCTGCCGCGGTCCGCCAGCTTGGTCACGACGGCCGGGTTGATGTCCACGCAGACGGTCCGGACCTGCGCAGGCAGCATGTTGCCGGTCGCGATCGAGTGCAGCATCGTCGAGAGCATCAGCGCCAGCCGGACGCCGGGCACCGCCTCGCGCATGCGCCGCTGCGCCTCGCCCATCTCGGTGATCACGTCCGGCAGCGGGCCGTCGTCGCGCACGCTGCCGGCGAGCACGATCTCGACGCCGTGCTCGATGGCGGTCTTCATCACGCCGGCGCGCAGCTCGCCGGACTCGACCATGGCGCGCAGCGAGCCCGCCGCCCGGACCCGGTTGATCGCCCGCATGTGGTGCTCGTGGCCGTGCTCGATCGGGAGCCCGCTCTCCAGGTTCACGCCCAGCGCCGTCCCGTACAGCGCCGACTCGACGTCGTGGACGGCGAGCGCGTTGCCCGCGAACAGGACCTGGACGTAGCCCAGCTCGATCAGCCGCGACAGGTGCTGCCCGGCGCCCGTGTGGACGACGGCGGGGCCGGCCACGACCAGGATGCGGCCGCCCTCGGCCCGGATCGTCCGCATCTCGGACGCGATGTTGGCGATCAGCAGCTTCTTCGGCTTCTCGGCCGAGACCTCGCTGGCCATGAAGCTGAAGATCTCCATCTGGCGGGACCGCTCCAGCGGCGCCACGCGGACGCCGTGGTGGCCGACCACCACGTCCATGCCGGGGACGGCGTCCGGGAACGGGATGCACCAGGCGCGGCTGGCCACCCGGTCCACGGCGATCGCGCAGTCCATCTCCTGCCGCTCCACGAGCACCCAGTTGTCGCCGAGCATCACGTACGTGGGCAGGTTGCTGGTCGAGTAGAAGCCCTCGGGGTACACGCCGCGGGCGGGGACGCGAGCGGTCCGCACCGGCTCCTCGCTGACCACCCGGGCGCCGAGCTCGCGGGCCCGGCGGACGATGTCGTCCAGCGTGCCCGGATCGCAGGCGGTGACCTCGATGCGGCAGGTGGACTGGTCGGTCTTGTGCTGGCCGACGCGCAGCTCCTGGATGTCGAAGGCGCCGCCCCGGTCCATCACCAGGTCGAGGAGGTGGGGCAGCATCATCGAGTCGATGATGTGGCCCTCCAGCAGCAGGAGCGCGGCGTGGCGTTCCGACGTCATCCCGCCGCCGCCCCGATCACCGCGTTGATCGCGTCGCGCAGGCGAGACGCCTCCTTGCCCGGGTCGTCCGCGTAGAGGACCCAGCGGCTGGCCGAGATCAGGCAGGACGCCTCGTCGCCGTCCCAGGCCGCGCGCACCGACCGCTCCAGGTCGCCGCCCTGGGAGCCCACGCCGGGGACCAGGAACGGCAGCGGGCTCGCCGAGCGGACCTCGGCCACCTCGGACGGCGCGGTGGCGCCGACGACCAGGCCGACGTTCCCGTTCGAGCTCAGCTGCTGGGCCAGCGCGGCGACGTGCAGGTACAGCGGCCGGCCGCCCGACTCGAGGTGCTGGAGGTCCGCCGCGCCCGGGTTGGACGTGCGGCAGACCAGGTAGACGCCGCGGTCGGCGTACCGGGTCAGCTCGGCCAGGGCGTCGCCCCCGACGTACGGCCAGGCGGTCACCGCGTCGGCGCCGAGCACGTCGAAGATCGCCCGCGCGTACGCCGTCATCGTGCTGCCGATGTCCGCCCGCTTGGCGTCCAGCAGCATCGGCACGTCCGCCGGGATCGCGCCGCGCAGCTCGAGCAGCGCCTTCCAGCCGTCGGGACCGTACTGCTCCCAGAACGCGGCGTTGGGCTTGTAGCAGCAGGCGTGCTCGGCGGTGCGCTCGATCACCTCCACGCAGCGGCGCAGGGCGCCGGCCGCCCCGCCGGGGATGCGCTCGGGGTCGGGGTCGAGCCCGACGCAGAGCAGCGAGCGGCGGGAGCGCGACGCCTGACGGAGGCGGTCGAAGTAGCCGGCCACGGCCTCAATCATGGTGGATGCCGCGGGACGGCCGCCAACGTCGCGCCGACCGTTCGCACACGCTTAGTCTTTCGGGCGGTACCTTGCCTCACGCTGGGAGAGACATGAAGCCTGCGCCCCCGGCCGCCGCGAAGAACGGCGGGCTCGACGCCTTCCTGGACCGGGCCGTCCAGGAGCAGCTCGTGCTCACCTACTGGTTCGACTCGGTCCCCCGCACGGACCCGTATCCCATGGTGGTGCGGCTGACCGGCCGGCGGACCGGGGTGACGGGCCGGCCGCAGCACGGCGACCAGTTCGTCCACGACGAGACGATCGACGCCAGCGCCCCGGGCGGCGGCCCGGTCTCCGTCACGGTCCGCATCAGCGACATCAACCCGGGCGAGTGGACCGTCACCGAGAAGGTGCTCAGCCCGGGCCGCTCCGAGCGCCGCAAGCGCGGCGGACGGGCCGGCGCCGATCCCACGCCCCCCGAGCTGCACCGGGCCGCGTGGTCGCTGCACCGCCGCAAGCTGGCGCCGCAGCCGGCGGGGCTGGTGAAGACGACGGTGGCGCCGTTCGCGCTCATCCCCGGCCTGGTCCCCGGCATCTACTTCGCGATGGCGGTGCTGGGCATCGTGCTCGGCATCGTGGTGCAGACGGTGCTGGCCGCCCACGAGGGGCTGCCGGTGGGGCGGACTTTGCCGCTCGCGATCCTGGCGATCCTGGCCGGCGTCATCGGCGCGAAGCTGTGGTTCGTCGTCCTGCACCGGCAGGAGCGCCTGGCCAACGGCTGGTGCATCCAGGGCCTGCTGACCGGCGCGGTGATCGTCCTGGTCGCCGGCTCGTTCGTCGCCCGCCTGAACCTGGGCACGATCCTGGACCTGACCGCCCCCGGCCTGTTCATGGGCATGGCGGTGGGAAGGGTCGGCTGCTTCTTCGCCGGCTGCTGCTCGGGCCGCCCGACGGCCTCGCGCTGGGGCGTCTGGTCCTCGGACATGCGGATCGGCGTGCGCCGCCTGCCGACCCAGCTGCTGGAGCTGACGCTGGCCCTGAGCGTGGGGGTCGCGGCGCTGGCGGTGATCCTGGTCCACGGCCCGGCCAACGGCGCGCTGCTGGTCGGCGCGACGGCGGTGTACACGCTGCTCCGGCAGGGCATCCTGCTGCTGCGCGCCGAGCAGCGCAAGTCCCTGGTGGGCCCGCCGCTGACCGCGGCGGCGGCGGTGGTGGTGCTGCTGGCGGACGTGGGGTTCGTGGCGCTGGTAGCGTCGGGGCGGGTGCTGTAGAGCGCCCCTACTCGGGCGCCGGCTCGGCCTCCGGCGGCGCCGCCGCCGGCTGGCGGCCGTACTTCGCGTCCTTCAGCAGCGCCTTCTGGCGGCCCCGGGCCGCCATGCGGCAGTACGCGCACAGCTCGCCCGTCGTCGGCTGGCCGCACCGGGCGCACTCGCGCAGGTCGGTCGCCTGGTCGAAGGCGCCGGTCCGGATCGTGGCCCGGCCCTCCTTCAGGAAGCCGACCAGGAACCGGTGCTTGGCGCCCGGCTGCTCCTCCTCCAGGGCGTTGAGCATGTCCTTGTAGGCCAGGGATTTCGCCCCCTTGGCCATCGGGCACTCCTCGAGGATGTAGTCGATCCGCGAGATGATGGCGTAGGCGGCGGTCTCCCGCTCGCTCAGCCGGTACAGCGGCTTCACCTTGCGGACCAGGCCGGGGTGCGTGCTCTCCAGCACCGGGCCCTGGCGGCCGAGGTAGTCCGTGTTCCAGTGCACGACGTTGCCCAGCAGCGTCGCCGCCTCGTCGTCCAGGTTGTGGCCCGTCGCCACGACCGGGTAGCCCAGGTCGGCCGCCACCTTGTTGAAGTGGTACCGCTTGACCGTGCCGCAGGCCGCGCACGGCTTGCCGCTGCGCGTGTCGAGCAGGTCCGGGACGGTGAATCCGTGGTCGTCCCTCAGGTCGACCTGGTGGAGCTTCAGCCCGTGCCGGTCCGCGAACGCCTCCGACTTCTCCTGCGAGCGGCGCGAGTAGTCCCCGATGCCGAGGCGGATGTACATGCCGTCGGCCTGGTAGCCGAGGTGGCGCAGCGCGTGCCACAGAGCCAGCGAGTCCTTTCCCCCCGACACCGCGACCAGGACCGGCTCGTCGCGCCGGAGCATCCGCTCGTGGTCGATCCGGTCCTGGACCTGCTGCCGGAACCAGTCCGGGTAGCAGCGGGCGCAGTACGCCGTCCGGCTGCGCCGGATCTCGACGTTGGCGGGCGCCCGGCACTTGTGGCAGCGCACGGCCTCAGCCCCGCCCCCCGCTGATCACCGGCCACACCTCCACGTCGTCGGCCGCGGTGAGGCGGACGTCCGTCGTGAGGATGTCCTCGCCGCGCACGACGAGGTGGGCGTCGCGATGCAGGCCGAGCGCCTTCAGCAGGTCGCCCACCGTCCGCGCGTCCACCTCCTTCACCTCCCGCGCGGGGAGGATCGTGACCCGCATCCCCCCATTATCGGTCCGGCCGCCGCTTGACCTCCGCCGGACCGGCCGGGCAATCTGTGCCCGCGGATGGCGACGCCGGCCCTGCTCACCGAGGCCTGGGACCTGCTCTTCAGCGGGCGCTTCCGGGACAGCCTCCTGCCCTTCTCGCAGGCCGCCGCCGACTTCCGCTGGGCGGCCGAGGCGCTGTACGGCATGGGCGTCGCCCGGCTGAGCCTGAACGAGGACGTGTCCGCCGAGGCCGCGCTCTGGGAGTCCCTGCAGCGCGCGCCGCTCAACGCCGAGGCGCTGTTCTACCTGGGCCTGATCGCCGAGCGGCGGGGCCGGCGCCAGGAGGCGGCCGGCCGCTACCGCGAGGCGCTCGCGATGGACGGCGACCACGCGAACGCCCGGGCCCGCCTGGCCGCCGTCCAGGGCGGCGGCAGCGTCCGCCCCTCGCTCGTCCCCCTGCCCGCCTCGCGGCCGCCGGCGCCCCCGGCGCTGTCCCGCCCGGCCCCGCCGGCGCCCGCCGCGGGCGCGGCCGACCCCGACGAGGTCGAGCGCCTGCGGCAGGCCTTGACGGTGTCGGCGCGGCCGCGGGTGATCGCCTACCTGGGCAGCCTGGACCGGGAGGTGCTGGCCCCCCTGCCGGTTCACCCCGTGACCGCCGCGCTGCTGGCCGCATTCTGGATCGGGCTCGCGCTCCTGCGCGCCCGGCTGCCGTTCCTGGCGTCGTTCTTCACCCTGCTCCAGGTGGCGGTCGGGGCCGGCGTGGTGCTCCAGGTGCTGGGCCTGGTCCTGACCGCGGTTCGCGCGTCGCGGATGCGCGTGACCATCCGGCAGGGCAGGGTGGAGATCCGCGACGACCTGCTCCAGCCCGGGATGGTCATCGGCGTGGACCTGGCCGACGTCGAGAGCGTGACCCTGCGCCGGACCGGGCTGCACCCGCTGACCGGCGACGGCACCCTGGCGCTGACCCATCCCCGGGGCACCCTGCTGCTCTGCGGCGTGGCCCGCGGCAGCCGCCTGACCCACCTGTTCCGACAGCTGCTGGACCTGGTCGAGCTGCTGCACGGCTGGTAGCCGCTCACTGGCACGGCCCGACCACCGTGGGAATGACGTAGAAGTCGTGCCGGGGCACGCCCGTCAGCGGGTACCGCTTCAGGCCGTCCTTCTCGGTCCAGAGCCAGATCGCCGTGCCGTCGTAGTTCGCCGACCAGAGCCGGTCGCCGTCCACGGCGAAGCCGGCGGGGTCGAAGTCGAACGCGTCGCCCATCGTGCCCTCGTGGATGACGATCCGCCGGCCGTTCGGCCCGCCGACGAAGTACTGGTAGTGGGCGCCCGGGTCGCGAGAGCCCTCCAACAGGATCGGATGGCCGGCGCCGTCGGTGCCGTCCTGGCCGCCCTTGGTCATGCCGTACTCACTGAACGTCGCGACCGCCTCGGCCGGCGAAGGACCGGGCGGCGACGACGGCGCGGCCGGCACCACCGTGCCGGAGACCGGGTCGACGACCCACGACGCCATGCGGCCGCCGCCGCCGGGCGTGGTGGACGCGTGGATGCCGTCGGACTCCCACGTGGCGTCCCAGCCGATCTGGTCGTGCGTGGTCCAGAGGGTGCGATCCTTGCCCGTGGTCACGTCGTAGACGTGCAGCGAGGTGGTGTCGAAGGCCGAGCCCTTGCCGGTCGCCAGCGGGCTCTGGAGGAGGTACAGGTAGGAGTGGTGGTCGGGCGAGACCTGGCGCACCCTGGCCGGCAGCCAGCGCTTCAGCACCGGGTCGTAGCTCTCCGGCTCCCAATTGTCGTTCACGTACGCGCGGGAGAACGGCAGGCTCCCCGCCTGGGCGCTCGGGTCGGCGACGAAGTCGCCGGTGGCCGGCGCCACGAACCCGGCCGTGTACTTCGGCTGGGTGGACTGATCGTCGCGCGTCTGGCCGGCGGCCGCCGCGCGATAGTCGCCTACGACGACCGGCAGCCGGCAGGTGGCGACGGCGGCGACGGCGGGAGCGGCCGGGGGCGCATCGCGCGGGGCACCGCCGGCCGCGGGGGTCGTGACCCGGGGCATGGCGCGCAGCACGCGCGGCCCCAGCAGGCCCGCCAGCACGAGCACGGCCAGCGCGCCGGCGACCAGGATCATGGCCCGCGGCGCCCCCGCCCGCTCGGGCCGGGGCGGCGCCCGGTGCACGACCGCCGCCGCGCGCTGCACGGCGCCCAGCTCGTCCGGCGCGTCGCCGACGGCGGCGCGGTACCGGGTCCGGAACTCTTCCTCATGCATCGTTCAGATCCTCGGGAACCTCGAGCCGCAGCCGGCCCAGGGCGCGGTGGACGCGGGCCTTGGCCGCGGCCGCCGAGATGCCCTGGACGCGGCCGATCTCCTCGAACGGCAGGTCGAGGTAGTAGCGGAGGGCGAGCGCCAGCCGGTCGCGGTGGGACAGCCGGGCCAGCGCCCGGCGCAGGTCGGCGCCCTCGACCGGCGGCGCCGGCTGCACCCCCTCCGGCAGGTCGCCGCCCTTCCGCACCGACCACCAGCGGCTGCGCCGCTGCTGCCGGCACTGGTTGGCGACGATCGTCATGAACCACGGCCGGGGGTCGCTGCCGGGCCGCAGCCGGTGCCGGGCGGCCCACGCGCGCAGCGCCGCCTCCTGGATCGCGTCCTCCGCCTCGGGCTGGCTCTGGAGCATGGCGTAGGCGAGCCGGTACCCGCCGGGCAGGAGCGATTCGATCAGCGCCTCGAACGACGCGGTGTCGGCGGCGTCGGTCGGCGCCGCGGTGATGGTCATCACGCCTGGTGGTATCCCATGGCTCCCCGGATCGTGACAGGGAGTGGTTTTAGTCCACTGGACCCAATCCGGTCCCGGATCGGCGCAGAATGGAGGGATGGAGACCGACGCCGCCCGGCCCCTGCGGGTGGGTCTGGCGCAGATCGACAGCACCGTCGGTGACCTCGCCGGCAACGCCGCCCGGATGATCGAGTGGATCGACCGGGCGCGTGACGAGGGATGCGACGTCGTCGTGTTCCCCGAGCTCGCGGTCCCCGGCTACCCGCCCGAGGACCTCCTGCTCAAGCCGTCGTTCATCCGGGACAACATCCGGCACCGCGACCGCGTGGTCGCGGCCAGCCGCGGCATCGCGGTGGTGGGCGGCTTCGTGGACCTGGACCTGGACATCCACAACGCCGCGTTCCTCGCCCACGACGGGGAGCTGCGCGGCGTCTACCACAAGGTGTACCTGCCCAACTACGGGGTGTTCGACGAGGAGCGCTACTTCCAGCGCGGCCGCCGCAGCCCCATCTTCGAGCTGGCCGGCGTCCGCGTCGGCGTGTCCATCTGCGAGGACGCGTGGTACCCGACCGGGCCGATCTCGGTCCAGGCCGCCCACGGCGCCCAGGTGCTGATCAACATCAACGGCTCGCCGTACCACCGGGGCAAGCGGCAGACCCGCGAGAGCATGATCGCCACCCGCGCGATGGACTCGCGCGCGTTCCTGGTCTGGGTCAACCTGGTCGGCGGCCAGGACGAGCTCGTGTTCGACGGCAACAGCGTGGTGTTCGACCCGGACGGCGAGGTGATCGCGCGGGCCCGCTCGTTCGCCGAGGACCTGCTCGTGGCCGACCTGGACATCGGCACCGTCTTCGGCGCCCGACTCCACGACACGCGGCTGCGCAAGGAGGCGGCGACACCGCTCCACCTGGACCTGGACGTCACCGAGATCGCGGTCACGGGCGCGGTCGCGCCGCATCCGCCCGGCCCGCCCCGGCGGCCGCTCGCCGTGGCCCTCGACGGGCCGGCCGAGGTGTACGCGGCGCTGGTCTGCGGGACGGGCGACTACGTGCGCAAGTCGGGCGCGTTCGAGAAGGTGCTGCTCGGCCTGTCGGGCGGCATCGACTCGTCGCTGACGGCCTGCGTCGCGGTGGACGCGCTGGGCCCGGACAACGTGGTCGGGGTCCTGATGCCGTCCCGGTTCACGTCCCGGGCCAGCCTGGAGGACGCCTGCGAGCTCGCGGCGGCGCTCGGCATCCGGACGTACGAGCTGCCGATCGAGGCGGTCCAGCAGGCGTTCGAGGCGACGCTGACGGACGCGTTCGCGGGGCTGCCGCCCGGCCTCGCCGAGGAGAACATCCAGGCCCGGATCCGGGGCGTCCTGGTGATGGGCCTGAGCAACAAGTTCGGCTGGATGGTGCTGACGACCGGCAACAAGTCGGAGATCGCGACCGGCTACTGCACGCTGTACGGCGACATGGCCGGCGGCTTCGCGGTGCTGAAGGACATCCCCAAGACGACCGTCTACGAGCTCTGCCGGTACCGCAACACGGTCGGCGAGCGGCCGGTCATCCCCCAGCGGGTGCTGGACAAGCCGCCGTCGGCCGAGCTGCGCGAGAACCAGAAGGACGCGGACAGCCTGCCTCCGTACGAGGAGCTGGACCCGATCCTGGAGGGCTACGTGGAGGACGACCGCAGCTTCGAGGAGCTGGTCGCGGCCGGCCACGACCCCGAGGTCGTCCGGCGCGTGATCGGCCTGGTGGACCGCAGCGAGTACAAGCGGCGGCAGGGCGCCCCCGGCGTGAAGGTGACCACCCGGGCGTTCGGCCGCGACCGCCGCATGCCGATCACGAACCGGTACCTCCCCGACGGCATCCGCGGCACCGGGTAGGCCCCGGCACGAGGCCGGGCCAGCCTCGTACATTGCTATGCCGCGCTGTGCGGAACGCATCGGGAAGAATCACCCGCCGGCTGCCGTCATAATTCTCGTGAATACCGCCATCGAAAGGAGCTATCGTGCCTGAGCGCTTTGACGTCGCCGTGATCGGCGGCGGCCCCGGCGGTTACGTCGCCGCCATTCGAGCCGCCCAGCTCGGCGCCCGCACCGCCATCGTGGAGAAGGACCGCATGGGCGGCACCTGCCTCGTGCGCGGCTGCATCCCGACGAAGGCCATGCTCCAGTCGTCCGAGCTGTATTCGCTGATGCAGCGAGGCGGCGAGTACGGCGTCGTCGCCGACGCGCTGCGCTTCGACCTGCCGGCGGCCAACCGGCGGCGCGACAAGGTCGTGGACCAGCTCGTGGGCGGCGTGGAGGGCCTGATGAAGGCCAACGGCATCACGATGGTCCGGGGCGCGGCCCGGCTCGACGGCCCGGGCGCGTTCACCGCGGGCGGCGAGCGGTACGAGACCCGCGACCTGGTGATCGCGACCGGCTCGGTGCCCGCGCGCATCCCGCTGAAGGGCATCGAGCACACGATCGACTCCGACGGGATCCTGGGCCTCGAGCAGGTCCCGGAGTCCATGGTCGTGATCGGCGGCGGCGTGGTCGGCATGGAGTGGGGCGCCCTGTACGCGGCGCTCGGCACCAGGGTGGCCGTCCTGGAGCTGCTGCCCCAGATCCTGCCCATGGTCGAGTCCGACGTGGTCGGCCTGTACCGGCGCCACTTCGAGCGCCTGGGCGGCGTCATCCACACCGAGGCGCGCGTCGAGGAGGTGGCCAGGACCGGCGCCGGGCTCGAGGTGCGCTTCGGGTCGGAGGGCGAGCGGCAGGCCGTCCCCGCCCAGGTGGTGCTGCTGGCCGCGGGCCGGGTGCCGTACACGAAGGACCTGGGCCTGGAGGAGGCCGGCGTCCAGCTGGAGCGCGGCCGCGTCGTGGTGGACGATCACCTGCGCACCGCCGCCGACCACGTCTGGGCCATCGGCGACGTCATCGGCGGCGTGATGCTCGCGCACGTGGCCTCGTACGAGGGCGTGTGCGCGGTCGAGAACATCTCCGGCGCCGGCCGGACGCCGGACTACCACGCCGTCCCCAACTGCATCTACACGGACCCGGAGATCGCCAACGTCGGCCTCGGCGAGCGCGAGGCGCGCGAGCGCGGCTTCGACGTCAAGGTGGGCCGCTTCCCGTTCGCGGCGTCGGGCCGGGCCATGACGCTGGGCCAGACCGAGGGCGCGGTCAAGGTCGTCGCGGACGCCCGCGACGACACGCTGCTGGGCGTCCAGATGGTGGGCCCCCGCGTCACCGACGTGATCGCGGAGGCGACGCTCGCCGTGCAGCACCGCCTGAAGCTGCACGACCTCGACCTGACGATGCACGCCCACCCCACGCTGGCCGAGTCGCTGCTGGAGGCGGCGCTGGCGGCGGACGGGCGCGCGATCCACGTTCCCAACCGGAAGACCCAGCGGCCCGCGGCCGCCGCGGCCGCCCCGAGCCGGGCGCCGCAGGCGACCGCCCCGGCCGCCATCAAGGAGCAGACTCTAGTGGCACGTCGCGTAGAGGAGAAGCCGGCGCGGGCTCCCCGGCCGCAGGCCCCTCCCGTACGGGTGGAGGCGGGCCTGACGCTGAGCCAGGAGCACAAGGACGGCCTGCTGGCGCTGTACCGCCAGATGTACCTGATCCGGCGCTTCGAGGAGCGCACGCAGGTCGAGTACACCAAGGCCAAGATCGGGGGCTACTGCCACCTGAACCTGGGCGAGGAGGCGACCGTCGTCGGCGGCATCACCGCCCTGCAGGCCGGGGACTACATCTACACCAGCTACCGCGAGCACGGGCACGCGATCGCCCGCGGCGTGGACCCGAAGACGGTGATGGCCGAGCTGTTCGGCAAGGAGAGCGGCGTCGCCCACGGCCGCGGCGGCTCGATGCACATCTTCGACCTGTCGCACCGGTTCATGGGCGGGTACGGCATCGTGGGCGGCCACCTGCCGCTGGCGGTCGGCGCCGGCTTCGCGATCAAGTACCAGCAGGCGAAGGACGTCGTCTTCTGCATGTTCGGGGACGGCGCGACCAACATCGGCTCGTTCCACGAGTCACTGAACTTCGCCAAGGTGCTGGGGCTGCCCGTCGTCTGGTTCTGCGTCAACAACCACTACGGCATGGGCACGGCGGTGGAGCGCGCGTCGGCCGTCACCGAGATCTACCGGAAGGCGTGCGCGTACGACATGGAGGCCATCCGGATCGACGGCATGGACGTGCTGGAGGTCCTGCGCCGGACGTCCGAGGTGATCGAGAAGGTCCGCGCCGACTCCCAGCCCCGCTTCATCGAGGCGGTCAACTACCGGTTCAAGGGCCACTCGGTGGTGGACCCGGACAAGTACCGATCGGACGAGGAGAAGGAGCGCTGGCTGCGGAGCGACCCGGTGGTCCGATTCCAGCAGCAGCTGCAGGACGCGGGGATCGTCAGCGCCGGCGAGCTGAAGCAGCTCCAGGAGGGCGTCGAGGCGGAGGTCGAGGAGACGGTCCGCTTCTCCGACGAGAGCCCCAACCCGGCCGTCGACGAGCTCTATCGCTACCTCTACGCCGGCGAGTGGGAGATGTACGGCAATGCCTGAGAAGCTGTTCCGCGCCGCGCTCCGCGAGGCGCTCCTGGAGGAGATGGAGCGCGACGACAGCGTGTTCCTGATCGGCGAGGACATCGGCGTGTTCGGCGGCGCCTACCGGGTGACCGAGGGCCTGCTGGACCGGTTCGGACCGATGCGCGTCGTGGACGCCCCGATCGCCGAGGAGGTGATCGCGGGCACGGCGATCGGCGCCGCGATGTCCGGGCTGCGGCCGGTCGTCGAGATGATGACGATCAACTTCTCGCTCCAGGCGTACGACCAGATCGTCCAGAACGCGGCCAAGATCCGCTACATGTTCGGCGGCGAGGTCAGCGTGCCGATGGTGATGCGGCTGCCCGGCGGCGCCGGCCACCAGCTCTCCTCGCAGCACTCGCACAGCCTCGAGGTGCTGTACGCGTTCGTGCCCGGGCTGCTGGCGGTGGCGCCGACGACGCCCGAGGACGCCAAGGGCCTCCTCAAGTCGGCGATCCGGACCGACAACCCGGTCATGTTCCTGGAGAGCATGAGCCTGTACAACCTGCGCGGCGAGGTGCCGGACGGGGAGTACACCACGCCGATCGGCAAGGCGGCGGTCCGCCGGCAGGGCACGGACCTGACCATCATCGGGGTCTCCCGCCAGGCGGTGCTGGCCGGCATCGCGGCCCAGCGCCTGGAGGAGGAGGACGTGGACGCCGAGGTGATCGACCTGCGCTCGCTGCGGCCGATCGACTGGCCGACGCTGGTGGACTCGATCCGGCGCACCAACCGGTGCCTGGTGGTCGAGGAGGGCTGGACGACGTACGGCGTGGGCGCCGAGATCGCCGCCGGCCTGCAGGACCGCGCGTTCGACTACCTCGACGCGCCGATCCGCCGCCTGGGCGGGGCCGAGGTGCCGATGCCATACAACAAGGAGATGGAGCGGGCGGCGATCCCCTCCGCCGACGACATCATGGCGGAGGCGCTGCGGGTGGTCGGCAAGCGCACGCCGGCCGCCGTCTAGGGAGCTGTTCGATGCCGGACGTCAACATGCCGAAGCTCTCCGACACGATGGAGGAGGGCACCGTCCTGGAGTGGAAGAAGCAGGACGGCGAGGAGGTGCACCGCGGCGACGTGCTCGCCGAGATCGAGTCGGACAAGGCCAGCTTCGAGATCGAGGCCGAGGGCGACGGGGTGCTGCACATCGCGGTCGAGAAGGGCCAGGCCGTGCCGGTCGGGCAGCTGATCGGCCGGATCGGCGGCGAGGCGCCCGAGAAGGTGGCTGCGGCTGCCCCGGCCGCTCCGGCTCCGGCCGCTCCTGCTCCAAAGCGCGAGGGCCCGGCCGAGCCGGTTCCTGAGCGTGCTGCCGAGCCGGTTCGCAGCGGGCGCACCGCCCCCCCACCCCAACCCTCCCCCGCCAGGGGGGAGGGAGTTGATGGCGACGGCCGCCTGAAGGCCTCCCCCATCGCCCGCCGGCTGGCCGAGGAGCTGGGCGTGGACCTGGCGGCGGTCGCCGGGACCGGGCCCGATGGCCGAATCGTCAAGGAGGACGTCCTCGCCGCGGCCGAGCGGACGGGCCGCCGGCCGGCCGCGGCGGTCGCACCGGCCCCGCGGCCGGCGGGCGCCGAGGTCGAGGTGGTCGAGCCGAACCGGATGCAGGCGACGATCGCCCGCCGGATGACGGAGTCCAAGACCACCGTCCCCCACTTCTACGTCACCGTCGAGGCGCGGGTGGACGAGGCGGTCCGGCTGCGCCAGCAGCTCAAGGAGACGGTGCCGAGCGCCGACCGCGTGACCATGACGGACCTGCTGACGCGGGCGTGCGCGATCGCGCTGACGCGCTTTCCCGAGGTCAACGCGTCGTGGGTGGACGGCCGGTTCCACCGCAAGCGGGCGGTCAGCATCGGGCTGGCGGTCCCGCCGGCGCAGGGCATGGGCCTGCTCGTCCCCGTCGTCCACGACGTGGACCGCAAGGACCTGGTGCAGATCAGCATCGACTCGCGCCAGGTGATCGAGCGGGCGCGGTCGGGCAAGCCGTCCCCGGGCGACCTGGAGGGCGGCACGTTCAGCATCTCCAACCTCGGGATGTACGGCGTGGACGAGTTCAACGCGATCATCAACCCGCCGGAGTCGGCGATCCTGGCCGTGGGCGCGATCAAGGACGCGGCGGTGGTCGAGGACGGCCGCCTCACCGTTGGCAAGGTGATGCGGATGACGCTGTCCGTGGACCACCGCGTGTTCTACGGCCAGACCGCCGCCGTGTTCATGGCCGAGGTGAGGCGCCTGATCGAGAACCCCGTCAGCCTGCTGCTGCCACCCGACTGACCCGGGCAAACCGGGACGTTGGAGCCCATGTCGCCGCCGTTCCAGGGCTCTACCGTCCCGGTTTGGGCCACCCACTCCGCATGATCACCATCGAGCGCGTCACGGCCTGGTCTCCCGAGCTGGAGACGGCCACGGCGCGCCTGCTGCCGCAGCTGAGCCCGGCGCGCACCCCGCCGGACCGGGCCGCGCTGGAGGAGCTCCTGGCCGACCCGCACGCGACGCTGCTCGCCGCCCGGGCCGGCGGGGACATCGTCGGCATCGCGCTCGTCGCCATGCACCGCATGCTGACCCACCTCACCGCGCGCCTGGAGGACGTGGTCGTGGACGAGCGCGTGCGCGGCCACGGCGCCGGCCAGGCGCTCGTCGCCGCCGCGATCGAGGAGGCCCGGCGCCGCGGCGCGCCCGCGCTCGAGCTGCACACCGGGGCCTGGCGGGAGGCGGCGAACCGGCTCTATCCCCGCATGGGCTTCCGCCGGTACGAGTCGAACATCTACGTCCGCGAGCTCGGAGCCGAGCCATGAGCTCCACCCGGGTCTCTCGACACGTCCGGGCGCCCAGGGCGGCGGTCTACGCGGCGCTGGTGGACGCGGCCGCGATCGCCAGGTGGCGCGCTCCCGAGGGCATGACCTGCGCCGTCCACGAGTTCGACGCCCGCGAGGGCGGCGCGTTCCGCATCTCCCTCACGTACACGGCGCCCGACCGGACCGGCAAGACCGTGGCCAACACCGACACGTACCACGGCCACTTCGCGCGCCTCGTGCCCGACGAGCGCGTGGTCGAGGTGATCGAGTTCGAGACGGAGGACCCCGCGCTGAAAGGCGAGATGACGGCGACGACGACGCTCACCGACGCGGCCGGCGGCACCACGGTGGAGATCCTCCACGATGGCGTGCCCGCGGGCATCTCCCCCGCCGACAACGAGCTGGGCACGCGCATGTCCCTGGACAACCTGGCCGCGCTCGTCGAGTCCACATCCTCCATCTGAACGATCCGACCCCCAACGCCAGCCCGCCGGGCGCGGCCGCCGCACCGGTTGCGGCCGCCGGCCTGACGTCAAACGACGACCGGCGCGTCCCGGCCCGTGACCGTGGTTGCGGGCAGCTGCTCCAGCGCCGCCCGCAGGCGGCGCACCGCCTCCGGCGCGACCTCGGGCGAGCACGTCGAGTACGACAGCCGGACCCGGTCCGCGCTCCGCACCGGGCCGACGCCGAACGCGTCGCCGGCGACCACCGCGACCCCCTCCCGGGCCGCCAGCGCGGCCAGCAGCCGCGCCTGCGGGCCCGCCCGGAGCCGGCACCACAGGTAGAAGCCGCCGCCCGGCGGGCCCGGCACCTCCAGGTGCTCGGCCAGGCCCGCGAGCTCGCGCCGCAGCCGGTGGCTCCGCTGCCGGTACACCGACCGCATGGCCCGCAGGTGCGGCTCGTACCGGCCCGATTCGAGGAACCGGGCCAGCATCACCTGGCCGGTCGCGTTCGTGTTCAGGTCGGAGAACTGCTTGGCCAGGACCAGCCGGTCGAGCAGCGGCTGGGCGGCCGCGATCCAGCCCACCCGCAGGCCCGGCAGGACGGTCTTGGAGAACGTGGCCAGGTAGATCACGGCGCCGGAGCGGTCGGCCAGCTTCAGCGGGCCGGGCCCGGTGTCCGCGAACCGCAGCTCGTGGTACGGGTCGTCCTCCAGGATG
>Ga0070717_10001118_pt1 | contig 18104 bp, 11 predicted proteins | sample LARL113metaG_FD_71366 | JGI IMG/M metagenome (GOLD analysis project Ga0070717, IMG submission 71366) | Corn, switchgrass and miscanthus rhizosphere microbial communities from Kellogg Biological Station, Michigan, USA - LAR L11-3 metaG | ecosystem: Host-associated > Plants > Roots > Rhizosphere ... | reverse complement strand
CCGATGGCCATCGCCAACGTGAGAACCGCAGCGACGCTAAATCCGGGAGACTTGCGCAACTGCCGAAGCGCGTACCGAAGGTCCTGCAGCCAGTTGATCATTTGCCCCTTCTCCGATCTTTCTCGATGAAGATGACGTGGTCAGTTTCCTCTAGGGCAATTCTTATGCCTTTGACGAAAATGTAAGAGGCTGAAAAGAAAAGACTGGTGGACCTTTGTGGTTTCGACCAATTAGTGTGGATGTCCAGCGGCAGCTACGGGTGTCCGTAAACGGACATCTCTATCGATTCGAACTTCCCGCCACTTGTCGTCCCGACCAAACATCATGATCGCGAACGCGATCATGATGGGCGTGGAGGGACCTGCTGTTCCTGCCGACCGCTGCTTTACTTGCGGCTGATTTCCGCCGGTTCCAGTACATCCATGGGCAGCTCTGCTTTCAGGTTTATGAACTCTGTCGACACCACGAGCTTTCCCGCCTTTTGAGGACGAAACTCGTAATCGTAAGTTTCCCCAGGCGCGAACTTTTGCTTAGCTTCGCAAGATTTGCGGTAAAACTGCGGCAGGTCGGCACCGTCCTTTGAGATCGGTAACCATGCGGCAGCCTTGTCCTTGTCCAGAAGCGAAAACTCCACTCCGTCCCTGCTCGGAGTGATGTTGATGAAACGAAGACGGTAGAGTTCGCCGGCACGCAACGGGGCTGCCTCCGGATGCGTACTGCCATTCAGCAGCAAGGGATCATTCATCATATTCGGTCCTGCGCTGCTGACCACAAATACCCGGTCGTGTTCCGGATCGTATTTTTCTCCCGGCTCAAGCACGACGAGCGGACCATAAAGACCGGTCGTGAGCTGACCCACATCATGCCAATGTGTGTGGTAGATATAGGTGCCTGCGCGCGGCGGGGTCATGTGGGCAATGAATGATTCTCCCGGCGCAATCGGCGGCGTGACTTGGCGCGAGTCGCCTCCGTAACCGACCACACCGTCGTAATAACTCTCCAACTCAATTCCATGCCAGTGAATTGCCGTGGGAGCTGAAAGATTGTTCACGACGGTAATTTCTGTCGGCTGTCCGCGATAGATCACGATCGGCGGCCCCAACTCCATACCAGGCCCGGTTGCAGTGACGACGGCTCCATCGCGCACTTCAATCCTGATGCAGCGCCGAGTGGTGTTCGGCCGCGCCGGATTCTGAGTCAGCGTCAAGGTCACGTGATGCTGAGCTGCTTGCGGCTTCGTTTCGGCAGTCTGCCCATCGCGGGGCTTCACTTCTATCCCAACTATCAAGCCCGCCATGCCGCTCATATGGTGGTGTTCGGAATCGACGTGCACTCCCATCATTTCTGCCGCCTCATTCGCCAGTTTCGGATCAAAATGCATTTCGAGATGGCAGTGGAAAATCCAGTTGCCGGAGTGAGTGGGCGTCCAGGTAAGCAGCATGGTTCTTCCCGGTTCCATGCTCTCGGTGACGACCATGCGCTGTTGTTCGGGCGGATAGATTACTTCCTTTTCTCCGTCGCCCGCACTATCCACGCGGAAATGAGCGCCGTGCAGGTGCATGGGATGAACGGCGACGGTTGGATTGAGCACCCGCCAATGTGCGGTCTCACCGACGGTGTAGGAGAGCCGCGTAGTGTGCGGCCACGACTTGCCATTCATGGTCAAGATCTCGTGAAAGCCGCGGGTGAAGTCGAACGGGACCATCCAGTTGTACCAAACCCCGATCACCATTACATGATCGTCAATCGGCGCCCCGCCGCCGTCCACGATCAAGGCGCCGGTCATAGTGGTATCGCTCGTAGGCAGCGCTTCGATCGGTACGGGGGCGAAACAGGTCACGTTGTAGTAGTAGGTCCCGGGGGCGCCAGCCAGGAAATTCACTTCCTTGGTCGCACCGGGTTCTACGGTCACCGTGTCCTTGCCGTCACCCGGCCGCGCGTGGAAACCGTGCAGCACAACCGGAAATATCTGCGTGTTCTTGAAAAACGCGTGAATGCGCGTGCCTTCGGGAACCCGGATCATCGGCCCGGGAATGGTGCCTGGCCCGCCTTCCTCTCCGATGGCAAGCACAGGAATGCCGGTCGCGTCATCGGCCTCGGGGTGCCAAATGCCTTCCTTGACCTCAAGGTGAATAGTTAGAACGCCGTCCTTCAACTGACCAGCAGATTTGAGGTTGTCATGAGTGATGATGGCGGGAAGATCGGAGATTTCCGCGACGGCCAGAGGCGTTCCGATGCTCCAGACGAGCAAACAAGTGGCGGCCAGCAGGCACACTACGCCTAACCGGCAAAGTGAAACACGCATTTTTTGTCTTCCAATTCTGTGATTTTCTAATGCTCGGTGGCAGAGCAGATTAGAGCGAATGAGAACGCGAATGAATGGGCTAACAGTACAGTGGCGTAGATAGGGATGTCAACGGGATTTTGGCAGTTACGTGCAGCCGACCTGACCGCCAAAGTCGACTGGTTCAAAGACACGCCGAGCACCACATGCGGGAAGGGCACGAGTTTCACTCGTGCCGAAAGTCAGCATTCAGCTCACGTCGGCACGGCTCAAGCTGTCCCACGCGGGCCACCTGGGACGCAGACGATCATCGTTCTCCTTGGAGCACCCGCTCTTTCGGATTCGGCAACGAACTCGCTCCGACCAGCACGCGCGCTTCTCCTCCATGAAAGAAGAGGAGATGAACCAGAAACATCGCCACGAGCACAGCGCCAAAGGTGCAGACGATGGTCGCGCCTGTAGGCAGATCGAGCAACACTGAAAAATAAACGCCGAGCGCAGAAACCAGAGTTCCCATGATCCAGCCAATCGCCAACCGCCGCCCAACCCGGTCAGCGAACAACATTGCACCGACCGAGGGAACGATCAGATAGCAGAACACCAGCAAGACTCCGGCAATCGCCACCGATGAAGTGACCACAAAGCCGAAGGATGCGTAGAACAGAAAATCCCAGAAGCGAATGCTGATCCCCTGCGCCTCGGCCTGCTCGGGATTTGTGGAAATGAGAAGAAACCGGCGCCGGAAGATGTAGTGAAACAGGCCGATCACGCCGTACAGGATCGCAGTCTTCAGCACCTCATGCCGCGAGACGGCGAGGATGTTGCCTACCAGCATGTCTTTCAGGTGTTCGGTTTCGCCGGTGGCTTTGCTCATGGCGAGGATCGCCGCTGCCGAAGCCACCGCGTACGCAATTCCAATGAATGCTTCCTGGGGGATGTGGCCGCGCCGAGTACGCGCAAACGCAAAAATCGCAGCGCCCACAAAAGTGAACCCCAGGCTGAGCCAGTAAGCGCCGGTTCCATGCGGATCCATGCCGATCAGAATCGCGGTTGTGGCTCCAAGGGCCGCAATCTGCGCCAGAGCCAGGTCGACGAAAATTACTCCGCGCTCGACCACGTGCACGCCAAGATACGCATGTATGCCGGTGAGAATCAGGCTGGCCACGAACGGCCAAATCAAGAATTGCAGAATTTCCATTTCGCTCCTTGCTTACTGCACAGACTGAATCGCCTTGGTGATCAACGCAATATCGTAGTCGAAAAGTTCAAAATAGGTCGTGACCTGCTTCTCACCACCAACCGACGGCAGGTAGACAACGACTTTTCCGCCGGTCGCCGCGCCGATGCTGTTGGGTGTTTTCAAATCGAAATACGGTTCGACCAGCACCAGCTTGCAGTTTTCGCGCTTCATGAGCCCAATCAGTTCGATGGTGTGGCTGGGGGTAGGCGGAATTCCCGGGCGGGGCTCGACGTATCCGATCACTTCCAGATGAAAATGCTTGGCGAAGTTCGGAAATGAATTGTGGTAGGTGACCAGCTTTCGTCCGCGATATGGAGCCATTTCGCTGCCCCACTTCTGCTCGGCAGCGGTGAGGCGCTTATCAAAATCCTGAAAGCGCTGCTGGAAGTAGGAATTATCTGCAGGATCAAGTTCCCCCAGCTTCTGAGCAAAACCGCGGGCAATCCGCCGCCCGTTATTCGGATCAAGCCAGTAGTGCGGGTTTCCCAGCGGGTGCACGTCTCCCATAGCGCGAGTTACTACTCCGGTTGGAATTTCGAGGATCTCGGCAAATTGCGAGGCGTCGAGATAACCCGGGGCGCTAACCTGAATACGAGGATTCCCGCTCTGTGTGATTAGCGGAGGCAGCCAGCCAATTTCAAGCTGCAAGCCAACCACAATCAGCAGATCGGCTTGCCGCAGCTTCAGCAAGAAACTCGGCTTGGGCTCGACAAAGTGCGGGTCCTGATATCCCTTAGCCAGAGACTCGATGTTGATGTGATCGCCGCCAACTTCCTGAACCAGCGCGGCCATATCTGTGGTCGCGGTGATTACGTTGAGCTTCTTCGCTTCTGCGCCTGCCGGGAGAAATACCAGCGCGACGGCACCAAGAGCCACACCAACACCCTTAAACGTCAGCTTCATTTGTCCCCCTTAGAATGGATGCGCTCCGTGCGCGCCGAGTGAGAAGATCAGCTGCATAAACAATTCATTGCTGTCGCGGTTCTCCGCATAGTGGGTAAAACGATATTCGCCGCGTACCTGGCTGAACTCGCTTGGCCAGTAGGTCAGAGTGGCCGCCAGTCCGTGGTCCCGCAGGTTGGCAAACTGACTGCGGTCCGAGCGGTCAAAGCGCAGTCCTGTGAACCAGCGTCGGCCGAACTGATAATCTGCAGAGCTATAAGAACCAAATGCGCGCTGCTCACTTGGAAGCTGTTGGCGCTGACTCCACATCAGCTCGGTTCTTCCCACAAAGGAATGGTAAATGGAGCGCCGCAGCGGCTTCCAACGCACGGTGGCATCCGCGCCGTAGAGTTGTGTGATGAAATCCCCACGCAGGGCAGAGGTCCCGTCGTTATGTCCGCGCGCATAAGAAAAGCCAAGGTCTAGATTTGTGGACTCTGTAATGTCCCGATAGGCCCTCAAATGCTCGACCGTGCTCACATCGCTGCGCTGCACGTGCTGGAACACATCGTCCGAGTCACCGCGAAACACCTGACCGGTAGCTTCGAGGAAAATTCCTTTCGGCGCAGGCAAAATGCGTTCGAGCGAGAATCCCGCGTCATCAATTCCGTCTTCACCACCGACAAGGTTGGTGGTCACGAGTGGACGGTCCACCCAGGGCATCACGTGGTTGTGCATCATGTTCACTTTGCCAAAGGCCGAACGCATTTTACCGACCTTGGCTACGAACCCGGCCGGGAGCGAAGTAAATGTGATGTAACCCTCCTCTAGATTTACTCCTTCCTCTCCGAAGGAGATGAAGAAGTCGCCGCGCGCATAGGGATCAATGATCGCCTGCAAGCCAATCTCGGACTCGTGCATTTCCAGAGAAGGGAAAGGTTGCAGAGTCGCCAGTGGCGGGGGAGTATTTCCTCCAGCAGCGCCGATGAAGTCTCCAATGACGCTGATATCTGGATTCAAGGCTTTGGAGGCAGCGGAAGCCCCGCCGTAAACCGGCAGCTGTCCTCCGCCTGCTGCAACGGCTTCGGTTGGCACTTCATTCGGCGATGGCTGGGCAGGCACCGTGGCGACCGGGGTTTGCGCGCCGGGTTGAGTCCCCGCGTTCTGGGCAGCTTCCGGTTGCGGCGCACCAGCTTGCGGGTTTGTTGAAGACGTCGGTTGTTGCGGTGCGGCCTGGGCGCTTTCCATGGTCCGCAGCTTGCCTTCAAGTGCAATCACCCGGTCTTCAAGATCGCGAATGCGCTGCTCCATGGCCGATGTATTTTGCGGGTCTGCGGGGGCGTTCGCTTGCTGCCCCAGAACAGGAATGCAAAACAACATCGCCGTCGCGCTAGCCATAACTATTCTGTTCATCATGAAACTCCTTTTTTAAGCCGACAACTCGTCGCAACGACCGTGCAAGCCTTTGCTGCGACGAGGCCGCCCAGAAAAATCAGAAGCTGAATCCTAACTGGCCGGTTATGGTTCGCGGCGTCACATAATGTGTGCCGCTGAACGTCGAGATGAAGTTGTAGAGCGCTATTTTGTTCGCGAGGTTAATGACAGTAACCTGAGCGCTCCATCTACGTTTGTCGCCGTGGAAGAGGTTGTCATCTCCAATGGCCAGATCGAAGAGGTGACGGTGAGCAATTCGCGGCGGATTCTTGTCATCGTTTTCGGTCCCCGCGGCCGGGATGGTTATGAGCGTCGAGCCATACTGCGAGGCCGGACAGAGGTTACCACCGAGACTTGAACTGAGGGCGGTCGTCGGAGTAGCACGCACCGCACCGCAAAACAGTCCAGCCTGGAATTGCTGATCGGGGCTGATGATGGAGGTGTCCACGACGGTATTGCTGCCAGCCGGCCCATTGTTGCAATTACCCCCCGCACAGGGAACCGGCCCCGCCACTAACCCGCTGTCGAAGCGCCAATTGAATCCGACCCAGGGACCGCGCTTTCCAATCTGATATTGGAAGTGCGTGGTCTGATTGAATATTTCGTCGTGGTCAATACGGAAGACGCCGGCAGGAGCTGAGGGAGTAGCCCCGGCCCCACTGACTTGCGGCGTAAAGTATCGCGCAGCCACGCTGGAGAAGATCATCAGTGCTGAAAATCCATGAAAATTCGGAACGCTTACCCGGCCAGCGAATCCAGGGATCTTCGATCTGTCCCACGCAACCGGAAACGTGATGGGCGTGGCACCGAGAATGCTGAAGTCGTAGCCATTGTGTGTGTATTTCCAGATGTATTCGCCGGAGAAGACCAGATACTTGCCGATCGCCTGTTCCAGGCCGGCGTGAAATTCATTGCGCCAGCCGGGGCTCAGCGGAATCGCATTGGGCGCAGTGCAGCCAAGCAGCGGATTGAGCACGGTAGAATCGCACCCCACGCTCGAAAGGACGAGGTTCTCATTAAAAGGAGTTTCCAGCACTCGAGCATAGGAAACACGGAGCACTGTATTGGTCGACTTGATGTTATAGGCGACGCCCAGGCGGGGTTCAGCCTCTTTATGAGTCGCGAGGCCATTATAGAAATCGCCACGCAGTCCGAGGTTCAAAGACCAGTTGCCCTTGGTGATTATGTCGCGGAAGTAGAGGGAGAGTTCTTTCACGTCCGTGTGACCACGGAACGTAAACAGTCCGCCGCCACGGGTCAGATCGAAAGGAGCAAGCACCGGATTGAATGATGGGCTTGCAGGATCGTTAAATGTCGGATCGACAATCCCCAGGCTGTCATTCTCATTGAGGAAGGTGTGTTGATAGACCGCTCCAACCTTAATGTTGTTGATGCCTTTGACGTAAGAAATCTCCGGGCGGATCCCCGCGTTGGTCAGAGTGCGGTCTTGCCCAACGGTTTCCGCTTGCAGGAAGGGCGCAAGGTCCGCGAACGGATTGCGGCTCGGATAGTAGTTGTACTGGTCATGACGAACGAAGGCTCCGAGCGTAAACACCGTTGTATTGCTGACCAACCGCGTCCACGATGGCGCGAAGTTGTAGGTCTTGATTTGCGAGCGCTGGTCTGTGGCGCCTACGGGAAGCCCATCAGGACCCAGCCCTCCATTGTTGACCACCACCCCGCTCCACGCGGTGGCGTCCTGTTGGTCGAATGAATTCGGATTCTGAAACCAGGAACGCGTGAAGCCCACGTTGAAGTGAACGGAATCTTTGTTGGTAAGTTGATAGTCCAGGCGGTCGAACAAGTTCTGTTCGTTTCCCTTGGCGTGGATTACAGAAAATTCCGGCGGGTCAAGAAATCGACCCGAATCCAGACCGCCGACAGAGATAAAATTCCCCCACTTGGGCCCGCCATAACCGAGATTGAAGCCGACGCTGGAAGTCCCGAAACTGCCGTAAGAGGCAGTGACGCTGCCCTGCGGGGTGGTCATGCCTTGGCCTGACCGAGTGGTAAGGTTGATCACGATACTGGTCTTGTCACCGTATTCTGCGGGTGGGGCACCGGTAACCACTTCCAGCGATTGAACGGCATCCAGAGGGACTTGATTCGAAAAGGTCTTGCTCTGTTGATCTGAAATCGGCTGGTTGTCCACTGAAAACGAGTTTTCGGCATGATCACCCAGACCGTGAAAACTTCCATTCGAATCGGCAGAGATTCCGGGAGTCGCCAACGTAACCAGCGAACTGAGAGATGATGACTGGCTCTCCAGGGGAAACTTGTCAAATAGACTCTTATCCACATCAGTGTGAAAAGTCGGATCGTTTTCCAGCAGGTCTTCACCTCCACTTTCAACGGTTACGGTTTCAGAGCTCTCCAGTTTGAGGGCGACACTTACCGTCACCGGAACTATGGAACGCACGTCGATATCTTGTGTGAATGGCGCGAATCCCTGACTTGTTGCGGTGAAGTGGTACGGGTTGAAAGGAACGTTGGGAATGGCAAAATGCCCGGAACTGTCGCTAGTAGTAGAGCGCGCGAAACCACTAATCGGATTGTGAATTTCGACCAGCGCGTTGGGCACGACTGCGCCGCTTGGATCCGTGACAGTTCCGACCACTGACGTTGAATTTCCAGCCGACTGGGCAAAGGTACAAAGTGCAATTGATAGAAAAGAACCAACGATAAAAGTCGCACGCAGCGACTTCATATAAGAAGCCAGCATGATTTCCTCCAGGATTTATTTTTCGGCGATGACCGGACTGAGTGGAGTACTAAACCGCCGGCGGAGGACGAATGAACTGAGACGAGACGAGAAGAAGCGAATGAGAGCTTGCAGGTGCGGCCTCGGAAATTACCGAGGGCACAAGAATCGGACTCTGCTGTCCCGAGGCGACCGGCACCACTCCGGAGTGCGCCAACGCACAAACCGAGCACGCCCGGTCGGAGGTCCCTGATCTCGCGGCATGGAAATGGACTGCCCCAATGAAACCGGTTAGAAAAATCAGGAAGACACAAAGCACCGCGGCCGCGCGAAACACGCTCGCCCGAGGGCGCAGATGGAGGCTAAGTTCCATTCGGGAGCTTTGACTACATACGATGCTAATACATCGTGCCGGTGTTGTGCACGGTTACCAAAGCGTTACCCGAGGATTCAGCGCGCTTCAGACCTCATCGGGTCCGAAGGCGCAGAAATACGACCGCGCCAAACGGGTGCGATCCGTAGCTGGCGCTCAACGCCGCCGGAACTTCATAGGCGGTTAATTGTCCGCCCACCGCAGTTGAGATGTGGCCGGTGTGCCCGAGTTCGCGATCGTATCCGAATGTATATGCCTGGACGCGGGTGAAGTAACGCTCGATAAAGCCGGGTGGCAACGTCCCCGCCTGAAAGAGGAGTTCGTTGGTGCGGTCAACATTTTCAATCCGGGTCCAAACCGTGTTGTTGTTTAAGAACCGCAGCGTCGATTCCAGCAAGTAAGCGTTCCCCACGTTGCCGTCTTCAAGGCTCTGGTTTCGTCCCCAAAGAATCATGGACGTCCAATTACCGGCATGAATTGGCCGGTTGTACGTCAGCGACGCCGTCATTCGTCGAACGGTTTCATTGGGAAACAAAGCTTCCGGGCCGGCCAATTGGCCAATTGAGTACTGCATGCTCCAGTTCTGTCCGGGGTTGAAAGTCAGGCGCGTGGACCATGAATCGATTCGTCCGGCATCGATGTCCCAGCGGTCTTCATCCGGTTCTTGCCCGTGAAAGCCTGAGGCCTCCAGTCTGACGTTCCTGTAGGCGATGCCTGCGGTGATCACATCATTAGCTATGTGAGTGGAGTCTTCGAGGTGATGTCCGAGCGGAGCCAGGGGGTCCTCCGCGGCTGACGCTCGATGCGGATAGCCTGCGGGTCCAAGCCCTGGGCTTCCAACTGGAGCGACGTAAATAGATAGCAGCGTGTGTTCACGAAACTTGTAGTCGTACAGGGCGGCGACTTCCATGAACAAATCATGCGGGTGCTGACCGTCGACGATCGGTTTCCCGAAGGCCGTTTCTCCCTGCTGAAAAAGCTCGGGGTAGCGTCGGCGCGAAACCGTTGCCGGTTCCAGGCTTAGCATGGTTCGAAAAGTGAGAGTTCCGCTGCGTCCGACTTTTCTCTGCGCCATCGGCATGACCCAGTTGGTCGAAAACAATTTGTCCGCGCCTCGGGGTCCGCTCTGCTGAATATCATTCAGAAATGCTACGCCGTGAATCATCAGCATCCAGTTGCCCCTCTCCCACATGGGCATCTCGACGCGCGTCGAGTCCGGCTGCGCATCCGTGCCGGAACTTGCGTGTTGTTCCAGAGCGCCGATAAAGGGATCGCTCGCTTTGTTCATGCTGTCAGATGACATGCCGTTCATGTCAGTCATATCGCCGCTAGTCATATCGGTGCCGGCGTGCTGAGCGAGAGAAAGCGCGCAGAAAACCGCTACTGCCAAACAAACCAGAAACAGTCTGGTCACAGATCACCCCACATTCAAGAAAATGGGTATGCAGACTGAGCCCACATACGACTCAGTGCAGAAAAAGAGATGAGCTGTGGGTTAAACGCGTAACGGTGAACGGATAGAATCAGAGACGGAGATCGAAATATCCCTGTGACTCACGACTGGACGGAAATCAATGCGCAACTGGCGCACGCTTTCCGCGAGCAATGCTGCCGGTGAATGCGAGAAGACTGCGACTTCCTTCGGAAGGGCCCGGTTATGCCCGATAGTGCAGCATTGGTGCTTGTCTGATTTCGGCAACGGAGCGTGATGTCCGCTGGCGTGACATTGCCCAGGATGGTCAGTCACCAAAAGCCGGGGCGATGCGGAAGCAACTATCGTACAGAGAAGAAAAACCGTGAGTACTTTGTGTCGCATCGTTCCCCAGGTAGTGTGATGCAATCATAGACCAATTGGTAACTAACTCGTGAAATCCCGAAGATGTAGAGGCGGTTAGAGCTGATTGTGAAAATAAGAACGCCGCCCCAGAGAAGGGCGGCGTTTGTTGCCGGCAAGAAAACAAGTTTAGTGACGCCCACCGCCGTGGCTGCCGCCGCCTCCGCCAGATGAGGCATGGCCTCCCCCGCCACCACCTCCGCCGGAGGAGACACGGCCGCCACCGCCTCCGCCGGATGAGACATGGCCTCCGCCGCCGCCTCCACCACTAGACCGGCCACCGCCGCCAAAACCTCCAGACGGTCTGCCGCCGCCGAAGCCGCCGCCTCCGCCGCCACGCGGCGCACTATATGAAGGAGCCCTGCCACCACCACCATACGATGGCGCTGCCGAACGCGATCCGCCATAGGACGGCATTGACCGGCTGTAAGACGGTCCGCTATACGAGGGCGACGAACGTCCGTACGCAGGAGCCGCGCTTCCATAAGAACCGCGGTTAGATGGCATTGGTCTGCTGGAAGCGCCACCACCATAATTTGGAGCGGGTCTGTAACTCGGAGCAGGCCGGTTGTTCGCTTGGTACGAGGGTGAAGGCCGAGGCGCGCTTGCGCGCTGGCCACCGGCGGTCGGGAAGCTTCCGCGTTCGCCCGCCGAAGAGTATCCGCTCGGTGCCGTCGAATTCGGACGCGGGACTGTCATTTCGCTGCGCGGCCCGTTTCCGTTTGCTCGCGGAGCAGGTTCACTGCGCCCGCCGCTGCTCGGCATCGTACTGCGAGGAGAAGCTATTGGTGCTCCGCCACGCGCCATGCCCGGAGTTGAGGGACGTGGCGCTGACTGCGGACGCATTTGCGGAGCCGCTGAACGCGCGCTCATGTCAGGGCGCGCGCCGCTCATTGGAGCCCTTGCTGCTCCTATGCCTCCTGCTGTCGGTGGCCGAGGAACTGAACGTGGTCCCGAGCCGCCCGGGCCGCCCGGTGTACGAATCGCCGCGCTGCCGGGATTCGGTGACACTCCCCGTTGCGGCATACGCGCAACGTTTGCGGGAGTGCGCACGCCATTTTGTGTTGGCGAAATGCTTCTATTCGCACCCATCTGCGGCCGTTCCACGTTGCTGCGGCCGGCCATTGGGGCTCGCCCCATGCCAGCGACGCCGTTGCGGTTGGCTGTCGCAGGGGTAATGTGGCTCATCACCGGACGCGAAAAGCTTCGCGCTGGTGCTGCGGACGCTCGTCCTACCCCGCCAGCAATCGTCGTACGAGTCGGCCTGACTTCAGGCGCACGCACGGGTGAGGTTCTCACCCGGCTCAGCTGGTTGGGGGCAACTCGCACCGAATTTCGCGATACCGGCAGCGAGTTCACCAGCGTATTGCGCGAAGCCGCAGTGAATCCGTTCGGTGCGTGCATGTTCGCATAACGAATTTGCGAGCCGCTGTGAGGACCGTATGGGCCTCCGACCGGCCTGCCACCCCTTCCGCCGTGATTGTTGATGTAGTTGTTGTTGTAAATATTGTTGATGGTGGTGATATTCGTGATCCGCGTATTGCTGATATTCACGTTGCGGAAATAACCGCGGCTTACTCCGTACCACGGAATGAACGGCTCACCAAATCCCAGCGGGCACCAGCCGAAGCCTCCGCCGAATCCGAAGCCGAAGTTCACACCCCAGCCCGGGCCGCCAAACCAGGCAACTAATGCTGGCGCGTAGTATGGACGCACCCAGATCGGTCCCGGAGCCCAGCCCCAGTATCCGCTCGAATATACCCAACGGCCATAGTGGAATGGAGCGTATCCCCAAGGCTCGGCTTCAACCCAGGTCCAGCCCCAAGGAGATTCCCATATCCAGCGGCCGTTGTAATAGGGAGACCACCCGGGAGCCACAGCCGGTGTCCACACCGCGCCGTAATCCGGAGTCTCTTTCCAGGTTCCGTATTCATCGAGATCCTCGTAGCCAACCACGTCGGGAGAAACGTAGCGAGCGGAAGCGGAATGATCGACGCGCTCATCACGCGAACGCGCCCACTCATCGAAAGCATCAAGCCCTGGCGCCCCATGGATATCGTTCGTCATTGAGGTGCCGTTGGTGAATCTCGCTTGCTGGTTGGCGCGGATGCGCACGGACGGACCGCTGCCGGTGGACTCGCCCTCGCCGCGCCATACTGTGATCACAGTCTTGTCGGCGTCAGAATCTACATCGAAGCGGTAGTCTCCCGGCTTCTGCACGGTGAACGCCTGGTTCGGCGTGTCCACTTCATAGACTTCGTTGTCATACAACCGGCGCACGTGCAAGTTCATTGCGCCCTGGTGCAGTTGCAACTGCACCGCGTTCTGGTTGACGTTGGTCAATGTCAGGCTTGTTTCGGAGTCGATACGCACCAGGCCGGTACCGACATTGATTTCGGCGCGAGAGTTCTTGTCCGCCCAAATATTGTCCGAATTGGTCAGCGGACGGTTCAGTTCGCCGGTCACCCAATCGCCAGTTCCTTGCGGCTGCACCGAGACTGAGCCATTCATATATTGAAGGCGTGCGGCTCGCGCGGGCGGGTCGGTTTCAGGCTGCTGAGTCGTGCTCCGGCCGTCGTAATCCGAGTTTGCTTCAGCCTGCGGACTTGAAGGCTGTTGGTCATAGTTCGGCGCCGGCCGCTGGTCGGAGTCCGGGGCTGGCTGCCCAACTTCGTTGTCCGTCTGAGGATCGTAGGGCTGATCATCTTGTGCCCGGAGCACCGGAACCGACATCAACGCCAGAAGAGTGGCAACGCTTAGAAAACGGGAAAAAGCTCTCATAAACCCTCCTTCGGGAAACAGCTCCCGAAGCGCTCCGTCCTGCACAGGACGGGGTGGCAGCCACAATTGGCTGACGTAAGCTTAAACCCTGGCCTGTAGAAAGAGTTGCGGCAGACGTGGAGGGCGAAAATAGGGCGAAGGTGGGCAGGTTCTTCTCGGCCCCGCAAGAGAGATGTCGGGAGCTTCCCTATTTCGGCATCAATCGGAGAGTTTTTTTACGGTTGGGTGGGGAACACTATTCCCCAGAAGTTGTTCACAGAATCGTCTTCCTGAAACTCCACCCCGTAAGTAAAAACTCCTCCAGCCGCGCTCACCTGGGTGACCACGCGAGCCGAAGCTTGGGTACGACGTCCGTTTTGTATCACCACGGTTGAACCGATCTGTAGTTCACGATTGAGCTGAACCGCTGCCCCGTACCGGTTCAGGTTCGTTGCCTTAGCGGACATGGTGAAGGAGCACTTCTGACGGTCTTGCCCTGATACGCCAATCTTTGCATTAAGTGGCATGCGACTGCTTCGTCGCCTGAGCTGCTGAAGCCGATTAACAGCAGGAGTCATTTTGGTCTTTCGTACTGCTGTGATTTAGGTGGTCTTGAAGACGGTATCGAAGTGTTCGAGACACGACAATTTACTGAGGTCACCCTCCAGAGGTGACGGTTGGGACACCCTTTGTTCTACGACTTCCGTGCGAAGTGGCTTGATGACGAGAGGCGGCTACACGCGTTGGCGGGATCTCCGAGAGCCACAGCAGTTTTCCGCTGGCCGACAGCGAACAGGTAAACTAAGCTGAGAACGCAATCCGCTGCGGAGGGATGCGTGAGCGGTTGAAACGGGTGGTCTTGAAAACCACTGTACGGGAAACCGTACCGGGGGTTCGAATCCCTCTCCCTCCGCCATAATAAACAGCGTTGAATGAATCAGTTCGGGCGCACGTTTCGGGCGCTACCCTCGTCCGAAATTGCAGCACTCGCCCATGTGGATCGCATGTCTCGTTTCTAGCTGCTCCTGGCGAGAACGCACCCAAGGACTGTAATGCCGCTCCGTAATCCTGATGCTCGAATGTCCGAGCAGGATCGAAACTCGCTCGAGGGGAACGCCAGCGGCGACGGCTGTCCAGTTTAACGGAGAGCCGCCGCCTGGTCTGCTATCGCTGATCCCTAACGTGCTGCCAGCGAAGGTGTCGCAGAATGCAAAGAGTGCTCTGCTTGCTTCGACGTTATGGGAAGAACTGCAAGACGCCGCTCCTGTGCAAAGAACGGCACGCGGATAGGGAGGGTTGCTGCCGCCACCGGTGATTGTGCTGTTCGATGGCGAGTACGCGAATCCTCGCGGTTGCTGAAATCAGTTTTTGAGGGCGGTTGCGCGACCAAATCTAATCACGGGAAATTCATACGCTGCAGAAGATCATCGAAACGGCGATCGGATCGCAGATCATCAAAGAAAGGCGCTACCTTAGCATAGGCCATCAAAGCGGCATGTTCTCGGTAAGCGGCTTCAAGCAGGTCGAAGGCCTCGTCGTTTCTCCCAAGGCTCCCACAGATGGCTGCTTGCCAATAGCCGGAAATGTAACGTCGCTTTGCGAGATCGCGCATGCGCTCCAAAACGTTCACTGCGTCCGCTTTTCTGCCCGCCTTCGCGTAGCAATAACCGAGCGTGCCAAAGAAGAATTGATTTTCATCCGTGGAACGAACCACCTCTTCTAATTCCGCGATACCGGTCTCCGGACCTCCCTTGGCGGCCAGGGAAATAGCAATCGTCCATATGGCCGGCGCGTATTGGTTTTCCATCTCGACACACTTCATGGACTGCGCAATAGCCTTGTCGTATCGCCTGCAGTGATACAGGATCCCGCCCACTGCCCACTGCAAGGGCGAAACAGGATCGAGGTGCAGCAGGCGTATCGCCTCAGCAACGGCTTCATCAAAACGCGCCGTGGTAGTCCGGCAAAGAGCGAGGCTTAGGGCAGCCCAAGGATTGTGCGGATCGAGTTCCACGGCCTGCTGGCTCTCAGCCTCTGCGGCGCGGAAATCCCAATCATAGTGAAGAAGAGAGAAGCCCAGAGCGGCATGGGCTTCTGACGACGAACCGTCGAGCTCGATTGCTCTTAGCGCTGCGGCTTTCCCTTTGGCGCATCCTTCTTCGGGGCTCACGTAACCGTAGAACCCGAGCCTTGAAGCTGTATCCGCCAAACCTGCATGGGCGGCAGCGTATAAGGGATCCTTTTCAATGGCTTTCTGGAAATATTCACCGCCCCTCTTAAAACCTTCGAGAGTGCGCTTGTTCAAGTAGTAGCGGCCCTTGAGATACGCTTCATAGACGTCAGGATCGACTTGGCGGGAGCGCACGAGCCGCGCTTGCTCCTGAGGCGTTACTTTCACCTGAATTTCATTAGCTACGGCGCGAGCCACCTCGCTTTGCAATGTCAGTACATCTCGCAGGTTCCGTTCATAGCTTTCTGCCCACAAGTGAGTGTCACGGGGCGCGTCAATTAGCTGCACTGAAATGCGTACTCGGTCTCCCGAGCGCAGCACTGTACCTTCCACGATTCGATCTACGCCTAGTTCTGCCGCAATTTCCGGAGCCGACTTGTTGCGTACAGCTTTGTACTTCATCACGGTCGTGCGGGAGGTAACACGAAGGGCGCTGATCTTGGCAAGGCCTGTGATCAAAGCCTCCGTCATTCCGTCGGCGAAATACTCCTGCTCTGGATCGTGTGACAGGTTCTCCATGGGAAGCACGGCAAGTGATTGGGTTGAGCTGCCTGTCGCCTTCTTAGGGACCTCAGTGCACCCAATGAAGCGATACCCGCGACGCGGCAAGGTCTCGATAAAACGGGGCGTCTCGGCGGTGTCTCCTAGGGCTTCCCGTAGGCGCTTAATCGCGTTGTTGATGCCGTGATCAAAATCTACGAAGGTGTCGGACGGCCAGATCCGTTTTTGCAGTTCCTCACGTGGAATTACTTTGCCCGGATGCTCCAGCAGAATTTGAAGGATCTGAAGCGGCTGCTCCTGTAACCGGACCCGAGTTCCATCCCGACGCAACTCTCCCGCGTCCTGATCCAGTTCGAAGGCGCCGAACCGAACAATAGTTCGTGATGAGCTGAAATCTGCCACAAGACGCCCCTGGCGCGGCTGGTACGAGAGTTTAGCACCGGTAATTTGAGCCGCATAGCCGCAAATCTCCCAGCTTTACTGCCGGGGAGAGAGCTAAGAGCAGCACAGGAGAGAGCTGCGGGATTTACTCGCCTTCGGGCATTTGAGATAACACGCGCAATCAAGGCGATCCAAGCCTTGAAATCTTCGTCGGGAGAACTCAAATGAAAAGCAAAATGGCTCTCGCAACTCTAGCCGCCATTGGCCTCGCCTCGTTCATATGCATGGCCCTGCCAGCGCAGGCCAGCCAATGTTCGTTGGCCAATGTGGCAGGAAGTTATGGATACACAGCCAGCGGGTTTATCAATATCGGTAACAACACGTTTCTTCCGGCTGCGGCCGCCGGCAGGATCACTTTTGACGGGAACGGCCACGTCAGCGGAACCCAGACTCGAGTCGTAGCCGGTAGTTCCCTGGATGAGACGTATTCGGGGACGTACAGCGTAAATCCCAATTGCACTGGCAGCTTCACTGTGCTCGTGGAACCGGATACTCGCACGTCAACGGTAGACCTGGTGTGGACCGAGAATACGAATGGCGCTAGCGCGGTTTTCACCACTCCGGGTTTTATCCTGACTTCTACTGCCAGAAGGATTAGCCCGAGAGAAACGGATTAAACCGACAGGATTGGAGCGAGGTCGTTCCGGTGCCTGTGCCAAGGCGGGGAAGGTCGTAAGGCATTAAGGATGTGTTTGCTAGTACGAGAATGAGTTCCCCCGTTCTCGTACTAGTGACAGCAAATGGAACGCATAAGGAAGTCAGCGTCTACGACGCCGCCGGCACGCTTCAACGGATCACGAGCTTGAAAGGTGTGCATGCGAACAACGGCAAAGAAAGCGAAATGATTTACGAGTGCCGAATGGGGCTCCGCTGCCGGTAGACAATTCCGAAAAGGCTCTTGGGTTTGTGCGTGAGCGCGAAGGACGTTTTTTCCCCGTCGCACAAATCCGACAGATCCTCAACCATTAGTCCTGAACTCGAGGAACTTGTCCGCGCGGGTGTGGACCGAGTGTTGACCTCCGGCGGTGAGCAGAATGCTGGTCTCGGAAGGATAAAAATCGCTGAATTAAACCGCGCCGCGAAAGATCGAATAATTGTGATGGCTGGAGCTGGAATCACGGAACAGAATGTCCGTGAGCTTCTGTCTGAAACAGGGGTGCAGGAAATTCATGCCAGTTTGAGAACGGCCGTGCCTAGTCCAATGCGCTACCGCGATGAGAAGGTTTCTTTTGGCGGGGCCGGCAGTCGCGACTACGAGCGTTTCATCGTTCTTGAGGAGCGCGTGCGGGCGCTTCGCGAAGCTGCGTCAGAAACTGTAATGGATTGAACGCGTGCCGGGCGTTCTGGCGGATGGCACTCGTGCCATCGCAATTTCAATCAATTCCCAAATGCTGTTCGCTGGCCAGAACAGCCAGTTCCAGCCG
>Ga0070717_10001117_pt1 | contig 18109 bp, 14 predicted proteins | sample LARL113metaG_FD_71366 | JGI IMG/M metagenome (GOLD analysis project Ga0070717, IMG submission 71366) | Corn, switchgrass and miscanthus rhizosphere microbial communities from Kellogg Biological Station, Michigan, USA - LAR L11-3 metaG | ecosystem: Host-associated > Plants > Roots > Rhizosphere ... | reverse complement strand
CCGCTATTTCGAAACCGTCGAACAGGAAGTGGTCAAACTGGCATTGGGTGTGGCGGCGCGGATTTTGCGCCGCGAATCACTGCTGGACCCGCTGCTTCTGAGCGGCGCCGTGCGGGTGGCGTTGGGCCAGCTTTCGGGCTCCACCCAGGTTCGCTTGCGCGTGCCGTCCACCGACCTGGATCTGTGGAGCGACACCATGGCTCACCTGCCGAACTTGGCTGTGAAACCCGCCGTTCAGGGAGACGATGAAATGCAGCTGGGCGAATGCGTGTTGGAGACAGAGCTGGGTTCAGTGAATCTGGGAGTGGCGTCGCAACTGGCGGAGATCGAGCACGGCTTCTCCGATCGCGCGCGTGGAATTCCAGTGCCGTCGAAGTCGATCGAGGTTCGCGAGGATATGTCCGAATGAGCCGCCTTCTGTCGAGCTACTTCGCACGCCTGGAGCGTGCGCAGCCCTGGCACTGGCAGGGACAGGTCCTCGAGTCCGTCGGGCAGACCATTGAGTCGGCTGGTCCGCTGACGTCGGTGGGCGAGTGCTGCGAGATCACCGACCAGCGCGGAGCGGGGCATTTGGCGGAGGTAATTGGATTCCGCGGTGCGCACGTTCTCTCCATGCCGGTGGAGACCACGGAGGGAATTCGGTTCGGCGATCGCGTATCGGCTTTGGGAGTGCGCGCGCAGATCGAAGTCGGGCCCGCGTTGATGGGCCGCGTGCTCAACGCGCTGGGAGAGCCGATCGACGGCCAGCGGCCGCCGATACCGGCGGCCAGCTACATTCTCGATGGCAAGGTGCAGTCGCCCCTGGATCGCGTACCGATCCGCACGCCGCTGGGCACCGGCATACGTGCGGTGGACGCACTGTTGACCACGGGCCGCGGGCAAAGAGTCGGCATTTTCGGTGGATCGGGCGTGGGCAAAAGCACGCTGATCGGCATGATGACGCGCAACACCGAAGCGGACGTGACGGTGGTGGGCCTGGTGGGCGAACGCGGCCGCGAGGTGAACGAGTTTCTGGAAGAAGCGCTGGGCAAAGAGGGGCGCAAGCGGTCGGTGGTGGTGGTCTCGACTTCGGACCAGTCGCCGCTGCTGCGCATGCGCGCGGCGCTTGCCGCAACCACCATCGCGGAGTTCTTCGCTGCCGAGGGCAAGCAGGTTCTGCTGGTGCTGGATTCGCTTACGCGCTTTGCCATGGCGGCCCGCGAGATCGGGCTGGCGGCCGGCGAGCCGCCCACGGCCAAGGGCTACACTCCTTCAGTGTTCACCCGGCTGGCGCGCCTGCTGGAACGCACGGGGCAGTTTCGTACGGGTTCCATTACCGCGTTCTACACGGTGCTGATGGAAGGCGACGACCAGCAGGATCCGCTGGTGGACGCGGCCCGTTCGCTGCTCGATGGGCATCTGCTCCTGTCGCGTGCGCTGGCGTCGGAGGGGTGGTATCCGCCGCTTCAGGTGCTGGACTCGATCAGCCGGCTGATGCCCGCGGTTACTGAGGTGGCGCATCGAGAGCAGGCAGCGCTGATCCGCAGGTTGATGGCGGTGTACGCGCGTTCGGAGGACCTGGTGCGCATCGGCGCCTACAAGGCTGGAACGGATCCCGATCTCGATCGCGCACTGCGGGCCCGGGCAGCCATGCGAGCCTTCGTGACCCAGGACGCAGTGGAGCGGACCGGGTTTGCGGATTCGTTGCGGCGGCTGGCCGAGCTGGCGGCGGAGGTGTGAGCCCATGAGCGTATCGAAAGCGCTGCAGCGGTTGTTACGTATTCGCGAACTGGAAGAAGAACAGCACCGTGTGTCACTCGAATCGGCCCTGGGCGAGCTTCACACCCTGGAACGTGCCCGCGAAGCGGCCCACGAAAGCGAGCGGCAGGGCCGGGCATGGGTGGGAGCGAGCCTCGAGTCGGGGGAAATTGCCGATCGCCAGGCGGGCCTGTTCGAAGCCGAAGCGGCCCGCAAACGCGCCCGGGTGCTCCGGCCGCGGATCGCGAAATCGGAGATGGAAGCGGCCCGCCGGCGCGCGGAGTTCCTGGACAAGCGCCTCGAGCGCCGCCAGGCGGCAACGCTGATTGAGGCGACCGAGGCGCGCGACAAGATAGAATCCGGCCGGCGCGGCCAGCGCGACATCGACGACTGGTTCGGCGCGCGGCGGCATCGTGCGAGCGAGGCCGAAAATCTTTAGTCCGAAATTGGGGACGAGATGGAACGGGTTCCCGAAGCGGGAGCACCGGCCCAAATTGTGACACTCTTCTAACCATCGTGTGTGGCGTGTTGGCACACCATCTGCTTCTTCTTCCCGCATGACCATGGGCGCAGGAATTCAGGTCGGGGCGGGAGGAGTTGTGGACGCGGGTGGAGTTGCTCTCGGGGCATCAACGCCGGGGTTGGGCTCGGCCTACGCAGTCGGAGCGGCGTGGGGCTCGGGCGAATCAGGCGAGACCGGCATTCGCCCCATGTGGACCAGTTTCCTGGAAGCCCTCGGTGTCGTTCCACGGAGCTCAGACGCTGCGGCGGGCGACCGCGCCAAGGCAGCTCCTTCTCCTTCTGTGGCCGGGCTCATTGGGCAGGAGAATCCTGAAGGCGCGTCGTCTGGGCATAAGAGCGGCCTCAAAGAAACCGTCCGAGCAGGCTCGAAAATCGGCGTGGAAGCGGGAACCAAGCCCATGCTGCACCCGGCGGTTGGTCCACCGGCGCCGAGTCGCCCAGGACGCGGCACCTCTGCGCCTCTCCGCACAGCGGATGAATCTGTCCGTCCCAAGAAGAACCGGGCGGAAATGGTCGCGCCCGCAGCTTCCGCGCTCTCCGCCGGAGCGGAGGCCGCGGTCATCGCCATCCCGGCGCATGCCGAGCGATCAAGCCAGATGGCCGCTCCGATCCACTTTTCGGTGCGATCGTTCGACCCAGCACGGGAACCAGGTGCGGAGCCACGCTCTTCCACTGGAGCAACGGATTGCCTGAGAAATCCCGGGACGCAGGTTTCAGGAGAAAAGCTCGCATCGCTCGATCCGAATGGCAGTGAATCCGCTTCGGCGGTGGATGCAACAGGGGAGAACACGCTGCCCACAACCACTGTTCCGATGGTGCAGAAACCCACCACGTCCGCGCATGTGCGGGACGGCGCCGAGGCGTCGACGAATCTGGATTCAGGGGCACTGCGAATCGATGCTCATCGCGGGGGTGAGAATTTTCCCGTAACTTCGGAACCGGGGAAATCGCCCGTCCGCTCCATCGAGGACTCTTCCGACTTGAACCTCATCCAAGCAGTGGCCAACGCACAAACGCCGGTCATTGATTTGGATCCGAATCCTCCGCGTCGAGCGGCGAACATGCACCCGTCCGGCCTGGGAAGAACAGCCAGTGCGCACGCAGGCGCGATCGGCGGGGCCGGCCTTTCCGGCGCGTCCATCGCCGCCGGCCCGTCGTTGGCGTCCAATGCAGCGCCCGGCGAGCGAGCAACGCAAACTCCCGCGGCGACGCATTCGTTTACGAGCATGCGATCGCTCGACTCGGCGGCGACACCAGCCGCCAAGCCAGGGCATCTGAAATCAGCGACCGGTTCAATCAGCGCCAGCCAGCCGATGCGGACGGCAGCGCTCGATCCGATGAACGCTGGGCCGGTGCGCGATGGCGGTGGTTTCACGAGCCTGGCAAACAAGCCTGAAGAATCCTTCATTGGCGCGCATCCGGCGACCGCGGGCGCCAGGGACCACGGCGTCCAGGACACATTCGCTGCCCTGGATGCGGAGCGCACGACTCCGCATCCTGCGTGGATTCACGCCGGCGCACATCACGCGGAGGCCGGCTATCTCGATCCCGCGCTGGGCTGGGTGGGCGTGCGCGCGGATGCTTCTGCCGGCGGGGTGCACGCGGCGGTGTTGCCCGGTTCAGCCGAAGCGGCGCAGGTTCTGGGGAGCCATCTTTCCGGACTGAACGCATACCTCGCGGAACACCAAGGGCCTCCGGCCACGGTAAGCCTCGCAGCGCCGCAGGAGAGAAGCAACGGCCTGGATCAGGGGAACCCATCCGGCCAGGATGATGGAGCACGAGGAGGCCAGAACAAAGAGGAATCAGGCAGTCGTGAAACCTCTGGGGTTTCGCCGGCGCAGCGGGATGAGAGGTTGGCGGCATCTGTCACCAACGCTTCCGGCGGAGTGCGGGCAACGGGCGGGCGGTATATATCCGTGATGGCTTGAGCGCGTACACGACCCCAGCACGCCAGGGAATCAACGGAAGCAGAACGAAGCTGGATAGAGAGGGACAATGACAGCGGTGTCAGCAATGGCAAGCATCAATTCACTCGCGCATGCAAATGCGACGAGCAGCACGCCGGCGGCCACGGGGAATGCAGCAGGCGAAGGGTCGAGCATATCGGCCAATGACTTTCTCACCCTGCTGGTGACCGAGATGAAGAATCAGGATCCGACCGCGCAGACGGATCCCAACGAGTACATCAACCAGCTGGTTCAAGTGAACAGCCTGCAGCAGTTGATCCAGATTAACGAGACTCTTTCCGGGGCGATCGGCAGCGGCGGCGGATCGGGAGCGGCACCTGACGCGGCGGCGAGAGTGCCGGTGGCAACTTCGGCGGGCGCCGGGGTTAGCGAAGTGGAGAACGGCAGCAGCGGCACTACCACGGCCGCCGCAGGAGTTGCGATACGGACGACAGCGGGCAATCTGAGCGTTCCCAACGAAATCCCGGCGGCACACACCGTCGCCCAAGCTTTGAGCGGGCGTCACTAGCTGCTGCAGGAGAGCAATGCTTGAGCGGCTAGACTCGCATGCGCGCGAAATAACGCAGCACGCCATGTCCACAGGAATTGAACCAAGGAGAAAGAGGAGAGCAGAACATGCCAAGTTTTTATATTCCGCTTACCGGGCTCACCAGCGATTCAACCGCGCTGAACACCATTGCCAACAATCTGGCCAACATGAACACGACCGCGTTCAAGTCGCGGTCCGTTAACTTCTCCGATTTGTTCTATCAACAGATTGGTTCCAGCGGATCCGGCAATCCAATCCAACTAGGTTCGGGGGTGCACATCGGTTCCATCTCCACCGATTTCTCCACCGGCTCGCCCAGTGAGACCGGAATATCCACGGATGTGGCGCTGCAGGGCGACGGCTTCTTCCTGATCGGTAATGGAGCGAGCCAGTACCTGAGTCGGGCGGGAAACTTCAGCCTTGATTCGAGCGGAAACCTGATCACGTCGAGCGGGCTGAGCGTGATGGGCTATCCGGCGGTGAACGGAGTGGTGGATACGAATGCACCGCTGATCGCGATCAATCTTCCCGAAAGCGCAGTGCAAGCTCCGCAGGCCACCACCAGCTTCGGCATGAACGCGACTCTGAATTCGACATCGGCCGTGGGTGCCACCACCTCGGGACAGGTAAAGGTCTATGACTCGCTCGGAACTGCCTACCAGGCGACTGTCACATACACCAAGACCGGAAACAACACGTGGAGCTATAGCGTTTCCATGCCCGATGCCTTGACCGCTAACTCGAACACCGCGGCCGGCGTGACGACCGTGAATTACAACTTCGGATCGGGCGGGGGCACGCTGGCGACGGTCAACCCCGGAACGAATCTGACCATCACGGGACCAAAGGGCGCTACTACGGCCACCATCACTGCCCCCGTGGTAGTGGCGGGCGAGACGGTCGGCGCGTACGCCGCGGCGTTGCAGGCAGCCGTGACTGCGGCCGGGATCGGCGGTGTGACGGTGACGGCTACCGCCGGTGCACAACTGAGCATCTCGGGAGCGAATTTATCCACCACGGGGTCGGTCATCCAGGATCCGGTGGCTTCGGCAGGCGCGGCCGGCTCGCTGTCATTCGATGCCAGCGGGAACCTGGTGAGTCCCGCGACGAATGTGGCCGGCATCTCATTTTCGGGGCTGTCGGACGGGGCCGCGTCGCTGAATATGACGTGGGATCTCTACGGCAGCAATGGTAAGGCCAGCATCAGCCAGGTTGACCACGCGTCGACGGTGGAATCGACAATTCAGAACGGCTACTCGAGCGGCGAGTATGCGGGGTTTTCGATCGGTTCGGACGGAACCGTGACTGCGGGCTTCTCCAATGGGCAGAAGCTCAACGTGGGGCAACTGGCGCTGGCGAGCGTGGCCAATCTTCAGGGTCTGACCGATCTGGGCAATGGCCAATACGAAACCACGCTGGCGAGCGGAACTGCCACCATTGGCGTTTCCGGAACCGCAGGCCGGGGAACCATGGTGGATGGCGCACTGGAAGCATCGAACGTGAATATCTCCGCCGAATTCTCCAACCTGATCATCGCGCAGCGCGCTTTTGAAGCGAGTTCGAAGGCGGTCACAACGTTCGACACGGTGACCCAGGAAACCATCAACATGATCCACTAGAAAATTTGTTTCCGATTTACCGCTCGCCGGCGCTTATCCATGCGGGGTGGGCTCGCCGGAGAGGGCCACGCGTTCGTGACGTGGCCGCACCTCGATGAACAGGCCCTTGCTGTGGGCGAGGACGGATCCAGTGTCATCGGCGATATCGGCTTCGGCCCAGTGCTTGCGGCCTTCATGGTGGTAGACGCGCCCTTCCAGGCGAATGGGCGAGCACGAGGGCACGGGGCGTTTGTAGTCCACTTCCATGTGGCGCGTCATGCCCACAATGTTGTGTGAACGCACCGCCTTGCTCATGGTTTCGTCGAGCAGTGTGGCGATGATGCCGCCGTGCAGGTACCCGCGCGGGCCTTCGAAGGTATCGGGGATCGATGCCAGGCAGACAACGGTTCCGTCCTCGGCGAGCATGAAGTCGAGGTGCAGCCCCGTGGGATTTGCGGGGCCGCAGCCGAAGCATCGGTTGTGCGCGGTGTGCGCGAGCGGGGTCAGGTTGTCGGTGTGCGTTTTCATCGTTGTTGAGCGGCGAGAGCGCTATCGAATGTCCCGGACAGCACTTTTTCGTACAGGTCCATATCCACGTTGGCCCCGGTAAGCACCAGGCCGATGGTCTTATTTCTGATTTGATGCTGTTCCTTGAGGGCCGCGGCGAGCGGCGCCGCACCGGCGCCTTCTGCCACGGTATGCGTGTCCTGGAAATAGATCCGCATGGCCTCCGCGATCTCGGCATCGGAGACCTCGATGATGCGGCTCACGTTTTCCCAGATGATCTCCATCGCTTCGGCGGACGGAACACGGCAGGCGAGGCCGTCGGCGATTTGCGTTTGCGCCGGAGCGGGGACGATCTTGCGCCGGACGAAGCTGAGGGCATAGGAAGGAGATGCGGCCGAGACGACGCCGATGATCTCGGTCTTCAGGGCCAGTGCATTGCGTGCGGCGGCAACGCCACAAACCGAGGAACCGAGTCCGATGGGAACGTAGATGCGATCCAGAGCCGGCGCGCCCTGAAAGAACTCGAGAGCGTAGGTCGCGGTGCCCATCACCAGGCGCTCGTGAAAGCTGTCGATCATCACCAGGCCGCGGTCAGCGGCCAGCGTGCGGGCATGCTCCAACGATGCCTGAAAATCGTGGCCGTGCTCGATCAGTTCGGCGCCTTGCGCGATCATGGCTTGATTTTTCTCTTTGCTGTTGCCGTGCGGGACGATGATGACGGCGCGTACACCGACGAGGCGCGCGGCCATCGCCACGCCCAGTCCATGATTGCCGCGCGTCGCCGCGACCACGCCCACAACATTCGGTTGGGTCTGCTTGAGCCATCGCACATACACCAGCGCGCCGCGCACCTTGAACGCGCCCACCGGCGTGTAATTCTCATGCTTGATCCACGCTTCCGCACCCAGTCGCTGGTTGATCAGCGGCCAAGTGTATTGAGGCGTGGCCGGCATGTGAGAATAGACAATCGACTGCGCTTCATGGATCTGGGCCGGAGTGGGCAGCTTCATGGATTCAGGATAGCGGACTGGGACGGCATGCCCACAAGAACTGTTAGTCTACTTTTAGTAGCTTTGCAGCACATACAGATAGATTCACTACCCAGACAAGCGAAAACGAGAAAGAATCACACAAGTTTCCACGAAACTGTACGGGACGATGACTGATATGAATATTCTGCGAACCGGCACAAGATCTTCAATTGACTGCCTTCAACTAAGGTCTAATTAGGCCTGCACCGGTAGTACGGGGAATGAACGACTGTGCGCCTTGACAGTATCTGGGGCGTGATTCCCAGACTTCTGATATCCCTTGAACACACGAAAGAGGTTAGAGATGATCGATCGCCGTACCGCTCTCAAGCATCTTGGCGGCGCAGCCAGCGCTGTGCTGTTGACCGAAGCTCTTCGAGCTGAAGTACTCAATGCGGGTCAGACGCCAGCCGCTGCTCCCGCCACCCCGCCGAGCGGGCCCTTTAAGCTGCCGGCCTTGCCGTACGCGTACGATGCGCTGGAACCAAACTTCGACGCGGAGACCATGCACCTGCATCACGACAAGCATCACCAGGCCTACGTCAATAACCTGAACACGGCGGTCGGGGCGCATCCTGAACTGGCGAGCAAGAGCGTGGAGCAGCTTGTAGCTGATCTGAACTCGGTACCCGAGGCGGTGCGGACGGCGGTGCGCAACAACGGCGGCGGCCATGCCAATCACTCCCTCTGGTGGCCGACTCTGGGCAAAGGCGGAGCCGCGCCGGCCGGCGAGCTAGCCAAGGCGATCGATGCGAAGTTCGGATCGCTGTCTGCGTTTCAGGAGCAGCTCAGCAAGGCGGCAATGGGCGTCTTCGGCAGCGGCTGGGCGTGGCTGGTGAAGATGCCGGATGGCTCGGTGGCCATCGAAACCACGCCCAACCAGGACAGTGTTCTCGCGCTCGGACACAAGCCGGTTCTGGGCATCGACGTTTGGGAGCACGCCTATTATTTGAAATATCAGAACCGGCGCGCCGATTACGTGAAAGCTTACTTCCAGGTGTTGAACTGGGATTATGTGAGCGGGCAGTTTGCGCAGAAGGCGTAGCAATCGTGGTTGGGGCGTGGTTGTTGGGACGGAGTCTTAGCTTTGTGGCGATGGCATCCGGCGCGATTGTCCTCGTCGGATGCCGGCGCGTCCCGCAACTCACGCCGCAGCAGGCCGAGGGCAAACATCTCTACGCTGTTCGCTGCGCGCATTGCCACCAGGACAACGATCTCAATCTCAAGAAGGTTCCTCCCGATCTCCATGGGCTGTTCGATCGCTCCAAATTCCCCAGCGGCGCGCCCGCAACCGACGACAACGTGCGGCGGGTTGTGCTCGCAGGGAAGGGAATGATGCCGGGGTTTGCGGGGCGCTTCACCGATGAGCAGATGAGTGATCTGCTGGCATATATGCACACCGGTTTGCGTTGAACCGCGGGGATGCCAGCTTTCCCAGGTCGCAGGAGCGAGATCTGGGGTACCCGATTTCAGAAGATAGTTTTGGCTCATTCGTAGCGAATCGCCTTCATTGGATCGATTCCGGATGCGCGCCACGCGGGAAGTGCGCAGGCGATGGTCGCAACCACAGAGAGGACACCCGCGGCCGCTAACAGCATCAGCGGATCGCGGGAGCTTTCGGCCGCCCAACTGGCCATCACCTTGTTTAGAGCGAGAGTGAGGGCAATTCCGGCGAGGATTCCTCCGCCCACGCTGAGGACGGTGGAGCTGAAGACGATGCGCAACACATGGCTGCGGGTGGCGCCGAGAGCAATGCGGAGGCCGAACTCGCTGGTGCGCTGGACAGCGAGATAGGAGACCACGCTGTACAGTCCTACGGCAGCGAGGGAGAGCGCCAGTACAGCAAACGCGCCGAACAGCCACGACACCAGGTGGCCGCGAGCGAATTCGGGCATGCGCGAAATCCACTGATCGAGGTCGCGGACATCGCCGATGGTCTGCTGGTCGCGATCGATCGAATTGATGGTCATGCGCACGGTGTGAAGCATTGCGAGCGGCGGTCCGGGTGTGCGGACCAGGATCTGGGTGTACATCGTGGTGGCCATCGTATAGGGAATGAACGCCTCGGGCACGATGGGCTTGGAGAGCCCGTCATCGAGTTTGTCGGTCATCACTCCAACGATGAGCAGCCAGCCTTCGGCGCCGGGCGCGGTAAGCAGGAACGGAGGCTGGGCGGTCACTTCCGGAGCCTTGATGGAATGACCAATGGGATCCTCGTTGGGAAAGTATCGTTTGGCAAATGTTTGATTGACGACAACGACGGGAGCCGCCCGATGCTCTTCGGCATGATCCCACACGCGGCCCTGCAGGAGGGGAATGCGCAATGCGGGGAAATACTCGCGGCTCACAAGGTTTAAACGGAAGGTCTGATCCTTCGCGCTCGGCTTGCCGAGGATTTGAAACTTGGTGTTGAATCCATTGGCAGGAGGCGTGGCGTTGCTGGAGACGGCGGCGACGGTCACACCGGGAATCTGCGCAACCTTGTCGTGCATCTGCTCGAAATAAGCGACGCGTTCAGGCCAGGTCTTGTAAGTGCCTTCGTGAATGGGGATTCCCACCGACATGATGTTGTGGGGATCGTACCCCAGCCGCGTGTGAGCAAGCCGGAGAAAGCCCTGTATGGCGGCGCCCGCGCCCGCGAGCATCACCAGGGTGAGGGCGATCTGTCCGGCGATGAGCACGTTGTGGGTTCTGCGCCCGCGCACGCTGCCGATGGATTTGCGCGAATTGGATTGCATGATCTGGTTGACTTCAGGTCGCGAGAGCTGCCAGGCAGGAGACAGGCCGAACAGGATTCCCGTGCCCATGGCGATCACGATCGAGAAGATCAGAACGGGCAGGTTGATTTGGATTGCGGCTTCGTGCGGAAAGGAGAATTCAGGAAGATTGGCGACGATGATGGAGACAGTCTTGTAGGCCAGCAGCAAGCCGAGCAGGGCCCCGGTGAGGGAAAGCAGAAGTGACTCGGTAAGCAACTGGCGGATGATGCGCTTGCGCAAAGCGCCGATGGCGGAACGAACCGCGAACTCATGCTGGCGTGCGGTGGCTCGGGCAAGCAGGAGGATAGAGACATTTCCGCAACCGATGAGGAGGAGAAGGGCGACCGCGCCGAAGAGCAGGGCGAGCGTTCCACCCAGTTCGTGGAGAAAGTCTTCGTTTAAGCCCACAACGTGCATCTTCCCGTGATCGGTCGGGAAGTGTTTCGGCGTTTCCTTTTCGAAAGCCTGAATGAGCGGTCCGAGAGCGGCATTAGCCTGCTCGTGAGTCAGACCGGGTTTGAGGCGGATACCGGCGTAATATGCCTTGACCGTATCGCCGGTGACCTTGAGGGGAAGATAGACATCGCCGTCACCCCAGGTGAAGCGCTGGGCCGCTACCCCGACGACAACGTAATTCTTGCGGACCATCTGGATGCTCTTGCCCAGCACTCCAGGGTCGGAGTTAAAGTGGCGCTGCCAGAATTTGTAACTTAGAACGACAACCGGCTGCGGATCCTGTCCGTCGATGGCGTCAGAGGGTTGAAGTCCACGGCCCAGCGCAGGGGGAACGCCGAAGAACTCAAATGCGTTGGAGGTGAGATAGACTCCCGACAGGTCTTCGGGCAGATCGCCGCCGGTGATGGTCAGGTTCCAATCGTCTTCCAGAAACGTGTCTTCGACTACAGGAGACTTGCGCAGTTGTTGCCATTGGGTGCCGGTGACTCCGAACCCGCGCAGGTCGCCGTTGGGCTGTATGAAGCGCATGTGGATCATGCGGTCAGGAGCAGCGTAGGGATAGGGATCCATGATGATGGCGTACACCACGCTGAAGACGGCAGTGGTGGCTCCGATGCCAAGCGCCAGGGAGATGATGGCGGTAAAGCTGAATCCCGGCAGCTTGACGAGTTGCCGGAACGCGAAACGCAGATCCTGAAGGACAGTTCTCATGGGACGCTCCTTCGATGGGAAGAGGTGGTCAAACTTTCCACTGGAAACACAGGCCGTAGCCGTCGGGATCGGTGAGGTACAGCTGCTTCATGCCGTAGGGCGCCACTTTGGGAGGACGGAGTTCGACGCCCCTGGACCGCAGGAAGTCATAAGCGCCATCGACATCGGGACAGCCAAAAAAGACGCACGTGTCGCGATGGCCGGACCAGCGGGAGGGATCAGGGGAAGTCGGCTGGTCGCCGGGGTCGTAGGCAGTGTTGAGCATGAGCTGGCTTCCCTGGAGTTCGAGAAGGCACCAGTTCACGTGATCGGGATTCTCGGACAGCGCAGGAGAGGTCGCGGTCACCGTGAAGCCGAGCACGTCTCTATAAAAGCGGATGGCGACAGGCATATCGAAGACTTGCAGGAGAGGAGCAAGGCCCGTGACGGTCAGGCTCTTGACGGCGAGATCCGGCATTTCAGGCGGCATGGGCGAGTTCCTCCGATCAAACCAAACGTTTCCTGGCATGGCTGGAGTGCACGTGAACCGCCAAGGATCGGAAAAGGTAAGTTGAACATTCTGCGGGGTCGCAGGAGAGGCTGCCGCGGCACGATTGTCCGCTTTCCAGTGCGGATGTTCAGAATTGAACGCCAGGGAACTTGTGCATCGAGTGGGTTTCGTATCGATACAGCCTCACGCTATACTCAGGATTGCTATGGTGCCCCAGAAAACCTTCTATCTTGAGACGTTCGGGTGCCAGATGAATGCCCATGACTCCGAAAAGGTGATTGGCACACTGCGACGTGAGGGGTACACCCAGGTCGATTCGGAGCAGGACGCCGGTCTCATCCTGTACAACACCTGTTCTATCCGTGACAAAGCGGAACAGAAGGTCTTCAACCGCCTGAACGACTACAAGAAGCTGCACAAGGCCGGCAAACGCTTCGGCGTGCTGGGATGCGTGGCGCAGCAGGAGGGCGAGAAGATCTTCGAGCGGGCGCCATATGTTTCGCTGGTCTCGGGATCGGCCTCCTATCGCAAGCTGCCGGAGATGCTGGCGCGCCTGGAGGCAGGTGAGAAGCGCATCACCGGGCTGGATGATCGCCAGACCGACGAAACCTTCGAAACCGAGTTCACCGCGCGCCAGAATCCCTATCGCGGGTACATCACTATCATCGAGGGCTGCGACAAGTTCTGCGCCTATTGCGTGGTGCCGTACACGCGGGGCAAGGAGCGCAGCCGGACATCGACGTCCGTATTGGCCGAGGCGCGGCGCATCGCCGATGCCGGGTATTCCGAGATTCAACTCCTCGGGCAGAACGTGAACAGCTACCGCGATCCGGAAGGGAAGTTGACCTTCGCCGAGTTGCTGGCGGCGGTTGGCCAGGTGCCGGGAATACGCCGCGTTCGTTTCACAACCAGCCATCCGCGCGACTTTACCCGCGACATCGTGGAAGTCATCGATGCGTTTCCGACTCTGTGCGACCACGTGCATCTGCCCGTGCAGTCGGGCTCCTCGCGGGTGCTGAAGGCCATGGCCCGCGAATATACCCGCGACTGGTATCTGGAACGGATTTCGTGGGTGAAGGCAGCTCGCCGGCCCATTTCGCTTTCGACCGATATCATCGTTGGCTTCCCCGGCGAGACGGCGGACGAATTCATTCAGAGCATGGACCTGCTGGCCGAGGTGCAGTACGATTGCGTTTTTGGATTCAAGTACTCGCCGCGGCCCAACACGCCGGCACTGGTGATGATCGATTCCATCCCAGATAGCGAGAAGGCGCACCGATTGCAGGTATTGCTCGATCGCCAGCGCGAGATCCAAAGAATCAACTACGCCAGGCACTTAGGCCAAGTCATGGAAGTAATGATTGAGGGGGCTAATCCGGCCCGGGGACAGATTTCCGGACGCAGCAGCCAGAATAAGCCGGTCAACTTTACGTGTTCGCAGCCCATTGCGCCGGCACCCGGGAGCTACATGCAGGTCCGGATTACCGGGACGCATCCAAACAGTCTAGTAGGGGAGGCGGTCTGATCTCCCCAGGCCGTCGCCAGCCAAAGAGAGGGGAAGCCATGGATGTCGAGGTTCGGATCCGCGGGCTCATGATGGACCCGGCGACCAACATGCCGATCGTGGTGCTGAAGGACGTCGGGTCGGATGCCGTAATGCCTATCTGGGTGGGTATCTTCGAGGCCAATGCGATTGCGATTGAACTGGAGAAGATGACCGCTCCTCGGCCCATGACGCATGACCTCACCCGTAACCTCATCCAGAACTTGAATGCGCGCCTGGAGCGCATTGTTATCAGCGAGCTTAGGGATGACACGTTCTTCGCGACGCTGTGGCTGACTCAGGGCGAAGAAATGCTCACCCTCGATGCCCGGCCGTCGGATGCGATTGCCTTGGCGTTGCGATCCGATTGCCCGATTTTTGTCGCCGAGCAGGTGTTGCAATCGGCCAAGCTGAATACATCCGGGCCCCCGGACGGACCCACCACCGAACAGCTTCGCGGCTGGCTCGAAGGCTTGAACGACGAGGACCTGGGCCGGTACAAGATGTAGCTGCTGACCAGAAACTGGGTGCCCCATCCAAGCTCTGCGGTGTTCGACTAACTAGAAGCAGAAGTTCCTTCCTCATCCTCGTGCCTTTTTGGCTGTTGCGTGGGGTGGAAAGCACGAATCACGATCAGACTCCTGGCGTAAGCTGGTCGAGTCGTCTTCTTCAATCACATGCCTGAATCCCAATTGAATCGCCGCGGCTTTCTCAAAGTGCTGGGGACTGCGGTGGCGGCCGGCGTGTCGGCCACAGCAACATTTGGCGAGAGCCCTCCATCGACCGCAATCGTGGTGGATCCGAACGATCCAGTGGCCGCGGCGGCGCCCGCCAAGTGGGCTATCGAACAGTTGACGCAAGCCCTGAAATTCCGCGGGATTCCGGTCACGGCGGTGGACGGCGAGGGCATGGCATTGCGAATCTTTGTCGGCGGCGCGCACAACGCCAGGGCCCAGGAGGTGCTTCGCGCGGCGCGTGTCGAAGTGTCGGTGATGACTGAGGCTCTGGGTATCGTCGTTGTGGAGGGAAACCCGCCGCGGACACTACTGGCGTGCGGGCATGATGCGCGCGGGCTGGTCTATGCATTGACCGAACTGGCGGACCTGGTGCGCAATGCGGCCGATCCGCTGGGCGCACTCAGTGCCGTCGAAACCACGATCGAGCGGCCCGCCAATGAAGTGCGCAGCATGATGCGCCTCTTCACGAGCGACGTAGAAGACAAGCCGTGGTACAACGACCGGGCGATGTGGCCCCCGTACTTTGACATGCTCGCGACCCAGCGCTTCAACCGGTTCAATCTCGCTTTCGGCATCGGCTATGACTTCATCCGCAACGTGACCGATGCCTATTTCCTGTTTACGTATCCGTTTCTGCTTGAGGTGCCCGGTTACAAGGTGCGCGTGCGGCAACTGCCGGATGCGGAGCGCGACCGCAATCTGGAAATGCTGAAGTACATCAGTGGGCAATGCGTCGCGCGGGGGCTGGAGTTCCACGTCGGCTTATGGATGCACGGGTACGAGTGGATCGACAGTCCCCATCCGAACTACACCATCGAAGGACTGAACAAGAGCAATCATGGGCCATACTGTCGTGATGCGGTCAAGCTGTTGCTGCAGCAGGTGCCGAATATCAGCGGGCTGACTTTCCGGATTCACGGCGAAAGCGGCGTCGCCGAGGGCAGCTTCGATTTCTGGAAAATGGTGTTCGATGGCGTGGCGACGTGCGGGCGGACGATCGAGATCGACATGCACGCCAAGGGGATGAGCCAACCCATGATTGATCTTGCCCTTGCTACCAAACTGCCGGTGACGATATCGCCCAAGTTCTGGGGCGAGCACCTGGGCATGCCGTACCACCAGGCTGACATCCGGCGGATCGAGAAGCCCAAAGCCGAGAACGCGCAGGGGCTGATGGCGCTGAGTTCGGGAACGCGCAGTTTTCTGCGCTATGGGTACGGCGACCTGCTGCGCGAGGACCGGAAGTGGAAGGTGGTTCACCGCATCTGGCCGGGCACGCAGAGGCTGCTGCTATGGGGCGATCCCGAGTTTGCCGCCGGCTACTCGCGGGCATTCGGGTTCTGCGGAAGCAACGGGGTCGAGATCATGGAGCCGCTGTCGTTCAAGGGACGGCGGGGTTCGGGCCACACAGGCAGCCGGTGCGGATATGCCGATCGATCGCTCGATCCACAGTGGGATTGGCAGAAGTATGAGTACACTGCGCGCATATGGGGGCGCCTGCTGTATAACCCTGAGACCGCATCCGAAATTCTCCGGCGGCCTATTGTGCCGCAGTTCGGAAAGGGCGCAGCGGCGGTTGAATCGGCGCTCGCGAACGTGAGCCGGATTCTGCCCATCGTGACCACGGCGTATGCTCCTTCGGCCGCCAACAATCTGTACTGGCCAGAGATGTACTGCAACCAGTCGATGGTGGATGCCGAGCATTACGAGCCCTATTCCGATGCCGAAACGCCGCGGGTGTTCGGGAACGCGAGCCCGTTTGATCCGGCGTTGTTTCTATCCGAGGATCAGTACGCAGCCGAACTGCTGGATGGGAATTCAACCGGGAAATACACGCCGGCCGATGTGGCGCAGTGGATCGAGGAGTTCGCCGCCGCGGGTCGTGCGGCGCTGGCGCAGGCGGAGAGCATTGCGAGCGGGCGAAACAGCGCCGAGTACCGCCGGGCCAAGGTGGACATCGAGATTCAGGCTGGGCTGGGAGAGTTTTTTGCGGCGAAGTTTCGCAGCGGGGTGCTGTTTCAGATCTACCAGCTCAGCAGGGAAGAGGCGGCGCTGGTGGCGGCGATTCAGCAATACAAGAAGGCACGTTCGGCGTTCGCCGCAGCCGCGGATGCGGGCAAAGGCGCGTACATGAGTGACGTTACATTCGGCGAGCAAACCTGGCTTCGGGGCCACTGGCTCGATCGGCTGCCGGGCATGGACAAAGATATTGCGGCGCTGTCGGCGATGCTGAGCGGCGGCGGTTCGCAAAACCCTTCGGCAAAAGTGGCGGCGGCGATCAAGTCGGTTCTGGGGCCGCCGCAACGAGCCGTGATCGATGTGCAGCATCAGCCGCCTTCGCACTTAAAACGCGGCGAGGAACTTGGGCTGGTCATTGCCGCGCCGGGCGTAACGGCGGTTCGCGTGCATTATCGCCATGTCGATCAGGCGGAGAACTATATCGGCATCGATATGGTCCAAAAGGGCGATCATTGGATGGCGGCGATTCCCGCGGACTACAACCGCAAGGAGTTTCCGCTCGAGTACTATTTCGAGGTGCGGAAAATCGATGGGGCGACAGGATTGTATCCGGGCTTCTCGCCCAGGCTGACCAGCCAGCCGTACTTTGTTGTTAGGGCAATTTAGCGCGATTGAAGGGTGAAACCTGGGAAGGCCGGCGATGCCATATGTGTGCACGTTTCTTGCTGCATCTCGATGGGTTCTCTGGATGCTCATAGTGAGCGGGTTAGCCGTTGCGAATTCCGCCGGTGAGAGGGTGCCCGCGCAGGACGCGCGCAACACTGACATCGTCAACACCGACACGCATCTGCCCCTGCCGCAGTTCACCAGCCTGAAGGCTTGGGAGTCGCGCAAGGCATTTTTGCGCAACCAAGTCCTGGTTGCGGCGGGGCTATCGCCCATGCCGGAGAAGACCCCGTTGCATGCGCAGGTCTTCGGCAAAATCGAAGAAAAGAACTACAGCATCGAGAAGGTGCTGATCGAGCCGCTGCCCGGGTTTTACCTCGGAGGCAATCTTTACCGGCCGCGTAACGGGCAGGCGAAGCATCCGGGCATTCTGAATCCTCAGGGGCACTGGCCCTACGGGCGCCTGGAAAATCAGCCGCTCTACTCCGCGCCGTCGCTGGGCATCAGTCTCGCGCGTCAGGGGTATGTCGTCTTCGCGTACGACATGGTGGGCTACAACGACACGATTCAAGTGCCGCATCGCTTCGGCAGCGCCGAGCAGCGGTTGTGGTCTTTCGGTCCGCTCGGACTGCAGCTCTGGGACTCTATCCGCGCGCTCGATTTTCTGGCGTCCCTCGATGACGTGGATGCGGGTCAGCTTGGAGTCACGGGCGCCTCCGGCGGCGGAACGCAGGCGTTTCTGCTCACCGCGGTCGATGATCGGGTGCAGTTCGCGTCGCCGGTCAACATGGTTTCGGCCATCATGCAGGGCGGCGACCTGTGCGAGAACGCGCCGGGCCTGCGGCTGAATACAAGCAACGTGGAGATAGCCGCCATGTTCGCGCCCAAGCCGATGCT
>Ga0070717_10001116_pt1 | contig 18122 bp, 21 predicted proteins | sample LARL113metaG_FD_71366 | JGI IMG/M metagenome (GOLD analysis project Ga0070717, IMG submission 71366) | Corn, switchgrass and miscanthus rhizosphere microbial communities from Kellogg Biological Station, Michigan, USA - LAR L11-3 metaG | ecosystem: Host-associated > Plants > Roots > Rhizosphere ... | reverse complement strand
AGCAATTTCGCCAGCCGGTCCACCTCCTCGTCGAGCGACTCGGCCGGCACCATGGCGGTGAGATAGCCGATCCGCAGCATTTCCGGCGCGCTGATCTTCTCCGCGGTCAGGAACAGCTTCTTGGCGTTGTCGGCGCCAAGCCGCGAAACGTAGCGGGCGATGCCGCTCTTGTAATAATGCAGCCCCAGCCGCGCTGCCGGCATGAACATCTCGCCGGTGTCGATGCCGATCCGGAAATCGCAGGCCAGCGCCAGATCGGTCGAGCCGCCATAGACCCCGCCATTGAGCCGGCAGATCGTTGGCACGCGAAGATCCTCCAGCCGGTTGACGACCACTTCGAACGCCGAGCCGGCGCTCTTCTCTTCATCGGCGCCGACGGCGCGCTCGGCGACCGAGTTCAGATCATAGCCGGCGCTGAAAGCCCTCCCGGTTCCGGTCACGACCAACACCCGGATCGCGGGATCGGCCTCGATGCGGTCGAACAGGCCCAGCAATATTTCGAGATCTTCCGCCTGCAGCCGGTTCAGATGTTTCGGCCGGTTGAGGCGGATGATGGCGCGCGCGCCAGACAGTTCGAGCACCGGTGGCGTTGCCGCCTCGACTGCTGCGGATTGGACTTGCATCATCTGTTCTCCAGCGCGCGCCGCTTGGCTTCGGCATCGATGGTCTCGGCGAGATCGGGATGGCGCGCCATCAACAGGCGGAAATCGACCAGATCGAGCACCAAAAGCCGCGACACCCGCGTCGTCATGATATTGGCGGAGCGCGTATTGCTGCCGAGCAGCGCCATCTCGCCGAAGAACGCGCCGTCGCCGAGCTTGACCTTCTTGCCCGGCAGATCGACTTCGACCTCGCCGGCGGCGATGAAATACATGCAGTCGCCCTGCTGCCCCTTGCGGATGATCATGGTGCGCGCCGGCAGGTCCATGGTGCGCAACATGTGCGTCACGTCGGCGATCGCGGCCGGGCCGAGCGCGGCGAAGAACGGCACCTTGCTCACCGAATCCCAGGTTTTGAGGAAATTGTCGCGCCGGGTTTCGGCGGCAAATCCGGTGGCCAGGATACCGGTCCACAGCCCGAATACGCCGAGGCCGCAGATCATCACCAATGCAGCGACCAGTCGGCCGAGCGGCGTGATCGGCACCACGTCGCCATATCCCACGGTCGTCAAGGTGACGACCGCCCACCACAGGGCCGCGGGCACGCTGTCGAAATTGTTCGGCTGGACGTCGCGTTCCAGAAAATACATCGTCACCGCAGCCAGGAACAGCACCATCAGGAAAATCACCAGCACGCTCAACAGCGGCCCTGATTCCAGGACCAGCACCCGGCGCAACTGGCGCAGTCCCGGAATCCCCGGGACCACCTTGAACATCCAGAATATGCCGAGCAGCCAGGCTGATTTGGGATCGGCACCAAGCACCAGAGCGATCGGTATCGCGATCGCGGAGACGGCGTCGAGCAGCCCGCGGCCGGACAGCGCGTAACTCCAGCCGCGATGCGCGTGAAACGCGTATTGAAGCCGGACCACCCATTCGAACAGGAAGAAGGCCAGACACGCCCACAGCACCGCGTCGACCCAGTGATGCGCCGCCTCATAGGCGGGGTTCACCGTCAGCAGCACCATCATCACGACGCCGGTCAGGACGGCGACATAGGCTGCCTTGGTCATGTTGCGGCCGGCCGTCGCCACCATGAATAGCGTCAGAGCTGGAAACGTGCGCGGCTTGGACATTCGAAAAAAGCGGCCTTAAGGCTCAACGAGAAACAGATGCGGCACGGCTTGGCCGCGCCGCACAAAGTGCCCCCACTGGGGGGAGGCCGTCAACGACGGCTGGAAAACAGCGTTATCGGCATTCACCCTCTTTTTTTCGCCATGCAACGGAGCCTTTCGCTGCGTCGCGCCAATCACTGCGTGAAGGCGCCCGATTTGAGGCAATTTGACCGGAACAACCCGAATCCTTAACGAAACGCGGCCTTTTTGCGCGTATATCAAAGCCCCCGTGGACATTATGATGGCGGCCGCGCTGGAAATAACCGGCGCGCCCGCTCTCTCCTTTAATAAATTTGGTTGACCCGATGGATACCTCACATCTCGCAGAGCACGCAGGGACCGCAGGCACCCTGTTTGCGTCGATCTTTGTGGTCGCCACCACCACGATGCGGACGATGATCCCGCTACGGGTCTTCGGCATCCTCACCAACCTCGTTCTGATCACGACGGCGATTCCGAGCCACAACTTCCTGGTCATCCTGGTGCAGTCGGTCGTGCTGGCGCTCAATTCGTATCGGCTGCACCAGATGCTGCAGCTCGTGCGCGACGTCAGAAAGTCCGTCAACAGCGATCTGTCGATGGAGTGGTTGAAGCCTTTCATGACCGAGCGCAGATGCGAAGCCGGCGAAGTGCTTTTCTACAAGGATGAGAAGGCCGAGGACATGCTCTACATCGTCAGCGGCCGCTTCAAGCTCGTGGAATCTGGTATCGAATTGCCGGTTGGCGCCATCGTCGGCGAACTCGGCATGTTGTCACCGTCGAACATGCGAACCCAGACGCTGGAATGCGTCGAGCCTGGTCTCATTCTCAGCGTCAGCTACAGCAAGGTCGAGGAACTGTATGTGCAGAATCCCGCCTTCGGCTTCTATTTTTTGCGCCTTGCCAGCGCGCGGCTGTTTCAGAATATCGGCACGCTGGAGCAGCGGCTGGCGCAGCAGACGGCGGTGATGCCCGGCGCTGCACCGACGCCCGCGTGATGACCGGGGGTATTGTCGTGTCGGACGACGGCCTGTTGTCTTCGCTTCGTTATCTGTTCGCCGATTTCCTCGATGAACAGGACCACTCGCCGCCGTTCCTGCCGGACGGCTTGCCCGACGGCGCCTCGTCCATCGTCGGTGACGGCATCCATCTGTTGATGGATTATCAGGGCGCCGCCTACGCGAAACTCTATGTCGAGCGGTTGCGGCGCTTCGTCGGCCGCCAGGACGTCGATGCCGCAACCTTCTGCGAGATCGCGCGATTGATGGCGAACCGGATGGCCTATGAGGATGCGATCCGGATCGCGCAATTAAAGCTCGCCGAGTTCCGGGACAGCGACGGTCAGCTTCGATCCACCGACATCAGGAAACTGCGGTTCGATGAACTGGTCGATGCGCTCCCCGCGGTGGCCGCCGAACCCGTGCTCGAGGTGCTCAACAGGCTAGGGTGGGCGCACAAGCAGGTCTCGATTCCTTTCAGCACGGTGAGCCAATGGGGCATTCGGCGGTTGAAGGTCGAGGCGTGGCTGCGCCGCTGGCGGTTGTTTTCGATCCGCTATGGCGAGGAACGCGCCTGGGTCGAGCGCTGGCTGCACATGATCGCGCGCAGTCTGGCGAAGCAGCCGAAGGCAACCTTCGCGATCGTTCAGACCGCGACCATGGTCGAGGGTTATGGCGGTCGCTACCGTCAGGGGCTCGCCGATTGGCACGCGATCATCAATGGCCTGGCGAAACCGACCTTCGATGCCGCGTTGCCGCTCGCAGACCTCGCCGGCGCAGTGACGGAGGCGCGCGCTGCCGCCATGCCCGATCCGCGACAAGCCGCGCTCAAGCGCGTGATCGCGCAAATCCGCGCGCGGGCGCTCGGCGTAGGCGCCGATGCGGCTGCGGGATGATTTTACCTCTTTGTTTGAGCATGATCTCCGCGCAGACGCTTCGCGTTTGTCGCGAGGGAAAACCGGTTCCCACCCCGCATCAAGTGCGAGGCAGGCTTTTTCCTGATCATGCCCTAGTTCGGCGCGTTCGGCGCGGCCGCGACCTTGATCAGTGCGCGCTGACCGGCGGCGGTCAGATCGCTGAGCGTCGTCTTGCCGCTGTTGGCGCATCTGATGATCTGCTTGGCGACGCGTTTGCGGACCGCGTAATCCTCGCCATGCGCGGCCTTCTCGCAAACACGGTCGAGCGCGACATTCATGTTTGCCAGGGTGCGCGAGTCGTATCTACCCTCGATCATGTTTCCCCCTCGTTTCCTCCTCGGTCTGAAGTTCGATCACGGCAAGAAACCAGCACCTCGCGCGCGCAGGGGCATTGCATCGCCACTGCCGCAGCGTGCGCTGCTCGCATCTATTGCCACTCATCAGGCGGCGATGCTGGGGTGGGCTCCGCTATGTCCGTCGTCAACGCGTGACAGGCGGAAAAAAGCGGGAACCGTTTTGGCTCCGCCGCTCGTTGAACGGGGCAAAGGACCAAATAATCAAACACCTCGATCAGAAAATCGTCAAGGACGATCGACGACCTTGTCGCCAGGGAAAACGGCCTCTAGGCGCTTTGCGCTGACTTCACGACCACCATCTTGTCCTCGTGGCCAGCGTGCCGCTTCAAATAGTCGCGGCGCATGCCGATCTCGTCGCGGACGAATTCGTAGCCGAGCTTGAACGTATCGAGCCCGTCGCTACTGATGGTGCCGTCGCGCAGGCCTACCACCGCGCCGCGAAGGATGCCTTCGAGCTCTTCCTGTAGCGCCTCGAGCGCATCCAGCGAGTTGGCATGCTCGATCCGCTCGCCGATGTCGAGGATGGCGGTGGCGAGCTCGCTCGCCTTCTCCGGCGCGATCCGGGTAATCTTGGTGTAGATGGCGGCGAAGATCGAACCGATCACGCTGAGCGCCGCGGCGCCGAGATACAGCATGTCGCTGTAGCGGTCCATGAACGACTTGGTCTCGTCGTTGATATATTCGGCGGCGCCCTGGTGGGCGACGATGAAGGCATCCTTGTCGGTGGCCGCGGGCTCGATCCTGGAGGCGAAGCCGTCGTCCAGCCCCAGTCCCGACTTGTTCTCGTAGATGATGCGGGCGAGGTCGCCGGACGTCGTCGTCGACATCCGGGACTGCGCCACCAGCAGCCATTGCAGGCCGATCGTGTCGAGATCGTCGTCGGGGATCTCGGGCGAAGAGGACAGCATGCCGGTCGACAGCGTTTCTTCGGAAATGCCCGGGATCTTTCGCTCCAGCGCTTTTGCCTCGTCGATCGCATTCAACGTGAAGCCACCGCGCTTGGCATATTGCGCGTAGCTCTTGTCCTTCATGATCCTGGAGGTGTGCACGATCGCGATCACGGCGCCGAAGCCGCCCGATCCCAACAATTTGTCCAGCGTCGATCCGCCTGGCGCCAACTGCACCCGCGAGGCGGCCTCGGTGCCGTCGCTCATGTCGAGGACGTTGCGGACGAAGGCGACATTGTTGTCGCCATCGCCGATCACCGCGATCTTCTTGATCTTTTTCAGATCGGCAAGCGATTTGATCTTCTTGTTGCCCGGGCCGATCAGGAGCAGCACATCATGCTCCAGGATCGCGAGCGCCCGGGCGCGCGGCGGCACCTTTGCGTCGGTGCGCAATATCGCAAGATCGGCTTCCTTGCGGTCGAACTGCGACAGCGCCTTGGCATTGTCGGGATTGAACGCGATCTTCAGGCGCAGCCGCGACGAATTGTTTTTCAGCACGGTCGCGAGCTTGGCGGCGAACTGCGCCTCATCGCTGTTGGCGTCGCCGACCGCGAATGTCAGCGTCTCGGAATTCTTCAACAGGATGCGGCCGCCCCAGACCGTTGCAAGCGTCAGGATCAGGGTTGCCAGCGCAAACAGCAGCACCTGCCGGCGGTTGGTCTTGACAACCTGCGAGCGAGGGAGAGGCTGCTCCACCGAATTGGTTGGGACTTCGGCGCTCATGGCTCCCACCAAGTGCCGCGACAGTTTGTCCCGGCAGCGGCTTCACGGTTCGGTCGACCGGATCGTAAATACCTAAAAAAGAACAATAATTTTTCGCGTGTGGCATGATATCCGCAGCCAAGCCAATTGCAAACCGCGGCCGCAGGGTAACCCTACCGGCCGAAACCGCGCGGCGCGCCGCTATCGCCGTTCGGCCACACCTTACCTTTTTCCGGTTCCCCACAGGTGCAATCCGGCGCGGGAGATGCCATAAAAGGGTCATGCCGGGCCGAATTGGCCCTGTTTAATGGAAGTTGCGCTGAACGCCTCGTTGTTTTCGTGCGTTCCAGGTTCGAGCCAGCGAGGGCGTCAGCTTTGTCGTTCCCACCCATGTCGTCATCGGTTCCGGTTGGCCTGCTGGTGGGCTGGATGCTGCTTTTGACGGTCAAGCACGTCATCGCAGACTTCCTCTTGCAGAATGCCTGGATGGCGCAAGGCAAGGACCAGAAGAAGGGCTGGGCGCTGCCGCTTCTGGTGCATTGCCTGATACACCTTGCAGTTGCGCTTCCGTTTATCCTGATCGTCGCGCCGCGGTTCTGGTTCGTCGCCTTTATCGATTTCGCGATCCACATCACCATCGATCGCGCCAAGGGCCTTTGCGTCTCGACCTTCAACGTGACCATGGAGCACCAATGGTTCTGGTGGCTGATCGGCATCGATCAGGCGCTGCACCATCTCACCGGTTTTGGTTTGTCGATCTTTATGGCGGCGAATTGATTTTGTTAGTATTGGCTTCCCGAAAAAATACGTCGAGACCCTGTCGCCCGACCTGCCGCTCCAGCAGGCTCCAGCCGAGCCTTTGATAAAAGCCGAGCATTCGCGGCCGCGCGCAGAGATAGGCGCGGTCGAACCCGATCGCGAAACAATCCTGCGCGGCGCGCTCGACCAGGGCTGCGCCGATGCCATGGCCTCTCGCCTCTTCCTCGACCCACACCGCTGCGACCCATGGCGTCAACTGCGTCCGCTCGGCGAGGTCGGAGGCGATCACCGAGGCGGTGCCGAGAAACGCTTCGTCGTCATGGGCGACCAGCGCCAACGGGATCGGCGTGTCGCTCATGTTCTCGCGCAGGCGGCCGGAAATGTAGTCGAGCGAAGCGCCTTCCGCCTCCCACCACGCCCGCCATATCCGCATCGCGACGGTGTCGAAGAATTCCGGGCGCCGGCGCAGGTCGGAAATGGCGAAAGCAAGAGACATTGATTTGCACTCGGCGCGATCGCGCGCCATGTTGGAGTTGATGGTGGAGGCCGGAAGATCAATGACAGAACAACCGCTGACAAAAAAGTCCGTCGATGTGCTGGGCTCTCGCATGGCTTACCACGAACGCGGCAGCGGCGCGCCGGTGCTGTTCCTGCACGGCAATCCGACCTCGTCCTATCTCTGGCGCAACGTCATCGGCGAACTGGAAGGGCACGGCCGGCTGATTGCGCCCGACCTGATCGGCATGGGCTCCTCCGCCAAGCTACCCAATCCCGGTCCCGATACCTATCGTTTCACCACCCACCGCAAATATCTCGAAAACTTCATCGATGCGGTGATCGGTCCCAAGGAGCCCATCACATTCGTGATCCACGATTGGGGTTCGGCGTTGGGTTTTGACTGGGCCAACCGCCACCGCAATCGCGTGCGCGGCATCGCTTATATGGAGGCGATCGTGCGCCCGGTTGCCGGCTGGGAGGAATGGAGCGCGGCGGCGACGCCGATTTTTCAGGGCTTTCGCTCCGACAAGGGCGAAAGCATGATCCTCGACCGCAACATGTTCGTCGAACGGGTATTGCCGGGCTCGGTGCTGCGCAAACTCTCCGAGGCCGAGATGGCGGAATACCGAAAACCTTATCCGGAACGAGAAGACCGCTGGCCGACCCTGACCTGGCCGCGCCAGATCCCGATCGCGGGCGAACCTGCCGACGTGGTGCAGATCGCATCCGACTATGCGCAGTGGATGGCCGAGAACGAAGTCCCAAAGCTGTTCGTCAATGCCGAGCCGGGCGCGATCCTGATCGGCGCCGTGAGAGAATTCTGCCGGAGTTTCAAGAACCAGGCCGAGGTGACCGTTCCGGGCTCGCATTTCATCCAGGAGGATTCCGGCGCGGCCATCGGCCGGGCGATCGCTGCGTGGATGAAGGCTCACTCGCTCTGAGCCGCTTCCTGCGCGTGACGCTTTTTGCATGATCTGGTCCGAAAACCGGTGCCCACCCCGCATCAAGTGCGGGGCAGGTTTTTTCGGGATCATGCCGCGTTCCGATTCGCGGGCGTGGCGCAAGCCTTCCGTATCACTACCGGCCTCGGTGGTTAACCCTTCGTTAGATAATTGCGTTGCATCTTCCAGAACCTGGGGGAACTGCAATGTTTTCAAGCCGCGACGCATACGAAAACGATTTTTGCCCGGTCCGCGACGAACTGCTTGGCGAGATGTATCGCGCCAGCGAGCAAGGCCTGCCTCGGCTGGTCGAGAGTGTTTCTTCCGACGTCCGGGCGATGCTGGCGCTGTTCTGCTATCGCCGAAGCCACCTCTATTCGCTTGCGCTCGCGATCGCAGCCTCCTGCAACGAACGCGACCTGATCCAGTTGGGCGGCCGCGTTGGCTCTACCCTCTACGCACTGTCGCGCGAACCGGCGGCCCGCTCGGCGCCGACATTGTCCTCCGGCAACCGCAAGCCGATCACGCTCTCGACCAAGCCGCTCTCGACCCTCGCGCCGATCGAAGACCTCGACGATGACGAAGTGACCGAGGCCGTGACGGCGTAGCTCACAATCTCTCCTCTGGTCGTCCCCGCGAAGTGCGTAGGGTGGGCAAAGGCGCATCTGCGCCGTGCCCACCGTGATTGCATTGACGCGCGATGGTGGCTCGCGGAGTTTATCATCGGGCGCGCATTCGCGCGACCCGTTGGCTTGGCCCACCCAACAGCCAACATCAGCAATTACACCAGCGCCGGCAGGCCGTGCTTTCTCCGCGCCATCGCGCATTCGGCATCGCCGGGCATGCAGGTCCGGCAAACTTCGGGCCGTATCGCGTAAATCCCGCACGACGTCGCGATGCCCACCTTGCCCTGCAATGCGGCGCAACGGTCGCCCTCGCAGCGCATGCCCGACAATCTTTCATTGACCAGATCACCTGGAATGAGGTCGAGCGCCGCATCGTCCTCGGTGGTGAAGCGCGGCCAGTTCGACGAATAGGCGCAGCAAGCCCCGCACCCCTGGCAGGGGTTTTCGGCCGCGATGGCTGGACCGCTGGTTTCCATGTCGATCAGGTGTCCTTGATTAGGTGTCCTTATTAGGTGTCCTTATTAGGTGTCCCTGGGCCGTTCCCAGACCAGGCTCTGCCGCCATTTCGCCCTGAGGATGTCGCGCCGCTCGGGATACCTTTCGTCGAGGTAATCGGCGTTGACGACGCGGTCGGTTCGAAAACTGCGAAAATCCTTGCGCAACTCGCACCAGGCCGCGAGCAGCCGCACCGCTTCGAGATAGCCGACCGCAATCGGCCAGATCGTGCGCTCGCTGTCGCGGCCCTGCTCGTCCCGGTAATGCAGCGTGATCTTCTTGCCTTCGTGGATCTGCGACCGCGTCCGCACCATGTCGATGCGGTCGGGCTCCCGGGACCAGCCGGGGCGGGCGCGGCTCGCGGGCTCCAGCACGAACGGCCGCAACCGTTCCGGCACCGTGTCGGCGATCTTGGCGATCAGATCGTCGGCGGCGCGCGCCAGCGTCGCATCGGCGTGTCCGGCCACCCATTGCGCGCCGAGCACGGCCGCCTCGATTTCGTCGGGTGTCAGCATCAAGGGCGGCAGGTCGAATCCTTTCTCCAGGATGTAGCCCATGCCGGCCTCGCCGCGGATCGGCACCCGCTGCCCGATCAGAGTCGCGATGTCTCGATAGATCGTGCGTTTCGAGGTTTCCAGCTCGGCCGCAATGGCATCAGCGGTCAGCGGCTTTCGGGTGCGCCTGAGCACCTGAATGATCTGAAACAGCCGGTCGGCACGTCTCATGGAACTCTCTTTTTCGAGGGCCGCCCTTGCCGATGCTGACAGCATGTTGGCAGCAGGGGCTTCTTATAACGGGACAACACTTCAACTGAAGGGGATTTGTCCATGATGTTTTCTCGCGAATTCGGCGTCCACGGCGGTCTCGGACCGCTCTGGCGCCTCCAGAGCTGGGCGTTGGAGCGCGCCGCTGCCATCCACTGCCAGTCCACCGATCTCCGCTGGGTCGTCGTTGCCTTGGGCCTGGACGCGCTCGCCGCGCTCGATGCCCTCATCCAGAAGCAGCTAGTACCGCTGCACAGTGATTATGACTCTTTGGCCGAGGGCGTTTTGGCAGGGCTTGACAAGGGGTAGGCGCGGCGCATTTTGGTGCGAGCTTTCTCGGTTGTGAACATCCATTTGATGCGGGCTTTTGAGGCGTTGCGCTGGCGCTCCCAAGCAGCGATCTCGGATACGAGTTGTTTCTGATTGGCGATGCGCCTGTCCAGGCATTGGCCGCGCAGCACGCCGATCTCGATCTCGACCATGTTCAGCCAGCTGGCGTGCTTGGGCACGTAATGGAACTCCAGCCGGCGCAGCAGCCGTCTTGCTTCGTAAGGGGGGAAGACTTGGTAGAGGGCACCAGCCGAATGCGTCGATAGATTGTCCAGCACGACGCGGATGCGTTCAGCCTTGGGAAAGTGAACGTCAGCGAGGTCTCGCATGCAGGCGGCGAAGTCCACTGCGGCGCGGTTCTCAGTGACTTTGACCTTGCGCCAAGGCCGATGCACATCGAGGAAGACGAACAGGTTGGCGGTCCCGTTGCGCTTGTACTCGCAGTCGTAGCGCTCAAGTTGGCCCGGCTCGGCCGGGATCGGCTGGCGTACCTCGCCGATGAGCTGGGTCGGGCTCTCGTCGAAGCAGATCACCGGGCGCTTCGGATCGGGCTCTTCGGCATAGAGATCGAGCACATCCTCCATGCGGGCGACGTATTCGCCGTCGACCCGTGGAATGCACCACATGTCCTTGCGCCAGGGCTTGAGGTCATTTTCGGCCAAACGCCTGCGCACCGTCTCGCGCGACAAATCCTCATGCTCGGTGAGCTTAACCATCGCGCCGGCCAACAATTCCAAGGTCCAGCGCGCGCGGCCTTTGGGCGGGCTCGAACAGGCCGTCGCGACCAGCAGGGCCTCCTCTTTGCCAGAGAGCTTACGATCCGCCCCCGGGCGCGGCTCTTCGCTGAGCGCCGCCTCCAGGTTGCCGAGCACGAAGCGACGCTTGGTCCGGTAGACGGTCGAGCCGCCCACACCGACACTGGTCGCGATCTCGTCGTCACTGGCGCCGGCGTCGGCGGCCAGCAAAATTTGCGCACGCTTGAGCTTGCGCGCCGCGTGCTTGCCGCCGCTCAGCAGAGCAGTGAGTTCGGCCCGCTCGGTTTGGCTCAGTTCGACCCGATAGCGTACATTCATCCATGCCTCCTCATTCGAGGCACGGACCAACAGCTGAATCGGATGGCCGACGTGAGTCGCCCTGCAAAAGCCTTCACACCCAAGCAAGGTCAGTATCTGGCGTTTATCCACCTCTACACACGCCTGCATCGCAGGTCGCCGGCGGAAACCGACATGCAAGAATATTTCCGCGTCAGCCCGCCTTCCGTTCACCAGATGGTGCTGACGCTGGAACGGGCTGGCTTCATCACACGGCAGCCAGGGGTCGCCCGCAGCATCCAGTTGCTCGTTGATCCGGGTCAGCTGCCGGAACTACTTTGACGGGGATTCAACCTGTCAAATTCACTGTGCAGGAGTACTAGCGCGCAGGCGATGCCGCAAACACTTCGCCATCCACCAACGGCCCAGTTCGTGGGCAGGGCTATCGGGGTCGGCGCCCGTGTGCAGAGCGGCACATCGAACATGAACAGCACATGCCAAGCCGCCTGTCGACCATCAACCGGCGGCCTGGCCTATCTCGTCCGAGCGGCCTACGCGCCGCCCTTGCGGCGCCACGGAAACAGATTCGCGGGGAAATCCGCAGCCGAACGCCGCTCGCGATGCGGCGGGCGTGGAATTGGCCGCGCGGCCGGATCGATCGCAACGACCTTGCGATAGAGGTGCCAGGTGGCGTGGCCGAGTAACGGGATGACGACGGCAAGCCCGAGGAAGGCGGGCAGCGTGCCCAAGACCAGCAGCGCCGCGACGATCACTCCCCACGCCGCCATCGGCGCCGGATTTTGCGCAACCGCCCGCAGCGATGTCACCATCGCTTCAAACGCCCCGGCATGACGGTCGAGCATCAGGGGGAATGAGACGACACTGATGCACAGCGCCACCAGCGCGAACAGGAAACCGACGCCGCAGCCAACCACGATCAGCCACCAGCCTTGCGGTGTGGTCAGCACGCGCGACGCAAAATCGGAAATTCCGCTCACGCCCTCATAGCCGAACGCCGCCACATAAATCGCCTGCGCGGTTGCAACCCAGGTGACGAACAGCGCGAATAATAGCGTACCGAGCCCCACCATGGCGCCAAAGGACGGCGAACGCAGCACCTCGACGGCATCCCAGGCGGTCGCGCTTTCGCCCCGCTCGCGCCGGCTGCTCAATTCGTAGAGACCGAGTGCCGCGAACGGGCCGAGCAGGGCAAAGCCCGCGGCCAGCGGAAACAACAGCGGCAGCACGGAATAGCCGTGCACGGCGCGCGCCAGCACCAATCCGAGTACCGGATAGATCACACAGAGGATGATGGCGTGGCTCGGCACCGCCTTGAAATCCTCCCAGCCGCGTCGCAGCGCATCGTGCAGATCGGAAAGGCCGATGGTTCTGATCTTGAAGGCAGCCGCGCCGTCCTGCGCGGACTGGTCTATCGTTGGGACATTGTCTTGATATGACGCCGCCATGGTCGCTAGCTCCCTTGCCGCGGCCAAGTTGCGTCATGCGGGCGCAACTGGCCGCCGGTTATTCGATCGCAACTTTGGCTAGACGCGAGAAACCGGATCGGACCATGTCGCGAACTGCTAGCGCGAGCGTACTCCCAAAGCTCTCCGGTGTCGCTCACGCTTCGGTGAAAAATTTCATTGCCGCAACGCGAAACCCGAAAAAGCGTAAACACGCGGAGACTTGAATGTGTCATTCCGGCGTCACTCCGCCTCGGCTAAGCTCAATTCAGTATCCTCGCGCGCATTGGCAAGCGCGGCCGGGACGGTTAAGTTTGCAAAGCGACCCGGCCGATGCCGCCGGCAAAAATGTCGTCCAAAACCCTTCACTCGATTTCTGGGTTAAACGGGAGCAAGCGATGAGTATTTTCGGAAAAATCATGAGCGCGATCTTCGGCAGCAAGGCAAGCGCAACACCGCCGGCCGGCGGTGCGGCATCGAGCGGCGGTGCGGCCGCAGGCGGCGGATCGGCCGCGGCGCCGGCGCAGACGGTTGACGTCGCACCGATCCTCGATAAGGCGGTCGCGGCGAAAAAGGAGAAGCTCGCATGGCGCACCTCGATCGTCGACCTGATGAAGGCGCTTGATATCGATTCGAGCCTCGGCGCCCGCAAGGAGCTCGCCAAGGAACTCGGCTACACCGGCGACACCAATGATTCCGCGACCATGAACATCTGGCTGCACAAGCAGGTGATGGCCAAGCTCGCCGCCAATGGCGGCAAGCTGCCGGCGGATGTCAAATGGTAACGGTCGTCTGACCCAATCGAAAAGGCCCGCGTCACCGCGGGCCTTTTTTGCATGCGCAAGATCGAAGATACGCCCTCCGACAAGAACAAGAGCAGGACAGGGGAGAACGTCATGAATAAGGTCGATCGCAGGAGCGTGCTTGCGACCGGTGCGATGGCGCTGACGGGCGCCGCGGCAGGCAGCGCGCCAGCCGCAGCGCAAGTGGGCCCAAAACCGATCTTCCCGGTGCCGGCGACGACGATCCCGATCGTCGGCGAGACCGACGTTTTCCAGGTCCGCCGCATCTATTGTATCGGTCGCAACTATGCAGCGCACGCCATCGAGCGCGGCTCCGACCCGAACCGCGAGCCGCCGTTCTTCTTCCAGAAGCCGACCGACGCGATCCAGAACGTCGCGATCGGCGTGGTTGCCGATCATCCCTATCCGTCGCTGACCAAGAACTATCACCACGAGGTCGAACTGGTGGCGGCGCTGAAGTTGGGTGGCACGAATATCCTCCCCGAGACCGCGCTCGATCACGTCTATGGCTATGCGCTCGGCCTCGACATGACCCGGCGCGACTTGCAGAACGGCATGTCGGCGGAAAAGAAGCCGTGGGAAATCGGCAAGAGCTTTGATCATGCCGCCGTTCTCGGCCCGATCCACCCGGCAGCCAAAACCGGGCATTTCACCAAGGGCGCGATCTCGCTTTCCGTCAACGGCACCGTGCGGCAGGATTCCAACCTCGACAAGATGATCTGGAGCGTCGCCGAGCAGATCTCAAAACTGTCGGAAGCGTTCGAGCTGAAGGCCGGCGACATCATCTATTCCGGCACGCCAGAAAATGTCGGGCCGGTAGTGAAGGGCGACGTGCTCTTGTGCAAGCTCGACGGGCTTCCGGACATGTCGATCCGGATCGTGTGAGGGCGCTAGCCCACCAGGTCAGCGCATTGCGGATGCTTGCGTAAGTAATCGACCACGAAGCCGCAGCCGGCGATGACGCGATTGCCGTCGGCGCGGATCAACTCCAGCGCGCCCTTGACGAGCTCGGAGGCGATGCCGCGGCCGCGCAGGCTCGGCGGCGTCTCGGTGTGGGTGATGATGACGGTCGACGGCGCCAGGCGGTAATTGGCAAACGCCATGGCATCCCCGACGTCGAGCTCAAAACGGCTTTTTGCCTTGTTGTCGCGGACGGCGGCCATGGCGATGTTTCCTCAGGAATGCTCCCAACCATTTAGGCCGGCGAACCCGCCAATGCAAAGGCGCGGCCAAGCCAAAGCGGTGCATGGAGCTACGTCGAATATGCGCATCTCGGCTTGTCTCGCCGCGCTAGCCGTTCGCGAGATCCGCATATTCCGGGTGCTTCTCGATATAGGCTTTGACGAACGGGCACTCGGCGATCACCTTCAATCCCCTGGCGCGCACCTGATCCAGCGCGCCCTTGATCAGCCTTGAGCCGACGCCCTTGCCGCCAAGCTCCGGCGGCACTTCGGTATGGATGAAGGTGATGACGCCGTCTTCGATCTCGTAGTAGGTCGCGGCGAGATGGCCGTCTACCTCAAGTTCGAAGCGGTGGCGTACGGGGTTGTCGGAAACTTCGTTTACCATCTCATCCAATCCGTCAAGATTGCCTATAAGGGGTCTTGCAAGCGGCGATACCTTGCCCACGTTTTAAGTAACATACGCCCGATGCGGCCGGACAGGTCGTTTGACAATCGGAGTGTCATGGTCGCCGACCGCTGACGTATGCCTCTTTTCCAAGGAGGTTTACTATGTCGGACTTTGGTTTCTTCAAGACTCATCGAACATGGGAAGACTGGCTCGGCATGCTGCTTGGCGTGCTGATCATTCTGTCGCCATGGTTTCCCACCCAGGCTGGCCATGAAATTGTCGATGCCGAGCGCAGCGTCGTGATCATCAATACGTTTGCGGTCGGCATCCTGGTGTTCGGCCTGGCCCAGCTCGAATATATCGCGCTGCAGCGTTGGGAGGAGGCGGCGGCCATCGTGCTCGCTCTGTGGCTGATCGTCTCGCCCTATGTCTTCGGCTATCACGGCGACGGCTTGCTGCGGTTCTACCACTCGACGCTCGGCGGGCTGGTGCTGCTGCTGGCGACCCTACAGTTGTGGCAGGACTGGGAATTGAGCGATCAGGACCTGCTCAAGCACGGCCGATAACCGATCGCAATCAAGCCCCGCCGGTTTGGCAACAGATCGGCGGGACTTCGGGGCGGCAGTTCCCGAAGCGATGACGGCTTGCCGCCCGGCGCCCTTGCTGCACCATGCCTGTTGGCGATAAACAATGGCCGCGATTTCCCGGCCTTCCAACCATCTGCATTTCAACAGGATCAATCCATGAAGCTGATATTGACCTTGCTTGGCGTCGTCCTGCTCGTCGTTGCCGCCGTCTACTTCCTGCTTCCGGCGGATCAATTGCCGGGCTTCTTTCCCGGGCACGAGACCGGCGTGACGCGGATGCATTACAAGCACGGCATCGTCTCGGGCGTGGTGGGCGTGGTGCTGATCGCGGCCGGCATGTGGATGGGGCGGCGGTGAGCGACGCGCCCGTCTCCGCTACGGCGGCGCCGCACGAGCTGTTGCGGATGTCGCGCCGGGTGATGAATCTCGCCTATCTCGTGACGCAAAATGCGCGCCGGCATGGCAAGCGCGTTGGCTTCGTCTGGGGCGAAAAATCCTGGACCTGGCGCGAGATCGATTCGCTGGTCTCGGCGCTCGCGGCAGCGCTCGCCGCGCGCGGCATCAACAGGGGTGACCGGATCCTCGTGCATTCCAAGAATGGCGAGGAGATGTTCTGGTCGATGTTTGCGGCGTTCCGTTTGGGCGCGGTCTGGGTGCCGACCAATTTCCGCCTGATGCCCGATGAAGTCGCTTATCTTGCGACCGCGTCCGGCGCCAAAGCGTTTTTGTGCCACGGCGATTTTCCGGATCATGCCAAGGCGGTCACAGGCCCCGAATTCACCTGGCGGATCGGCGAGGAGGGCGCCTTCAGCGAAGGCTCCGTGCGGGATGCGATCAAGGCGCATGCCGGTGCTAACATCGAGAACGCCGCGGTCGAGTACGACGATCCCTGCTGGTTCTTCTTCACTTCCGGCACCACCGGCCGCTCCAAGGCCGCAGTCTTGACCCATGGCCAGATGGGCTTTGTGGTGACCAATCATCTCGCGGACCTGACGCCCGGCACCACCGAAGACGACGCCTCGCTGGTGGTGGCGCCGCTGTCGCACGGCGCCGGCGTGCATCAGCTGATGCAGAGCGCGCGCGGTGCAAAAACCGTTCTGCTGCCGACGGAGCGCTTCGATATCGACGAAGCATTCCGGCTGATCGAAACCCACCGCGTCAGCAACCTCTTCACGGTGCCGACCATCTTGAAAATGATGGTCGAACATCCCGCGGTCGACCGCTACGACCACTCCTCGCTGCGCTATGTCATCTATGCCGGCGCGCCGATGTACCGCGAGGACCAGAAGGCGGCGCTGAAAAAACTCGGGCCCGTGCTGGTGCAATATTTCGGGCTCGGCGAGGTCACCGGCAACATCACCGTGCTGCCGCGGGCGCTGCATGATCCGGAGGACGGCCCAGGCGCGCGGATCGGCACCTGCGGCTTCGAGCGCACCGGCATGCAGGTGCAGATCCAGGGCGATGACGGGCGTGAACTAAAACCGTTGGAGACCGGCGAGATCTGCGTGATCGGCCCCGGCGTGTTCGCGGGCTACTACGACAACCCCGAGGCCAACGCGAAAGCGTTCCGCGACGGCTGGTTTCGCACCGGCGATCTCGGCCACATGGACGAAGAGGGTTTTGTCTATATCACCGGCCGCGCGTCGGACATGTACATCTCCGGCGGCTCCAACATCTATCCGCGCGAGGTCGAGGAGAAAATCCTAACCCATCCCAAGATCGGCGAGGTCGCCGTGCTCGGCGTACCCGATCCGGTCTGGGGCGAGGTCGGCGTTGCCGTCTGCGTGCCGCGCGAGGGCGCAGGCGCCGTGACCGAAGCCGAGATGGCCGGCTTCCTCGCGCCAAAAGTGCCGCGCTACAAGATGCCAAAACGCTTCTTCTTCTGGGAAGCGTTGCCGAAATCCGGCTACGGCAAGATCCCGAAACGGCTGGTGCGCGACGAGCTCGAGGCGCGCGGGCTACTCGACCTCAATTCAAAGCAGACGGGCACCTGACGGGATGCGCCGCATCGAGCAGCCCGGCCAGCCGGCGCTTGAGCGCATCCAATGGGCGGAGGCGCGCGGCCGCGCTTTCTCCTTCGCGCTGGAAGCGGGTGTGACGCTGCTGGAAGCCGCGCGCCGCGGTTTTGTGAGCGAAGGATTTGCCGGCGGCGTGCTGAACATCAAGGGCGGGGCGCTCGGTCCGTTCGCCTATGTGATGCCGGCGCTGTCGACGACCGGCGAGAACGCGGCGTTTTACAGCGAGACCTTTCACCCTGCCGGTATCACGCGGCTCAGAATGGGCGCCATGACGCTCGGGCAGCGCGACGGCGCGCCGTTCTTCCACTGCCACGCGCTGTGGACGGAAGCCGACGGACGCGCCGGCGGCGGCCACATCCTGCCTGAGGAAACCATCGTCGCCGAGCCTTTCGAGGTCGATGCGTTCGGCCTCGATGGCGCGGTGTTCGCAGCCGAGCCCGACTCCGAGACCAATTTCAAGCTGTTCGGGCCGATCCCGTCGGCGGCCACCGCCGGCAAGAAAACCGGCAAGACAACCAGTCCGGCCTACGCGTTGCGACTGCGGCCGAACCAGGATTTTGCC
>Ga0070717_10001115_pt1 | contig 18127 bp, 17 predicted proteins | sample LARL113metaG_FD_71366 | JGI IMG/M metagenome (GOLD analysis project Ga0070717, IMG submission 71366) | Corn, switchgrass and miscanthus rhizosphere microbial communities from Kellogg Biological Station, Michigan, USA - LAR L11-3 metaG | ecosystem: Host-associated > Plants > Roots > Rhizosphere ... | reverse complement strand
AGGTGGGGGTGTAGCCTCGTGACGTGGAGCACGACGACGACGTCTGGCGTCTGGTCGACGCGAAGCGCGACCTGCTGATCGCCCTCAGCGACCGGGTCTGGGGCATGCCCGAGCTCTGCTACGCCGAGCGTCGCTCGGCCGCCGAGCACGCGGCCCTGCTCCAGCAGGAGGGCTTCCACGTCACCACCGGGATCGCCGGCATCCCCACCGCCGTCGTCGGCGAGGCCGGCCAGGGCGGCCCCGTCATCGCCCTGCTCGGCGAGTTCGACGCCCTGCCCGGGCTCAGCCAGGAGGCCGGCGTCGCCGAGGCCCGCCCCGTCGAGCCGAGCGGCAACGGCCACGGCTGCGGCCACAACCTCCTCGGCGCCGGCTCGCTCCTGGCCGCGACCGCCGTGAAGGACTACCTGGCCGCCCACGGCCTCCCCGGCCGCGTCCGCTACTACGGCTGCCCCGCCGAGGAGGGCGGCGCCGCCAAGGGCTTCATGGTCCGCGCCGGCGCGTTCGCCGACGTGGACATCGCCATCACCTGGCACCCCTCCTCCTTCAGCGGTGTCAAGGACGCCGGGTCCCTGGCCAACACCCGCATCGACTTCACGTTCACCGGCCGGGCCGCCCACGCCGCCGCCGCGCCCCACCTGGGCCGCAGTGCCCTGGACGCCGTCGAGCTGATGAACGTGGGCGTCAACTACATGCGCGAGCACATGCCCCGCCGGGCCCGCGTCCACTACGCGCTGCTCGACGCCGGCGGCATCGCGCCCAACGTCGTCCAGGCGCGCGCCACCGTCCGCTACCTGGTCCGGGCCGGCGACCTCGCCGAGCTCACGCCCGTCGTCGAGTGGGTCCGCCAGATCGCCCAGGGCGCGGCCCTGATGACGCAGACAACGGTCGGCAGCAGGGTCGTCAGCGCCGTCTCCAACCTGGTCGGCAACGCGCCCCTGGAGCAGCTCCTCCACGACAGCTTCGAGCGCCTCGGCCCGCCCCCGTTCGACGAGGAGGACCGCGCCCTCGCCGGGATGTTCCAGGCGACGCTGCGGCCGGACGACGTCGCCGAGGCGTACGCGCGGGCGGGCGTGCCGGTCGTGCCCGGCCGGACCCTGTGCGACCTCATCGTCCCCATCGACGCGAGGGGCAGCGGCGGCGCCGGCTCGACCGACGTCGGCGACGTGAGCTGGGTCGTCCCCACGGTCCAGGCGTCGGGCGCGACGTGCGCCATCGGCACCCCGTTCCACACCTGGCAGGTGACCGCGCAGGGCAAGACCGCCGCCGCCCACAAGGGCATGGTCCACACCGCCAAGGCGATGGCCGCGACCGCCGTCGGGGCGCTGCTCGACCCCGCCGTGATCGACGAGGCGAAGGCCGACCTCCGCCGCCGGACGGGCGACCGGCCCTACGTGTGCCCCCTGCCGCCGGGCTCGGAGCCGGCTCTGGACATGAGCGGGTAGGCTGCTAGACTCCGCCACGACCCAGTCAGCCAGACCAGACGAGAAGAGTAGAGATGAGTGAGAACACAGCCGCGGCGGTGAGCGCGCGCCCATCGGCAGGAGACGATCCGCGCCTCGTGCCCGTGCAGCGAGAGCTGCTCGCCGACATGCTGACGCCGGTCAGCGCGTACGCCCGCCTCTGCCCGCCCGGCCAGCTCGGCTTCCTGCTGGAGAGCGTCGAGGGCGGCGAGCGCCTGGCCCGCTACTCGTACATCGGCTACCGGCCGGAGCCGCTGGACGTCGGGCCCGGCGACCCGCTGCCGGCCCTGGCCCGGATCGCGGCCCAGCGCCCGGTCGCCGGGCCCGGCCTGCCCCGGTTCCTGGGCGGCGCCGTGGGCTTCATCGGCTACGAGGCGGCGCGCCACTTCGAGCGCCTGCCCGCCGCCGCCGGGCCCGCCCCCGACCTGCCCGAGAACGCGTTCATGCTGGCCGAGAACGTGGCGGTCTTCGACCACGTGACCCAGCGCCTCAAGCTGCTGACGCTCCACCGGCCGGACCGCGAGCCATACGGTGCCGCGCTGGTCCGCCTCGACGAGATGGAGGCCCGGCTCCGCGCGGAGCCGCAGCCGACCGCGGCGCCGGAGGCCCCGGACGGCGGCCTCGACTGGACGTCCAACGTCAGCCGCGGCCACTACGAGAGCATGGTGGACGCGGCGCGCGAGCACATCCTGGCCGGCGACGCGTTCCAGGTCGTCCTCTCGCAGCGGTTCAGCCGCCCGCTGGCGGCCCGCCCGTTCGACGTGTACCGCTGCCTGCGCGGGATCAACCCCTCGCCGTACATGTTCTACCTGTCGCTCGGCGGCGACCGGCACATCGTCGGCACCTCGCCCGAGCTGCTGGTCCGCGTGGACGGCGACGGGGTGGTGACCCGGCCGCTGGCCGGCACCCGCCGGCGCGGCGCCGACCGTGAGCAGGACCTGGCGCTGGAGCGGGAGCTGCTGGCCGACGCCAAGGAGCGCGCCGAGCACGTGATGCTGGTGGACCTCGGCCGCAACGACGTCGGCCGCGTCGCCACCCCGGGCAGCGTCCGGGTCGAGCGGCTGATGGAGGTCGAGCGCTACTCGCACGTCATGCACATCAGCTCGACCGTCAGCGGCCAGCTGGCGTCCGACCGCACGTCCCTGGACGCGCTGCGGGCGACGTTCCCCGCCGGCACCCTGTCGGGCGCGCCCAAGATCCGGGCGATGGAGATCATCGCGGATCTCGAGCCGGACCGGCGCGGCTGCTACGGTGGCGCGCTGGGCTACGTCGGCTTCGGCGGCAACATGGACATGGCGATCACCCTGCGGACCATCGTCATCGCCAACGGGACCGTGTACGTCCAGGCCGGCGCCGGCGTCGTGGCCGACTCCGTGCCGGCGCGCGAGTTCCAGGAGACGCTCGAGAAGGCCGGCGCCATGTTCGCGGCGGTCGAGCAGGCGGAGAGGCTCCGATGACCGTCCGGGTCGCCGTCATCGACAACTACGACTCGTTCACGTACAACCTCGTCCAGTACCTGGCCGAGCTGGGCGCCGAGCCGGCGGTGTTCCGCAACGACGCCGTGAGCGTGGACGCGCTGCGCGACTACGACGCGCTGGTCGTCTCGCCGGGTCCGGGCACGCCGGCCGACGCCGGCATCTCCATCGCGGCGATCCGCGAGCTGACCGGGGTCATGCCCGTGCTGGGCGTGTGCCTCGGCCACCAGGCGCTGGCAGAGGCGTTCGGCGGCCGGGTGGTCCGGCACCAGCCGGTCCATGGCAAGACGTCGGCCGTGCGCCACGACGGCGCGGCGCCGTTCGACGGGCTGCCCGACGGCTTCGAGGCGACGCGCTACCACTCGCTCGTCGTGGAGGAGCCCTCGCTGCCGGCGGAGCTGGAGGTCAGCGCCCGCACGGAGGACGGCGTCATCATGGCCCTGCGCCATCGCGAGCAGCCGACGTACGGCGTGCAGTTCCATCCCGAGTCGGTGCTGACCGGCGAGGGCAAGCGCCTGCTGCGCAACTTCCTGGACCGGGCACTGGAGGGAATGGAGCGGTGATCGAGTTCCTGGGCAAGCTGGTCCGCTGCGAGCACCTCACGGAGGACGAGGCCTCGCGGGCGATGGAGCTGATCATGCGCGACGACGCCACGCCCATCCAGATCGCCGGCCTGATCGTCGCGCTGCGCGTCAAGGGCGAGACGGTGGACGAGATCGCGGGCATGGCCCGGACGGCGATGGCCCACGCCACGCCGATCGAGGTGGACCGGCCCGAGACCCTGCTCGACGTGGTCGGCACGGGCGGCGACGGCTCGCACAGCATCAACATCTCGACGCTGTCGGCGATCGTGGCGGCGGCGTGCGGGGCCCGCGTGGCCAAGCACGGCAACCGCGCCGCGTCCTCGATCTGCGGCGCGGCCGACGTGCTCGAGGCGCTGGGCGTCAAGATCGACCTCCCGCCGGCGGGGGTGGCGAGCTGCGTCCAGGAGGCCGGCATCGCGTTCCTGTTCGCGCCGCTGTTCCACCCCGCGTTCCGGCACGCGGGGGTGCCGCGCCGCGAGCTCGGCGTGCGGACGGTGTTCAACGTTCTCGGCCCGCTGTGCAACCCGGCCCACGCCGGCTGCCGGGCGCTGGGGGTCGCGGACGCGACGCTGGCGCCGCGGATGGCCGAGGCGCTGGTCCGGCTCGACGTGCGCCGGGCGCTGGTCTTCAGCGCGGAGGGCCTGGACGAGCTCAGCACCGTCGGGCCGTCGCTGGTCATCGAGCTGTTCGACGGGCAGCGCCGGCAGTACCAGCTCGACCCGGCCGAGCTCGGGCTGCCCCGCGCGTCCGCGGAGGACCTGCGCGGCGGCGAACCGGCCCGCAACGCCGAGATCGCGCGGGCGGTGCTGGCCGGCGAGCGCGGGCCCCGCCGCGACATCGTGCTCCTCAATGCCAGCGCGGCACTCCGGGCGGCCGGCATGGCGAGCGACTGGCGGGAGGGCCTCGGTCTGGCGGCCGAGGCGATCGACCAGGGCCGGGCGGCCGCACTGCTGGAGCGGTGGGCGCGCGCGTCCCAGGCGGCGGCGCCGGCGTGAGCGCGGTCCCGGACCTCCTCCGGCGGCTGGTCGCCGAGTCCCGGGCCGAGGTCGAGGCGCGCCGGGCGCGGATGCCGGCCGCCCACCTGGAGCGGCTGGCGGCCGCCCTGCCGGCGCCGCGCGACCTGCGCGCGGCGCTGCGCCGCGACCGGCTGGCCGTGATCGCCGAGATGAAGGCGCGCACGCCGATCATGGGCAACCTCAGCGAGGACTACTCGCCGGCCCGGCTGGCCGCCACGTACGACGCCGCTGGCGCGGCCGCGCTGTCGGTGCTGTGCCAGGAGACCAGCTTCGGCGGCCGGCCGGAGCACCTGGCCGAGGCCCGCGGCGTGGCGGACGTGCCGATCATGCGCAAGGACTTCACGGTGGACGAGCACCAGGTGCTGGAGGCGCGCGCGTACGGCGCCGACGCGGTCCTGCTGATCGTGGCCGCGCTGCCGCCGGAACGCCTGCGCGCGCTGCTGGACCTGACCCGGCAGCTGGGGATGGAGGCGCTGGTCGAGGTGCACTCCGAGGCGGAGGTGGAGGCGGCGCTGGGGGCGGGCGCCGCGGTGGTCGGGGTGAACCACCGGGACCTGACCACGTTCCAGGTGGACGTCGGCCTGACCGAGCGCCTGCGGCCGCGCGTCCCGGCCGAGGTGGTCTACGTGGCCGAGAGCGGCATCCACACGCCGGACGACGCCCGGCGGATGCGCGCCGCCGGCGCCGACGCGATCCTCGTCGGCGAGGCGCTGATGCGGGCACCGGACCCGGCGGTCAAGCTGCGCGAGCTGTCGGTCTGAGGACCCGCGCCCGCGTCAGGGGCTGACCAGCGCCGGCCAGCGCGCCTCGAGCCGGCGCAGCTCCTCGTCGGTCAGCCCGATCCCGAGCCTGCCCCGCAGGACGGCGTCCAGGTCGCCCGCGCCCACCGCGTGGTCCTCGACCGTGCCGTCCGGCGCCGTCTCCTGCACCAGCGCGCCGCGCAGGACCAGGCGGCGGTCCAGGCCCGCTCGCTGGGCCGTCGGCTGGCGCACGAACCCCGACAGCGGGTGCGTGGACGTGAAGTGGTTGGCCATCACGTAGTCGATGGGGTGCTGGGGCTCCAGCGTGAACCCGTACAGCTCGACCCAGCCGTCCGGGCGCCGCGCATGGAGCGCCCAGTTCCACGGGCCGTCCTCCCGCACCACGCGGTACGTCCACTCGCCCTGGCGTGACGTCTGCCCGTGCTCCAGCGCGACCGGCTCCAGCAGCCCGTCGCCGCCGAACCCGACGTCGGCCAGCCACGGCCGGCCCTCGGCCTGGACGACCAGGAGCATGTGCGTGCGGGCCCGGACGAAGCTGGCGCCCAGGCGGACCCGGGCCGCCAGGCGCGTGACCTCGAAGCCGGCGCGGTCCAGCACGGCGCCGAACAGCGTGTTGTGCTCGTAGCAGTAGCCGCCGCGGCGCCGGGCCACCAGCTTGGCCTGGACCGCGGGCAGCGAGACGTCGATGCCGCGGCCGAGCACGATGTCGAGGTTCTCGAACGGGATGGCCAGGACGTGCGCGCGGTGCAGGTCGCGCAGCCCCGCCGCCGTCGGGCCCGGCAGGGCGGCGAGGCCCACCCGGGCCAGGTACGCGGGCACGTCCACCAGCTCCGGCGTCCAGCCGGCGGGCGGGGGCGGGATGGGGCTCACGAGCGGATCGGCTCCGGCTCCGCGGGGGCCGCCGGGGCCGCCTCGGACGTGGGCGCGGGCGCGGGCGCGGGATGCTCCACGTGGACGTACCGGCCGCCGCGCATCCAGGAGGCCGCGGCCGCGATCAGCATCAGCACGCCCGCGAACGCGAACGTGATGTGCATGCCGTCCATGAACGGCCCGGAGATGAGCTGCGGGAAGAACGAGTGGCCCGTCAGGAACGCCGCCCGGTCCGGCGGCAGCTGCTGCAGCAGCGGGCCGAGCAGCTCGTGCATCGGGTTGTAGCCGAGGAACGCGGCGAACAGGCTGCCCACCGGCGGGAGGTGCGCGACGCGGAGGGCCGCCGCCGCCGGGACGCCCTGCGCGCTGAGGCCGGACAGCATCGTGGACGGCAGGCTGGCGCCCAGTCCGGCGACCATCAGGGTGAAGAAGATCCCGATCGACAGGTTCATGCCCGCGTTCTGGAACGTCGCCAGCATGCCGGAGGCCACGCCCCGCCGGTCCGCCGGCACGGCGTTCATGATGCCGGCCGTGTTCGGGGCGGAGAACAGGCCCATCGCCAGACCGATCGACAGCAGCAGAGCGGCGAACGCCGGGTACGAGAAGTCCGCCGGCAGCAGCAGCATCAGCCCGAAGGTAGCGGCCGAGGCCAGCATGCCGCCGGTCGCGAACGGGCGGGCGCCGAGGCGGTCCGACAGGATCCCGGAGACCGGGCCGGCGATCAGGAAGCCGGCCGTCATCGGCAGCATGTAGATCGCCGCCCAGACCGGCGTGGACTCGTAGCTGTAGCCGTGGAGCGGCAGCCAGATGCCCTGCAGCCAGATGATGAGCATGAACATCAGCCCGCCCCGGCCCGTGGCCGACAGCAGCGCGGCGATGTTGCCGGCGGTGAACGCGGGGACCCGGAACAGGCTGAGCTGGAACATCGGATCCTTCACGCGGTTCTCGATGACCACGAACGCCGCGAGCAGGGCCGCGCCGCCGCCCAGGGCGCTCAGCACCCACGGGTTCGTCCAGCCCATGTTGGCGCCGCCGTACGGCTGGAGGCCGTACGTGATGCCGACCAGGAGCAGGATCAGCGCCAGGCCGAACGTCAGGTTGCCGAGCCAGTCGATGCGGGCGCGCCGCGTGGTCCCGATCTCGCGCAGCTTGAAGAATGCCCAGACCGTCCCGAAGATGCCGACCGGCACGGAGACCAGGAAGATCAGGTGCCAGTCGCCGGCCGACAGCACGCCGCCCACGACCAGGCCGATGAACGAGCCGGCGATCGCGGCGACGGAGTTGATCCCGAGCGCCATGCCGCGCTCGTGGGCCGGGAACGCGTCGGTCAGGATCGCGGCCGCGTTGGCCATGATCATGGCGCCGCCGATGCCCTGCACGATGCGGAGGCCGATCAGCGCCAGCGCCGCCGAGGGCCCCGTCCAGAGGACGAGCGAGAGCCCGATCGCGCCGATGGTGAACACGGCGAAGCCCAGGTTGTACAGACGCACCCGCCCGTAGAGGTCGCCGATGCGGCCCAGGCTGACCACCAGCACGGCGGTCACGACCATGTAGCCCATCAGCATCCAGAGCAGGTAGCTGACGTTGCCCGGCGTGAGCGGGTTCAGCCCGATGCCGCGGAAGACGGCGGGCAGGGAGATCAGCACGATGGAGGAGTTGATCGTCGCCATCAGCATGCCGATGGTCGTGTTGGAGAGCGCGACCCACTTGTAGCCGCTGGAGGGGGCGGTCACCGCTGTCCCTCCTCGGCCGGCGGCATCGCTCGCGCCTGCTGGACCAGGTCCCGCAGCGCCTCCGTCAGCCGCTGGCGCCGGTCGGCCGGCAGCGCCTCGATCGCACGGTGGATCAGGCTGCCGGGCAGCGGCCGGCTCTCGTCGAGGACCTGCCGGCCGGCGGCAGTCAGCTGGACGTCCACGGCGCGGCGGTCGTCCTGGCGGCGGCTGCGGGAGACGAGGTCGCGCGCCTCGAGGCGGTCGACCAGGTGCGTGGTGGAGGCGGGGGAGAGGGCGATCAGCCGTCCCAGGTGGCCGGCGGACACGGGCCCGTCCCGGAGCTGGTGGAGGGCGGCGAGCTGGGCCACGGTGATGCCGGCCGACTTCCACAGCACGGACTGGAGGGGATCGGCGAGGACGATCGCGTCGAAGTAGGCGCGCAGGGCCGCCCGGACGTCGGGATCGAGGGACGCGCGCGGCTGCGTCATGTTGACTGCCACGGCGTCAATAATCGACGAGACGTCAAAGGTTATTCCGCGCCAGCGGCTCCCGGGCGGGGGCCTGATTGCCCCTGGGTGGTCACTTGGTCCGGTTTCGCGCGGACTTTCTGCGCGAAACCGCCTAAAATGGGTCGCCACCGAGGATTACCGACCGGCCATGCTGCTCCGATTCCGCGCCTCCAACATCCTCTCGTTTCGCCGCGAACTGGAGCTCTGGCTCGTCGCGACGGAGTTCAATGAGGGCACCTCCATGCCTGCCGGATTCCGCTCCGAGGGCAGGGACGTCGCCTTCCTACCTGTGGTCGCGATCTATGGCGCGAATGCCTCGGGCAAGACCAACGTTCTCGCTGCGCTCCGGTGGATGCGGATGGCGGTCCTCAACTCGCTCGCCGAGTGGTCGAAGGGAACGGGGGTGCCGCGCGAGCCGTTCGCGCTGGACCCGCTGGCCCGCGGAGAGTCGACCCTTCTGGAAGTGGACATCGTCCTGGCGGGGGTTCGCCACGTCTATGGCTTCGAGGTCTCGGACGATCGAGTCGAGACCGAGTGGCTGCACGTCTATCCCCACGGCCGCCGCCAGGTCTGGTTCGAGCGTGACGCCGAGGCGACCACGGACGCTCGGATCAGGTTTCCCGGCGAGGGGTTGAAGGGCCCACGCACGGAGCTGGTCGCTCTCACCCGGCCCAACGCGCTGTTCCTGACCGTGGCGGCATCGTTCAACCATCCGCAGCTGGCGCCGGTGCATCGCTGGTTCGCCGAGAATCTCTGGTTCACCAATCCGCGGCCCGACGAGCCCCGGCGGCACGCGTTCACGCGGCGGCTGCTCGCGGACCCGGGGATGCGCGGCAGGATCGAGTCGCTCCTGAGGAGCGCCGACCTCGGAGTGCAGTCCATCGAGGTGGAGGAGCGCGACCCCGGGGTGCCGCGCATCCGGCTGGCCCACCGCACGTCCGCCGAGCCCGTGATGCTCGACTTCGACCGTCAGGAGTCGCAGGGAACCCAGGCGTGGCTGGCCCTCCTGGGACCGATGTTGTCGGCCCTCGACGAGGGGTCGGTCCTGCTGGCGGATGAGCTCGACTCGAGCCTGCACCCGGTCCTCGTCGCCGAGGCGATCCGGCTGTTCAACGATCCCGGGGCAAACCGGCGAGGCGCCCAGCTGATCTGCACCCTGCAGGACGTGACCCTGCTCGGCAGCGTGCACACGAGACGGCCGCTCGACCGCGACCAGGTGTGGTTGACCACCAAGGGTCGAACGGGCGAGTCCGAGCTCTACCCCCTGACGGACGCGCGCCCGCGAAAGGAGGACAGCCTCGAGCGCGGCTACCTCCGGGGGCGCTATGGCGGGATCCCCCGGGTGGTGACGGGAGAGATGTCGTCGGCACTCGCCCCCCCGCCCGGCGCGGCCGAGGCGTGAGCCGGATCCGGAGGCGCGGGGTTCCCCAGGAGCCCAGTGCGGTCCGCCGGCGCGCCGGTCGTGACCGCAGCCAGCGCGAGTTCTACGTCGCCGTCGAGGGGGAGGTGACCGAGCGGGACTATCTGGAGTTCCTCAATGCGGAGTTCGGTGACGATGGCCGCTTCTTCATCCATCCGATCACCCAGCGTCACGGGATGAAGCCGCTGGGCGTCGTCGAGCGGGCGGTCGACCTGCTCGCCGACCTCCGATGAGGACGTCGCCGAGGGGCGGGCACAGGTCTGGGCACTCTTCGACCGCGATCAGCACAGCTGCGTCGCGGAGGCATTTGCCGCCGCGGCGCCCACGGCCGTCCACCTCGCGTTCTCGCACCCCTCGTTCGACCTCTGGCTCCTGCTGCACTTCCAGGACATGACCTCGGCTGAGGACGGCAGCAGTGCGGCCGTCCACACCAAGCTCCGCTCTGTCGACCCGGCCTATGCCTCGTTCGGGCGAAACGGGGACAAGAGCGTGACGGGCGCCCGGACACGGGCGCTTCTCGGGAGGGAGGGCGCGGCCATGCGGCACGCCCGCAGGCTCGTGGATCACTGCCCGAGCGGCGCCTGCACGGCCGCGGGCGGGCATGGTGCGTCGTGCCCGCCGCTCCAGCGGGACCCGTCCACGGACGTATGGCGCTTGCTCGAAGCCCTGCGCGCCTGCTGACGCCTGGTCGACCCGCGCCTACCTCGGCCTGCTTGTTGCCCCGGGGCGGCGGGTCAGGCCCAGCGCGGCGTCCACGCTCCAGGCGCCCGGGCCGAGGATCGCCACCGCCGCGGCCAGGCCGATCAGCGCGAGGTTCAGCTCCCAGCCGTAGCCGACCTTCGCCTGGCTGAAGAAGCTGAACGCGTGGCTGACGGTGGCGATGGCGACGGCCATGTCCACGACCAGCGCCAGCGCGGCGAGGACCGTCAGGAACCCGAGGACGAGCAGCACGCCCCCGAAGAACTCCGCGATCGCGACCACGTACGCGAAGAAGTCGGGGGCCGGGATGCCCACCGTGTTGAAGAAGACGGTCGTGCCGTGGATGCCGCCGCCGCCGAACCAGGCGAACAGCTTCTGGCCCCCGTGGGCGATGAAGACGCAGCCCAGCACCCCGCGCAGGACCAGCGCGGCGAGGTCCACCGAGCTCCAACTGGACTGCATGGCCCGCAGCGGCCGGCCGAGACCCTCGAACATGGCTCCCCCTCACTGCGATGACGCGCTGGCTATGTGCTTGTCGATGCAACGTTACAGCGCGTCGTCGACTCCCGGACGACGAGGCTCGTCGCCAGCTCCACGTGGAGGGTCACGTCCGTCTCGTCCTCGAGCAGCTGGAGGAGGAGGTCGACGGCCGTGCGGCCCATCTCGGCGAGCGGCTGGCGCACGGTCGTCAGGCCCGGCGTCACGAACTGCGCCTCGTTGGCGTCGTCGAAGCCGACCACGGAGACGTCCCCCGGCACGCGCAGGCCGCAGGCGTGCACCGCCCGCAGCGCGCCGATCGCCATGTCGTCGTTGAACGCGAAGATGGCGCTCGGCCGGTCGGGCAGCCGCAGCAGCCGCGTCGCCGCGTCGAACCCGCCCTGGACCTTGAAGTTGGACTCGGCCACCAGCCGCGGGTCTGGCGCCACCCCAGCGCAGGCCAGCGCCGCGCGGTACCCGCGCAGCCGCTCGCCGGTCGCCATCCGGCCCGGCGGGCCGGTGATCGCGGCGATGCGCCGGTGCCCCAGCTGGAGGAGGTGGCCGACCGCCTGCTCGGCGCCCGCGGCGTGCGCCGCGATCACCGCCGGGATGTCGCCTGCGGGCCGCTCGCCGGGGTCGACCACGACGTACCGGTAGCCCTGGCGTTCCAGTGCTCGGAGCTCGCTGGCCGATTCCTCCGGCAGGACGAGGATGGCGCCGTCGGTCGTCCCGTGCATCAGCCGCTGGATCAGGGAGATCTCGCGGTCGTGCTGGTGCAGCGTCGGGCAGAGCACGATCCGCATGTCGTGCACGTCGAGCGCCTCGGCGATGCTGGCCGTGATCGCGGAGAAATAGGTCGGATGGATGACGGGCAGCGTCACGCCGATCAGGCCGGTCCGACCTGTGGACAACCCCCGCGCGTCGCGGCTCGCCGTGTAGCCGTGCTCGCGCGCGATCCGCTGGACCAGCGTCCGGGTCTCGTCGGACACATCCCCTCGCCCGTTCACGGCGCGGGACACCGTCGCGATCGAGACCCCGGCGAGCTCCGCGATGTCGCGAATGGTCATGCGGGCGCGCGGTTCCCGGTCCGCCCCGCGAGACCTGGCCACGCGGCCATTCAAGCACGTCCGATCAATTGCGGGTATGGCGCATTTGGATCGGCGTGTTCGGCCGGCGTCTGGGACAATCGTGCTCGGGGATGACGAGGCTGCTCGAGATCGACGGTCTCCGCACGCACATCAGGCAGCGGCGGGGTCTCGTGCGCGCGGTGGACGGCGTCAGCCTGCACGTGGACAGCGGCGAGACGCTGGGCCTGGTCGGCGAGTCCGGCTGCGGCAAGAGCATGACCGCGATGTCGATCCTGCGGCTGCTCCCGCCCGGCGGGTTCATCGCGGAGGGCAGCGTCCGGCTCGGGGACACCGACCTGGTGCGGCTCCACGAGGACGACATGCGCCAGGTCCGCGGCAACGACGTGTCGGTCGTCTTCCAGGACCCGATGACGGCGCTCAACCCGACGATGACGATCGGGCGCCAGGTGGCCGAGCCGCTGGTCCTGCACCGGCGCTGGCCGCTCGCGCGCGCGCTGGAGCGCGCCGAGGAGGTGCTGACGCTCGTCGGCATGCCGCGGCCGCACGAGCGCCTGGACCAGTACCCACACCAGCTCTCCGGGGGCATGCGGCAGCGGGTGGTGATCGCGACCGCGCTGGCGTGCGAGCCCCGCCTCGTGATCGCCGACGAGCCGACGACCGCGCTCGACGTGACGATCCAGGCGCAGATCCTCGACCTGCTCGACGACCTGAAGCGGCGCCTCGACCTGGCCGTCCTGCTGATCACGCACGACCTCGGCGTCGTCGCCGGCCGCACCGACCGCGTGGCGGTCATGTACGCGGGCAGGATCGTCGAGGAGGCGGCGACGCGGGAGCTGTTCGAGCACCGGCACCATCCGTACACGGAGGCGCTGCTGAGCTCGATCCCCCGGCCCGATCAGGACCCGGACGAGCCGCTGCTCAGCATCCCGGGCCTGCCGCCGGACCTGGCCGCGCCGCCGGCCGGCTGCCGGTTCCACCCGCGCTGCCCGAATGCGACGGCGGCATGCGCGGAGGCCGAGCCGCCGCTGGGCGGGAGCGTGGAGCGGCACCGCTACGCGTGCTTCCACCCGGTGGGCGGCGTCGAGCCGAGCGGCCGGCCGGCGCCGGCCGGCGCGCCTGCGTGAGCGCGCTGGCGGCGGAGACGCTGGCGCCCGACCGCGAGCCGCCGCCGCTGCTGGAGCTCCGCGACGTCGTCAAGGAGTTCCCGGTCACGCGCGGGACGATCTTCAGGCGCCGGCTGGGCGCGGTCCACGCGGTCTCCGGCGTGACGCTGGCGGTGGGGGAGGGCGAGACGCTCGGCCTGGTCGGGGAGTCGGGCTGCGGCAAGACGACCCTGGGCCGTCTCATGGTCGTGCTGGAGCGGCCGACGGCGGGCGAGGTCGTGTTCGGCGGCCGGAGCCTGACGGCGATGCCGCGGCGGGCGCTGCGCCGGGCGCGGCCCCAGTTCCAGCTGATGTTCCAGGACCCGTACGCCTCGCTCGATCCCCGGATGCAGGTCCGCGACATCCTGCGCGAGCCGCTCCAGATCAACCGGATGGGCTCCCGGCAGCAGCAGGAGCGGCGGGTGCGGGAGCTGCTGGAGGAGGTGGGCCTGAGCGCGCGCTCGGCCCAGCGCTACCCGCACGAGTTCTCGGGCGGGCAGCGGCAGCGTGTGGGCCTGGCCCGGGCGCTGGCGCTGAACCCGCGGCTGGTCGTGGCCGACGAGCCGGTGTCGGCGCTGGACGTCTCGATCCGCTCGCAGGTGCTGAACCTGATGAACGAGCTGCAGCGCGTGCACCGGCTGACGTACGTGGTCATCTCGCACGACCTGGCGGTCATCCGGTACGTGTCGGACCGGATCGCGGTGATGTACCTGGGCAAGCTGGTCGAGATCGGGCCGCGCGACGCGGTGTACCGGCGGCCTGCCCACCCCTACACGGCGGCGCTGGTGCAGGCGATCCCGGTCCCCGACCCGGAGGTGGAGCGGACGAAGAAGGTCGTGCCGCTCGTCGGCGAGCTCCCGTCGGCGGTGATGCCGCCGTCCGGCTGCCGCTTCCGCACGCGCTGCCCGCGCGCGCAGCCTCTGTGCGCGGAGGCGGAGCCGCCGCTGCGCCCGTTCGGCCCGGCCCACGAGGCCGCCTGCCACTTCCCCCTGGAACCGCCGGCCTGAGGACCGGTCAGCGGCGCTGCAGGCGCACCTCCAGGGAGTCGCGCAGCGCGTCGCCGACCAGGTTGAACGCCGCCACCGTCGTCGCGATCGCGATGCCCGCCGGGTAGATCAGCCACCAGTCGCCCGCGTAGATGTAGTTCGTGCCTCGCGACAGCAGGCTGCCCCAGTCGGTGGCCGGCGGCGGCACGCCCAGGCCGAGGAAGCCCAGGACCGCGACCAGCAGGATCGCGTCCGCGACCTGGAACGTGGCGTTGACCATGATCGTGCCGATCGTGTTCGGGATGATGTGGCGCAGCACGATCCGCGTGCTGCCGCCGCCCATCACCCGGACCGCCTCGACGTACTCGCGCGTGCGCAGGCTCAGCGTCTCGCCGCGGACCAGCCGCGCCGGCACCAGCCACGCGACCAGCGCGACCACGACGATCAGCATTGGGATGCTCGGCGTGAAGATCGCGGCCAGCACCAGCAGCGCGAACAGCGCCGGGATGGCCAGCAGCGTGTCCACGACCCGCATCATCACCGCGTCCACCACGCCCCCCGCGTAGCCCGCCACCGCGCCCCACAGCGCGCCGAACACGACTGCGATGAGGGCCGCCGCCAGGCCCACCTCGAGCGACGCCTGGCCGCCCAGCAGCAGCCGGCCGAGCATGTCGTACCCGTCGTCGTCGGTGCCCAGGACGTGGCCGTCCGTGCCGGGCGCGAGGCTCGCCTCCGCGATGTTCGTGTGCACCTGGTCGGTGTGGTACAGCAGCGGGCCGAGGAAGCAGACGAGGATGACCAGCACGACGTAGCCGAGCGCGATCACCGCCATGCGGTTCTCGCGGAACGTGTCCGCGATCATCCGCAGCGCGCTGCCCGTGATGATGATCTCGCCGCCCTCGGGCAGCGTGCCCGCGAGTCCGGCGACCGGCGGCGACGGGGTGGTGGCCTCGCTCACGAGCCGGTCAGCCTCACGCGCGGGTCCGCGGTCGCGTACAGGATGTCGGCCAGCAGGTTGCCGATCACGGTGGCGACCGCGACGACGAGCGTCACGCCCAGCAGCACCGGGTAGTCGCGGCGCCGGGCCGCGTCCCAGAACAGCAGGCCCATGCCGGGCAGGTTGAACACCGCCTCCGTGATCAGCGCGCCGCTGAAGATGACCGGCAGGCTCAGCCCGAGCAGGGTGATCAGCGGGATCAGCGAGTTGCGCAGGACGTGCCGGTACAGCACCCAGCTCTCGGACGCGCCCTTCGCGCGCGCCGTGCGCACGTAGTCCTGCACCAGGTTGTCGATCACGGACGAGCGCATGTAGCGGCTGAACAGCGCGATCGTGATCAGCGAGAGCGACAGCACCGGGAGCACCAGCGCCGGCAGCTGGCCCAGGTACGTGTCCACGCCGCCCTGCGGGCCCTCGGGCGGCAGGATGCTCAGGTCGGCGGAGAAGACGATGATCAGGATCAGCCCGAGCCAGAACGCCGGCATCGAGTAGAGCAGGAACGCCACCGCCGTGATCCCGTAGTCCTCGACCCGGTTGCGGCGGACCGCCTGCATCATCCCGATGGGGACCGCCACGAGCAGGGCGACGGCGTACGCGAGCGTCAGCAGCACGAGCGTCTTGGGCAGGCGCTCGCCGATCAGCTGGCCGACGCTCTCGTTCAGCAGGTACGAGAAGCCGAGGTCGCCGTGCGCCAGCTGCCACACGTAGACCGCGTACTGGACGGGCAGCGGCCGGTCGAGGCCGTGCGCGTGGTTGAACGCGGCGATGGCGATGGGGGTCGCCTTGGGCCCGAGGATGGCCCGGGCGGTGCTGCCGGGCAGGAGCGCGGTCAGCACGAACACGGTGATGGTCACGCCGGCCAGCACCACGACGGACTGGAGCAGCCGCCGGCCGACGTACCGGATCACCGCCGGCCCCTCCCCCCTCGCGGGGGAGAGGGGCCATCGGCCGTCCCGAACGGCGTCACTTCGTGAAGAACCAGTTCTCGGGCGTGAGGTTGAAGATGGGGTCCTGAGGCCCCGTGCCGTGCAGGGACGTCCGGATCTCGGACAGCTGGCCCTGGGCCACCGGCGTCCACAGGACCGGCAGGTCCTGCGAGCCGTAGTCCTCGTACTGCTGGATCGCCTTCAGGCTGCTGTCGGTCGTCGTCTGCGCGATGAGCTGGTCCAGCTTCGGGTCGCTGAACGCCCCGTTGTTGTTGCCCGCGCCGCTGGCGAAGATCTCGTCGCCGGTCGGGAAGTAGTCCGGCGCGTAGATCCAGCCGCCGCCCCAGTTGGCCACGTCCCAGCCACACGGCTTGCCGGGCGTGCACGGGACCGCGTTCGCGATCACGCTGTCGAACGGCTGCTGGGTCAGGTTGAGCTGGATGCCGGCCTTCGAGAAGTCCGACTTCATCGCCTCCATCTCCTGCTGCAGGTACACGGACCCGCTCGCGTACTGGAGGGCGAACTGCAGCTTCGTGCCGGCCGGGATGCCGTCGCCGCACTGGCTGGCGCCGGTCCCCGGGCTCTGGCACGTGCTGACGCCGTCGGGCTTGACGTCCCACCCGTGCGCCTTCAGCAGGCTGACCGCCTTCGCCGCGTCGAACGGGTACGGGTTCCTCTGCTCGGCGGCGTCCAGGAACTTGCTGGTCGGCTTCAGGGGCACCGGGCCGTACGTCGGGTACCCGGTGTCCTTCAGGATGTTCTTGATCCAGCCCTCCTCGTCGATGAGGTGCTGCATCGCCTGCCGCACGTACAGCTGGTTGAAGATCGGGCCGACCGTCGGGCTCGAGTTGTTCAGGGCCACGTACGTGATCTGCCAGCCCGTCCACGGCTGGTAGCTGTACCCGTGGGAGCTCATGTAGCTCCGCTGCGCCAGGTCCTGCACCGGGATGTAGCCGTAGTCCACCTGGCCGGCGCGGAGCACGTTGAACTCGGCGCTGTCCGTCGTGAACGGCAGCTCCTTGAACGACGCGAGCTGCGGCTTGACCGGGCCCGAGTAGCTCGGGTTCGGCACCATCTCCAGCGTCCCGTCCGTGCTGAACGACTTGAGATGCCACGGGCCGTCCACGACCTGCCAGAGCGGGTTCGTGGCGTACGTGCTCAGGTCCTTGGCCTGGCTGTCCAGGAAGTTGTAGACGGCGGTGGCGCCGTCCGGCGTCCGGTCGTAGTCGCCGACCGGGCCGTTCACGCTCGTCCTGTCCCACACGGCCTGCGGGATGGGCGTGATCTCGCTCAGCTGGTTGTACGTGAAGAAATAGCTGCTGTACTGCTTGTCGAGCGTGAACACCGCGGTCTGGCTGTCGGGGAACCGCATGCTCACGACGTTGTCCGGGAACCCGCCCGCCAGGTACGCGGCATAGCTCGTCTTGTTCGCCCTGAGCAGGTTCATCCAGAACTCGACGTCGCGGCTGGTGACCGGCTGGCCGTTGGACCACCGGTAGTTCTTGAGACGGATCGTGACGGTCTTGCCGTCGTCGGAGTACTGGGGCTCGGCGGCCAGGCTCAGCTGGTCGTTGAGCGCCACGGAGCCGTTGTTGCCGAACCAGTACAGCGGCCGCACCATCAGCACCTGGAACTGGTCGAAGTTCGCGACGCTGAAGTACTGGATCGGCGCCATCGGGAAGATGTAGTTGGCCTTCGTGTCGGGCAGCAGGGCGAACGTCGCGGTGCCGCCCTTCGTGGGCGTGCCCCCGCTCCCGCCGCCTCCGACGCCGCAGGCCGCCAGGGCCAGCGCGACGACCGCCACCAGCGCCAGCCTGGCCGGCCAGGCCTCCTTCCGCTCGGTCATGCCTCGACCTCCCTCTCTCAGGTCCGGACGACGACGGGGTCACCCTGGTCCACCCGGCCTCCCCCGCGCGAGCCGGGCAGGGCGATGGTACGAGCGGCGGCCGTTCGGCACCAATCTCGAATCTGGTGGCCATCTATCCCCCTTGGGGCGCCTGCAGAG